>Ga0247730_1000108_pt1 | contig 82960 bp, 81 predicted proteins | sample UWRJL073202C2_FD_180959 | JGI IMG/M metagenome (GOLD analysis project Ga0247730, IMG submission 180959) | Plant litter microbial communities from Arlington Agricultural Research Station in Wisconsin, United States - UWRJ-L073-202C-2 | ecosystem: Environmental > Terrestrial > Plant litter >...
TAGGTCTCGATCATCGACCGGGTCATGCCGGCGGCGCGCAGCAGCTTCTCGCCGGGGCCGTCCGTGCGGCTGAGCAGCCACTCGGGCAGGAACGGCAGCTGGAACAGCAGCATGTAGTACGACTTCAGGGCCTGCGAGCTGGTGCGGAGGGACTTCAGGAAGGCGCCGGGGTGTGCCACGGAGACCGCCGTGAGCGACCGGATCGTGTCGGGGTGGTGGGCCGCCACGGCCCACGACACCGCGGATCCCCAGTCGTGCCCGGCCAGGTGCACGGGTGTCCCGATCTCGTCGACGAGGGCTGCGACGTCCGAGACGAGGTCGGTGATCCGGTACCCGAATCGCGAGCGCGGACGTGCGCCGGGGGAGTACCCGCGCTGGTCGAGCGCATACGTGCGGATGCCCTGGGCGTGCAGGTGCTCCGAGACCGCGTTCCACGACGACGCACGCTGGGGGAAGCCGTGCAGGAGGACGACCGGGGTGCCGTCGATCGGCCCGGTGTCGATGACGTCGAAGGTGAAGCCGGCGTTGCTGAACCGGGAGATGCGCTGGTCGGTGGCCATCGGTCCATCCTGTCAGATAACGCCGGTATCCGGGCTTGCGCGACGCACGGTCGGACGGTTCCGGCGTGGTCACTAGGATGGATCGGTACCCCCATCCACGTGCACGTCCACCGCAAGGAAGTTGTATGTCTGAGCCCGTCACGGGTATCTCGCGCGACGACGTCGTCCACCTGGCCGGCCTCGCCCGCATCGACCTCAGCGACGCTGAGATCGACCACCTCGCCACCGAGCTCCCGGCGATCCTCGAGCACGTCAGGAGCGTGCAGGAGGCCGCCGGCGACGACGTCCCGGCGATGAGCCACCCGGTGCCCGTCGACAACGTGTTCCGCGAGGACGTCGTCCGGCCGAGCCTGACGCCCGCGGATGCGCTCGCCGCGGCGCCGGCCTCGGACCAGCAGCGCTTCCTCGTCCCGAAGATCCTGGGGGAAGAATGACCGACCTGACTCGCAAGACCGCCGACGAGCTCGCGCAGGCGCTGTCCGCCAAGGAGATCTCCTCCGTCGAGGTGACCCAGGCGCTCGTCGACCGGATCGGCGCCGTCGACGGCGCGATCCACGCCTTCCTGCACGTCGACGCCGAGGGCGCGCTCGCCACGGCCGCCGACGTCGACGAGCGCCGTGCCAGGAACGAGCAGCTCTCGTACCTGGCCGGTGTGCCGATCGCCGTCAAGGACGTCCTCGCGACGAAGGGGCTGCCGACGACGTGCGGCTCCAAGATCCTCGAGGGCTGGATCCCGCCGTACGACGCGACCGTCACGGCGAAGATCAAGGCCGCGGGCCTGCCGATCCTCGGCAAGACCAACATGGACGAGTTCGCGATGGGCTCCTCGACGGAGCACTCCGCCTACGGCCCCACCCACAACCCGTGGGACACGACCCGTATCCCCGGCGGCTCCGGCGGAGGCTCTGCGGCAGCCGTCGCCGCCTTCGAGGCCCCGCTCGCGATCGGCACCGACACCGGCGGCTCGATCCGTCAGCCCGGCGCGCTGACCGGCACGGTGGGCGTCAAGCCGACCTACGGCGGCGTCAGCCGGTACGGCCTCGTCGCGATGGCGAGCAGCCTCGACCAGGCCGGCCCGGTCACCCGCACGGTGCTCGACGCGGCGCTGCTCCACGAGCTCATCGCCGGTCACGACCCGATGGACTCCACGAGCATCCCGGACGCCGTCCCGGCCGTCGTCGCCGCTGCTCGTCGGGCGGACGTCAAGGGCCTGAGGATCGGCATCGTCAAGGAGCTGGGCGGCGAGGGCTTCCAGCCCGGCGTCCAGGCCCGCTTCACCGAGGCCGTCGACCTGCTCACCGCGGCGGGCGCCGAGGTCGTCGAGGTCTCGATCCCGAGCCTGCAGCACGCGCTCGGCGCCTACTACCTCGTGATGCCGAGCGAGGCGAGCAGCAACCTCGCCAAGTTCGACGCGATGCGCTACGGCGTCCGCGTGCCACCGACGGGCGTCGACGACCCCAGCGCCGAGCAGGTCATGGCGTCGAGCCGTGACGCGGGCTTCGGCGACGAGGTCAAGCGCCGCATCATCCTGGGCACCTACGCGCTGTCCAGCGGCTACTACGACGCCTACTACGGCTCGGCGCAGAAGGTCCGCACGATCCTGGCGCGCGACTTCGCCTCGACCTTCGCCGACGTCGACGTGCTGGTCTCTCCGACGTCCCCGACGACGGCGTACCGGCTCGGTGAGAAGCTCGACGACCCCCTGGCGATGTACCTGGGCGACGTCGCCACGATCCCGGCCAACCTGGTCGGCATCCCGGGCCTCTCGCTCCCCGTCGGTCTCGCCGACGAGGACGGTCTGCCGGTGGGGCTGCAGTTCCTGGCGCCGCAGAAGGCCGACGACCGCCTGTACAACGCGGCGGCCGCGCTGGAGCGGTTGCTGGAGGAGAAGTGGGGCGGCACGCTGCTGTCCACGGCACCCGAGCTGGAGACTGTCCGATGACCGAGACGCTGGTTCCCTTCGACGAGGCCCTGACCCGCTACGACCCGGTCATGGGGCTCGAGATCCACATCGAGCTCAACACCGCGACCAAGATGTTCTGCGGCTGCCCGACGGATTTCGGCGCCGAGCCCAACACGCAGGTGTGCCCGGTGTGCCTGGCACTGCCCGGTGCGCTGCCGGTCGTCAACGCCAAGGCCGTCGAGTCGGCGATCCGGATGGGTCTCGCGCTCAACTGCAAGATCGCCGAGTGGTGCCGGTTCGCGCGCAAGAACTACTTCTACCCCGACATGCCGAAGAACTTCCAGACGTCGCAGTACGACGAGCCGATCGCGTTCGACGGCTGGGTCGACGTCGAGGTCGACGGCGAGACGTTCCGCATCGAGATCGAGCGCGCCCACATGGAGGAGGACACCGGCAAGGCGTTGCACGTCGGCGGCTCCACCGGACGCATCCACGGTGCCGACTTCTCGCTGGTCGACTACAACCGCGCCGGCATCCCGCTGATCGAGATCGTAACCCGCACGATCGAGGTCCCGCCCGAGAAGGCTCCCGCGGTCGCCCGCGCGTACGTCTCGTACGTCCGTGACCTGATCGGCGGCCTCGGCGTCTCCGACGTCCGGATGGACCAGGGATCGCTGCGAGCCGACGTCAACCTGTCGCTCAAGCCGAAGGGCTCGACCGTCCTCGGCACCCGCTCGGAGACCAAGAACGTCAACTCGTTCCGGTCGGTCGAGCGCGCCGTCCGCTTCGAGATCTCGCGGCACGCGGGCATCCTCGACGCCGGCGGCGCGGTCCTGCAGGAGACCCGGCACTTCCAGGAGGACTCCGGCACGACCCTGTCGGGCCGGGAGAAGTCGGACGCCGACGACTACCGCTACTTCCCGGAGCCCGACCTCGCGCCCGTGTCGCCGTCGCGCGAGTGGGTCGAGGAGCTGCGGGCCACGCTGCCCGAGCCGCCGGCCGTCCGCCGTGCGCGGCTGCAGGCCGACTGGGGCTTCTCCGACCTCGACATGCGCGACACGATCGGGGCCGGAGCGCTCGACCTGATCGTCGCGACCGTCGAGGCGGGCACGACGCCGCAGGCAGCCAAGAAGTGGTGGCTCGGCGAGATGGCCCGTCGCTCCAACGAGGCGGGGCAGGACATCGACGCGCTGGGCATCACGCCGCAGCAGGTCGCCGAGATCCAGGCGCTCATCGACGCCGGCCGCATCAACGACAAGCTCGCACGGTCGGTCTTCGACGGCGTCATCGCCGGCGAGGGCACCGCCGAGGAGGTCGTGGTCTCCCGCCAGCTCGAGGTCGTGTCCGACGACGGTGCGCTCGGTGCGGCCGTCGACCGTGCCATCGAGGGCGACCCCGATGCCGCCGCGAAGGTCAGGGCCGGCAACCTCGGCGTGGCCGGTGCCCTGATCGGCGCCGTGATGAAGGAGATGCGCGGTCAGGCCGACGCCGGCCGCGTCCGCGAGCTCATCCTCGAGAAGCTGAGCTGACCGGTCCCGCGAGTGGTGCGGCCCCGGGTCCCGCGAGTGGTGCGGCCCCGGGTCCCGCGAGTGGTGCGGCCCCGGGTCCCGCGAGTGGTGCGGGTTGGACATTCTGAGACGGCGTGTCGGTCCATCCTGCGCCACTGGGGGACGGGAATGCACCACTCGCGACTCACCCGACGCGGGCGAGCAGCTGCCTGAGCTCGTCCAGCACGACGTCGGGGAACTCGACGGGGATGAAGTGGGTGGCCTCGAGCTCCCGATAGCGTGAGCCCCGGACGCGCTGTGAGGCCGAGAGCATGTCGCGGGCGCCGGTGAGCACGTCCCACCGGCCCGCCACGAACGTCACCGGGATGTCGATGTCGCTCAACGAGACACGGGCGTGCTCGGCGACGCTCAGGGCCAGCTTGGCGTACCAGGCGGGGTGCGTCGTGAAGAACTCCTGCAGGAGCGTGCGCAGCTCCGCGGTGTCGGCGGCCGGGAAGATGATGTGCGTGCGGCGCACGATGTCGGTCGTGAGGTTGGTCCAGGGCAGGCGCCGCGTCAGCGGGGCCAGGGCATGACCGGTGATCGTCGCGGACCGGGCGACGCCCACCATGACGGTGCGCGCGATCACCGGCGGCACGCGCAGGGGCGCGAGCATCGTGGAGAAGGTGTTGCCCGGCACCCCGGCCACGGCGAGGATGCCCAGGACACGGTCGGGGTGCCGGGTCGCCAGCTCGAACGCGACCGTCACGCCGGTCGACCAGCCGGCGACGACGGCCGACTCGATGCCGGCCTCGTCCATCACCGCGACGGCGTCCTCGATGAACGAGTCGAGGTCGACCCGTCCGTCGGCGGGCCGGGCGGACCCGCCGGTGCCGCGATGGTTCCAGCCGACGACGTGCACGCCGCAGTCGGGACGCAGGAGCGACGGCCACGCGTGCGGGTTCGTGCCCAGCCCGTTGGACAGCAGGACCGTGGGGCCGTCGGCGTCGTTCGTCCACGCCCGGATGCGGGTGCCGTCGGCGCTCTTGACGTCGTAGTAGCGCACGAGCGCGGCGGTCGGTGGGGTCACGCGCCGATTGTCCACGGGGTCGGGGTCGGCCGCAATTCACCTCGTCGCAGGTCGAGCTCGGGCGAGCACCGCGTCCACGAGGCGTCCGGCGCCACCGTCGGACTGGGGGAGGAAGAGGCTGGGCTCGGCGAGCTCGAGCTCGATCAGGTGCGGAGAACCGTCGGGTGCGGTGACGAGGTCCACCCTGGCGTAGAGGGGCGGGGTGTCGAGCCCCGTCGCCTCGACGGCGGCAGCGATCGCCCGGTCGGCCACGTCGCGCTGCGCCGGGCCCGGGATGCGCGGGGTGATGGCCTCGCGGCTGTCACGGTCCTGGTTGACGCCCTCTCCCCGTTCGAGCAGGGGTCCCTTGCGGATCGCGTGCGAGAACGTCCCGGAGAAGTAGAGCAGTGCGGTCTCGCCCTCGTCGTCGACCGACGAGACGTACGGCTGGGTCATGGACGGGCGTCCTGCCGCGACCAGTGCGGCACTGTGCTCCCACACCTCCTCCGCCGTGGCCCAGCGGGCGGTGTCGCGCGAACCGGCGGAGATGGTCGGCTTGACGACCCACTCGGCGTGGTCGCCGATGTCGTCGCCGGGTGCGACGTCCCAGCGGGTCTCGATGATCGGGACGCCCGCCGCCTCGAGCTGCCTCAGGTAGACCTTGTCGGTGTTCCAGGCGAGCACGTCGGGGGAGTTGTGCAGGTGCTTCACGCCGGCCGCCCACGCGAGGAACTCCGCGCGGCGGCCGACGTAGTCCCAGCACGACCGAACGACGACCGCGTCGTACGAGCCCCAGTCGACCGTCGGATCGTCCCAGAGGGTGATCTCGGCGACGACGTCGCGCTGACGCGCGGCGTCGAGCAGCAGCGGCAGATCGGGATCGACGGAGCGGGCGATCGAGGAGGTGACGAACGTGATGACCATGGGTCGATCGTGCCACGACGACCGATACTTCAGGTTCCACCTTCTTTTGACAGATCTTCAGTGATACGCTTATACGATGACCGACTCAGTCACCGGTATCGCCGTGATCCTCGACCTGGTCGGCTCGCGGCTCCAGCCCGACCGCAGCGCCGCGCAGCAACAGCTCGTCGAGACGCTCGCACGGGTCAACGACGAGGTCGCGGCTCTCCAGCCTCTCGCACCCACGGTCGGCGACGAGTGCCAGGGCGCCTACGTCGACCTGCCCTCGGCGCTCCGTGCCTCCCTGCTCCTGCGGCTCGACCTGCCCGACACCCTCGACTGCCGGTTCGGCCTCGGAGCCGGGACGTGGGAAACCGTCGGACGCAGCGACTACGGTCCGATGCAGGACGGGCCGGGCTGGTGGTCGGCGCGCGAGGCGATCGTGGAGGCGAAGAGGCGTGAGGTGGGTCGGCACAAGTCGCTGCGGAGCTGGTACTCGGTGGCCGAGGGGCGGGCGGACGACTTTCCCGACGCCGGCCTCACGACGGCCCTGCTGCTGTGCCGCGACGAGATCGTCTCGGGCATGAGCGCTCGCAGCCGACGGCTGCTGCTGGGCCTCCTGCGCGGACACTCGCAGGTCGAGCTCGCGTCAGCCGAGGGCATCTCGCAGTCGGCGGTGTCGCAGAACCTCCAGCGGAGCGGCGCGCTGGCGCTGGCCGGTGCCGCGGAGGTCCTCGGGTGATCCTCCTCGCCCTGCTGCTCGCATGCCTCGGTGCCGCCGACCTGGTCCGGGCCCAGGACAGCGCGATCACGCGGTGGGGCCTGGCGAGAGCCGCGATCGTCGCGACGGCGGTCGCGGTGCTCGGCGTGTGGGGGTGCGGCCTCTCGTGGTGGTGGGCGGCGATCGGGGTCGGGCTGGTGCTGGGCTGGCTGCTGACGACACCGCGTTCGGCCGTGCTGCCACGGTCACATCCGTGGCCCCTCGTGGGGCTGGCGACCGTGGTCCTGGCGCTGCTGGCGGGCAGCGGAGACGTGCCGGCGCCGGAGGGCTGGTTGACCGACTGGTACGGGTCGCTCGACGTGGCCGCCCTCGAGACGGTGCCGTTCGAGCGGTTCGCCCTCGTCACGGGTGCGCTGGTCTTCCTCGTCGACTCCGCCAACATCATCGTCAGGATGGTCCTGGCGGCGACGGACGCCGGCGTCATGGCGAGCGAGCAGAGCCTGCGCGGCGGTCGGGTCCTGGGTCCCATCGAGCGCATCCTCATCTTCGCCATGGCGCTGTCGGGCGAGTACGCGGCACTGACGGCCGTCGTCGCCGCGAAGGGCATCCTGCGCTTCCCGGAGATCTCACGGGACGTCGCGGGTCGCAAGGCCGAGTACGTCCTGGTCGGCAGCTTCGTCAGCTGGGCGCTGGCGCTGGTGCTCGTCCCGCTCCTGTAAGCGCACCGCTGATATTCGGCGGCATGAAGCCGGTGGCTGATGAGGCGACCGGGCTTCTGGCATCCCTGCTCGTCCTCCGCCGGCCGTGCAGTCGTAATCTTGGACCATGCCCCCAGAGAACGAGATCGACATCAAGCCGCGCAGCCGCACCGTCACCGATGGCCTGGAGGCCACCGCGTCACGAGGCATGCTGCGCGCGGTAGGCATGGGCGACGACGACTGGGCCAAGCCGCAGATCGGCGTGGCGTCGAGCTGGAACGAGATCACGCCCTGCAACCTGTCGCTCGACCGCCTGGCCAAGCGCGCCAAGGAAGGCGTGCACGCCGGCGGGGGATACCCGCTCGAGTTCGGCACGATCTCGGTGTCCGACGGCATCTCGATGGGCCACGAGGGCATGCACTTCTCGCTCGTCAGCCGTGAGGTCATCGCCGACTCGGTCGAGACCGTCATGATGGCCGAGCGCCTCGACGGGTCCGTGCTCCTCGCCGGCTGTGACAAGAGCCTGCCCGGCATGCTGATGGCCGCGGCGCGCCTCGACCTGGCCAGCGTGTTCGTCTACGCCGGCTCGATCATGCCCGGCAACGTCGACGGCAAGGACGTCACGATCATCGACGCCTTCGAGGCCGTCGGCGCCTGCCTGGCCGGGAAGATGTCGCGCGAGCAGGTCGACAAGATCGAGCGCGCGATCTGTCCGGGCGAAGGTGCCTGTGGAGGCATGTACACCGCCAACACGATGGCCTCCGCCGCCGAGGCGCTCGGCATGAGCCTGCCCGGCTCGTCCGCGCCGCCGGCGATCGACAGCCGTCGCGACGAGTACGCGATCAAGTCCGGCGAGGCCGTCGTCGGGATGCTGCGCAAGGGCATCACGGCCCGCGACATCCTGACCAAGGAGGCGTTCGAGAACGCGATCACGGTCGTCATGGCGCTCGGCGGATCGACCAACGCCGTCCTGCACCTCCTGGCCATCGCCCGGGAGGCGGAGGTGGACCTCACCCTCGCCGACTTCAGCAGGATCGGCGACAAGGTCCCGCACCTCGGCGACCTCAAGCCCTTCGGCCGCTACGTCATGAACGACGTCGACAAGGTGGGCGGCATCCCGGTCATCATGAAGGCACTGCTCGACGCCGGCCTGATGCACGGCGACTGCCTGACGGTCACCGGCAAGACGATGGCCGAGAACCTCGCGCACATCGAGCAGCGCATCGACGGCGACGTCATCCGCGACCTCGACAAGCCGATCCACAAGACCGGCGGCCTCACGATCCTGCACGGGACCCTGGCCCCCGAGGGCGCGGTCGTCAAGAGCGCCGGCTTCGACTCCGACGTGTTCACCGGGACGGCGCGCGTCTTCGACGGCGAGCGCAAGGCGATGGACGCCCTGGAGGACGGCACGATCGTCGCCGGCGACGTCGTCGTCATCCGCTACGAGGGCCCCAAGGGCGGGCCCGGCATGCGCGAGATGCTCGCCATCACCGGCGCGATCAAGGGCGCCGGCCTCGGCAAGGACGTCCTGCTCCTGACCGACGGGCGATTCTCCGGCGGCACGACGGGCCTGTGCGTCGGCCACGTCGCCCCCGAGGCCGTCGACGGCGGTCCCATCGCGTTCGTGAAGGACGGCGACCAGATCACCCTCGACGTGGCCAACAAGCGCCTCGACGTCGCGGTCGACGCCGACGAGCTCGAGGCCCGCAAGGTCGGCTGGGAGCCCCTGCCGCCGAAGTACACCAAGGGCGTCCTCGCGAAGTACCGCAAGCTCGTCAGCTCGGCCGCCGACGGCGCCGTCTGCGGTTGACACGCGAGGTCCTGCGTCCGGCACTACGCTGGACGCAGGCCGCGCAGCACCAGCTGATCACTCCGGGGGGACGAGATGGCAGACCTGTCAGTCGACGTGCAGGGCCTCGGGCGCATGGCGTCCGCGATGCGGGCCGTCGCCGACGGCCTGGACGACACCCGGTCGGTCATCGACGGGGCCGGTGATGCGATGGGTTCCTCCGACGTGCTCGACGCGCTGGAGGACTTCGAGGACCACTGGAAGGACGGCCGCGGCCGGATCACCGACAACCTCGAGGACATGGAGAAGGTCCTCGACGACTCGATGCAGGCCTATCTGGACGTCGACCAGGACCTCACCGACGGGCTGACCAAGCAGGAGACTCCCGTCAAGAACCACCGGGGGACGATGTGAGCGGCCCGGCCGTCGCCGGCATCGAGGGCCGGCTCGCCTACACGATCTCGGTGCCTGAGACGTGGTTCGAGCTCGACCTCGAGCCCGCGACGCGCGAGGCGTCCATCCGACGCCTCGTGGAGGAGCGGGTCCGTGGCAACGACACGATGTGGGAGCAGCGCCACGCGATCGAGAAGGTGCTCGGCGAGCAGGCGAGAACCGCTCACGAGTCCGGTGCCACGTACTGTGCGACGTTCTCGATCGCGACCGACGAGGGTCCCGTCACCGGCACCGTGATGGTCTCGTTGCTGATGGATCCGGCCTACGCCGAGGACGAGTCATCGGTGCTCCAGGACGTCCTGCGGTCCGTGCCCCGCACAGGCGACGAGCTCGACCCGTACACCGAGGTCGGCGTCGCGGACGTGGGTGGGGTCGAGTGCGTCCGCAGCAAGGGCATCGAGGACGCGCCGATCGGTGACGGCAACTTCGTGCGCAACATCTCGATGCTCACGGTCGTGCCGGTGCCCGAGCACCACCGGCTGTTCCTGGTGGCCTGCAGCTCACCGGTCCTCACGCTGCACGAGCAGCTGCTCGACCTGTTCGACGCGGTCACGGGGACGTTCCGCGTGGTGCGGCTCGATGAAGGAGGTGCCCGATGAGCCGGCCCAGCGACTGGCAGGACGTCTTCGACATCAAGGACCCGACGCCCGGCGACACCTACGAGATCGACCAGGTCGCGCGCACGTGGGACCGCGTCGCCGAGAGCGCGGAGTACGCCGAGACCAAGCTGCGCGGTCTGCTCGGTGACGAGGCCGTCGCGACCTGGATCGGTCAGGCGGGCGACTCCTTCCGTGAGCGCTCCAGCGACCTGCCCGGACAGCTCGAGAAGGCCAAGAACTCCTACCGCATGGCGTCGGAGGCGCTCGAGTGGTGGTCACGACGTCTCGCCGACCACCAGGGCGACGCCGACGACGCACTCGTCAAGGGACGCACCGCCAAGCAGGACCTCGACGACGCACGCAGCCAGCTGGCGTCGGCCTCCAGCTCGCTGGACGCCGTGGCGGGGGTCGACGCCCTCAAGCCGTACTCGGGAGGTGGCGGGCCGCCGCCGTCCGAGGACGACGTCAAGGCCGCGAAGGGCAAGCTCGACGCCGCCAAGCAGGCCGAGAGCCAGGCCCAGGGGCTCGTCGACAACGCGCAGGCCCGGCTCGACGCGGCCCGCACCCTGGCCGAGCAGGCGGGGGAGCTGCGCAAGAAGGACGGGCGCACGACCGCCGACAAGATCCACGACGCCGCCGACGCCGGCATCAAGCCGCGGTCGCGCTGGCAGAAGTTCAAGGACGGCGTCGCGGCCGCCTGGGACATCATCATCAAGATCGCCAAGGTCGTCGTCGCGGTGCTGGGGATCGTCGCGCTAATCATCGGCGGCCCGCTGGCCTGGATCGTGTTCGCGGCGGCCCTGCTGGTGCTGGCCGACACGTTGATGAAGTACATGAAGGGACAGGCGACCCTGCTCGACGTCGTCCTGTCCGCCGTCGACTGCATCCCGGGCACCAAGGGCCTGACGACCCTCAGCGCGCTCTCGAAGGCGTTCAAGACCGGCGGGACGCTCAAGGCAGGGGCGCACGTGCTGTCGGCCGGCCAGGACGCGATCTCGGCGATGGCCAGGTCGCTGCGGTCGCTGCGACCGGGGTCACTGGGACGCCTGCCGGGCGTGCAGCCGCTCGAGCTCGCCCCGCCCGGGTTCGGCAACAGGTTCGGGCCGATGAACCAGGGCCCCCTGCCGGACCACCTGGCCAACACCTTCCGGTCGGGCTCGTACTCGGCCGTGCAGGTCACCGAGCCGACCACCCTGTATCGCGTCTTCAGCGGCAACAGCGAGCTCGGTGGCTTCTGGACGCGGACCAGACCGTCCGGTCCGGGCCAGGCCCAGATCGACCTCGCGCTCAACCCCGCCTGGGGCAACTCCGCCGAGAACATGGTCGAGATCTCGGTGCCCCCGGGCACGACGTTCTTCGAGGGTGCCGCCGCGCCTCAGCCCCTGGCCACGGGCGGGGAGCTCATCGGCGGAGGCAACCAGGTCCTCTTCGACTCGCCCGTGGTGGACAGGTCCTGGATCACGGGTCGCGGCTATGGCTGAACCCGTCGACGTCCTGCGGGAGTTCTTCGCACGCCGTCGCAAGGTGCACCTCGTGATGCCCGACGGCTGGGTGGGGCGCCCCTACGACAACTGGTACGGGTTGGCGTCGGCGTCGGTCGACGGTGACCGGCTCACGATCGGCCTCGACACCGAGGAGTCGATCGTGGTCCCGCTCGACGCCGTGCTCGAGGACGTCGGTGGGAGCCTGCTGATCAGCGGCTTCGACCCCGCCACCTTCCACCCCTACGGCGCCGATGCCCGCACGTATCGTGAGGGCCTGATCGAGCTCGTGGGCGTCGGCGCGCAACAGGTCGGCACGACGACGGACGACGAAGGGTGAAGGGCAGCTGATGTTCCCGAACAATCCGCTGGAGGTCCGGCTCTCAGAGGCGCGGACGAACGGCGAACCGCTCGAGCCATGGCTCCGCGACCTGCAGCAGGCGACGGTCTTCGCGCCCCTGCGGGTCACCGGCGAGAACAGGTCGCTGGGCGTCGTCGAGGTCGACGGCCAGCAGCTGGCGCTGGCGTTCACCTCGGAGGAGATGCTGCGCGCCGTCACCGACGTCCCGTACATCGCGCCGCCCTTCTCGGGCCTCGTGGACATGCTGCCCCCGGGCGTCGGTGTGCTCGTCAACGCCCAGTCCGAGGTCAGCATCACGATCCCGGCGGCCGATCTGCAGCGAACCGGCGCCAGCGACGACCCGCTCGTCGTCGATGCCTCGCGGCTGTTCATCGGCGAGCCGGCCGAGGAACCCGTCGAGGTGCTCGCCGCGCTGTCCCGCACGGCCCACGGCATCGCCTCGGTCCGGGAGCTGCGACGCGCCTGGGTCTCGGTCGACGGTGCCGAGCCCGGGCTGATGGTGGGGGTCGATCTCGACCCCGACAACGATGCGGTCAGGGCCGTGGTCACGAGCTCGCTGCGAGGAGGGCTTCCTCCGGGTGCCGTGACGGAGCTGGTGTTCGCGAACGACCGGAGCCCGGTGATCGACTGGATGTGGTCGAACACCGAGCCGTTCCACGTCAAGGGCTGAGTGGCCGGCGTGACGACCACGGACATCCGCTCGACGCGCCGGTGACCGGGTCGTTCCTCGGCACCGTCGTCGCCGCCCTCCGGGTGGACGACCGGCCCGTCGTCCACCTCCCCGCGGACAACGGCCACGGCGACCCGGAGAGCTGGCGCCTCTCCTGGCCCGTCGACCGCGCGGCCGTCGAACGGCGGTTCGACCTTGGACCTCTGGCCAGATGGATGTTCGGGCCCGACGGGCAGTGGGTGCTCGTCGACGACCTGACCCACGCGTCCTTGCACGGCAGCGGGGCGTCGCCGCCCCATGACGGTCCGGGGCCGATCGAGGGATTCAGGATGCCGCTCGCCCACGTGGGGGCCTATCCGGAGCTGCGACGTCGGTGGGCGACTCCCACGGCCGCCGAGGAGCTCGGTGTGCTCGACGGTCGTCCGCTCGACGTCCGCGGACCTCATCTGACCCGGCGGGTGGAGGCCGACGGGACACCCGAGGCGATGCTCGGGCGCGTCCGCGAGGTGCTCGCGGTCGTGCTCGGTCGGTTGACCGACACGTCGCGGATCAGCGAGGTCGCAGGCAGCCTGCCGGACTGGTTCGTGGCTGCCTGCGCTCCGCGGCGCACGTCCCGCGAGTGGGCGGAATGGGCCGAGCAGGCGTACGACGACCCGTCGAGCATCCGGCGGCGGCGCCGTGAGGCCCACTGGACGGTCGAGACGTGGCTCCGGGCGATGGTCCCCGCGGAGCGGACGTGGTGGCTGTGCCGGGCCGCGGTCGAGGACGGTTCGGCACGTCTGACGGTCCTCACGCCGGGCCACCGCGCGCCGACGTCGGCGCTCAGCTGGTTGCTGCACGTCGCCGGTGCGACGGACTGCCGGTCGGCGGAGACGGCGCTCGCCCCGCTCGTCCTTCCGGCCCTGCCGACGCAGCGGCGACGCGATCCTGACGACGAGCTGGCCGCCGCGGCCCACGAGCTGCTCGGGCTGTCCGATCCGCTGGTGCTCGAGCCCGTCGTGACCGGCTCGTCCTCCCGGTGGGAGCACCGCATCGACGTCCCGATCGACATCGCGGCGCTCGACCGCGACCTCGTGGCCGACAGCCTCGTCAGGTGGGGCTCGGACGCGAGGAGCAGCTGGATCACCAACGGGTGGAGCACCGTCGTCGGACCGCCCGTGCCCCGATCGGGGGGCGAGCGGGGGTCGCGCCTGTCCTGGCGTGAGCGCTGGCGCCGCGCGTGGTGTGACGCCCACGTCGGCGACTGACCCGATGACGTCGGCGTGCGACGCGACGTCCCGCAGCTCGGGAAGGACGCCTAGGATCGGGGGGTGACCGGCCCCCTCTTCGCGACCAAGTGGGACTTCCTGTTCGCGTCGGTGCTGATCGGCATCGACCGGACGACGGGGGTCTTCTCGGGCAGTGAGCCCACGCCCGGCCAGCAGATGGTGGCCGTGTGGACGAGCGACGACATCGCCACGGAGGCTCTGCACGTCGAGTCGTGGGAGCTGCGTCAGATCACGGTCCGCGAGCTGCTGGCCCTGGTGCCGCAGGGTGTCGGTGTCGTGGTCGACCCCGAGCACCCGTCCGGCATGACCGCCTCGGCCGCGTACGTGGCGAACCTGCGCCCCCTGCTGTCGCCGTTCCCGGTCGGCGCCGCGGTGCGCATCGCGGCCTGGGACGAGCTGTCGGCGCCGGTGCTGGGCGCCGTCACGCAGGCACTGGCGGGCCACGACCTGGTCAGCGAGCTGCACGCCTTCACCTACAGGATCGACGACAGCCCCGTGCTCGGATGCCTGGCGTACGTCACGACCGGCAGTCCTGACGAGACCACCGAGATGGCGCGGGGCCTCGATGCGGCACTGCGCGCCTCGGCAGACCTGGCCGACCTCGGAGTCGCGACCGTCAACGTCCTGGACGTCGACGACCTGCCCGACGAGATCCGCGCGGCCCTGGGTCAGCGTCACGTCGTCCACCGTCGCCGGCGATCGAGGCCGTGGCGGCGCTGAGCCCGCGCTGAGCCGGCGACCACGGGTCAGGGAGAATGGACGCATGCCCTCAACCCGTGACATCGGCTTCGACGAGCAGGAGCTCGCGACCGCCCTCAAGGTGCTGGGGGAGGCGCAGTTCCTCGAGGACGACGACGAGGCCTACGTGGCCCTCCGCCACGCCTGCGGCAAGTTCTACAAGGACGTCAAGAAGCAGCGCCGGCTCGCCAAGCGCGCCGAGGTGGCAGCCGCCGACCGCGCCGTCGTCGAGACGACGGCGACCGGGTCGGCGACCCGCATCGACGACGAGACCGAGGGCATTCCGCTGGTCTCGAACGCCGCGGGAGCCACCGCGGGGACGCTGATCGTGGCGCGACCCTGCTACATCTGCAAGCAGAAGTACACCGTCGTCGACGCGTTCTACCACCAGCTCTGCCCCGACTGTGCCGCCCTCAACCGGTCGAAGCGCGATGCCCGCACCGACCTGACGGGCAAGCGCGCCCTGCTGACCGGCGGCCGCGCCAAGATCGGCATGTACATCGCGCTGCGCCTGCTGCGCGACGGTGCGCACACCACCATCACGACCCGCTTCCCGCACGACGCCGTCCGCCGGTTCACCGCGATGCCCGACAGCGCCGACTGGATCCACCGGCTCCGCATCGTCGGCATCGACCTGCGCGACCCGGCCCAGGTCGTCGGGCTCGCCGACTCGGTCGCCGAGCAGGGGCCCCTCGACATCCTGATCAACAACGCGGCACAGACCGTCCGGCGCACGCCGGGCGCGTACGCGCCCCTGGCGGAGGCGGAGAACGCACCGCTCCCGGACGGCCCGCTGCCCGAGCTGCTGACGTTCGGCCACACCAGCGACGCGCACCCCGCGGCCTTGGTGGGCTCGGTCGCCGCGCACCCCGTGCTCGCGGGCGATGCCCACACGGCCGAGGAGCTGACGAGCCTCGCGCTGTCCGCCGGCTCGGCCGATCTCGAGCGCATCGACGCCGGCGGGCTCGTGCCCGACACCGTCGACGTCAACAGCTGGACGCAGCGCGTCCACGAGGTCGACGCCCTCGAGCTGCTCGAGGTGCAGCTGTGCAACACGACAGCACCGTTCATCCTCGTGAGCCGACTGCGTCCGTCGATGGCCGCGGCGCAGGCCCGGCGCACGTACGTCGTCAACGTCTCGGCGATGGAGGGCCAGTTCAGCCGCCGCTACAAGGGCCCGGGCCACCCGCACACCAACATGGCGAAGGCGGCCCTCAACATGCTGACCCGCACCAGCTCGGGCGAGATGCTCGAGGAGGACGGGATCTTGATGACGGCCGTCGACACCGGCTGGATCACCGACGAACGCCCGCACCCGACCAAGGTGCGGCTCGCCGAGGAGGGCTTCAAGGCGCCGCTCGACCTCGTCGACGGCGCGGCCAGGGTCTACGACCCGATCATCCGCGGGGAGGCGGGCGAGGACGTCCACGGCGTGTTCCTGAAGGACTACGTGGCGTCGCCGTGGTGAGCCGGCGCGATCTGCTGAGCCGGCAGTGGATCGCCCTGCGGGCATGGATCGAGGAGTCCGGGCTGCTCGATCACCGTGAGCAGCAGAGCGTCCTCGAGGCGTGGAACGTGCACGAGCTCGTGACGCACGTCGGACGGTCGTTCCTCGCCCTGACGGTCCTCGGGCCGGAGCGTGCCGCGCAGCCGCAGACGCTGCGCGCGTACATCTCGGACTACGCCGCGTCGGCCCAGGAGATCGCCGACGGCACCAAGGAGCTGGCGCGCTCGTTCGAACGCGATCTGCTGGGCGGCATCGACAACTGCGCGCGGCTCGGTCTCCGGGCGCTCGACGGGCTGCGCGCCGACGTCGTGCGGGGGCCTCGAGGGCCGATCGCCCTCGACGACTTCGTGCTGACCCGGCTCATCGAGCTCGTCGTCCACGGCGACGACCTCGCCCGCTCGGTGCCGACCGTCCCGGCTCCGCCGCTGCTCGACGAGGCGCTCTCGGCCGTCGCCCAGGCACTGGCCGGCGCCTACACCGAGGCCACCGGGACGGCGCCGACGGTGGGGGACCCGCTCACCTGGATACGCCAGGCCGCGGGCCGTGAGCCGAGCGACGACAGCGTGCTACCGCTGCTCTGACCCGGGGCCCAGCCGTCAGGGCGTGAGGCACTTCGTGATGGCCGTGGTCGCGTCGCCCTGGGCCTTCTCGTCGTCCTTGCTGGGCTCGAAGTCGTTGTCGCCCTCGGCGACGGCCTTGATCGCCTCGTCCGAGAGGTCGGAGTCGAGGATCGCCTCGGCCGCGCAGTCGGCCTGCTTCTTGGTGAGGGCCCCGTCCGACGACTTGACGATCTGGTCGGTCAGCTCGGACTTGCTGGGGCGGTCGCCACCGTCGTCGCCGCCACAGGCGGACGTCACTGAGAGGGCCGCGACGATGAACGCTGCGCTGAGGGTCTTCTTCATGGTGGATCCCGGGGTCTGGGCCCATGACGGGCGGCGGACTGTTGGGGACATGCTCGCAGCCCGCGGGCCGCGTGGCCACAGCGGCGTCGGGCCGGACGACGACGGCGGCCCGCCGGAGCAGTGCTCCAGCGGGCCGCCGTCGAGAATGACCGGAAGCTACTCGGCGGGCGTCACGCACTTCGCGAAATCGCCCTCGAGATCCTTGAGCGCGGCCTCGTCGTCCTTGCTGCCCTTGTAGTCCTCGTCGCTCTCGACGATCGCCTTGAGCGTCTTGTCGGACACGTCGGAGTCGACGAGCGCCTTCGAGATGCAGTCGGCCGACTCGTCGGGGATCGCCGAACCGAAGACACTGTCCTCGCCCGTGATGGCCTTCTTGACGTCGGCGGTGGTCGGGCGGTCGCCGCCGCCGTCGCCGTCGCCGCCACAGGCGGACGTGAGGGCCAGCGCAGCAACGATGAACGCGGCGCTCAAGGTCTTCTTCATGTGATTCCCCTACGGTTGGGTGCCCTGCCTCCGGACGGGCAGGTCGGCACCATCTCACCGCATGTCGGTGCCTTCTCGCCAATCGGGACCGCGCCGCGCCTCGGCCGGTGGTCCACATCCTGGTACGTCTTGTCTCGCGGCTTGATATTTGCCGTTCCGCCCTCCATGCTGGGGGCATGCATGCGCACCTTCTCGTAGTACGTGACTGACGCGACGGCCTCACGGCTCCGCGTCTCCCTCGATTGCACCCAGCGAACGCTTCTGGGGCCGGGGGATTTTTTTATGCGATCGAGCGCAGCGGTGCGCCGGTCGTGACCGGCATACGATGAAACGAACAGTTAGGTACCACTTCTCATGACAGAGCAGATCTCCGAGCAGCTGACCGGGGCGCAGAGCCTCGTCCGCGCGCTGGAGCACGCCGGTGTCGACACGATCTTCGGGATCCCGGGTGGGGCGATCATGCCCGCGTACGACGCCCTCTTCGACTCCGAGCAGATCCGCCACATCCTCGTCCGCCACGAGCAGGGTGCGGGTCACGCCGCCCAGGGCTACGCGCAGGTCACGGGCAGGGTCGGTGTGTGCATGGCGACCTCGGGTCCCGGCGCCACCAACCTGGTCACGGCGATCGCCGACGCCTTCATGGACTCCGTCCCGATCGTCGCGATCACCGGGCAGGTCGCGACGCACCTGATCGGCACCGACGGCTTCCAGGAGGCCGACATCCGCGGCATCACGATGCCGATCACCAAGCACAGCTACCTGGTCACCGACCCCGCCGACATCCCGCGGGTCATCGCCGAGGCGTTCCACATCGCCGGCACGGGCCGGCCCGGTCCGGTCCTCGTCGACATCGCGAAGGACGCCCTGCAGCGGTCGACGACGTTCGACTGGCCCGGCGAGCTGGCCCTGCCCGGCTATCGGCCGACCACCCGCCCCCACGGCAAGCAGGTGCGGGAGGCTGCCCGTCTCATCGCCGCCGCCTCGCGTCCGGTCCTCTACGTCGGCGGCGGTGTCATCAAGGCCGACGCCGCGGCCGAGCTCAAGATGCTGGCCGAGCTGACGCAGATCCCGGTCGTCACGACCCTGATGGCACGGGGAGCGTTCCCCGACTCGCACGAGCTGCACCTCGGCATGCCCGGCATGCACGGCACCGTCGCGGCCGTCGCCGCCCTGCAGCGCAGCGACCTCCTGATCTCGCTGGGCGCCCGCTTCGACGACCGGGTCACGGGCCACCTGGCCTCGTTCGCGCCGCTCGCGAAGGTCATCCACGCCGACATCGACCCGGCCGAGATCTCCAAGAACCGCACGGCCGACGTCCCCATCGTGGGCGACTGCCGCGAGGTCATCTCCGAGCTGATCGGCACGCTGCGCAAGCAGGCCGACGACGACGGCGTCGAGGGTGACTACACGGCGTGGAAGACCCAGATGCTGGGCGTCAAGGCCAAGTACCCGGTCGGTTACGACAAGCCGGAGAACGGTCTCGCGCCCCAGACGGTCATCGAGCGCATCAGCGCGATCGCCGGACCCGATGCGACCTACGTCGCCGGCGTCGGTCAGCACCAGATGTGGGCCGCCCACTACGTCGACTACGAGCGTCCGCGTCAGTGGCTCAACTCCGGCGGCGCCGGCACGATGGGCTACGCCGTCCCGGCCGCGATGGGCGCCCAGGTCGGGCTCCCCGGTGAGGTCGTCTGGGCCATCGACGGCGACGGCTGCTTCCAGATGACCAACCAGGAGCTCGCGACCTGCGCGCTCGAGGGCATCCCGATCAAGGTCGCCGTCATCAACAACTCCTCGCTCGGCATGGTCCGCCAGTGGCAGACCCTGCTCTACGAGGGCCGGTACTCCAACACCGACCTCAACACCGGACCCGAGTCGATCGGTGCCCGCCGCATCCCCGACTTCGTCAAGCTCGCGGACGCCTACGGGTGCGTCGGTCTGCGCTGCGACAGCGAGACCGACCTCGACGCCACGATCGAGAAGGCCATGGCGATCACCGACCGTCCGGTCATCATCGACTTCGTCGTCGAGCGCGACGCCATGGTGTGGCCGATGGTCCACGGTGGTGCCAGCAACGACGACATCCAGATCGCGCGAGACCTCGCGCCCGAGTGGGACGACCAGGACCTCTGATGACTTCGCACACCTTGTCCGTCCTCGTCGAGAACACCCCTGGCGTCCTCGCCCGTGTCTCGAGCCTGTTCATGCGCCGTGGCTTCAACATCGACTCGCTGGCCGTCGGTCCGACGGAGATCCCGGAGATCTCCCGCATGACGATCGTCGTCAACGTCGACCAGCTGCCGCTCGAGCAGGTCACCAAGCAGCTCAACAAGCTGGTCAACGTGCTCAAGATCGTCGAGCTCGACTCGTCGAGCGCGGTCGAGCGAGAGCTCATGCTGATCAAGGTCAAGACCGACCCCCAGACCCGCGGACAGGTCCTCGAGACCGTCAATCTGTTCAGGGCTAAGGTGGTCGACGTCGCCACCGATGCCGTGACCATCGAGGCGACCGGAGACGCGGGCAAGCTCACCGCGATGCTGAACGTCCTCGAGCCGTTCGGCATCCGCGAGATCGCCCAGTCCGGACGCGTGGCCATCGGCCGCGGGCCCCGCTCCATCACCGACCGCACCCTGCGCGCCGTCCCCGGCGCGCAGGCAAGCTGAATCCCCAAGATGACCGTTTCCTTAGGAGATAAGACCTGTGGCTGAACTCTTTTACGACGACGACGCTGACCTGAGCATCATCCAGGGCCGCCATGTGGCGGTCATCGGCTACGGAAGCCAGGGTCACGCGCACGCGCTGAACCTGCGCGACTCCGGTGTCGACGTGCGCGTCGGCCTGCCCGAGGGCTCGAAGAGCCGCGCGAAGGCCGAGGCCGAGGGCCTGCGCGTCCGCAACGTCGCCGAGGCGGTGGAGGAGGCCGATGTCATCGTGATCCTGGCCCCCGACCAGGTGCAGCGCCACGTCTACGCCGAGTCGATCGAGCCCAACCTGGTCGACGGCGACGCCCTCGTCTTCGGTCACGGCTTCAACATCCGTTTCGGCTACATCGCACCCCCGCAGGGCGTCGACGTCGTGCTCGTCGCCCCCAAGGCGCCGGGACACACGGTCCGTCGCGAGTTCGTCGACGGCCGCGGCATCCCCGACATCATCGCGGTCGAGCAGGACGCCAGCGGCAAGGCGTGGGACCTCTCGCTGTCGTACGCCAAGGCCATCGGTGGCACGCGCGCCGGTGTCATCAAGACGACGTTCACCGAGGAGACCGAGACGGATCTCTTCGGCGAGCAGGCCGTCCTCTGCGGTGGCATGTCGCACCTGGTCCAGGCCGGGTTCGAGACGCTGACCGAGGCCGGCTACCAGCCCGAGATCGCCTACTTCGAGGTGCTGCACGAGCTCAAGCTCATCGTCGACCTCATGTGGGAGGGTGGCATCGCGAAGCAGCGCTGGAGCATCTCCGACACCGCCGAGTACGGCGACTACGTCTCGGGCCCGCGCGTCGTGGACGCCGGCACCAAGGAGCGCATGAAGGGCATCCTCGCCGACATCCAGGACGGCACCTTCGCCAAGCGCTTCATCGACGACCAGGACAACGGCGGCAAGGAGTTCCTCGAGCTGCGTGAGAAGGAGGCCGGTCACCCGATCGAGAAGACCGGCAAGATCCTCCGCTCGCACTTCTCCTGGCAGCAGCAGGACGCCGACTACGTCGACGGCCAGGCCGCTCGCTAGTCACCCGTTCCACCGCCGAGGGGCGTCCTGCCGGAAGGCGGGGCGCCCCTCGCGCGTCCTCGGCCCCCGGGCCGCCGGGCCGCCGGGCTGTGTAGTGTCGGTCGTACAAGGCCGGGGTGCCCCCACCGGGGGGCTGAGATGAGACCCGCCGAACCTGATCCGGTTAGCACCGGCGCTAGGGAGCCTGTCATGAAGAGTGCTGTCACGTCGCCATCGACCAGCGCGCTGATCGCCGCGGCGGTCCGCGAGACGTCGCCGTTGGTGCAGTACCTGACCAACTACGTCTCGATGGACATCGCCGCCAACGTCCTCAACGCGGTCGGCGCCTCGCCGGCCATGGTCCACGACCCGCACGAGTCGGCGGAGTTCGCCCGCATCGCGTCGGCCGTCGGCGTCAACATCGGCACGCCGTCGCCGTCGTGGGTCGAGGGCATGACCGCGGCAGCTGCGGCGGCCCGCGAGATCGGCACGCCATGGGTGCTCGACCCGGTGGCCGTGGGCGCGACGGCCTACCGTCGTGAGATCGTCGGTGTCCTGCTGGAGCACGGTCCGACGGTCGTCCGCGGCAACGCCAGCGAGATCCTGGCCATCGCGACGTCGCAGGCAGGCGGGCGCGGGGTCGACAGCGAGGCGGCATCGACGGACGCCCTCGACGGTGCGCAGCAGCTCGCGCGCCAGCTCTCGACCGTCGTCGTCGTGACGGGCGCCGAGGACGTCGTCACCGATGGGACACGCACGGCCGTGGTGCACGGCGGCCACCCGTACATGCCGCTGGTCACGGCGCTGGGCTGCTCGGCGACAGCCCTCGTCGCGGCGTGCTGCGCCGTCCACGACGACCCGTTCGAGGCCTCGGTCGCGGCGATGGTGATGCTCGCGGTGGCGGGGGAGAGGGCAGGGACGCGGTCGAGCGGGCCCGGCAGCTTCCGGGTCGCGCTGATCGACGAGCTCGCCCAGCTCGACGACGCACAGCTGTCAGCGGCCCGCGTCGACGTGTCGTGAGCGCCGATCTGAGGGTCTACCTCGTGACGGACCCGGCGTACGACGACCTGGAGTCGATCGTCGCGGCGGCGGTGTCGGGCGGCGTGACCTGCGTGCAGGTGCGTGACAAGCGGCCGGACGCCGATCGCGTCGCGAGCGTGCGCCGCCTCCGGACAGTGCTCCCGGACGACGTCGTGCTGATCGTCAACGACGACGTCGCGGCTGCGCGCGAGGGGCACGGCCTGCACGTGGGTCTCGACGACGTCGACCCGTGCAGCGCCCGAGCGCTGCTGGGTCCGGAGGCGGTCATCGGGTGGTCGATCAACCATCTCTCGCAGCTCGATGACCTCGCGCAGCTCGGGGCGTGCGACTACGTCGCGGCGAGCCCCGTGTGGTCGACGCCGACCAAGACCGACACCGGCGTCCCGTTCGGGCTCGACGGCGTCCGCCGCCTCGCGGAGCGGCTCGACGGCCGTCTCCCGCTGGTCGCGATCGGCGGCATCGACCACTCCAATGCCGCCGAGGTGATCGAGGCCGGGGCGGACGGTGTCGCGGTCGTGAGCGCGATCTGCGGGGCGGACGACCCGCGGGCGGCGGCCGAGGAGCTGCGGGCCGTGGTCGACACGGCGCACCGAACGAGAGGGAGGCACCGATGACCCCTGTGATGCTGACCATCGCCGGATCCGACCCGTCCGGAGGCGCGGGCATCCAGGCGGACCTGAAGACCGCCGGTGCGCTCGGCGTCTACGGCGCCACCGTCATCACTGCGCTGACGGCGCAGAACACGCTCGGCGTGACCGGCATCCACGCCGTCCCGGCAGCGTTCATCGTCGACCAGTACGTGTCGGTCGTGGAGGACCTCGACGTGCGGGCCGTGAAGATCGGGATGCTCGGCACGGTCGAGGTCGTCGAGACGGTCGCCTCCGTGCTCCGGTCGCACCCGGTGCCCGCCGTCGTCCTCGACCCCGTCATGGTGGCCACCTCGGGCGACCGCCTCGTGCCGGAGGACGCCGTCGCCGCGATCCGGGAGCTGCTCCTGCCGCTGGCCACGGTCGTCACGCCGAACGTCCCGGAGGCCGAGGTGCTGACCGGCGTCCGCATCGGCGCGCCGGACGACCTGGAGACGGCGGGGCGCGCGCTGCTCCGGCTCGGTCCCGCGTGGGCGCTGGTCAAGGGTGGTCACCTCGACGGGGAGCGCAGCACCGACGTGCTCGTGTCGGCGTCCGGCGTGACGCACCTGGACGCTCCGCGGGTGCGCACGACGCACACGCACGGGACGGGTTGCACGTTGTCGTCGGCGATCGCGTCCTACCTGGTCCGCGGGGACGACGTGCCCGACGCCGTCGCGTCGGCCAAGGCGTACCTGACACGGGCGATCGTGGCCGGCAGTGCGCTGCGGGTGGGTCGCGGCAACGGTCCGGTCGACCACCGGGTCACGGGATGACGTCGATCGCGCAGGAGTGCTGGGAGTCCGTCGGCGACTGGTTCGCGGCGATCTGCCGGCACCCGTTCGTCCTCGGCCTGACCGACGGGACGCTGCCGCAGGACGTGTTCGCCCGCTACCTCGTCGACGACGCCCACTACCTCGACCGGTACGCCCGGGTGCTGGCCGCGCTGGCCGCCCGTGCGCCGGATCCGGAGGGCGTCGCCCTGCTCGCCGGCTCGGCGGTCGGCGCGATCGCCGCCGAGCGGGACCTGCACCGCGCCTTCCTGTCCCCGCGTGGCCTCGACCCCGACCACGACACGGTGCCGGGGGCGTCACCGACGTGCGTCGCGTACACGGGATGGCTCGAGCAGGGTGCGACGGCGCCGTTCGACGTCGCGCTGGCGGCCGTGCTGCCGTGCTTCCGGGTGTACGCCGAGGTCGGCCGCCACGTGATGGCCCGCCGTCCGTCGGGGGAGCATCCGTACGGATCATGGATCGACACGTACGCGGCGCCGGAGTTCGACGCGGCGGTCCGCCGGGCGGAGGCGTACCTCGACGGGGTGGCGGCGAACCGTGACGACGTCCTGACGGCGTACCGCCGGTCGACCCGTCTGGAGTGGATGTTCTGGGACTCCGCCTGGCGCGGCGAGGCCTGGCCCACCCCCTGAGGGACGAGAAAATCCCGTTTCGTCCGAGTCGGCCCCGTCGGGTGCACGCAGCGGGTCGTGCCTGCAACGGTGCGGACAGGACCAGTTCGTCCCACCCCCGGACGAAACGAGGTTTTCTCGCCGTCCCCGCCGAAACATGGGGACACAGCCACTTCACCGCTCTTTGTTCCGCCTGTGACCAACCGGAAACATTCGGGGCGCTGACTTGATGCATGACCCAGCGAGTGTTCGACAGCCACCGCCACATCGGCGCGCTGCCCGAGTACGCCTTCTACGACGGTCCGGCGATCCGGGCCGACGTCACCGCCAAGGAGACCGTCGGAGCGTTCTTCGCCGACCTCGACCGTGAGGGCACGGAGCGGGCGCTCGTCCTGCCGAACTACGGCGTCCCCGTCCCCGACGCCGCGTTCGACCTGAACCCGCTCGCGATCGAGGCCGCGCAGAAGGACGACCGCGTCAGCTGCGGCCTCTGGGTCTCGCCGAAGGCGTCCGACGCCGCCCGCAACGACGAGGCACTGAAGCTCGTCGGCGAGTCCGGCGTCAAGGCGCTCAAGACCAGCTTCCTGCTGGGCGGCAGCCCGACCGACCCCGACTGCGCCGACGAGATCGACAAGATCTTCACGACGGCCGCGCAGCACGACCTCGTCGTGCACGTCCACACCTCACCCGGTGCGGCGTCCGACATCGACCAGGTCGGCACCCTCGTCGACACGTACGGCGACGACACCAAGATCCATCTCGTCCACCTCGGCGGCGGCATGAGCGGCCACATGAAGCTCATCGGCGGCCGGCTGTTCGACTGGATCGAGGCCGGCAAGCAGGTCTACACCGACACGAGCTGGACGATCGGCTTCGCGCCGGTGTGGCTCGTGCAGGAGATCGAGAAGCGCGGCATCGGCCACGACCGCATCCTGTTCGCGACCGACTGCCCGTGGGGCGACTTCGAGGGCGAGTACGCGCGCCTGTCGGCCGTCGCCAAGGATCCCGAGCTCGCGCAGGCCTTCTTCCGCGGCAACTTCGAGCAGCTGTACGGCACCTGACGAAGCGCGACACGCGCAGACCGTCCCAAGATCCCTGACCTCTCGCCGAGTCGGTCAGTGCAGCACCCATCGAGAACTCACCACCTTCACAGGAGAACTGATGACCGAGATCGACGACCAGCTCGCCGCCAACATCGAGGCCTCGCTCGCCGAGATCCAGCACCCGTCGCTGCCCAAGGGCACCAACATCTACGGCTCGACCAAGCTGTTCCCCGACTACCAGGCCGAGGAGGGTCAGTCGTACTTCACCCTGATCCACGGCATCCCGCACGAGTCGTCGGTCAGCTTCGTCGCGATCCTGCAGGCGACGCGCGCGCTCCGCAAGGGCTTCGAGACGGCCATCTACTTCTACGGCCCCGGCACCCTCGCGTGCTCGGCGAACCGCGGCTTCCCGACGACCGGCGACGCCGGCTTCCCGGGCGAGCTCAACATGAACGCCTCGCTCGAGACGTACATCGCCGAGGGCGGGACGGTCTACTGCTGCCGCTTCGGCCTGGCGCTGCACGGCATCCGTGAGGAGGACCTGATCGAGGGCGTCATCCCGGCGCACCCGCTCGACGTCCAGGACGCGATCATCCACTACGCCCGCAAGGGCGCGATCATCAACTCCGTCTACAACCTCTGACCCACCGAAGAACCCGCGCCGGACCAAGGACAGAGGAGCAGTCATGAACGCACCCGCTTGCGGTGGGGCCACGGCCACCCGGACGAGCACACGAGTCGACGTCGCGATCCAGGGCATCCGACTGCTCGACGCGCCGGTCAGCCGGCAGTCGGGTGCGGGACCGAGCGACGACGGTCACGTGCTGCTCGGGGGAGTCGGGACCGCGATCCCGATCAACCCCGACAGCCCGTTCACGATCAACCGGGGGCGCCTGCTCCTCGACGGGGCCGACACCGGCCTCGGCGTGGAGCCGGTGCGCCGGCCGAAGTTCTACGACCTCGAGACCGCCGACGGCGTCTCGTACGAGAAGATCGCCCGCCTCCACTCGGCCAACGTGCTCGCGACGACCGTCGTCCAGACGTGCGTGCGGTACGACGAGGCGGAGCGGTGCCGCTTCTGCGCGATCGAGAAGTCGCTCGAGGCCGGATCGACCATCGCGGTGAAGACGCCGGCGCAGATCGCCGAGGTCGCCAAGGCGGCGCACGAGCTCGACGGCATCACGCAGATGGTCATGACGACCGGCACCTCCAACGGACGCGACCGCGGCGCGACGCACCTCGCGCGCTGCGTCAGGGCCGTCCGCGCGGTGCTGCCCGACCTGGCGATCCAGGTGCAGTGCGAGCCGCCGGCCGACCTGCAGACCATCACCGACCTGTACGAGGCCGGCGCCCGCTCGATCGGGATCCACGTCGAGTCGATGGACGACGACGTCCGCCGCCGCTGGATGCCGGGCAAGTCGTCCGTCCCGCTCGACGAGTACCGCGCCGCGTGGCGCGAGGCCGTCCGCGTCTTCGGGCACAACCAGGTCTCGACCTACTTGCTGGTCGGGCTCGGCGAGGACCCCGACGAGATGGTCGAGGCGGCGCAGGAGCTCGTCGACATGGGGGTCTACCCGTTCGTCGTCCCCTTCCGCCCGCTGGCCGGGACGCTCGCGACCGACGTCGACCAGGTGCCGCCGCCCCCGGCGGAGGTGCTCCAGGACGTCACACGACGTGTCGCCCACGCACTGATGGAGGCCGGCATGCACGGCGCCGACCAGGCCGCCGGCTGCGCCGCTTGCGGTGCGTGCAGCGTCCTGCAGTCAGAGGGGGCATGACGCCATGACGATCGTCGACCTCGACCGCGGGATCCTCACGGGAGTCCGGCCGATCCCCGCACCCACCTTCCTCGTCTCCCAGGCGCAGACCCGCGCGGAGCTCGACGCCTACCGCGCCCTGCGGCGCGAGGTGTTCGTCGCCGAGCAGGGCATCTTCGACCGCGACGACACCGACCGCATCGACGACGACCCGCGGACGATCGTCCTGGTGGCGCGGACGCCCGACGGCACGATGCTCGGTGGCGTCCGGATCGCCCCGGCCGTCGAGGGTCGCGACATCGGCTGGTGGTCGGGCAGCCGTCTGGCCGTGAGCGCCGCCGCGCGCACGCACGCCGGCATCGGTGCCGCGCTCGTCCGCGCCGCCTGTGCCCGCGCCGAGGCGGAGGGCGCCCTTCGGTTCGACGCCACGGTGCAGTCGCAGAACGAGCCGCTGTTCCGTCGGCTCGGCTGGACGGTGCTGTCGACGCTCGTCGTCCACGGGCGTCCGCACGTCCACATGATCTGGCCCATCGACCGCGTCGAGCGTCTCGCCCGTGCGACGAAGGCCGCCCTCGGCGCGCTGCTCGAGGGCTTCGACCATCCCACCGCCCTGGAGGGGATGGGTCTGGGCGGGAGCGGATTCGTTGGTGACGATGCTGCTCCCGTCCCCGGCTCGGACCTGCTGGCCGCCTGCGACGCGATCCTGCCGTCGATGGTCGAGCGCGACCCCGAGTGGGCCGGCTGGTGCGCCGTGCTCGTGAACCTCAACGACATCTCGGCGATGGGCGCGTCACCCGTCGGCCTGCTGGACGCCGTCGGCGCCCGCGACGCCTCGTTCGCCCGCCGGATCTTCCGGGGTCTGCGCGCCGCGTCGCAGGCCTGGGGCGTCCCGGTCCTCGGCGGTCACACGCAGCTCGGCGTCCCCGCCTCCCTCAGCGTCACGGCCCTCGGTCGCACCGACCTGCCGGTCGCCGGTGGCGGTGGCCGGGCGGGGGAGTCGCTGCGCCTGACCGCAGACCTCGGCGGCGAGTGGCGTCCCGGCTACACCGGGTCGCAGTGGGACTCGTCGTCGCATCGCCGCTCCGACGAGCTGCGGGCCCTCGCCGACGTGGTGCCCGCACTGCGCCCGACGGCGGCGAAGGACGTCAGCATGACCGGCATCATCGGGACGACCGGGATGCTGGCGGAGGCGAGCGGTTGCAAGGCCGTCCTCGAGGTCGAGGACATCCCGATGCCCGCCGCCGCAGCCGCCGGCGACTGGCTCACCTGCTTCCCCGGGTTCGCGATGGTCACCGCCGAGCGAACCCCCGCGCGTGCCGCTCTTCCGGCGCACGTCGACACCGCCGTCTGCGGACGGCTGACCGAGGGCCGGGGCGTCGACCTGCGCTGGCCCGACGGCGTCGTGACCTCCGCGATCGCCGGCACCGTCACGGGCCTCGGGCCCTCCACCGGCCATCTCCTCGAAGGACGTTCATCATGACCATCACGCATCTCGCGGCGGCTTCCGCGAACTTCGGGCGCGACCTCGACGAGGCGTACGCCCAGATCACGAGCCTCGTCGCCCAGGCACGTGCCCGGGACGTCAAGCTCCTGGCCCTGCCCGAGGCCGCGCTCGGTGGCTACCTCTCCACGCTGCACACCGACGGTGACGGGCCCGACTCGCTGCCGCCGGTCATCGATCTCGACGGTCCCGAGCTGCGCCGGGTGGCCGAGATCGCCGGTGACATGACGCTCGTCCTCGGCTTCTGCGAGGAGGACGCCGGCACCCGTTACAACAGCGCCGCGGCCCTGACCGGCGATGGTGTCATCGGCGTCCACCGCAAGGTGCACCAGCCGCTCGGCGAGAACCTCTACTACGAGGCCGGCGAGGTCTTCCGGGCCTTCGACACTCCGGTCGGGCGCCTCGGGATGCTGATCTGCTACGACAAGGCCTTCCCCGAGGCCGCGCGTGCGCTGGCCCTCGAGGGGGCGGAGGTCGTCGCGTGCATCTCGGCGTGGCCGTCGTCCCGCACCGCGGGAGCGGCCGACATCTCCGAGGACCGCTGGACCAAGCGGTTCAACCTCTTCGACCAGGCACGGGCGCTGGAGAACCAGATCGTCTGGGTCGCCGCCAACCAGGTCGGCACGTTCGGGTCGATGCGGTTCGTCGCCAACGCCAAGATCGTCGGCCCCGGGGGCGACGTGCTCGCGACCACCGGGTCGGAGGCCGGCCTGGCGATCGCCGGCGTCGACATCGACGAGGCCCTCGACACCGCGCGTCGCTCGATGTTCCACCTGCGCGACCGCCGCCCCGACACCTATCCCGCCCACGTGGGAGCTGTCGTCCATGCCTGAGATGACCGTGACGGTCCGCTGGCCGGACGGGCGCGTGGCCGACTGCTACTCGCCGTCGCTGGTCATGCACGACCACCTGCAGCCCGGCTCGACCTACCGCGTCGACGAGTTCGCCCGGCGTTCCGAGCTGGCGCTGCACGAGGCGAGCGAACGAGTGCGTGCCAAGTACGGCTTCGCGTGCACCGCGTCGGCCGCGTCACTCGAACGCATCCAGGCCACCGCAGCAACCTTCCGGGCCGGCGACCTCGTCGAGGTCATCGACATGCAGCCACCCCTGCCGCAGGAGACATCATGAGCATCCCCGTAGCGATCGTCGGCGGCGGCCAGGCCGGCCTGTCGGTCAGCCGACTGCTGTCGGACGACGGCATCGAGCACGTCGTCCTCGAGGCGCACACGCCGGCGCACGAGTGGGCCGACAGCCGGTGGGACAACTTCACGCTGGTGACCCCGAACTGGCACTGCAGCCTCCCCGGCCACCCGTACGACGGTGACGACCCGGACGGCTTCATGACGCGCGACCAGGTCGTCGAGTGGCTCGACCGGTTCGTTCGGTCGTTCGACCCGCCGGTGCGCACCCACACCCGGGTCCGCGAGGTGCGGGAACGGGAGGGCGGCGGCTTCGTGCTGGAGCTCGACACGCCTGACGGCCCCGACACGATCGAGGCCGACAACGTCGTCGTCGCGACCGGCGGCTACCACGACCCGATCGTCCCGCCCTACGCACGCGCCATCGACCCCTCCATCGTGCAGATGCACTCCCAGCACTACCTCAACGCGGACCAGCTGCCCGACGGTGCCGTGCTGGTCGTCGGCACCGGCCAGTCGGGCGCCCAGATCGCGGAGGACCTGCACCTGGAGGGCCGTGAGGTCCACCTCGCGGTGGGCAGTGCCCCACGAGTCGCGCGCAGCTACCGCGGACGTGACGTCATGACATGGCTGAGCGACATGGGGCTCTACGACACGTCGGTCCAGCAGTACCCCGGTGGTCTGGCGGCGCGTGAGAAGACCAATCACTACGTGACGGGCCGTGACGGCGGACGCGACATCGACCTGCGGGCGTTCGCCGCCGACGGGATGCAGCTGTACGGGACGCTGTGCGAGGGCCAGGGCACCATCGTGGACTTCGAGCCGACGCTGAACCGCGCGCTCGACGCCGCCGACGCGGTGTACAACTCGATCTGCGGGGACATCGACCGCTTCATCGAGCGGGAGGGCATCGACGCACCCCCCGGCGGCAGGTACGAGCCGGTGTGGGCGCCCGACCACGAGCCGCGGGTGCTCGACCTCGCGGAGGCCGGCGTGACGTCGATCGTCTGGGCCATCGGCTACCGCCCCGACTACCGATGGGTCAAGGTCGGGGTCTTCGACGGCACCGGACGGCCGACCCACGCGCGGGGCGTCTCCTCCGTGCCCGGCCTGTTCTTCCTCGGTCTGCCCTGGATGCACACGTGGGGATCCGGCCGGTTCCTCGGCATCACGCGCGATGCCGAGCACGTCCACGCATCCATCGTCGCCGCGCGACGGCCCGCCACGGCGGAACGCTGAGCCGCATGCCCCTGCGTCTCGCCTCGGTCGCGGCCCACTTCGGCCGCGACATCGACCGGTCCCTCGAGAAGATGTCGGGGATCGTCGGTGACGCACGCACCGCCGGGGTCGACCTGCTGGTGTTCCCCGACGCGACGCTCGGCGGGTACCTGTCCGACCTGCGGCATCCCGACGCGCACGCGTTGCCGCCCGCGCTGGCGGAGGACGCCTTCGAGATCGGCCGGGTCATCGCGATGGCCGGCGAGATGGTCGTGTGCTTCGGCTACACCGAGGAGGCTGTGGTGGACGGCGAGACGGTGCACTACAACGCGGCGCTGTGCGTCAACGGCGACGGCATCCTTGGCCGCCACCGCAAGGTGCACCAGCCGGCGGGCGAGGCGCTGGCCTACCGGGCCGGCGACACGTTCGCGGCGTTCGACACCCCGGTCGGGCGCATGGGGATGCTGATCGACTACGACAAGACCTTCCCCGAGGCGGCTCGGTCGCTGGCGCTGGACGGCGCCCACGTCGTCGCGTGCCTGTCGGCGTGGCCGGCGAGCGTGACCGACCGGGCGTCGCGCCTGCCGCAGGATCGCCAGTCCCGTCTGTTCGACCTGTACGACAGCGCCCGGGCGGCCGAGAACCAGATCGTGTTCGTCTCGTCGAACCAGACCGGCGTCATGGGCGGCCTGCGGTTCCTCGGGCAGGCCAAGGTCGTCGGTCCCGGCGGCGACGTGCTGGCCAAGACGTGGTCGAAGGGCGCGCTCGCGGTGGCGGAGATCGACGTCGAGGCGGAGATCACCCGGTCGCGGCGCATCCTGCACCACCTCAAGGAGCGCACCCCGTCGAGCTATGTGAGCGATCCGAGGATGGAGACGTCGTGAAGATCGCCTTGCTGACGTACTCGACCAAGCCCCGGGGTGGTGTCGTCCACACGCTGGCCCTCGCCGAGGCCCTGAGCCGGGCCGGCGCGGACGTCGACGTGTGGACGCTCGGCCGCGGGGGAGACGCCACGTTCTACCGGCCGGTCGATCCCGCCGTCGGCATCCACGCCGTGCCGTTCCCGGAGCAACCGGGTGAGGACGTCGGCGCCCGCATCCAGCGATCCATCGCGGTCCTGCGTCAGGCCTTCACCCCCGACGCCTACGACATCGTCCACGCGCAGGACTGCATCAGCGCCAACGCGGCCCTGCCGTGCCTGCGGACGATCCACCACCTCGACACGTTCACGACGCCCGAGCTCGTCGCCTGCCACGAACGGGCGGTCGTGGAGCCGACCGGACGCATCTGCGTCTCGGAGTCGGTCGCCGCCGAGGTCAAGGCCGGGTGGGGGCTCACGCCGACCGTCATCCCGAACGGTGTGGACGCCGCCAGGTTCGCCCGCGCAGCAGGTCCCGAGGGGGACGACGACCGCGCGATGTGGCGCGACAAGCTCGGCCCGTACGTGCTCGCGCTGGGCGGCATCGAGCCCCGGAAGGGCAGCATCGACCTGCTCGAGGCGTACGCGCTGATGCGCCGGCGCAGGTCCGACGTGCGGCTGGTGTTCGCCGGCGGCGAGACGCTGTTCGACTACCGCGACTACCGGGCGGCGTTCGAACGACGGGCGGCCGAGCTCGGCGTCAACCACGAGATGCTCGGCGTCGTGGACGAGGACGTCCTGCCGGGTCTCGTCGCCGCCGCGTCGGCGATGGCGTTCGTGTCGACCAAGGAGGGCTTCGGGCTCGCCGCGATGGAGGCCCTTGCCGCCGGCGTCCCGGTCGTCGCCCGTGACCTGCCCGTGCTGCGCGAGGTCTTCGGCGACGCCGTGCGGTTCGCGTCCGAGCCCATGGCGATGGCCGGCTCGCTGGCGTCGGTGCTGTCGGAGCCGCCCGATCCGCAGATCGGCCGCGACCTCGCCGCGTCGTACACGTGGGAGGCCGCCGCGGCGTCCCACCTCGAGCTCTACGCTGGCCACCTCTCCCGGGGGACGCACCGCCGGTGACCTCGATGTCGATCGGCCGTGCGTTCGCGCACCTGGCCGACCTCGATCCGGACGCCGTCGCCGTGAGGTGCGGGTCGGAGGTCCTGACGCGCCGCGAGCTCGACCTGGCGTCCAACCGCGTCGCCCACGCCTGGACCGATCGCGTCGGGCACGACGACCTCGTGACGATCAGCCTGCCGAACGGGATCGACTTCGTGCTGGCGTGCATCGCGACCTGGAAGCTCGGTGCGACCCCACAGCCGCTCTCGCCCCGCATCGGCGCGGGGGAGCGGACGGCGATCGTCGAGCTGGCGGATCCTGCGCTCGTCGTGGACGGACCGTTGGAGACGTCCGACGACGACTCCCCGTTGCCCGACCTCGCGGCGTCCTCGTGGAAGGCGCCGACCTCGAGCGGGAGCACCGGGCGGCCCAAGATCGTGCGCGCCGCGGCGCCGGCGACGGTCGACCCCGACGGGTGCGTCGCGGCGTTCGTGCCGACGGATGCGGTGCAGCTGGTCGCGGGGCCGTTGTTCCACGCGGCGCCCTTCGTCTACGCGATGCGTGGTCTCATGACCGGTCACGAGCTCGTGGTGCTGCCCCGGTTCGACGCCGCGACGGCGCTGAGGACCATCGGGGAGCACCGCGTCACCTGGACGATGCTGGTGCCGACGATGATGCACCGCATCTGGCGGCTCGGCGACGACGTCCGGGACGCGGCCGACGTGTCGTCGCTCGAGAGCATCATGCACATGGGAGCCCGCTGCGCCCCGTGGCTCAAGCAGGCGTGGATCGACTGGCTCGGGCCCGATCGCGTCGTCGAGGTCTACGCGGGCACGGAGTCGCAGGGGCTGACGATGATCACCGGGCGTGAGTGGCTCGATCACCGCGGATCGGTCGGCAGGGGCGTCTCCGGCTCGGACTTCCGGGTCGTCCGTGCCGACGGAGGGCCGGCCGACCCGGGCGAGCTGGGCGAGATCGTGATGCGCCGCGACGGACCGCCGACCTACTCGTACGTCGGCGCCGAGGCCACGATCCGCGACGGCTGGCACACGCTGGGCGACTCCGGGCGCATGGACGCCGACGGCTACCTGTACGTCGAGGACCGGCTCGACGACGTCATCGTGACGGGCGGCGTCAAGGTGCAGCCAGCCGACGTCGAGGCGGTGCTGGAGGAACATCCGTGCGTCCGGTCCGCCGTGGCGGTGCCGAGGGACGATGACGAGCTCGGCCACACGGTGCACGCCGTCGTCGACGTGTCGGACGCGCACGTCGCCGAGGACCAGCTCGTCGCGTGGAGCCGCGAGCGGCTCGACCCCGAGAAGCGTCCACGCTCGTGGCAGCTCGTCCGCGAGCCGTTGCGCGCCGACACCGGCAAGGTCCGCCGCTCCGACTGGCGCTGACGCGTGGGTTACCAACGCTGACGCGTAGGTTCCGTACGGTGACGCGCGGGTTGCGTACGGTGACGCGTGGGTTGCGTACGGCGACGAGTGTGTCTAACCCACGCGTCGGCGTTGCTAACCCACGCGTCAGCGTTGGTAACCCACGCGTCAGCGTTCAGGCGATCATCTCGAGGGTCGTGGGGCGGGACGTCGTCTCGGCCGTCCGCGTGCCGCTCAGCACCTCGTCGTACGCGAGCCTCAGGCGGGCGACGGCCTCGGTCAGGATGTCGTGCGACTGGTTGTAGGGCAGGCGCAGGTGGCGCTCGCCGGCGGGACCGGCGTGGGAGAAGAAGCGCGGTCCCGGCGTCAGCAGCAGGCCGTGCCGGGCCGCGGCGGACGTCAGCCGGGACGACATGCGCTCCGGGAGCGTGACCCACAGGCTCAGGCCGCCGGGCGGGCACGGTGCCTGGACGTCCGGCAGCTCACGGGCGAGCTCGGCGAGCAGGTGGTCGCGCGACGCCCGCAGGCGCGCTCGCCCGGCGGCCGCCGTCTGACCGCCCTCGGCGAGCAGCTCCGCGACGACCAGCTGGTCGAACGCCGACGTGCCGAGGTCGTCCATCATCCGCGCCTGGACGAGTGGCATGACGGCCTCGCGCGGAGCACGGATCCAGCCCACGCGCAGACCGCCCCAGTACGCCTTGGACGACGACCCGATCAGCAGGGCGCGGGGATCGTAGGTCGCGAAGACCGGCGGCAGCTCGACCCCGTCGAGGTTGAGCTCGCGCAGCGACTCGTCGACGACCGGCACGACGTCGTGACGCCGCAGCTCGCGGGCCCAGGCGGACCGCTGGTCGTCGGTCATGACCGCGGCGGTCGGGTTGTGGAAGTCGGGGATCAGGTACGCGGCACGGTGCGGGGAGCCGGCGAGGGTCGAGGTCAGGGCGTCGATGTCCCACGGGGAGCGGTCGATCGGCAGGGGAGACAGCCGGCCGCCCGCGGCCACGAACGAGTCGTGGGCGTGCGGATAGCTCAGCCCCTCGACCAGCACGCGCTGCCCGCGGCCCACGAGCGTCCGGGCCAGCAGCGAGATGGCTCCCATCGCCCCGCTCGTGACGACGATCTGGTCGGGGTCGGTCGGCAGCCCGCCGTCGGTGTACCGCTGCGCGAGGATCTCGCGCAGCACCGGCAGGCCGTCGGGCAGGTACCCCGTCGTGGCCAGCAGGCCCGGCAGCTTGGTCGCCGCCGACTCGAAGGCGCGAGCGAGCCCGGGCGGACCCGCCGGTGCCGCGTAGGTCATGGCGATCGTGCCGGCATCGTTCGGCAGCACGATCAGGCTGCTGACGCTCGACGCCTCGAACGGCACCCGGACGATGCTCCCGGACCCCTGGCGGGAGGCCAGCAGGCCCGACTCGCGCAGCTCGGCGTACGCGCGGGTCGTGGTCGTCCGGCTGACGCCCGTCGCGGTGGCCAGCTCGCGCTCGGACGGCAGGCGGCTGCCGTCGGCGACCCGGCCGTCGACCACCAGCAGGCGGATGCGGTCGGCGATCTCGCGGTAGGCGGGTCCGACCCGGTCGAGCGGGCCGAGGAGCTCGGCGAGGCGCGTGGCGGAGAGAGTGACGGTCACAAGGCCACTGTCTCATAATTGGCTATGGATCCCAAGGCCAATCATGAGCATGCTGAGGACATGAACGAGTTGCTGGCCCTATTGGGGCTGATCGCCTTCCTGGTCGTCGCGGTGCGCTTGGCGCGTCTGGTGATGCGTGACGGCCTCGGCACGAACGCCCCTCCGCGCAGCCATCGTGCTGAGCTGGGCACATGGGTCGACCGCGAGCTCAAGCGATGAGCCGCCTCGTCGCGCGCCTCGTCCAGCTGAACCTCGGGCTCTTCCTGTACGGGTTCACGATGGCGATGCTCGTGGAGTCGACGCTGGGCCTCGACCCGTGGGACGTGTTCCACGAGGGCGTGACGAACCACGTCGGCCTCAGCTTCGGCCAGGTCGTCATCGTGGTCGGCGCGGCAGTCCTGCTGCTGTGGATCCCGCTGCGACAGAAGCCCGGGGTCGGCACGGTCCTCAACGTCGTCGTGGTCGGTCTCGCGGCCGACCTGGGCATCGCGATGATCGCCCAGCCGGACGCCTGGTGGCTGCGTGCGCTCCTGCTCTTCGGCGGCATCGTCGGCAACGGGTTCGCCGGTGCGCTCTACATCGGCGCCGCGCTGGGGTCGGGCCCCCGGGACGGGCTCTGGCTCGGGCTGGTGCGGCGCACCGGCCGGAGCGTGCGGTTCTGGCGCACCGTCATCGAGGTCGGCGTGCTGGCCATCGGGTTCGCTCTCGGCGGGACGGTCGGCGTCGGCACGGTCCTGTACGCGTTGACGATCGGTCCGCTCGTCCAGCTGTTCCTGCGATGGACGCAGGTCTCGGTTCCGCCGAGGAAGCGGGACCGGGAGGTCAGCGCCGGGTCGCGATGATGAGCGACGCGTCGACGTCGATCAGCATCTCGACGGCGGCGAACCGCTCGTCGGTCAGCCACTGCTCGCGGACGGTGTCGACGCGGCCCTCGACGATCGGCGGCCAGAAGGCGGACGGCACGAAGTCGTCGAGGACGGCGATGCCGCCCGGCTCGAGCAGGTCGGCGATGACGTCCATGCTCTCCATGACCTCGCGGATGTCGATGAACAGCAGCGAGAACGGCGCGTACTGCTCGAGCGTCGACCAGTCGCCGGCGATGACGTCGACGTTGTCGGTGTCGGCGAAGATCTTCTGGACGTCACCGGCGAGAGCGGGATCGAGCTCGGCGCTCACGACCCGGGCGTTCTTCGGCGCACCGCTCGAGAGCCAGGCCGAACCGACGCCGCAGCCCGTGCCGAGCTCGGCCAGGGTGCCCGTGCGGGACGCCGCGAGGGAGGCGAGGAGTCGGCCCGTCTCGTTGCGGATCGACGTGATGAAGCCCCGCTGCCGTGACAGGTTCAGGGTCCGCGAGACGAGCTCGGGAACTTCGGCGGGTGCGCTCACAGCGTCAGTGTTTCACGGAGTCGGGGTACCCACGCGCGCCGACGTCCGGCCGCTGAGACGTGCCCACACCGTGAGACACGTTTCCCGGCTTCCCCACGAACCGCGATCCGTCCGGGTAGGGTGGACGGCATCATGCGGAAGCAGCTCGTAGTCATCGCTTGCCGCGGCAGGGCCTCTTAGGGCCACACCCTGCCGCGGTGTCTCGGCGTTGGCCCGCCGTTCCGCAGCAGGGGTGCTTGATCATGATCTGATCGCACATCCTGAACACTCTCCCGGTGATCCCGGACCCATGTGGCGTGCTGGACGGCGGACCCCCGCCGGACCCGCGTGCGACCCGTCCGAACCACCGAAGGAGATCACCATGGAACCGCAGCCGATGGAATGGGGACCGGCGCACCTGCGCGAGGACGCGACCCAGCACGAGCTCGAGCTGTCCGACCGCCCCGACGACAACTGACGTCAGGACTGACCACATGTTGGGATCACGGTTTCACATCCTGAGACTGGCTGCCTAGGATGAACACATGACCACCACCTTCTCGCTCGCAGTCGTGGGTGGCGACGGCATCGGACCCGAGGTGACCTCACAGGCCCTCAAGGTGCTCGACGTCATCGCGCCCGCCCACGGCATCTCGTTCGCCACGACCGACTACGACCTCGGTGCGCGGCGCTACCACGCGACGGGTGAGGTGCTGCCCGACTCCGTGCTGGAGGAGATCCGCGGGCACGACGCGATCCTGCTCGGCGCGATCGGCGATCCCAGCGTGCCGTCCGGCGTCCTCGAGCGGGGCCTGCTGCTCAAGCTGCGGTTCGCGCTCGACCACTACGTCAACCTGCGTCCGTCCAAGCTGTTCACGGGCGTCGCGACGCCTCTCGGCAACCCGGGCGACATCGACTTCGTGGTCGTCCGCGAGGGCACCGAGGGTCCGTACGTCGGCAACGGCGGAGCGATCCGGGTGGGCACGCCCCACGAGCTCGCGACCGAGGTCAGCATCAACACGGCCTACGGCGTCGAGCGCGTCGTCCGCGACGCGTTCGCCCGCGCGCAGGCGCGTCCGCGCCAGAAGCTGACCCTGGTGCACAAGAACAACGTCCTCGTCCATGCCGGCCACCTCTGGAGCCGGACGGTCGACGCGATCGCGACGGAGTTCCCCGACGTCACGGTCGACTACCTGCACGTCGACGCCGCCACGATCTTCCTCGTCACCGATCCGGGCCGGTTCGACGTCATCGTCACCGACAACCTGTTCGGCGACATCCTGACCGACCTCGCCGCCGCGATCACCGGTGGCATCGGCCTGGCCGCGAGCGGCAACGTCAACCCCGACCGCACGACGCCGAGCATGTTCGAGCCCGTGCACGGCTCCGCGCCCGACATCGCCGGACAGTCCAAGGCCGACCCGACCGCCGCGATCCTCTCCGGTGGCCTGCTGCTCGAGCACCTCGGCTTCCCCGAGGCGGCCGCCCAGATCACCGAGGCCGTCGAGGCCGACATCGCCGAGCGCGGCACCGCGCCGCGCACCACCGAGGAGGTGGGGGAGGCTCTCGCGTCGCACGTCTCGGAACTGGCGAGCGCCGGTGGCGTATCGGTCGGTTAACGACCGCTCACCCACCGACCAGGAAGTAGTACCGTGACGACCATGACCTCCACCCCATTCGCCGCCACCACCTCGCCCAACCCGGCAGCGAAGACCCCCGAGCAGCGCGACGCGATCCTCGCGAACCCCGGCTTCGGCAACCACTTCACAGACCACATGTTCCTGGCCGAGTGGACACCCGACACCGGCTGGGTCGACGGCCGCGTCGTGCCGTACGGCCCGCTGTCGATCGACCCCGCGACGGCCGTCCTGCACTATGCGCAGGAGATCTTCGAGGGCCTCAAGGCCTATGTCCACGAGGACGGTTCGGTGTGGCTCTTCCGCCCCGAGGCCAACGCCGCCCGCATGCAGCGCTCCGCGTACCGCCTCGCGCTGCCCGAGCTGCCGACCGACTGGTTCCTCGGCTCCATCTCGTCCCTCATCGACGCCGACCGTGACTGGGTCCCCGCCGGCGGCGAGAAGAGCCTGTACCTGCGGCCGTTCATGTTCGCCTCCGAGGTCTTCCTCGGGGTGCGCCCGTCCCAGCACGTCACGTACTCCGTCATCGCCTCGCCGGCCGGCGCCTACTTCTCCGGCGGGGTCCAGGCCGTCTCGATCTGGCTCTCCAGCGAGTACTCGCGCGCCGGTGCCGGCGGAACGGGTGCGGCCAAGTGCGGTGGAAACTACGCGGCGAGCCTGCTCCCGCAGCAGGAGGCCGCCCAGAACGGCTGTGCGCAGGTCGCGTTCCTCGACGCCACCGAGCAGAAGTGGATCGAGGAGCTCGGCGGGATGAATCTGTACTTCGTCCACTCCGACGGCTCGATCGTGACCCCGTCGCTCTCCGGCTCGATCCTCGAGGGCATCACCCGCGACTCGATCATGCAGATCGGCCGCGACCTCGGGCACGAGGTCGTCGAACGACGCGTCTCGATCGACGAGTGGCGCGAGGGGACGGCCGACGGCACCATCACCGAGGTGTTCGCGTGCGGCACGGCCGCGGTCGTGACCCCCGTCTCGTCCCTGAAGTGGGACGGTGGCGAGGCCGTCAGCGGCGACGGCGAGCCCGGCAAGATCACGACCGACATCCGGTCGGCGCTCGTCGACATCCAGTACGGCCGCGCCGAGGACCGCCACGGCTGGATGACCAAGGTCTCCTAGACCGCTCGGCCCGTGACGCAACGACTGGGCCGAGCGGAGCGAGGCCGAGCGCCCGGGCGTAGCCCGGCAGCGGCGACGGAGGAGCCGCTGGAGCGGCGAGGCACGAGCCGTGCGCTGTACTCGCCGGTACAGTCGGGGCCTCCCTCGTCGTGGCCACGGATTGGTCTAGGGTCGGGCGGGTGGGGCCCGACGACGTGCCTCACGCACTGGAGGCTGGACATGACCGTTGGCACGCGTTCCGAGCACGACCTGATCGGTGACCGGGAGGTCCCCGTCGATGCGTACTGGGGTGTCCACACGCTCCGCGCGCTCGAGAACTTCCCGATCACGGGCATCCCGATCGCGTCGAGCCCCTACCTGGTCGAGGCGCTCGCGGCGGTCAAGCAGGCAGCGGCAGCGGCCAACAACGAGCTCGGTCTGCTGGACGACGAGCGCCACGCCGCCATCCGCGGTGCGTGTGAGGAGATCCGCGCCGGTGGGCTCGCCGACCAGTTCGTCGTCGACGTCATCCAGGGCGGTGCCGGCACCTCGACCAACATGAACGCCAACGAGGTCATCGCCAACCGGGCGCTGGAGCTCATGGGGCACCACAAGGGCGAGTACGACGTCATCCACCCCAACGAGCACGTCAACCTGAGCCAGTCGACCAACGACGTCTACCCGACGGCGGTCAAGATCGCGATCATCCTCGCGACGCACGACCTGCTCGGCGCGATGCAGGTGCTCGAGGACTCGTTCGCCCGCAAGGCCGACGAGTTCCACGACGTCCTCAAGATGGGACGCACGCAGCTGCAGGACGCCGTGCCGATGACGTTGGGCCAGGAGTTCCGGACGTACTCGCTGATGATCGGCGAGGACCGGGCCCGCCTCGGCGAGGCGGTCCTGCTGCTGCACGAGATCAACCTCGGCGCCACGGCGATCGGGACGATGCTCAACGCGCCGGCCGGCTACGTCCCGGCGGCGTGCGGGCACCTGGCCCGGATCACGGGACTGCCGCTCGAGACGGCCGTCGACCTCATCGAGGCGACACAGGACTGCGGGGCCTTCGTGCAGCTGTCCGGGACGCTCAAGCGTGTCGCGGTCAAGCTCTCGAAGATCTGCAACGACCTGCGGCTGCTGTCGTCCGGACCCCGGGCGGGCTTCAACGAGATCAACCTGCCGGCCGTCCAGGCGGGGTCGAGCATCATGCCCGGCAAGGTCAACCCGGTCATCCCCGAGGTCGTCAACCAGGTCGCGTTCCAGGTCATCGGTCACGACGTGACGGTCACGATGGCCGCCGAGGCCGGGCAGCTGCAGCTCAACGCCTTCGAGCCGGTCATCTGCTACTCGCTGTCGGCCGGCATCTCCCGCCTGCGCGAGGCGATCCTCGTGCTCTCGGCCCGCTGCGTCGACGGCATCACGGCGAACGTCGAGCTGCTGCGTGCGGAGGTCGAGAACTCGATCGGACTCGTCACGGCCCTCAACCCGTACATCGGCTACGCCGCGGCGACCGAGGTCGCCCTGGAGGCGCTGGCGACGGGACGCGGCGTGGCCGAGCTCGTGCTCGAGCACGGGCTGCTGCCGCCCGAGAAGCTCGAGGCCATCCTGCGCCCGGAGATACTCGCCAACCTCGCACCCCGTCCGAAGCTGCCGGCCGTCGACTGAGGATCAGGGACCGAAGAGGGCCGTCGCGGGATCGTCGAGGAGTCGCACGACGAGGTGGTCCTCGGCGGGCTCGTAGGCGATCGACACCTCGATCGAGCGGTCCTTCGGCGTCTCGGCCGCGCCGGCGTCGCCGAGCCCGTACGCGATGTCGCGCAGGGTGACGGTGGCGGTGCCCACCGGGTCGTTGGCCGGCCACTCGGCGATGAGCCGGTGCACGAGCCCGGCCAGGACCGCGCCGACCATCGCGTGCGCCGTCTGGTCGACCCCCTCGACGGCGACCTCCGGCAGCCCGAACGCGCGCAGCCCCAGCGTCACGAGGCGTCCCGACTCGAGGCCGGCGTAGTCCACGACGTACCACTGGGTCGCGTGGGCCAGCGAGACGTCCTCGGCACGGTCGTCGACGACCCGGGGGATGCCCAGGTCGATCACGACGCCGTCGTGCTCGGCGGCCAGCAGCAGGGCCTGCAGGCGGACGTCCCGCTGGACGAACGCCGCATTCTCGAGGTCGGAGGTGCGCAGCAGGAGCTTCTGGTGGTGCCTCGACCGAAGTCGTCGCAGCGACACCTCGGACGTCCCGTAGCGACGCAACAGCTCCGGTGACGGCGGAGGGATCAGGTCCTCGGTCTCGAGCGGCTGGGCCGTCATGACGGCGTACATCGCGCGTGGCTCCGTGGCGCGGGGAACGGGTCTGGTGGTCATGGGTCCGATCAGTCTAGACTGGCCGGATGCAGAGCATCTCGATCATTATCGACGGGCGCGCCGGGCACTGACACCAAGCCCCCGACGCGCCGCCTCCCCGATCCGTGGGAGGTTTTTTTGTGCCCCGAGATGCCGGACCGAAGGACGAAGCAGTGACCGCAGACGCAGTGAACCCAGGACGGCAGCACGTGAGCGACTTCCACGTCTACGACACGACGTTGCGCGACGGCGCCCAGCAGGAGGGGCTCAACCTCTCCGTCCAGGACAAGATGCACATCTCGCGTCATCTGGACGCCCTGGGCGTCGGCTACATCGAGGGCGGTTGGCCCGGCTCGAACCCGAAGGACACCGAGTTCTTCCGGCTCGCGGCCAAGGAGCTCGACCTGCGGCACGCGACGCTCGCCGCATTCGGCGCGACCCGCAAGGCCGGTGCCTCCGCCGCTGACGACGCCCAGATCGCCGCACTGCGTGACTCGGGCGCGTCCGTCGTGACCCTGGTCGCCAAGAGCCACGACCGTCACGTGGAGCTGGCCCTGCGGACGACGCTGGAGGAGAACCTCGCGATGGTCCACGACTCGGTCACCCACCTGCGGCAGGAGGGACAGCGGGTGTTCGTCGACCTCGAGCACTTCTTCGACGGCTACCGCGCCAACCGCGACTACGCCCTGGAGGTCGTCCGCACGGCGGCCGCCGCAGGGGCGGAGGTCGCCGTGCTGTGCGACACCAACGGCGGCATGCTGCCCCACTGGGTCACCGAGATCGTCGAGGACGTCATGACGACCGGCGCACGCCTCGGCATCCACGCCCACAACGACACGGGGTGTGCCGTCGCCAACTCGATGGCGGCCGTGCAGGCGGGTGCGACCCACCTGCAGGGCTGCATCAACGGCTACGGGGAGCGCACCGGCAACGCCGATCTGGTCACCTGCGTCGCCAATCTCGAGCTCAAGCTCGGCATGTCGCTGCTGCCCGAGGGCAACCTGGCCGACGCGACGCGCATCTCGCACGCCATCTCGGAGATCACGAACTACCCGCCCCACGCCCGTCAGCCCTACACGGGCGTGTCCGCGTTCGCGCACAAGGCGGGGCTGCACGCCAGCGCGATCCGGGTCGACGCCGATCTCTACCAGCACATCGACCCGTCGCTGGTCGGCAACGACATGCGCCTGCTCGTCTCGGAGATGGCGGGGCGCGCGACGATCGAGCTCAAGGGCAGGGAGCTCGGGTACGACCTGGCCACCGATCCCGAGCGACTGGCCAGGGTCACCGACCGGGTCAAGCACATGGAGCAGCAGGGCTACACGTTCGAGGCCGCCGACGCGTCCTTCGAGCTGATGCTGGCCGAGGAGATGGACGGCGCGCGGGCGTCCTTCTTCGAGGTCGAGTCGTGGAGGGTGCTCGCCGAGTCGGCCCGCGGGGGTGACGCGCTGTCGGAGGCGACGGTCAAGCTCAGAGCCGGGGGAGTGCGCCTCGCCGTCATCGGCGAGGGCAACGGTCCGGTCAACGCCCTCGACCACGCGCTCCGACAGGCGATCGAGCAGGTCTACCCGGACGTCGCCCGGTTCCACCTCACGGACTTCCGCGTCCGGATCCTCGACCAGGGGCACGGCACGGACGCCATCACACGGGTGCTGATCGAGACCTCCGACGGCAAGGACGTCTGGGTGACCGTCGGCGTCGGCGCCAACATCATCGAGGCCTCGTGGGAGGCGCTGGTCGACGCCCTGACGTACGGCCTGCGGCTGCACGGCATCGCGCCGCACATCCACGACTGACGTCCGGGCGCCTAGGGAGTCCGTGTCATGGGCACGTGGTCGATGCCGGCCTCGACGTAGTCGTCGCCGGACCGGACGTAGCCGAACGTCCCGTACCACTTCTCGAGGTACGCCTGGGCGTTGAGCTCGATGACGTCGTCGCCCCACAGGCGGCTGCACTCGATCATGAGACGGCCCGACAGCCCCCGGCCACGCTGGTCCCTGCGGGTGCACACGCGGCCGATGTGGCGCACCCCGTCCTCGACGTAGGAGCGCAGATAGCTTGTGGGACCGTCCTCGTCGGCGAGCCAGAGGTGGGTCATCGTGGGCAGGAGGTCGCGGCCGTCGACGTCCTCCTCGTCGACCTGCTGCTCGACCGCGAAGACCGCGTCGCGGATCTTCCAGATGTCGTAGACGTCCTGGGCGGTGAGGTCGCTGCCGGCGACGGTACGGATGGTCATGGGCGAAAGCCTAGGTGGCGTCGACTCGTGCACGCGAGCGGTGCCGATCGTCGATCATGGTCCTGTGCACGAGGACGCAGGCGCGGGCGTGACACGGCTCGTGGCCCGGTCGCCGGCCCACCCCGCACAGCCCCGGACCTGACACCTCACGGGTGCGACGAGCAGGTGCCGAAGATCTCGAGCGTGTGCGCGACGTCGCGGAAGCCGTTCTCGTCGGCGATCTTGTCGGCCCAGCGCTCGACGGTGGGTCCCTCGACCTCGACCGTGCGCCCGCACACCCGGCACACGAGGTGGTGGTGGTGACCGGCGCTGCACTGGCGGTAGAGCACCTCGCCGTCGTCGTTGCGCAGCGCGTCGACCTCCGCGGCGTCGGCCAGCACCTGGAGGCTGCGGTAGACCGTGGAGAGCCCGACGGACTCGCCGCGGTGCTTGAGGATGTCGTGGATCTCCTGCGCGCTCGCGAAGCCGTCGAGATCTTCGAGGATCGCGACGACGGCACGGCGTTGACGGGTGTTGCGGGGTACGTCGACCATGGCTCCTCCTCAGGTGGAATGTACTCGATGGCGTCTCGACCGGGTGCGGGCGAGAACGGCTGCGGCCAGGGACGCCAGACCGAACACGACGAGGGCGATCATGACGATCGTCGGCCCGGGGGCGGTGTCGATCTCATAGCTCGTGAAGAGCCCGCCGACCGCGGCGAACAGGCCGATGAGCATGGCCGCCAGGTGCGTCGTGCGGAAGCTGCGGGTGAGCTGTTGCGAGGCGGCGACCGGGACGACCATGAGGGCCGACACGAGCAGCAGTCCGACCGTGCGCATCGCCACCGTGATCGTGACGGCCGCCAGGACCGCGATCAGGATGCTGTAGGCGCGGACGGGCACGCCGCTGACCTTGGCGTGCTCCTCGTCCTGGCACACCGCGAACAGCTGCGGCGACAGGCCGAGCGACAGCACGATGACCACGACGCCGAGCGCACCCACCAGCCACAGATCGGCGGCGTCGACGGTCGTGATCGCACCGAACAGGAAGGCGTTGAGCGAGTTCGCGCTCTCGCCGGCGAGATTCGTCAGCAGGACGCCGCCGGCGATGCCTCCGTAGAACAGCATCGCGAGGGCCACGTCGGCGCTGGTGCGTCCGTTCATGCGCAACAGCTCGATCAGGACGGCACCGAGCGCGGCGACCACCACGGCCGTGATCGTCGGCGCGACGTTCGTCAGCAGGCCGAGCGCGACACCCGTCAGGGCGACGTGTCCCAGACCGTCGCCGAGCAGGGCGAGACGCCGCTGGACGAGGAACGTGCCGATGGCGGGCGCCGCGAGGCCCGTGAAGACGGCAGCCACGAGGGCGTACCGCATGAACTGGAAGTCGAGCGCCTCAAGCATGGTGGGTCCCCACCGGGTTGCCGCTGAAGCCGTCGGGCTTCGCAGGCTGCCCGCTGTGCTGGTGGACGTGCACGTGCTCGGCGTCGCGGATGTTGTCGACGTCGCCGTCGTACGTCACGGCGCCGTCGTCGAGGACCACCGCACGATCGATGAGCGGGCGCAGGGGGCCGAGCTCGTGGGCCACGAGCAGCACCGACGTGCCGTCCCGGACCAGGCCGGCCAGCAGGTCGGCGAGCGACTCCTGGTTGTCGTGGTCGACGCCGGCCGTCGGCTCGTCCATGATCAGCAGCTCCGCCTCGGACGCGAGGGCGCGGGCGATGAGGGCCCGCTGCTGCTGGCCTCCGGACATCTCGCTGACCGACGACCGCGTCCGGTCCGACAGCCCGACCCGCGCGATCGCCGCCTCGACCGCGGCGACGTCGTCCTTGGTGCGCCACCCGAAGAACCTGCGACGGGCGAGGCGCCCGCTCATCACCACCTCGTGCATCGTCGCGGGGACGCCTGCCACCGCCCGCGAGCGCTGGGGGACGTATCCGAGGCGCTGGCGGTCGCGGAACCGGTCGAGCGGCGTCCCGAAGAGCTCGACGGTGCCGGCGCTCGCCGGGACGAGGCCGACCGCGGCACGCACGAGCGTCGACTTGCCGGAGCCGTTGGCGCCGAGCAGCGTCACGAACTCACCCGCCGACACGTCGAGGTCGACCTGTCGCAGGACAGGTCGACCGTCGAGTGCCACGGTCAGCCCGCGGACGTGGAGAGGGGTGGTGCTCATGAACAGCTGTTGGCCTTCGTGAGGGTGGTGAGGTTCTTGTGCATCAGCGTCAGGTACGTCTGGTCGGACGTGTCGTCGGAGAGTCCCTCGATGGGGTCGAGCGTAGCGGTCGTGGCCCCGGTCTCCGTGGCGATGGTGTCGGCGATGGCCGGGCTCACGAGCTCCTCGGTGAAGATCGTCGTGATGCCCTGGTCGCGCACCAGTGTCGTGATGTCGGCGAGCTGTGACGGTGACGGCTCGTTGGACGGGTCGATGCCGGCGATCGGCACCTGCGTCAGGTCGTAGCGGGCGGCGAGGTACTGGAACGCGGCGTGACTCGTGACGATCGTGCGGGTCGTGCAGGTCGCCAGACCGGTGGAGAAGTCGGTGTCGAGCGTCGTCAGCTCGGCCTCGAGCGCCGCGGCGTTGGCGGCGAACTCGTCGGCGTGGTCGGGATCGATCGCCGCGAGCTTCTCGGCGACGGCCTGGGTGATGGCGATCATGTTCTGCGGGTCGAGCCAGGTGTGCGGGTCCTCGTCCCCGTGGTCGTGGCCGTCCTCGTCCTCGTGACCCTCCTCCTCGGCCCCGGCCTGCCTCGACTTCAGGGAGACGACCGACGCGACGTCGAGCGTGTCGTCGTCGGAACGGTCGGCCTGGTCGACGGCGTCGTCGACGGCGGCCTGGAAGTGCTCCTCGTAGATCACGAGGCCGGCGTCCTGCACCGTGCCGACCTGCTTGGGCTTGAGCTCGAGGTCGTGCGGCTCGACGCCGGGGGACGTGAGGTTGTCGACGTCCACGAAGTCCCCGCCGACCCGTTCGGCCACGAAGGCGAACGGGTAGAACGATGCCGCGACAGAGACTGTGTCGCCGTTGCCACCGCCGTCGTCGGTGGAGCTGCCGCACGCGGCGAGGACGGCGACGAGCGGGATCGCCGCGAGCAGGGGGAGTGACTTCTTCATGGGAACGATTCTCATCGCTAGTGGGAATCGTTGTCAAACTGAGGCGGGCGTCGACGGACGAGATGTGCCTCACGGATAGACTGCGGTGCACCTCGGGCGCCCGGCATCACGATGACGGACACAGGCCCGCCGACACCCAGCCGGATTGGAACATCCCCTCATGGCAACGACCGTCGACCACGTCATCAGCCTCAGCAAGCGCAGGGGATTCGTCTACCAGTGCGGCGAGATCTACGGCGGCACCAAGTCCGCCTGGGACTACGGACCGCTCGGAGTCGAGCTCAAGGACAACATCAAGCGCCAGTGGTGGCGCTCGATGGTCCAGAGCCGCGACGACGTCGTCGGCCTCGACTCGTCCGTCATCCTGCCGACCGCCGTGTGGGAGGCGTCCGGCCACCTCGCCGCATTCGTCGACCCGCTCGTCGAGTGCCAGAACTGCCACAAGCGCTACCGCCAGGACCACCTGCAGGAGGCCTATGCGGAGAAGAAGGGCCTGGACGATCCCGACGCCGTCGAGATGGAGCTCATCGTCTGCGCGAACTGCGGCACCCGCGGCCAGTGGACCGAGCCCCGCATGTTCAACGGCCTGCTGAAGACGTTCCTCGGTCCGGTGGAGTCCGACGAGGGCCTGCACTACCTGCGTCCCGAGACCGCGCAGGGCATCTTCATCAACTTCGCGAACGTCATGGGCACGTCGCGCCGCAAGCCACCGTTCGGGATCGGACAGATCGGCAAGAGCTTCCGCAACGAGATCACGCCGGGCAACTTCATCTTCCGCACCCGTGAGTTCGAGCAGATGGAGATGGAGTTCTTCGTCGAGCCGGGCACCGACGAACAGTGGCAGGAGACCTGGATGCGGATCCGGATGGACTGGTACACCGGTCTTGGCATCGACCCCGACAACCTGCGGTTCTTCGAGCACCCGGCCGAGAAGCTCTCGCACTACTCCAAGCGCACCGTCGACATCGAGTACAAGTTCGAGTTCGCCGGCTCCACGTGGGGCGAGCTCGAGGGCATCGCGAACCGCACCGACTTCGACCTCAAGACGCACGCCGAGCACTCGGGCAAGGACCTGCAGTACTTCGACCAGGCCAAGAACGAGCGCTGGACGCCGTACGTCATCGAGCCCGCCGCCGGCGTGAACCGGTCGATGATGGCCTTCCTGATCGACGCGTACACCGAGGAGCAGGTGCCGAACGCCAAGGGCGGCACCGATGCCCGCACGGTGCTCAAGCTCGATCACCGGCTGGCCCCGGTCAAGGCCGCGGTGCTTCCTCTGTCGCGCAACGAGGACCTGTCACCGAAGGCGCGCGCCCTCGCCGCGGAGCTCCGGGGCTTCTGGAACGTCGACTTCGACGACGCCCAGGCCATCGGCAAGCGCTACCGCCGCCAGGACGAGATCGGCACGCCGTTCTGCATCACGGTCGACTTCGAGACGCTGGACGACCAGGCCGTCACGATCCGCGAGCGCGACTCGATGGCCCAGGAGCGCATCGCGCTCGACCAGGTGACGAGCTATCTGGCGGCGCGTCTTCCGGGTTGCTGAACCCCTCGTGCCGCACAATCGGCGCGTGAGGCCAACACGAATCAACGCCGGATGGATCGCTGCCGTTGCAGCGTCGACGGTGCTGCTCGCGGGCTGCTCGTCGTCCGACTCGGACGACCGCGAGCCGGTCACGGCTCCGACGCCGACGGTGCCCAAGGGCTTCGACGTGCCGTCGGGCGTGACGCTCACCGATGCCGGCGCGACCGTGAAGGTCGGGTCGCCGGCCAGCATCGCCTACCAGCTGGGTGACGGCGCGACGAGCGCCGTCACGGTGACCGTCGCGGAGGTCACCAAGGGGGCGATCGAGGACTTCCGGTTCTTCTCGCTCGACGACGCGACCAAGAAGTCGACGCCGTACTACGTCAAGGTCAACGTCAGGAACGAGGGCCCGGCCGGGCTCGGGGGCGCGGCGCTGCCGATCTACGCATTCGACTCGACCAGCACCAACCTGCCGGCCAATGACATCGTCGGCACGTTCAAGCCCTGCCCGACGCCGAAGCTGCCCGACAGCTTCCTGCCCGGCGCCGCAGCCGACGTGTGCCTCGTCTACCTCGTCCCCGAGGGGCGCACGCTGACGTCCGTCAACCTGCAGACCGGCTCCACCCAGGACGCCATCCGCTGGACCAGCTGAACCCCCAGCCCAGATTTGCGGGACCTTGCACGGTTTCTGCCGTGCCGAACGGTGCAGCACCCCGCAGATCTGGGTCGGGGTGGGTGGTGGGGGACAATGGAGACATGTCCACCGCCACGCTGCCGCGCACGCTTCGCCTCGGTGACCTCGAGGTCGCCACGCCGGTCGTGCTCGCGCCGATGGCCGGCGTCACGAACGCCGCGTTCCGCCAGCTGTGCGCGGAGCAGGGGGCCGGGCTGTACGTCTGCGAGATGATCACGTCCCGCGGCGTCGTCGAGGGTGACAAGACGAGTCTGGCGATGCTGACCTTCGCGCCCAACGAGCAGTTCCGCTCGGTGCAGCTCTTCGGCATCGACCCCGCCACGATCGGCCGAGCCGTCGAGATCCTGTGCGCCGACCACGGCGTCGACCACGTCGACCTCAACTTCGGCTGCCCCGTGCCCAAGGTGACGCGCAAGGGTGGGGGAGCGGCGCTGCCCTGGAAGGACGTCCTCCTGGGGCAGATCCTGACGTCGGCCGTCGATGCGGCCGCGCCGTACGGGGTCCCCGTCACGATGAAGACGCGCAAGGGCATCGACGACGACCACCTGACGTACCTCGACGCCGGTCGCATCGCCCAGGACACCGGCTGCGCCGCGATCGCGCTGCACGGACGCACGGCCGTCCAGCACTACTCCGGCCGCGCCGACTGGAGCTCGATCGCCGAGCTCAAGGCCGCGGTCGACATCCCCGTGCTCGGCAACGGTGACATCTGGGAGGCGTCCGACGCGATCCGCATGGTCGAGGAGACCGGCGTCGACGGCGTCGTCGTCGGACGGGGATGCCTCGGGCGACCGTGGCTGTTCCGTGACCTCGCGGCGGCCTTCGCCGGCGAGACCGTCGTCGGGCTGCCCGACCTCGGTGAGGTCTCGGCCGTCATGCGGCGGCACGCCGAGCTGCTCGGCGGCATCATGGGCGAGGAGCGTGGCTGCATCGAGTTCCGCAAGCACATCGCCTGGTACCTCAAGGGGTTCGCGGCCGGCAAGGACGTCCGCATGCGTCTTGGCATGGTGTCGTCGTTCGCCGACCTCGACGACCTGCTGGGACGCCTCGACCCGACGGAGCCGTATCCGGTGGCCGAGCTCGGCACGCCGCGCGGCCGTCAGGGCACGCCCAAGAAGGTGTCCGTCCCGGACGGCTGGCTCGACAGCCGCAGCGTGACCGCCCCGCTCGACCCGTTGGCCGAGGACGCGACCTCCGGCGGCTAGCTCATCGCCGCGAGGCGCGAGCCCGGTCCAGCTGGGCGAAGAGCGCTGCGCGGGCGTCGTGCTCGTCGAGGTCGCGACCGTCGGCGTCGACGGGGCCCTTCGGCGTGTGCACCTCGACCGTCGCGACACGGCGCCGGCGCTGCAGCGGTCCCTGCCTGAGCTCGACCGACTGCGTGCGCGGGTGCGGGACGATGCTCGTCGTCCGCTCGACCCAGCCCTCGTGGGCGACGAACGAGACGTCGTCGGCGCCGATCCAGCGGTAGCGCCAGCCGACGGGCGCGAACAGCCGCGAACGCCGGGGAGCGGGCGTGCGGGGGACGTCGATCGATGCGCCCGGCATCAGCTCGGCGATGACGGCGGTGGCCAGGGCGGGATCGGCGATCGGCAGCAGGATCGACGACGACCCGCCGCCGTCGTCGTCCGACTGCGAGGCGTAGCCGGCGACGTCGACCTCGAGTCGCTGCCAGCCGAGCCGTCGCCACACGAACGGCTCCTTGATCGCGATGCCCTGGACCCGTTCGTACGGGATGGTCTGGGACGAGCGGGAGAGCAGGCCGCGTTCGATGCGCAGACCACGATCTCCTCGCGAGAGCGTGAAGTCCCACTGCTGGAGGACTCGTCGCGCGACGATCTGCGCTAGCCAGGTCGCGAGGGGGATGATGCCGCCGAGCAGGACGACGATGCCACCGAACCAGATGCCGAGGACCACCAGCGCGACGGCGCCCACGGCGGCGAAGAGGAAGTCCAGCGACAGCAGCGTGCCGATCATGACCCGTTCGGGCGGCACCTTGGTGATGATGCTGCGGTGCTCGTCCGCGACCTGCTCGGCCACCTCGCCGTGCGCGCGGGACAGCAGCACCCGGCGCAGGTCGCGGGCGTCGGCCAGCCGAAGGAACTTGAGCGCCGTCCGGGAGTCCTTGCCGCCGGCCATCTCGATGCGCAGCTCGGCCAGGCCGAGGACACGCGCGACCAGGGGCTCGGCGATGTCGACCGACTGGATGCGCTCGTACGGGATGCGGCGTGAGGACTTCGTGACGACGCCGGAACTGATGCGCAGCTCCGTGCCGTCGATGACGTAGCGCGTGAACAGCCAGCCGACCCAGCCGATCAACAGGCCCACCAGGAGCCCGCCGACGACCGCGATGAGCAGGCTCAGCACGGGGGACAGGTGGCCCCAGCTGTCGCCGCTGAAGATCGTGCTGATCAGGCCGACGACGGCGGCGACCGCGAAGAGGGCGCCCTGGACGACGGCGGTCAGCGGATGGGTGCGGTGCCCGACCTGCTCGGCGACGACGTCAGAGTCCGGCGCCACGCGACTCGCCGAGCTCGGTGAGGCGGTTGCGCAGCCGGGTCGCCTCGTCGGCGAGCAGGCCGGGGATGTCGGCCGCCGTCTCGGTGCTCGCGGTGTGCAGCGTGACGGTCGCGATGCCGAACGCGCGGTCGACGGGGCCGGCCTGGACGTCGACGAACTGCATCCGTCCGTAGGGGATCGCGACGAGCCGCTTGAACATCACGCCCCGGGTGACGAGCAGGTCGTCGGCGTTCTCGACGTACCCCCAGCTGCGCTGGTTGCGGGCCGCCCAGACCCATCCCCAGGCCGCACCGGCGAGGCCGAGCACCACGACGAGGCCTCCGATCCACCACAGGTCGGGCACCAGGGCGAGCAGCACCAGACCGGCCACGACCGGCACGGCTGCCCACGCGAGGACGACGATGCGACGCACTGTCGCGAGGCGTGGCGAGACGTGCTGCCAGGCCCCGGATGCCGGGGCGAAGAGATCGTCCATGCGGTCAGGGTAGCGAGGCGTGGCGGAGTTGACCCGGGCATGGCCACAGTGGGAGACTGATAGACGCAGATCGACGATTTCTGCCCTTCCCCTCAGCCCCTTTTTCGCGGAGTACAGTCATGGCCAAAGCACTTGTCGGATACCTCGGCGGACCCACGTCCGATCAGCTGCGGGAGACCGCGTCCATGCGGCGCCGCATCAACGACCTCGAGAACGAGGTCATGCGCCTCAAGATCGAGAACGACGGCCTGCTCGCCACGCTGCGTGAGCGCATGGACCAAGTGTCGGCGAGCGACCTCGCCGAGTCCGTCTCGCACTGACCCACGGCCGGGCGTCGCGCACTGACGCCGCCCCGCACTAGGGTGGCTCCCAATACCGGCTGAGTGAAGTCGCCGTTCGCCGTAGGAGCCACGTTGTACCTCAAGAGCCTCACCCTGCGTGGGTTCAAGTCGTTTGCCTCCTCGACGACCCTCCAGCTCGAACCCGGCATCACCGCCGTGGTCGGCCCCAATGGCTCCGGCAAGTCCAATGTCGTCGACGCCCTCTCGTGGGTCATGGGCGAGCAGGGGGCCAAGTCGTTGCGCGGCGGCAAGATGGAGGACGTCATCTTCGCCGGCACGTCCGGCCGTCCGCCCCTCGGACGCGCCGAGGTCGTCCTCACGATCGACAACACCGACGGCGCCCTGCCGATCGAGTACACCGAGGTCACGATCTCGCGGACGATGTTCCGCAACGGCGGCTCGGAGTACGCGATCAACGGCAACACGTGCCGGCTGCTCGACGTGCAGGAGCTGCTCAGCGACTCCGGCATCGGCCGCGAGATGCACGTCATCGTCGGCCAGGGCCAGCTCGACAGCGTCCTGCGGGCGACCCCCGAGGAGCGCCGCGGCTTCATCGAGGAGGCTGCCGGCGTCCTGAAGCACCGCAAGCGCAAGGAGAAGGCGCTCCGCAAGCTCGACGCCACGCAGGGCAACCTGACGCGCCTCAACGACGTCCTCACCGAGCTGCGTCGCCAGCTCAAGCCGCTCGGTCGCCAGGCCGAGGTCGCCCGCCGGGCCGCGGTGATCCAGGCGGACGTCCGCGACGCCCGGGCCCGGCTGCTCGCCGACGACATCGTCACGGCGCGCACGACGATCGCCACCGAGCTCGCCGACGAGACGGCCCTGAAGGAGAAGCGGCAGTCCGTCGAGCAGGCCATCGCCGCGGCCCGTGAGCAGGAGACCGAGCTCGAGGACCAGCTGCGCGAGGACTCGCCGCGACTGTCGTCCGCGCAGGAGACCTGGTACTCGCTGTCGGGCCTGCGCGAACGTCTGCGCGGCACGGCCGGGCTGGCCAACGAGCGCGTGCGCCTGGCAGCCGTCGAGGCCGAGGACCGACGTGCCGGGCGTGAGCCCGAGGAGCTCGAGGCCGAGGCCCGACGGGCCCAGGAGCAGCACGAGGAGCTCAGTGCCGGCGTGGCGAAGGCCACCGAGGCGCTGGAGGTCGTCATCGCCGAGCGCAACGAGGCCGAGACCGCGTACACGGCCGAGGAGCGCCGCGTCGCCGGTCTGCTGCGGGCCGCGGCCGACCAGCGCGAGGGACTCGCCCGTCTGCACGGCCAGGTCAACGCGCTCAGGAGCCGGGCGACCGCCGCCGGCGAGGAGGTCGGACGTCTCACGGCCGCGCGCGACGAGGCCGAGGCGCGGGCCGTCGACGCCCAGCGTCAGTTCACCGCGCTCGAGAACGAGATCGCGGGGCTCAACGCCGGCGAGTCCGGTCTCGACGAGCAGCTCGAGAGCGCGGAGGCCGATCTTGCCGAGGCGGCCTCCGTCCTCGTCGCGCTCGGCACGCAGCTGCAGGACGCCGAGCGCCAGCAGGCGGCGCTGGCGGCCCGCAAGGAGGCTCTCGAGCTCGGCCTGTCCCGCAAGGACGGCGCCGGAGCGCTGCTGGCCGCCACCGACGAGATCAGCGGCCTGCTCGGCTCGGTCGCGGCACTGCTGACCGTTCGCAGCGGCTTCGAGGCCGCGATCGCCGCGGCACTCGGTTCTGCGGCCGACGCCGTCGCGGTCGACCACCTCGACACCGCCGTCTCGGCGATGGAGAAGCTCAAGTCCGAGGACCTCGGCCGCGCCGGCATGCTGCTCGGCGGCGGAGAGGTCGACGACTCCACGTGGCCCGGCCTCCCCGACGTCGCCACGTACGCGATCGACGTCGTCGACGGTCCGCCGGCCCTGCAGGGCGCACTGCGCCGCCTGCTGTTCAAGGTGGCCGTCGTCGACACGCTGGAGCAGTCGCAGGACGTCATCCGGCTGGCGCCCGACGTCACGGCCGTCACCCGCGACGGTGACGTCCTCGGTGCCCACTTCGCCGCCGGTGGATCGACGTCCAAGCAGAGCCTCATCGAGGTGCAGGCCGCACTCGAGAAGGCCGAGGACGACCTGTCCGCCGCGGCGCACACGATCGAGCGGCTCCGCTTCGAGCAGGGCGCGGGCGAGACCGTCCGCGCGGCTGCCCAGGAACGTGTCGACGCGGCCCTCGCCGAGCTGCACGAGTCCGACGCCACGATGGCCGCGGTCGCCGAGAAGCTCGGTCATCTCGGCGCCACCGCCCGGGCCGCCCGGGGCGAGGCCGACCGTCTGGCCACGGCGATCGCGAAGGCCGAGGAGTCGATGGCGTCCGACAGCTCTGGTCTGGCCGAGCTCGAGGACCGTCTCAGCCAGGCGGAGTCCGCGCCCGAGGAGGAGCCCGACACGGCTCTGCTCGAGGAGCTGGCCGAGACGGCGTCCGGGCGCCGCAAGGCCGAGACCGAGGCGCGGCTCGCCCTGCGCACCAACGAGGAACGCGCGCGAGCGCTGGCCGGTCAGGTCACGGCGCTGTTCGAGGCCGCCGAGGCCGAGCGCGAGGCCAGGCTCCGGGCCGCCGAGCGCCGAGCCCGTCAGCTGCGCGAGGCCGAGACGGCGCGGGCGGTCATCGTCGCCAGCGACCGCGTGCTGGTCAAGCTCGAGGCGTCGATCGCCACGGCGTCCGCATTGCGCGCCGAGATCGAGCAGTCGCGCTCCGGCCGCGAGGAGACCCTGCGCGCCGTCCGTGCGCAGCTGCGCGACCTGATCACCCAGCTCGACCGCCTGACCGATTCGGTGCACAAGGACGAGATGGCCCGTGCCGAGATGCGCCTGCGGCTCGAGGGGCTCGAGGGCCGTGCGCTCGAGGAGCTGGGTCTGGACGTCGAGACCCTCGTGACCGACTACGGCCCCGAGCAGCTCGTGCCGATCCTGACGGTCGAGGGCGACGACGAGTCGCTGCCGGCCGATCCCGTCCCGTACCGGCGCGACGAGCAGGTCAAGCGCCTGCGCGCCGCCGAGCGGTCGATGGCGATGCTCGGCAAGGTCAACCCGCTCGCCCTCGAGGAGTTCACGGCCCTCGAGGAACGTCACCAGTTCCTGTCCGAGCAGCTCGACGACCTGCGCAAGACCCGCAAGGACCTGCTCGAGATCGTCGAGGAGGTCGACGCCAAGGTCGAGCAGGTCTTCAGCGAGGCCTGGTACGACGTCGAGGAGGCCTTCCAGCACGTCTTCACCCGCCTGTTCCCCGGCGGCGAGGGCTCGCTGATCCTCACCGACCCGCAGAACATGCTCACGACGGGCATCGACGTCGAGGCGCGTCCCGCCGGCAAGAAGGTCAAGCGGCTGTCGTTGCTGTCGGGCGGCGAGCGGTCGCTCGTCGCGGTGGCGTTCCTCGTGGCGCTGTTCAAGGCGCGGCCCAGCCCGTTCTACATCCTCGACGAGGTCGAGGCCGCACTCGACGACGCCAACCTCGGACGTCTGCTCGAGCTGTACGAGGAGCTGCGCGCCAACTCCCAGCTCATCGTCATCACGCACCAGAAGCGCACGATGGAGGTCGCCGACGCGCTGTACGGCGTCTCGATGCGCGGCGACGGCGTGTCCGCGGTGATCAGCCAGCGTCTGCGCGACGAGGAGTCCGCGTGACGGAGGGGGCCGCGACGTCCGAGCCACGCCTGCGCCCCGACTTCCCGGTGCTGCGCACCATCACGACGCGGTGGGAGGACGAGGACGTCTACGGGCACGTCAACAACGTCGTGTACTACTCGTACTTCGACACCGCCGTGAACGGCTTCCTGATCGAGGCGACGGGCACCGACATCCGGCGCCTGGACGCGGTCGGGCTCGTCGCCGAGACGCAGTGCGAGTTCCTGCGCGAGCTCGGGTACCCGGCGGACGTCCAGGTGGGGCTGTCGGTGTCGCGGCTCGGCACGTCGAGCATCGTCTACCGGCTCGGCATCTTCCAGGGCGACAGCGACGAGCCCGCGGCGATCGGCCGCTTCGTGCACGTCTACGTCGATGCGGCGACCCGCGGCGTGACGCCGGTGCCGGACGTCATCCGGAGCGCCGTCGCACCGCTTGTGTTCTAGTGATGGCATGCAGATCGCGCGCACGGCAGCCCTGACGGTCGTGGCGCTGGTCGCGCTCAGCGGGTGCGGGGGAGGCGCCGAAGGGGGCGGCTCCGAGGCCACGGACCGGTCGTTGGCCGCCGTGACGATCGACAAGATCGGCCTCCCGGTCGAGTTCGCCACCCACGCCCACCTCAAGAACGACACGGCGGAGCACGGCGGCAAGGTGCGCTTCTCGAGCATCGACCCGTCCCTCGAGCCGAACCTCGACACGTTGGTGCTGCCGGCGTCATCGACCTACGCCGACCGTTGGTGCGAGGACGCCAACGGCGACGGATGCGTCGTCGACACCCTCGAGGACGGCCGCGACGTGCTGCTGAAGTGGCAGCTCGAGGAGCCGGAGGAGGACCCGGGGATCGTCGAGATCGCGGTGGTGGGCGGCGACGGGATCGTCAAGCTCAACTACGACGGTGACCCGATCACGAAGGACCCGCGCGAGCCGGGTGTCATGCCGGACGGGCTGAGCATCGACGAGCTCATCGAGCTCGCAGCGAGCCCACGGCTGGGAGCGCGCGTGTCGCAGGCCGATCACGACGCCGGCGAGGACCTCGACAGCTGGGTCGACGAGGAGCCCGACACCTCCTCGTTCTGACCTGGGCTAGGGTCCGACCATGACTGATCGCACCACCTACGTCCTGGTCGACGGCGAGAACATCGACGCGACCCTCGGTCAGTCCATCCTGGGCCGGCGTCCGCAGCCGCACGAGCGTCCCCGCTGGGACCGGTTGCTGCAGTTCGCCGAGGACACCTGGGACCAGCCGGTGAGCGGCCTGTTCTTCCTCGCCGCCAACAACGAGCTGCCCATGCCGTTCGTGCAGGCGTTGACGTCGATGGGGTTCCGGGCGGTGCCGCTGTCGGGTCGGGCCGACGAGAAGGTCGTCGACATCGCCATCCAGCGCACGCTGGTCGAGCTGGCGGGCCGCGAGGCCGACGTCATGCTCGCGAGCAACGACGGCGACTTCATCCAGCAGCTCTCGCCGCTGGTCAGCGACGGACGCCGCACGGCGCTCCTGGCCTTCCACGAGTTCCGCAACGCCGGGTACGTCCCGCTGTTCGACCGCGGCCTGGAGTTCCACGACCTCGAGTACGACGTGAAGGCCTTCAACGAGCAGCTGCCGCGCATCCGCGTCATCCCCATCGACGAGTTCGACCCCCGCGACTTCCTCTAGCCCTCGCGGTGACGCGTGGGTTGGCGACGGTGACGCGTGGGTTGGTGACGGTGACGCGTGGGTTGGCGACGGTGACGCGTGGGTTGGTGATGGTGACGCGTGGGTTAGCGCTCGGGCGGGGTGAACTGGCTCAGCGTGAGCTGTGCCCCCTGGGGATCGGTGATCAGCGCCTCGCGGGTCCACTCGGTGTCGGCGGACGACACGACGGTGGCGCCCAGACGCTCGGCGGTCGCGACGCTGTCGTCGCGATCGGCGACCGTGAACCGGACCTGCCAACCCGGACGCTCATCGGTCACGGCGAGCCCCGCGACGACGTCCGCGAAGCCCTTTGGTGCGAACTTCTGCCGCTCGTGGATGTCGGGGTCGATCGTCGCGGCGAGGTGGTCGCCGTACCCCGGAACTCGAATCATGCCGGCGCCCGCCTCGTCGTGGACCCAGCCGAAGACAGCGCCGTAGAAGTCGATGACCGACGGGTCGGACGTGTGCAGGTCGCTGAAGTTCCAGGCACCCGGAACGTTGACGAGCTGGGCTCCGAGCCGACGGCGTGCTTGCCAGAGGCGGAACACCGCTCCCTGCGGGTCGGCGCACGTGGCTGCCCGGCCGCCGGGTCCTGCGTCCTGCGGCGGACTGATGACCGAGCCGCCGGCGCGCTGGATCGCCAGCGCCGTCGCGTCAGCGTCGTCGCAGGCGATGTACGTGTTCCAGGACGGCATGCCGGCCCCCGGTGCGATCGCCGCGACGTCCTGGCCGTCCAGCGTGGCGATCAGGTACGAGCCGGGCGCGTCCGGCGGCATCGCGTCGTCGAGCTCCCAGCCGAAGAGCCCGCCGTAGAACTGCGCGGCGGCCTCGGCGTCGGGCTGCTCGGTGTCGACCCAGCTGGGGACCCCATGCGGGTAGTGGCGCTGCGATGTGTTGTCGTTCATGTGGATCATCTCCTCACCTCCGATCGTGCCCCCGGACACTGACACAAGTCACGCGTCAGCGTCGCCAACCCACGCGTCAGCGTCGCCAACCCGCGCATCAGCGTCGTCAACCCACGCGTCAGCGTCGCCAACCCGCGCGTCAGCGTCGTCAACCCGCGCGTCAGCGTCGTCAACCCACGCGTCAGCGTCAGGTGGTGAGGGTGTGCCAGGCGTGGACCATCCAGGGGACGGCCAGCAGGACGGTCGGGGCGACCAGCACCACGACCGAGATCGTGTAGGCGGCGATCGACGCGGCGGGGTTGCGGGGGTCAGGATCCCTGAGGCGTGACATCCGGACGCCGGCCGCGCCGCCGCTGCCCAGGGCTCCCGCGGGGGTCGGCGCGCCGGCGAGGGCGACGAGGGCCCTGGCCACGGGTGCCTCGCCGCACGAGCGGCGGGCCGCGTCGTCGGCGAGCAGCTCGACCATGACCTGGCTCTGCACCAGCGGCGCGTCGGTGCGCAGGAACCGGGGAAAGGCCACGTGCAGCACCGTGAACGCCTCGAGCACCAGGTCGTGTCGACGACGGACGTGGGCCCGCTCGTGCTCGAGCACCGCGGCGTACTCCGCCGCCGAGAGGGTCGAGATCGTGCCCTGCGAGACGACGATGCGCGGCGACGACATGCCGGGCACGCAGTACGCGATGGGCGTCTCCTCCTGCAGCACGCGCAGCGCCGGCGCCATGCCGTCCGCCTCGCCGAGCAGGTCGACGAGGTGACGCTGACGTCGGCGGCGGGACTGGGTCTCGCGCCACACCGTCCAGGCGGCCCACCAGAAGCGCGACCACACCAGCACGCCGATGCCCAGGATCGTCAGGTGCAGCGCGATGCGCCACCAGGTGAGCTGGTCGTGCGTCACGAGCCACAGCGCGGTGGACAGCGCGGCGCCGGAGATTGCCAGGATCGCCGCCAGGGCGAACGACTGCCACAGCACGATGCCGGCGCGGGGGACGAGCAGCGGCAACGACGTCCGGGCCAGCGCCGCCGGCACCGGCAGCGCGAGTGCCAGCCCGATCAGGCCGAGCAGGACCGGGGTCATCCGGAGTTCCGCGACTCGATCTCGTCGAGGGCCGCGCGCAGGGCCTGGGCCTCAGCGGGGTCGACGGTACGGGCGAAGTGGACGAGCGCCGCGGTGCGGTCGGTGCCGGCCTCGTCGAGTGCGGCGTGCAGCAGCTCGGACGTCGCGGCGTCGCGGGTCAGCGCGGGGGCGTAGCGGAACGCGCGTCCGTCACGCTCGCGGCGCACCATCTCCTTGGTGCCGAGACGATCGAGCACGGTCATGATCGTCGTGTAGGCGAGATCGCGCTCGCCGAGTCCGTCGAGGACCTCGCGGACGGTCAGCGGTGCGGCGGCGTCCCACAGGACGTTCATGACGGAGCGTTCGAGCTCTCCGAGTCGAGGCATGTGACCCAATCTACTACGTGGAGTAGTAATTGGCCTTGCGGGTGACCCGCATCGTTACTACAGTCGGTAGTAGTTACTACGGCAGGTAGTAGATGAAGGAGCCGACATGGAAGTCCTGGACCTCGCGCGCTGGCAGTTCGGCATCACGACGGTCTACCACTTCTTCTTCGTCCCCCTGACGATCGGCCTCTCGGTGCTCGTCGCCACGATGCAGACCGTCTGGTGGAGGACGGGGGACGAGCGCTGGCTCCGGCTCACGAAGTTCTTCGGCAAGCTGTTCCTGATCAACTTCGCGATGGGCATCGCGACCGGCATCGTCCAGGAGTTCCAGTTCGGCATGAACTGGAGCGACTACTCCCGCTTCGTCGGCGACATCTTCGGCGCCCCGCTCGCGATCGAGGGCCTGCTGGCCTTCTTCCTGGAGTCGACCTTCCTCGGACTGTGGATCTTCGGCTGGGAGCGGCTCAGGCCCGGCATCCACCTCGCGTGCATCTGGATCGCCGCGCTCGGCACCGTGTTCTCGGCCTACTTCATCCTCGCTGCCAACTCGTTCATGCAGAACCCGGTCGGCTACACGCTGAACCCCGAGAAGGGACGCGCGGAGCTCACCGACTTCGGCGCCGTCCTGACCAACAAGGTCCTGACCGTGACGTTCCCGCACCAGATCTTCGGCTGCTTCATGGTCGCCGGCGCCTTCGTCGCGGGCGTCGCCCTCTGGCACATGATGAAGCACCCGGATCGTGACGCGGACGCCTTCCGCCCCGCCTTCCGCCTCGGCGCCGTCGTCCTGCTCGTGGCCGGCCTCGGCACGATGATCAGCGGCGACTTCCAGGGCAAGGTCATGACCGAGGTGCAGCCCATGAAGATGGCGGCGGCCGAGGCGCTCTACGACGACGCCGAGCCGGCCCCGTTCTCGATCCTCACGATCGGGACGCTCGACGGTTCGGAGGAGGTCTTCAAGCTCGAGGTGCCGAGGCTCCTGTCGTTCCTCGGCACCGGCAGCTTCGACGGTGAGGTGCGCGGCATCGACTCCCTGCAGGCCGAGTACGAGGAGACGTACGGCCCCGGCGACTACTCCCCGAACATCCCGGTCACGTACTGGACCTTCCGGCTCATGATCACGACCGGGGGCCTGGCCATGGCGGCCGGCGCACTGATGCTGTGGGCGACCCGCAAGGGACGGACGCCGCGCTCGCGCTGGATGCTCCGGGCGGCGGTCGTCCTGCCGCTGCTGCCGATGGTCGCCAACTCGTTCGGCTGGATCTTCACCGAGATGGGCCGCCAGCCCTGGGTCGTCTTCGGGCTGATGCCGACGGCGTCCGGCGTCTCGCCGAGCACCTCGGTCGCCGAGGTCGCGACGTCCCTCGCCACCTTCACGGTGCTGTACGGGGCGCTCGCCGTCATCGAGGTGCGGCTGCTGCTGCGCTACGTCAAGGCGGGCCTGCCCGAGCTCGAGCCACCTGCCGACCCCGACGACGCCGACGCGCCGCTCGCGTTCGCCTACTGATCGGAGACGTGCCATGGATCTGACGACCTTCTGGTTCATCCTCATCGCGGTCCTCTGGGTCGGCTACCTCGTCCTGGAGGGCTTCGACTTCGGCGTCGGCATGCTGATGGCGGTGCTGGCGCGCAACGACAAGGAGCGCCGCGTCCTGCTCAACACGATCGGGCCCGTCTGGGACGCCAACGAGGTGTGGCTCCTCGTGGCCGGCGGGGCGACGTTCGCCGCGTTCCCGGAGTGGTACGCGACGCTGTTCAGCGGCTTCTACCTCCCGCTGCTGCTGATCCTCGTGGCGTTGATCGTGCGCATCATCGGCATCGAGTTCCGCAGCAAGCGTCCCGAGGCGTCGTGGCGGCTGCGGTGCGACATCGCGATCGTCCTGGGCTCGGTCGTGCCGGCGCTGCTGTGGGGCGTCGCCCTCGCCAACATCGTGCGGGGCGTGCCGATCGACGCCGACAAGGAGTACGTCGGCGGACTGCTCGACCTGCTCAACCCGTACGGACTGCTCGGCGGGCTCGTCACCCTGAGCCTCTTCCTGGTGCACGGCGCGTTCTTCGTCGGCCTCAAGACCGTGGGCGACATCCGGGAACGGGCGATCACGCTCGGACTGCGGGTGGGAGCCCTCGCCGCGACCCTGCTGACGATCTTCGTGGTCTGGACGGCCGCCCGCGACGGCGACGCCGCGGTCTGGGTCCTCGGGCTGCTCGTGATCGCAGCGCTCGGGGCGGCCATGGTGAGTGCCCGCCGGCGACGGGACGGGTGGGCGTTCGCCGGGACGGCCGTCGCGATCGGCCTGCTCGTCGTGACGTTGTTCGCGGCGCTCTTCCCCGACGTCATGGTGTCGTCGCTCGACCCGGCGTGGTCGCTGACGACGACGAACGCGTCCTCGACGGCCTACACGCTGAAGATCATGTCCTGGGTGGCCGTGGTGTTCACCCCGATCGTCCTGATCTACCAGAGCTGGTCCTACTGGGTGTTCCGCCGCCGCATCGGCGTCCACCACATCCCGGGCTGACGACGATGCGTCCCCTCGATCCCCGACTCGTCCGCCGCTCGCGCGGCGTGCGCCGGCTGCTCGGCACCAGCGTGCTGCTGGGCCTGGCGACGACCGCCACGGTGATCGGCGTGGCCTACCTGGTCGCCGAGGTCGTCTCGCGCCGGTTCGACGCGGCGCCGGTCGCGGCGCTGCCCCTGGCCGTCGTGGCCGGGCTCGCCGGACGCGCCGCGATCACGTGGGCGCACACCGCGATCGCCGCGCGCGCAGCAGCGTCGGTCAAGGCCGAGCTGCGCCACGAGGTCGTCGACGACCTGATGGACCCGCGCCGCCTCGGTCCACGCCCGAGCAGTGCGGGTGTCGTGACGCTGCTCGGGCCGGGGCTGGACGCCTTCGACGGCTACGTCGGCCGTTTCCTGCCGCAGGTCGTCCTGTCGGCACTGGTGCCGCCGGCGGTCGTCGTCGCGATCGGCGTCACCGACCTGCTGTCGGCCGTCATCATCGGCGTGTCGCTGCCGATGGCCATCGTCTTCCTGGTGCTCGTCGGGCTCGTCACGAAGGACCGGCTCGACCGTCGCTGGCAGGCGCTCGAGCGGGTCGGCCGGCACTTCGCCGACGTCCTGGACGGGCTGACCGTCCTGAAGGTCTTCGGCCGTCGCCAGGAGATCGGCCTGCAGCAGGTCGGCGACCGCCACCGCAGGGAGACGGGCAGGGCCCTGCGGCTCGCGTTCCTGTCGTCGTTCGTGCTCGACCTGTTCTCGACGCTCGCGGTCGCGCTCGTCGCGGTGAGCGTCGGCCTGCGGGTCGTCGAGGGACACCTGGAGCTCGGGCCGGCCCTGTTCGTCCTGCTGCTGGCACCGGAGGCGTTCGTGCCGGTCAAGCGGCTCGGGTCCCTGTTCCACGACAGCACCGCAGGAGCCGAGGCGACCGCCGGGCTCCTGGCACTGCTCGAGCACGACCGGCACGCGGGGTCGGCCGCCGTCCCGGACCTGCGCCGCGTCGACCTCGTCGTCGACGGTGTCGTCGTCCGGCACGAGGGCAGGACGACGCCGGGCCTCGAGCTGTCGCACCACCGCATCCGTCCCGGCGAGTTCGTCGCCGTCACGGGCGCGTCCGGCAGCGGCAAGTCGACGCTCCTGTCGCTGCTGATGGCCTTCGAGCGTCCCACCACCGGCTACGTGCTGGTGGGCGACGTCGACCTCGCCACGATCGACCCCCTGGCGTGGCGCGAGCAGGTGACGTGGGTCCCGCAGGTGCCGGGCCTCGTCGGCGGGACGATCGAGGACAACGTGCGCCTCGGCGACCGGGAGTCGTCTCCGCAGGACGTCCGTGCCGCGCTGCGTGACGCCGGCGCGGACGACCTCAGGCTCGACCGGACGATCAGCGAGTCGGGTGACGACATCTCGGCGGGGGAGCGCCGACGCATCGCGATCGCCCGAGCCGTGCTGCGGGTGCGCCGCGGCGCCGCGCGGCTGGTGCTGCTCGACGAGCCGACGGCGGGGCTGGACGGCGTGCGTGAGGCCGCCGTCCTGGCGACGCTGCGTGGCCTGCCGGTGACGGTCGTCGTGGTCGCCCACCGGCCCGAGACGATCGCCGCCGCCGACCGTGAGCTCCGGCTCGACCGACCGTGGGTCAGCGCGTGACGCGCCTGAGGTGGGGACGCTTCTTCGGCGCGCTGTCGCAGCTGGCGGCGATCGCGCTGCTCCTGGTCTCCGCGTGGCTGATCGTCCGCGCCGCGGAGCGCCCGCCCGTCCTCTACCTGATGGTCGCGATCGTGTCGGTGCGGTTCTTCGGCCTCAGCCGCGCCGCACTGCGCTACGTCGAACGTCTGCTGACGCACGATGCCGCGCTCGCGAGCGTGACGGGCGCCCGCATCGCGGCGTACCGCGAGCTCGACCGCGTCGCCCCCGCCGGCGTCCCGGCCCATCGCCGCGGCGACCTGGTGAGCCGGGTCGTGTCCGACGTCGACGCGGTGCAGGACCGGATGCTGCGGCTCCGCAGCCCCTGGATCGTCGCGATCGTGTCGTCCGTCGTGACGGTCGGCCTGGTCGCGGCGCTCGACCCCGTGTCGGGGATCGTCGTGGCGTCTACGACGGCCGCGGCGATGGCTCTCGTGCGGCTCGTCGTGCCGCGGGCCGCCGTCCGGTCGGGGGACCGCTCGTCGCAGTGGCGCGGCGAGCTGGCGGCAGACGTCGCGCAAGGTGTCGTCGCGGCACCCGATCTCGTGGCGTACGGGGCCACCGACCTGCTGCGCGGGTCCGCTCATCGCAGCGTCGACCGTCTTGCCGAGGTGCAGCGCCGAACCGCACGTCTGGCCGGGTCCGGCGAGGCGATCGTGCTCCTGGCGACGGGTGTCGCGGTGGCGATCGTCGCGGCTGCGTCGGGCGGTCTCGAGCCCGTGCTGGTCGGAGTCGTGGTCCTGGCACCGATCGCGCTCATCGAGCCGCTCACCGCGCTCGCCGACGCCGAGGGACTCCGTCCCGCGATCGAGGGCGCCGAGCGTCGACTGGCCGAGCTCGCCGAGGCGCCGACGGCGGTGGCGGATCCGGTGTCCGCGGCGCCGCGACCCGCGACGTTCGACCTCGACGTGCGTGACCTGTCGATCGGGTGGGACACGATCCTCGCCTCCGGCATCGACCTCGAGCTGCCCGAGGGGGGAGTGCTGGCCGTCGCCGGTCCCAGCGGTTCGGGCAAGAGCACCTTGGCCCTCACGCTCGCGCGACTCGTCGAGCCGCGAGGTGGTGTCATCGAGCTCGGAGGGACGGACGTCCGGGAGCTGGCGGCCGCTGACGTCCGCGAGGTGGTCGGCTACCTCGGACAGGACGAGATCGTCTTCGACACCACGATCCGCGAGAACCTGCGCATCGCGTCCCTGGCCGCGACCGACGAGGACATGGCGTGTGCGTTGCGGGCTGCCGGCCTCGCCGGATTCGTGGCGTCCCTGCCCGACGGTCTCGACACCACCGTGGGCGAGCGTGGCTCCCGGCTCTCGGGCGGAGAGCGCCAACGGCTGTGCCTGGCACGCCTCGTGCTCGGAGGGCACCGCGTCCTCGTGCTGGACGAGCCGACCGAGCACCTCGACGAACGGGCCGCGGACGCCCTGCTCGACGACGTCCTGGCACTCGCGCCCGCCAGGAGCATCGTGGTCGTGTCGCACTCGCCGAAGGTGCTCGACCGGATCGGCCGGACCGGCCGGACCGTCGAGCTCCGCCGGGACGGAGTCACCGTCGCCGTGTGACACCGCTACGCTCACGGCAGCGCAGGCGCTGGAAGGGGGCGAGCAGTGGCGAGACTGGAGCTGTGGCCCGCCCCGACGTCGTTGGCCAGGGCCCGCTGGACCCGCGACTCCCGACTCGTCGCGTCCGACGGCGTCCTGACGGTCCATCACGGTCGGCGCGCGACCCGGTTCACCGTCGACGGCTGCCTCATGCGCCCGGCGGCGCCCGATCGCGACGGGGGGCTGAGCTTCCCGTACGTGCTGGTCAGTCCGTCCGGCAGGGTCGTCTGCGCGATCGACCTGACGGAGTGGGTGGCCGGCGGGAGGCGGGTGGCCGATCGCCGGATCGGCCGCGATCTCGGACCGTCGTACGTCGAGGTCCGCGACGCCCTGGCGGAGGCGACGGGTGCGAGCGTCTCGTCGACCCCGTGGGACGGCGCACTCCCGCGCCTCGCCTCCGCTGTGGACTCGACGGGTCTGGCGGTGCACCGCGGGCTGCTCCTGGTGCTCGCGGTCCTCGTCGCCGTCCCGCTCGTGGGGCTGATCAGCCCGTTCACGGCGGTCGTCGGTGGAGCAGCAGCCATCGGCCTCGTGCTCGGCGGGACGGGCCCGACACGTCGCTGGCGCCCGCGACGGCCCATGACGTGGACCGTGAGCACCGGTCATCTGCGCGACGCGGTGAGTCTCGACGGAGAGCACGACCTGCTGTGGGTCGTGGACACGGGCTCCCGCCGGGCCGGGGCCGTGCCGATCGGCGACGCAGCGCACCAGGTCGACCAGGTCGATGTCGGGGCGGACACGATGAGGCTGCTGGTGAGCGGCGACCCGGCCGTCGACCTGACCCGCGCGGCATGGGGGACCGGCGGCTTCGAGCTGCTGCGGGAGCACCTGGCGGACACGCCGGGGCTCCGCGTGCGCGACAAGACGCTCGACCGCCGTGCCGAGCACGCCTGGAATCGTCTCGGCGGCGCGTACCGGCCCGGGCTGGTCGGGGCCAACATGTTCTTCGCGGTCGCGTGGGGACTGGTCGCGTGGCTGATGAGCCACGTCCTTGTCGTCGCGGGATGCCTCTGGGGAGCGGCGGCGGTGCTCGCGCTCGTGCTGGCCGCCGAGGCGCTCGTCGCCCGTCGCTCGGGCCGATCGGGCACCACGCCCTAGGATCGTCGGGTGACCACGACCGTTCTCATCATCGTCATCGCCGCCGTCGCCGTCCTCGTGGGCGGAGGTGCAGCACTCGTCGTCGCGCGTGGACGCAAGGAGCTGCCGCCCGCGCCGACGACCCGACCGATCGAGCCGGCACCGTCGCCCGACGTCGTCGTCGAGGACGACGTCGAGCCCGAGTCGTCCGTCGACACCCTCGAGCGTCCGGAGACCCCGCAGGGCCGCCTGGTCCGCCTGCGCGCGCGGCTGTCCAAGTCGCAGGGCACGCTCGGCAAGGGACTGCTCGCGATCCTCGGACGCTCGACGCTCGACGACGCCGCGTGGGAGGAGATCGAGGACACCCTGCTGGCCGCCGACGTCGGCGTCACCGCGACCGACGAGCTCGTCGCGAACCTGCGCACCACGCTGCGCGTCGAGGGCATCACCGACCCCGAGCAGGCGAAGGCCGCGCTCCGTGCCGAGCTCGTCCGCCTGATCGACCCGTCGCTCGACCGTTCCCTGTCGTCCGCGGGTGCGGACGGGAAGCCAGGCGTCGTCCTCGTCGTCGGTGTCAACGGCACCGGCAAGACCACGACCGTCGGGCGCCTCGCCCGGGTGCTGGTCGCCGAGGAGAAGACCACGATCCTCGGTGCGGCCGACACGTTCCGCGCCGCGGCGGCCGACCAGCTGCAGACGTGGGGCGAGCGGGTCGGCGTCCCGACCGTCCGCGGGCCCGAGGGCGGCGACCCGGCCAGCGTCGGCTTCGAGGCGGTCCAGCGCGGCATCGCCGACGGCGCTGACGTCGTCCTGGTCGACACCGCCGGCCGGCTGCACACCAAGTCGGGGCTCATGGACGAGCTCGGCAAGGTCAAGCGCGTCATCGAGAAGCAGGCACCCGTCACGGAGGTGCTGCTGGTCATCGACGCCACGACGGGTCAGAACGGTCTGACGCAGGCGCGGGTCTTCGGCGAGGTCGTCGACGTCACCGGCATCGTGCTGACCAAGCTCGACGGCACCGCCAAGGGCGGCATCGTCATCGCCGTGCAGCGCGAGCTCGGGGTGCCGGTCAAGTTCGTCGGGCTCGGCGAGGGCGCCGACGACCTGGCGCCGTTCGATGCCGAGGAGTTCGTCGACGCCCTGCTGTCGTAACACGCTGTTAACACGCCAGCCGATTTCGTGACACGGCGGAAACATCGACGGCCGCATGACGAAATCCCGCGACATCAGGCTGTGGGGCAGCGGGTGGCACCTCACCCGCTGTCATCGACTTCGGAGGTTTCATGGATACCGGCGACACCGCGTGGATCCTGGCCAGCTCGGCCCTCGTCCTGCTCATGACGCCAGGACTGGCGTTCTTCTACGGCGGCATGGTCCGCTCGAAGACCGTCCTCAACATGATGATGATGAGCTTCTCGGCGCTGGCCATCGTGCCGGTGCTGTGGGTCCTGTACGGCTACTCGATCGCGTTCAGTCCTGAAGGCAACCGGTTCCTCGGCGGCTTCGAGCGCCTCGGCCTGCAGAACATCTCGGTCGACTCCGTCTACGGGACGATCCCCGAGTACGTGTTCGTCGGCTTCCAGCTGATGTTCGCGATCATCACGCTGGCCCTCATCAGCGGCGCGATCGCCGACCGGGCCAAGTTCAGCGCCTGGATCGTCTTCTCGGTCGTCTGGGTCACGATCGTCTACTTCCCGGTCGCGCACTGGGTCTTCGACTTCGACGCGGACAGCGGCGGCTGGATCGCGACGCACCTGCAGGCGGTCGACTTCGCCGGCGGCACGGCGGTCCACATCAACGCCGGCGCCGCGGGCCTGGCCCTCGCGCTGGTCCTGGGCAAGCGCGTCGGCTGGCGTCGCGACCCGATGAGGCCGCACAACCTGCCGTTCGTCCTGCTGGGTGCCGGTCTGCTGTGGTTCGGCTGGTTCGGCTTCAACGCCGGCTCCGCCGTCGGCGCCAACGGCCTGGCCGGTCTGGCGTTCGTCAACACGGCCGTCGCCACGGGCGCGGCCATCATCGGCTGGCTCGCGGTCGAGTTCTTCCGCGACAAGAAGGGCACGAGCCTCGGCGCCGCGTCGGGTGCCGTCGCCGGCCTCGTCGCGATCACCCCGGCCGCCGGCGCGCTGTCGCCGTTCGGCTCGATCTTCCTGGGCCTCGTCGCGGGCGTCCTGTGCGCCCTGGCGGTCGGCCTGAAGTACAAGCTCGGCTACGACGACTCGCTCGACGTCGTGGGCGTCCACCTCGTGGGCGGTCTCGTCGGCACGCTGCTGATCGGCCTGCTGGCCGTCGGCGACGGACTGTTCTACGGCGGCGACCTCGATCTCCTCGGCAAGCAGTTCGCGGCGGCGTTCGTCGTCCTCGCCTACTCGTTCGTCCTCACCTACGTCATCGGTAAGTTGATCGACGTGACGATCGGCTTCCGGGTCTCCGAGGAGGACGAGGTGACCGGCATCGACCAGGTCGAGCACCTCGAGACGGCGTACGACTACGGAAGCAACAGCGGCGGATCCAACCTCCTGAAGGAGCTCTGAGCATGAAGCTGGTTACTGCGGTCATCAAGCCGCACAAGTGGGAAGAAGTCCGTGAGGCGCTCGCCGCGGCGGGCGTGGCCGGCATGACGGTCACCGAGGCCAGCGGCTACGGGCAGCAGAAGGGCCACACCGAGGTCTACCGCGGCGCGGAGTACGACGTGTCGCTGGTGCCGAAGATCCGCCTCGAGGTCGTCGTCGACGACGCCGACGTGGAGAGCGTGGTCTCGACGATCACGTCGTCGGCGCAGACCGGCAAGATCGGTGACGGCAAGGTCTGGGTCATCCCCGTCGACTCGGTCGTGCGCGTGCGCACCGGCGAGACCAACGAGGCAGCCCTCTAGGCGCAGCAGCATCCGACAGCACCCGGCATCCTCTGGACGCCGGGTGCTGTCGTTCCGTCTAGCCTGTCAACGTGACCGACCGCACCGACCTCGCGCAGCGCCGCGCCGACCGGGCGCTCGAGGCCGACCGCAGGCTGCGCCGGCTGTTCGCCGAGGCGTCGCCCGCCCAGGGTGACGACCCCCGGCAGGGGTCGGGCCTCGCGCTGGTCGCGGTCGGAGGCTACGGACGCTCCGAGCTGTCGCCGTACAGCGATCTCGACGTCGTGCTGCTGCACGATCCGTCCCTGGACGAGTCGCTCGTGCGGGAGGTGGCCGAGGCGATCTGGTACCCCCTGTGGAACGACGGGGTCTCGCTCGACCACTCGGTCCGCGACACGGTCCAGATGCGGGACGCCGCCGCCACCGACCACCGCGCGGCGATGGGGATGCTCGACGCCCGACCGGTCGCGGGTGACTCGGGGCTCGTCATGTCCCTGCGGTCGCAGGTGCTCGCCGACTGGCGGCGGGACGCCCGCACGCGGGTCGCGGAGGTGCGTGCGGCCCGTCTGGCGCGCATCGAACGAGCCGGCTGGCTCGCCCACTCCGCCGTCCCCGACCTCAAGGAGTCCGGCGGGGGACTGCGTGACAGCGTCATCCTGCGCGCGCTCGTGGCGACGTGGCTGATCGACGTCCCGCACGGTGAGTCCGAGCAGCTGCGCAACGAGCTGCTGGACGTCCGCGACGCCCTGCACGAGACCGTCGGGCGACGCGTCGAGCGACTCGACGCCGACGTCATCCCCGACGTGGCCCGCTTCCTGGGCATGGGACCGGTCGAGCTCGACCTGCACACGCGCCAGGTCGGACGCCGGATCGCCCACCTCGCGTCGATGGCGTGGCGCAAGGTCGACGACGCCCTCGAGCCGATCACCCGCAAGGCGCCGATCACGCCGCGGGGCCCGCTCGTCATCGCCCTCGACGAGGGAGTGGGAGTGCTCGACCGCGAGGTCATCGTGACCAAGGACGCCGATCCGGCGACCGATCCCGAGCTGGCGCTGCGAGCGGCGGCCGCCGCGGCCCGGGCGGGGATGCCGTTCAGCCCGGGCTCGGCCCGACGGCTCGCGACGACGATGGGCGACCTGCCCGATCCGTGGTCGCCGTCGGCCACCCGCCACATGGTCGACCTCCTCACCGCCGGTCCCGGTCTGCTGCCGGTGTGGGACGAGCTCGACTTCGCGGGGGTCGTCGATCGTCTGCTCCCGGAGTGGGCGCCCATCCGGCTGCGCGGCTCGTCCTCGCCCGTCCACCGGTTCACGGTCGACCGCCACAGCCTCGAGGCGTGCGTCAACGCCGCGGGGCTCAAGCGGGACGTCGCGCGTCCCGACCTGCTCGCCGTCGCCGCCCTGCTGCACGACATCGGCAAGGGCGTGGACGGCGCCGACCACTCGGTGGCGGGGGAGCCGATGGCGGTCGACATCGCGTCACGCTGGGGCTTCGGGGAGGACGACGCGGTCACGATCGGCCGGCTCGTGCGCTGGCACCTGCTGCTGCCCACCATCGCGACCCGCCGGGACATCGAGGATCCCTCCACCGCCGCGAACGTCGCGGAGATCGTCGGCACGGAGGACTTCCTCGACCTGCTCAGCGCCCTGACGGCGTCCGACGCCCGTGCCACCAGCGCGACGGCGTGGTCGGGCTGGCGCCAGGGGCTCATCGAGGGCCTGGTCGCCAAGGTCCGCGAGGTGCTCGACGAATCGTCGCCGACCCCCGACGCCAGGACGTACGAGGGCTGGCCGGCGCACGTGCCGATCCCCGACTACGGCACGACCGGGCCCGCCGACTTCACGCTGACCGTCGAGCAGCACCAGGGCGGATCGTTGCTGACGATCGTCACGGCCAACCGCGCCGGCGTCATGGCCGACCTCGCAGGGGGGCTGGCGCTCGCCGGTCTCACGATCCGCTCGGCGCGCACCGTGACGCTCGGCGACGCCGCGGTGACGCTGTGGGAGGTGACGCGCGCCGACGTCGACCCCGCACGGCTCAGCGACCGGCTGCGGCCCGCGATGGCCGGCGAGCTCGACCTGTCGGGACGGCTCGAGCTGTCGTCGATCGCCGACGCCCCGGACGCCCGGGTGCGCCTGCTCGGCCGCGTCACCGAGACGGCGACGCTGATGGAGGTGCGCGCCCACGACCGTCGTGGCCTGGTGTGGACGGTGTGCGACCAGATCGCGTCGCTCGGACTCTCGATCCGCTCCGCGCACATGTCGACGTACGGCGACGAGGTGCGCGACGTCTTCTACGTCGTCGACCGTGACGGGCAGCGACTCGACGACGCCACGGCCGAGTCGCTGCGCGCCGCCGTCGCCACGGCCCTCGCCTGACGGTGGGCGGTGGCTGAGCCACGTGTCGCCGCGGTGGGCGGTGGCTGAGCCACGTGTCGCGGCGGTGGGCGGTGGCTGAGCCACCTCTCCGCCGCCGGACACGTGTCCCAGGCACCGCCCCCACGGCGCCGGACGCGTCCCCGTCGCGCGACAGGTGTCCCAGGCACCGCCCCATGCCGGGGAGGACGCTCGGGGCCTCGGTTAGAGTTGAGCAGACCGCATATCTCCCACCTGAGGACGACGCAGCCCCATGTTCGACACCCTGCAAGACCGCCTGCAGTCAGCGTTCAAGAACCTGCGCGGCAAGGGTCGACTCTCCGAAGCCGACATCGACGCGGTCGCCCGTGAGATCCGGGTCGCCCTGCTCGACGCCGACGTCGCGGTGTCGGTCGTCCGCGAGTTCATCGCGAAGGTCAAGGAGCGCGCCGCCGGCGCCGAGGTCAGCCAGGCGCTCAACCCGGCGCAGCAGGTCGTCAAGATCGTCAACGACGAGCTCGTCGAGATCCTCGGCGGCGAGACCCGTCGCATCCGCTACGCCAAGAACGGCCCGACCGTCATCATGCTGGCGGGTCTGCAGGGTGCCGGCAAGACGACCCTCGCCGGCAAGCTCGGCCTCTGGCTGAAGGAGCAGGGCAAGTCGCCGATGCTCGTCGCGGCCGACCTCCAGCGTCCCAACGCCGTCACCCAGCTGCAGGTCGTCGGCGAGCAGGCCGGCGTCAAGGTGTTCGCACCCGAGCCCGGCAACGGTGTCGGTGATCCCGTGCAGGTCGCCCGGGCCGGTCTGGCCGAGGCGACCCGCACGCTGCACGACGTCGTGGTGGTCGACACCGCCGGACGGCTCGGCATCGACGCCGAGCTGATGCAGCAGGCGGCCGACATCCGTGCAGCCGTCGACCCCGACGAGGTCCTGTTCGTCATCGACGCCATGATCGGCCAGGACGCCGTCGTCACGGCCGAGGCCTTCCTCGAGGGCGTCGACTTCACGGGCGTCGTCCTGACCAAGCTCGACGGTGACGCGCGCGGCGGTGCAGCGCTGTCCGTCCGGTCGATCACCGGCCGTCCGATCATGTTCGCGTCCACCGGTGAGAAGCTCACCGACTTCGACGCGTTCCACCCCGACCGCATGGCCGGCCGCATCCTCGACATGGGCGACATGCTCACCCTCATCGAGCAGGCCGAGAAGGCGTTCGACTCCGACCAGGCGGCCAAGGACGCCGAGAAGCTCATGGGCGGGTCGTTCACGCTCGACGACTTCCTGAAGCAGATGGAGGCCATCTCGAAGATGGGCTCCATGTCGAAGATCGTCGGCCTCCTGCCCGGCATGGGCCAGTACAAGGAGCAGCTCGACAACTTCGACGACCGCGAGGTCGACAAGATCAAGGCCATCATCTTGTCGATGACGCCGGCCGAGCGCGACAACCCCAAGATCATCGACGGCTCCCGTCGGTCCCGGATCTCGAAGGGTTCGGGCACCGAGGTCAAGGACGTCAACGGGCTCGTCGACCGGTTCTTCGACGCGCGCAAGATGATGCAGCAGATGGCCAAGGGCGGCGGCATGCCCGGCATGCCCGGGGGGATGCCTGGCATGCCCGGCATCGGCAAGCGCGCCGGGGCCAAGCAGAAGCCGCAGCAGAAGAAGAAGGGCAAGCGCGTCTCCGGCAACCCCGCGAAGCGCGCCGCCGAGGCGGCCGGCACCGCCCCGAAGAACGACGGCGCCAGCGCGTTCGGCTTCCCGGCGAAGGGATCGGACGACTTCGAGCTGCCCAAGGAGCTCAAGGACCTGCTGTAGGCGCCAGCGCCCGGCGCCGGACGGCCGTCGACACCACGATCGTGAGGCACGTCGCGGCGGCGACGAGGTCTGCGACGATCTCCTGCGACGCACCGACCGAGTCGTCGTACGGCTCGCTCCAGAACGGGATCACGACACCGACCAGCACGGATCCTGCCACGAGTGCCATCGCGTGACGGTCGGTCCACCGGTCGCTGCGTGACCAGGAGCCCACCGCCGCGACGACGATCGTGAGCACCGTCGCGCCGACGACGAACGCGGCGGCGTCCTCGCCCGGCAGATGGAGCAGGTAGGCGAGGAAGCCGATCGCTGCCAGGAGCCACGGACGGGGGACGCGTCCGTCCGTGGCGGGCAGCCGACGTCGTCGCAGCGCGATGGTCACGAGGAGCGCCACCGTCGTGGCGGCGACCGTCATCTGGACCGGTGACGCCTGGAAGCCGTGCCCCATCTCGTCCTTGACGCCGAGGTGGTTCACGAGCGTCGCCAGGGCGTACACGACGACGAGGATCCACAAGGAGCGCCGCGTGAGCCACGGCTCCTTGCCCCGCCGCGTCCAGCACTCCGCCACCGCGATGGGCGCGACGATGCTGGCCACGACGTGGCCGGTCACGAACGCCAGCAGGTAGTAGAGGCTGATGCCGACCCCGTCGACGTGCACGGGGTGCTGGAAGTCGTACCGGTCGTAGGAGGGGTTGAACAGCGACTGGTCCACGAGCCCGGCCTGCAGGACGCCGAAGGCCGCCGCGAGCAGGACGATCGTGGGCCAGCCCCGACCGGTCCGCCGGGCGACCTCCCGGATCAGCACCGCGGCGCCGCCGTACATCGGAGCGAGGAACAGCAGGATGACCGGGATGTCGGTGAACGGGTACCCGCCCCACGACATCTCGGCGAACCACGGTGCGAGCACGAGCACGCCGAGCACCGGGAGCCGGCGTGTCCTCGGGGGCGTCATCCCGGCGAGCCTAGGTTCGCTCCGGGCGCCGGGGCATCGCCCGAACGGCTACCCGCGCGGCCGAAAGTCGTACCCACCTCTCGCGGGGGGTGCCGCTGCGGCCTAGGGTTCCTGCCATGAGTGCAACACCACTGGTCGTGGTCATGGGAATCTCCGGGGTCGGCAAGTCGGCGGTGGGGCACGAGCTCGCCGACCGGTTCGGTGTCGACTACGCCGACGGCGACGACTTCCACTCCGAGGCCAACATCGCCAAGATGTCGGCGGGCACGCCTCTGACGGACGACGACCGGTGGCCGTGGCTCGACGAGATCGGCAAGTGGCTCGCTCTCCACGGTGCCGACGGGGGAGTCATCAGCTGCTCCGCGCTGCGACGGGTCTACCGCGACGTCCTGACCGACGCCGCGCCCCGCACCCTGTTCCTCCACCTCACGGGCGCCCACGAGCTGATCCGGTCCCGCATGGAGGGACGCGACCACTTCATGCCGCTGTCGCTGCTCGAGTCGCAGGAGAAGACACTCGAGCCACTGCAGGACGACGAGCGCGGCTGGGCCTTCGACATCACGCCCAGCCCCGCCGAGATCGTCGACGAGTTCATCGCCCGGTCCGGGCTGTCCGAGGGAGAGACCGCATGATCGCCACGTTCACCGCCGCCGCGGGTGACCCGGTCGAGGCCGTCGCCGGCACGGGTCAGCTCATCACCGCGGCCATCGTCGGCATCGCCGTCCTGGTCGTCGCGATCACGTTCTTCAAGCTGCACCCCTTCCTCGCACTGATCCTCGGCTCGCTCACGGTCGGCGCCATCGCGGGCCGCAACATGCTCGACGTCGTGGGCAGCTTCAGCACCGGTGTCGGTGACACGGTCTCCGGCGTCGGCGTCCTGATCGCCCTCGGCGCGATGTTCGGCAAGCTGCTGGCCGACTCCGGGGGCGCCGACCAGATCGTCGACACGATCGTCGGCAGGTCGAGCCCGCGGATGCTGCCGTGGTCGATGGCCGCGATCGGCGCCATCATCGGCCTGCCGATGTTCTTCGAGATCGGCCTCGTCCTGCTGATGCCGGTCATCTTCCTCGTCGCCAAGCGCGCCGAGCGGTCGATCATCTCGCTGGGCATCCCCGCGCTGGCCGGTCTCTCGGCGATGCACGGCTTCGTGCCGCCGCACCCCGGTCCGCTCGCCGCGATCGCAGCGGTCGACGCCAACTTGGGACTGACGCTCGGGCTGGGCATCATCGTGGCGATCCCGACGATCGTCGTCGCCGGCCCCGTGTTCGCGCGGTTCGCCGACAAGTGGGTCCCCGTGCCCGCGGGCGACCTGTACGACGCGCAGCCCGGCGAGAAGCGCGACCGCCGGCCGTCGTTCGCCGCGACGCTGGCGACGGTGCTCCTGCCCGTCGTGCTGATGATGGGCAAGGCGTTCGGCGACATCGCGATCGACGACGGCACGACGGCACGCAGCATCCTCGACTTCATCGGTGAGCCCTTCGTGGCGCTGCTGATCGCGGTGATCGTCGCGATCTTCACGTTCGGGATCTCGACCGGCATGTCGAAGGACGACGTGTCCGACGTGCTCAGCAGCTCGCTGCCGCCCATCGCCGGGATCATCCTGATCGTCGGCGCCGGCGGAGGCTTCAAGCAGACGCTCGTCGACACCGGTATCGCGCAGGTCGTGGCCGACTTCGTGGAGGACAGCGGGATCTCGGTGCTCCTCATCGCCTGGCTCGTCGCGGTCGTGATCCGGGTGTCCACGGGCTCCGCCACCGTCGCGACCGTCACCGCGGCCGGCATCATGGCACCTATCGCGGCCAACCTGCCGAGCGGGGAGCTGTCGTTGCTGGTGCTCGCGATCGGCGCCGGCTCGGTGTTCTTCTCGCACGTCAACGACGCCGGATTCTGGCTGGTCAAGGAGTACTTCGGGCTGTCGGTCGGCCAGACGATCAAGACCTGGTCGATCATGGAGACGATCCTGTCCGTCAGCGGTCTCGTCGTGGTGCTCGCGCTCAACCTCGTCGTCTGAACCCTCCTCGGGGCGATCCATGACATCCGTCGTGGGGGACGTGTCGCCGAGCACCTGTAGCGTGCAGACGTGCTGATTCCGCTGTTGAGGACCTACCTCGCTCCGTACAAGCGGCCCATCGGCATCGTGCTGTTCTTCCAGCTCGTCCAGACGCTCGCCAACCTGTACCTGCCCGGGCTCAACGCCGACATCATCGACCGAGGGGTCGTCGTCGGCGACACGGGCTTCATCGTCCGCACCGGCATCATCATGCTGGCGATCACGGTCCTGCAGGTCGTCTGCACCATCGTGGCCGTCTACTACGGCGCCCGGACGTCGATGGCACTCGGTCGTGACCTGAGAGCCGGGGTGTTCGGCAAGGTCGAGACGTTCGCCGCCCGTGAGATGGCCGAGCTCGGGGCGCCGACGCTCATCACGCGCTCGACCAACGACGTCCAGCAGGTCCAGCTCATCGTCTTCATGGCACTGACGCTCCTCGTCACGGCGCCGATCATGTGCTTCGGCGGCATCGTCATGGCGCTGCGCCAGGACGTCGAGCTGTCGGGTCTGCTCCTGCTCGTCATCCCGGCGCTGGTCATCAGCATCGGCCTGGTGATCCGCCAGATGCGCCCGTTGTTCCGCCTCATGCAGGTCAAGATCGACACCATCAACGGCGTCATGCGCGAGCAGATCATGGGCATCCGGGTCATCCGGGCGTTCGTCAAGGAGGACCACGAGGCCGTGCGCTTCGGCGACGCCAACCGCGACAACATGCAGGTCGCGATCGCCGTCGGCCGGCTGATGGCCATGATGTTCCCGATCGTCATGCTGATCATGAACGTCGCGGTCGTGCTCGCCACGTGGTTCGGCGGCTACCGCATCAGCAGCGGCGACCTCGACGTCGGCACGCTCACGGCGTTCCAGAACTATCTGGTGCAGATCCTGATGTCGGTCATGATGGCGACCTTCATGCTGATGCTCTGGCCGCGCGCCGAGGTGTCCGCCGAGCGCATCACCGAGGTCCTCGACACCGAGCCGAGCGTCCAGGCGCCCGACGACGCCCCGCAGGTCGACCTGTCGAACGGCCGGATCGACGTCCGCGGCGCGTCCTTCGCCTTCCCCGGGGCCGAGCACAACGTCCTGCACGAGATCGACATGATCGCCAGGCCCGGCGAGACCACCGCGATCATCGGCTCGACCGGCAGCGGCAAGTCGACCCTGCTGGGGCTCATCCCGCGGCTGTTCGACGCGACCGCGGGCACCGTCGAGATCGACGGCCACGACATTCGCTCGCTGCACCCCGAGAACGTGTGGACGGCGATCGGCCTGGTGCCGCAGCGACCGTTCCTGTTCTCCGGCACGGTCGGCTCCAACCTGCGGTACGGACGACCCGACGCCACCGACGACGAGGTGTGGGCGGCTCTCGAGATCGCCCAGGCCAAGGACTTCGTCGAGAAGATGCCCGAACGCCTCGACGCGCCGATCGCCCAAGGTGGCAGCAACGTGTCCGGCGGGCAGCGGCAGCGTCTCGCGATCGCGCGCGCCATCATCAAGCGACCGCCCATCTACCTGTTCGACGACTCGTTCTCCGCCCTCGACTACGGCACCGACGCCGCGCTGCGGGCTGCGCTGCGCGCCGTCACGAGAGAGTCGGCCGTCGTCATCGTGGCGCAGCGGGTCTCCACCATCCGCGCAGCCGACCGCATCGTCGTCCTCGACGAGGGACGCGTCGTCGGCACCGGCCGGCACGCCGAGCTCATGGAGACGTGCGAGGTCTACCGGCAGATCGTCCTGTCGCAGCTCACGCTCGAGGAGGCCACGGCATGAGCGGGGCACGGCCGGGCGGGCCGGCGCTGGCGGGCATGGGCATGGGGCCGCAGCGCGCCAAGGACTTCAAGGGCACCCTGCGCCGGCTGTCCGACCGCTTGCTGCGCGACACGATGCTGGTCTGGGGCCTGGTCGCCTTCGGCGTGCTGGCGACCGGGTTGTCCGTCGTGGGTCCCAAGGTGCTCGGTCACGCGACCGACATCGTGTTCACCGGCTACCTCTCCGACCAGTTCCCCGACGGGTCCACCAAGGCCGAGGTCGTGGCCAGGCTGAAGGCCGAGGGCGACGACCAGCTCGCCTCGCTGGTGTCGTCGGTCGACCTCGAGCCCGGATCGGGCATCGACTTCACGAGCCTGTCGTGGGTGCTCGGTGGCGTCCTGGTGCTGTACGTCCTCGCGTCGCTGCTGCAGTGGTTCCAGGGCCGGATCACCACGATCGTGGTGCAGCGGACGGTCGCCGACCTGCGCAACGACGTCGAGGCCAAGATCAACCGCCTGCCGCTGTCGTACTTCGACCGCACCGAGCGCGGCGAGGTGTTGTCACGCACGACCAACGACATCGACAACATCGCCCAGTCGTTCCAGCAGACCATGAGCCAGCTCCTGACCTCGCTGCTGATGGTGATCGGCACGCTCGTCATGATGTTCGTCATCTCGCCGCTGCTCGCGATCGTCGCGCTCGTCACGATCCCGCTGGCCTTCGTCATCACCAAGGCCGTCACCAAGCGGTCCCAGCCGGAGTTCATGAAGCAGTGGGCCAGCACGGGTCGCCTCAACGGGCACATCGAGGAGGTCTTCACGGGCCACGAGGTCGTCAAGGTCTTCGGCCGGCAGCAGGAGGCGCGCCAGGAGTTCGACTCGCGCAACGACGCGGTCTTCGACGCGTCCTTCAAGGCGCAGTTCATCTCCGGCGTCGTGCAGCCCGTCATGATGTTCGTCTCGAACATCAACTACGTGCTGGTCGCGGTCATCGGCGGTCTGCGGGTCGCGTCCGGGTCGCTGAGCATCGGCGACGTGCAGGCGTTCATCCAGTACTCCCGCCAGTTCACGCAGCCGCTCACCCAGCTCGCGGCGATGATCCAGGTGCTCCAGTCCGGCGTCGCCTCGGCCGAGCGGGTGTTCGGGCTCCTCGACGAGGACGAGGAGCGTCCCGACGAGGCCGATGCGCCGTTCCCCGATCCCGTCCGCGGGCGCGTCGTGTTCGAGGACGTGTCGTTCTCCTACTCCGCCGACGAGCCGTTGATCGAGCACCTCGACCTGGTGGCCGAGCCCGGTCAGACGATCGCGATCGTCGGCCCGACCGGCGCCGGCAAGACGACGCTGACCAACCTGGTGCTGCGGTTCTACGACGTCCGGTCAGGGCGCATCACGCTCGACGGGGTCGACATCGCCCACATGGACCGCGGTCCGTTGCGCGAGAACTTCGGCGTCGTCCTGCAGGACACCTGGCTGTTCAACGGCACGATTCGCGAGAACATCGCGTACGGGGCCCACCGCTCGAGCGAGGAGCAGATCATCGCGGCCGCCGAGGCGGCGTACGTCGACCACTTCGTGCGCACGCTGCCCGACGGCTACGACACCGTGATCGACGACGAGGGCACCAACCTCAGTGCCGGCCAGCGCCAGCTGCTGACGATCGCCCGGGCGTTCCTCGCCGACCCGGCGATCCTGGTGCTCGACGAGGCCACCAGCTCGGTCGACACCCGCACCGAGTCACTCGTGCAGGGCGCGATGGAGCAGCTGCGGTCGGGCCGCACGTCATTCGTCATCGCCCACCGCCTCTCGACGATCCGCGACGCCGATCACATCGTCGTGATGGAGGACGGCCACATCGTCGAGCAGGGCACTCACGACTCCCTGCGGGCCGCAGGAGGGTCGTACGAGCGTCTGTACTCCGCCCAGTTCGCCGCTCCGGCATCCTGACCGTCGCGGCGACACACCCGGGACGTCGTACCGCACGAACCGCCTGCGGTTCATCCGGGACGACGTCCCCGTGGGTCAGGCCAGGAACGCCGCGACGCGGTCCTTCGGGCGTCCGATGACGGCCCGGTCGCCGCGCACCAGCACGGGGCGCTGCATCAGCCGGGGGTGCTCGGCGAGCAGGTCGGCGACGGCGTCGGGCGTCGTGAAGTCGGCGGCGTCCAGCCCGAGCCCCTTGAAGAAGCCGTCCTTGCGGACGAGATCGGCCGGCGGGTCCTCGAGCTTGCCGATCAGGTCGAGCAGTGCGGCCCGGTCGAGCGGCGTCCTGAGGTACTGGACGACGTCGGCGTCGACGCCGGCCGCTGTCACCTCCTCGACGGCGTGGCGCGAGGTCGAGCATCCGGTGTGGTGGAAGACGGTCAGATCAGCCATGTGGCCACAATAGGGTCATGACAGCCGTTCTCTTCGATGTCGACGAAGACATCTGCACCATCACGATGAACCGTCCGGACGCCCGCAACGCCGTCGACGGACCGATGGCCGCCGAGCTGCACGAGGCGTTTCAGAGGTTCGAGGAGGACGACGCCCTCGCCGTGGCGGTCCTGACCGGTGCCGGCGGGACGTTCTGTGCTGGAGCGGACCTCACGGCCGTGGACGACCCGGAGCGCCGCAACGCGCTGGATCCCGAAGGCCTCGGCCCCGGCCCGATGGGTCCGACCCGGATGGAGCTGTCGAAGCCCGTCATCGCGGCCGTCGCGGGTCATGCCGTCGCGGGCGGCCTCGAGCTGGCCCTGCTCGCCGATCTGCGAGTCGTGGAGGAGGATGCCGTGTTCGGAGTCTTCTGCCGACGCTGGGGCGTCCCCCTGATCGACGGCGGCACGGTGCGGCTGCCTCGGGTGGTCGGGCAGGGTCGCGCGCTCGACATGATCCTGACCGGTCGCGCCGTCCACGCGCACGAGGCCCAGCAGATGGGGCTGGCCAACCGGGTCGTCCCGGTGGGGGAGTCGCTCACCGTGGCGCACGACCTCGCCGAACAGATCGCGGCATTCCCGGCCGCGTGCATGCGCGCCGACCGCGCCTCCGCGTACCGCCAGTGGGACCTCCCGTTCGACGCGGCGCTCAGGTCGGAGGGCGCGAACGGGGTCCCGATCGTGGCGTCGGAGGGTGCCGGCGGTGCCCAGCGGTTCGTCCAGGGGGAGGGCAGGGGCGGCGCGTCCTGAGCCGACCAGCACACCGAATTGGAGAGCGCGCCGGTGTTCTGGCAGAATGACCCCTTGCGTCCGGTACGCGCGGAGACCCTCTCATCTTCGTGCCCTCCGGCTCACCGATTTCGTCGGCCGTGTCCCCACGCGGCACCGACTGGTCAACCACATACACACATCTGAGGAGACACCACACTCGTGGCAGTCAAGATTCGCCTGAAGCGTATGGGCAAGATCCGTACCCCGTTCTAC
>Ga0247730_1000110_pt1 | contig 81560 bp, 55 predicted proteins | sample UWRJL073202C2_FD_180959 | JGI IMG/M metagenome (GOLD analysis project Ga0247730, IMG submission 180959) | Plant litter microbial communities from Arlington Agricultural Research Station in Wisconsin, United States - UWRJ-L073-202C-2 | ecosystem: Environmental > Terrestrial > Plant litter >...
TCCGGTAATGAAGAGTTCCAGTAGTAATAAACTTTCATACTGTCCAAAACCCATGAATTGATGTTTTCATAGCTGCCTGCGGAATAATCGGGATGATCACCAGTTTTTTGGCAACCCATACCGCAGCACATCGTGACCGCCGCTGATAATACGCCGATCACCTGAGAACTTATCTTCATAACAGTCAATAGTTGGTAGCCAAAGATATATTCCGTATATAAAGTTTATATTAAGAAAAAAACATTTAACATAGAGAAACAAATGCTGCAGGCCATTTCCTCTACTATTAGATGTTACCCTGAAATAAGAGAACAGTCAACACAGGAAGATGCCGGATAACCCTGTGTTTAAAATTGAATATTTCTTATCTTAGGTTATACTATTAACGCTCATATGGGAACAACTACACGTATTCAATCCATAGATATCCTGCGCGGCCTGGTAATGATCATTATGGCAATAGACCATACCCGGGATTTTTTTCATATCACTGCGATGACCGCTGACCCGCTTGATCCTGCAACCACTACCACGGGTCTTTTTTTCACCCGCTGGATCACCCATTTCTGTGCCCCGGTATTTGTCTTTTTATCCGGCCTGTCAGTCTTCCTGTCCGGACAGCATAAAACCCCTTCGCAGGCTGGTATCTTCACCATCAAACGTGGCATCTGGCTCATCTTTGCAGAAATTTTCATTCTTACCTTCGGTCTCACCTTCAATCCGCTGTATAATTTTATCCTGCTGCTCGTCATCTGGGCCATTGGCTGGAGTATGGTGCTGCTTGGGGTTTTCAGCAGAATTTCCCGATGGCTTGTACTGCTTATGGGCATCGTTTTAGTATTCGGGCATGACCTGCTCAATTTTGTCAGCCTCCCAAAAACGGGCGTTGAGGCACTGTTACTTAAAATTTTCCTCACGTCTTCCGGCACAGTAGTACCCCTGGATTCCAACCATCTGGTACTTTTCTCCTATGCTATCCTTCCCTGGACGGGTATCATGTTCCTGGGCTATTCGGCAGGCAGATGGTACAGGAAAGATTTTCCGGCAGCGACCAGAACAAAATACCTGGTCGTCTCAGGGCTCTGCCTCTGCGCATTGTTTGCAGTACTCAGGATCAGCAATGCATATGGCGACCCTTCTCTGCGCAAAGTCTATCCCACACTCATCCAGAATGTATTTTCCTTATTGAACGCAAGTAAATATCCCCCCTCACTGCAGTTCTTCTGTATGACCATCGGCCCGGCGTTACTGTTATTGTCAGCATTGGAAAACGTATCGAACAAGATAACCAAAGTGATCTCCGGTTATGGCAGTGTACCCTTCTTCTATTTCGTGGTACATTTTTATGTATTACACCTGCTTTTGGTTGTCGTATTTTTTCTCAGCGGCCATCAGATAAATGAGATTGTACAGACACCTTTCTTCTTCAGACCCCCTAATTTTGGGTTTACCTTACCTGTGGTTTATGCCATCTGGTTAATTGTAGTAGCTTCGCTTTACCGGCCCTGCCTGTGGTTCAAAAGATATAAAACAAATCATGACCAGTGGTGGTTAAAATATATATAATAAACAAACACAATGGACACTACGCATCAGAATAACCCCTATTATTCAAGAACTGACGATACTATACTTCAGGTAGACAATTCAGAATGGAAAAAGATCCTCCCGGCTGACCTCTATGCTGTTGCCAGGGAACAGGCAACAGAACGCGCCTTTACGGGCAAGTACTGGGACAGTGATGAGATTGGCACCTATTACTGTGCTGTCTGCGGAAATTACCTCTTTAAATCAGATGCCAAATTTGCAAGCAGCTGTGGCTGGCCAAGCTTTTTCGAAGCTGTAAAACCGAACAGCGTGATCTATAAAGAAGATAATACCTATGGCATGCGCAGGGTTGAAGTGACCTGCGGACGCTGTGATTCCCATCTGGGACATATCTTTAATGATGGCCCTGCACCCACCTACAAGAGGTTCTGCATGAATTCCGTATCACTGGAATTTGAACCTGATCAACTGAAAGTAGCAGCAGATCAGCCGCAGGTTTAGCATACAACATCCGAATCAGTGTCATGGCATTGGGCAACTGCAAAACAGGTGAGTCATATAACACCATGCATTCACAGCCCGCATGAACACTTGCATTCACACCCTGCATTGGATGACCTCAAAAACAATGGATCTCTGTTTCGATGCCTTCTCGGCTGCGCTTCAGCAGCCGGCAGCATCGAAACAGAGATCCATTGTTTTCGCGAAGCCAGGAAACCCTCAACGCTACTGAACCCCCAAAGCTAATGAACAATCTTTGCCCTTAAACCCTTCAGGCCTGATACCCCCTGCAGATCTTCCACCTCGAAGATTTCCACATGGGCATCAAGTATACCTTCAGCCTGCAGTATCCTGATGTACTGAAGATATTCGTCTTCTTCCGCATCGCTGGAATAAACAACGGTAATCTTTCCTGCCTGGGTAATCCGTTCAGCCTTATCTTTCACAAGGGCCTTGTCAATGCGCTTTTTCACAATTTCAAAACGTGCATTATAACTTCCATCCACATCAAAGCGCTTTTCGTCCATCCGGAAACGGATATCTATTGCGGTGTTGTAGATCAGGATCAGCGTAGTCACTTCCAGCGGATAAGGCAGGGTATCTTTCAAAACATAATGGGCATTTTCCATTTCGCACAGTACCCGGATTTGCCACAAGCGCAGCTTGTGCAGCAGCTGAAGATCAAAATACCGCCGGGGAGCTATGGAAGCACCAAGGTACAGGTTATGCTCCACACCGTCCGTTTTAAACCTTTCATAATAATGCGGGAAGATCGCCTGTGCTTCTGCCTGCCTGCTGTCAATAATTGCGGCCATTTTTTCGTTGATCGCAGCAATGGTGTGCTCATACTTCCTGCGAAAAATATGGAAACTGCCAGTCTCCTTTTCATCCTCTGCAAAATACCTGTCAATAACGGGCTTCAGCCTGGTATCCGTCAATTGCTGCAGGTAGCGCTGAACTTTGTTGACCACATAATTATGGATCAGCTGTTCAGTGTTGGCCTTCAGCGGCAGCAGCAAATCATTCAGGAAAGCCCTCAGCTGCAGCTCTTCTTCTAAAAAAGATTCACGTTCAGACAGCTGACTGATCTCCTTTAAAACGTTCAGCAGTGTTTGCAGCTGATGTTTAAGATCATTCTGCACACTTGAATTACGTACCTCAGATGATCCTTTGATATCTACCTGCCCATACAGGGGGTAAACATCAGGAAATACGATCTCCTCGAGTTCGTTCTGATGCGCGGCATTCGCTTCCGAAATTGCCCGTTCTGCTTCTTCCCTGAATTTCCAGTACACACTTGAATGAATAGTGGTATATTTTTCCTGTATGAAGGCCTGAACCTGGTTTTGGAGGTCTGAAATCAGCCTGTCAATAGAATCGGTCAGAAAGGGCATCACAACTTCCAGTTTGTTTGCATTGATACTGTTAAGTTCCCTGGCCCTTGGGGATACCAGTTCCAGCACGCCCAGTAAAACATCATTTTTAACCACCGGGGCCAAAATAAAACTTTGAATATCCTGTGACAGCACCAGTCTTGCCAGTGGGCTGTCAGGATTTGACCTTTTATATTCTTCCGCATCAGATATGGCAAAGAACACCTTATCCCTGATCAGGCTTTGAAAAGAGTTGATGCAGAGTACATCTTCAGTACAGCGTTCCTGTTCATCCCTGAGAATGTAACTTTTCATTTTATGGCCAAATTCGGCCACCTTGAATGCGCCCTTTTGCTGGTTGAAAACCGTAAAGCCAATCCTGATATCAGGGATCCTGTAGATAGACCTGAATATGGATTCAACGCTCTGCTGAAAATTATCAGAATTGAGAACCAGCAGTTTCTCTTTAAAGATTGAAACGGCATTCTCCACAGTTACATCAATCAGGGTCATCAGGGAGAAACCTTTCAGTATCCAGCTCTCTTTTGGAAACTTCGCTTTCCACATCTCCAGGTCGTCATAATTGTCCATCAGCAGGTCTATATCTTCCTGACTGATCGGAAGGGAGCGTTTGGTAGGCTCGATGTCCAGATAATCTGCATTATAAAGTATCCTGTAATGTTTGATGATCCCGTTAGCCATGGGTATATCATAGAATAAAGGTTTGCCGAAATCCAGATGAGTACCGTAAAATTCATTCAGTATCAGGCAGCAGCTCAGTACATAGGACTGGTGAGCGTCAAAATCCCGGATATTGAACTCAAAATCTTTCCCGGCAGCCGCCAGGATACTTCTGAACCGGTCTGTATGGTTAAACACCACCTTTCTGTAGGGGAGGCTGATCGCTTTGATCTCATTCTGACTGAGCACATCCGGAAAATAATCACTCATCAAACGTCTGATCAGCCCGGCATTTTCCAGCACCTGCCACTCTTCATGGATACCATTTCTAAGTTGAGGATGCAGGTTAACTTCGGCAAGCAGTTCCTGCGCTTCAGCTGAACGCTCACCGGTATCACCTGCAGCCACCTTCTCCAGTTCACCGATCACGTGATCAAATGAAAGCTGTACTAAAAAAGGACTGTCTGAATAATTCATAAGTTTACGGAAATCAGGTTCATGATAGTTGACCTAAAATTAAGAATTTTAAAATCAGCAGAAGTAATATTGTTGTAATTATCACTAATTCACCTTGATATGGCCTGAGGCTTCAGCATTGATCTCCATGATAATATCGTCCAGTTCCATTGTACAGCGGTAAAGCAGTTCCAATAGTTCTGATTTTTCTTCTTCATCATCAGAAGATTTAACGAGCTGTACAAGGGCAAGGATGGAGGCCACGGGTTTACGGATCTGATGAGAATTTAACCAGGAAACGGCTTTCAGCTTTTCATTCTGAATACCGATCATTGCTTCTTTCTCCTTATGCTCGGTAATGTCATTCTGAACCGAAATATAACATTCGAATTTGCCCTCTGCATCAAAAATCGGGTAGATATTCAAGTTCACCCAATATTCTTTATTGGTTTTATCATAATTCACAAGATCAGCGCTGAACGACTCTTTGCGTGACACTGCCCTGAGCAGCTGCTTTGCAATAAGTTTATTCGTCTTAGAGTTATACAACATTTTCAAATGGTCTTTGCCCAGCACCTCATTTTCCGGATAACCCGTCACAGACGAAAATGCAGGGTTTACCCAGATCACAGTCCCTTCCGCATTGGAAATGATCACGGGGTTATTGATCTTGCTGAGGATCTCTCCTGTTCTTTTCAGCTCCAGCTTTTCAGCTTCAGCGCCCGTTGACAGAAAAAGTATACATCCGGAACAGAGTATAAAGAAGATCCCCTTACCGAGACGTAAGATACACAGCATGTCATCATCAATGCGGTATGAAATCCAGGAGACAGCCGCATCACTCAGTATAATCCAGATTATACCTACAGCAATATAGATCAGGGGTATTTTTAATCTTCGGCTGTTCATCCCAATTGCTGATTAGATTGGGGATAAGTTAGCCATTTTTTATTTTTTATGAATAAAATCACCAATAACAACAATGAATTACATTTATAGATGTACATCTATTCGTTTTTCAGATAATACTTTCTGATTGGCTCGAAACTTTCATCCATTTCATATACCAGCGGAATCCCTGTCGGCACCTCATAATCGATGATCTCTTCATCAGAGATGTGATCCAGATATTTGACCAGTCCCCTCAGCGTATTCCCGTGTGCCGCAATCAGAATATGTTTTCCTGCCTTTAACTCAGGGGAGATATTGTGCTGGTAATAGGGTATGACGCGCTGCATCATTGTTTCAAGGCTTTCTGCCAATGGCAACAATGACGGGTCTGTACCGGCATAACGCAGGTCCTGATGCGGGGCCCTGGAATCGTCAGTATCTAAAGCCGGCGGAAGAATGCTAAAACTCCTTCTCCATTTCAGTACCTGGTCATTTCCGTACTGGGTTACTGTATCTGCTTTGTTCAGCCCCTGAAGTGCTCCGTAGTGCCTTTCATTTAACTGCCAGGCTTTTGTTTCAGGAATCCATAAAGAATTCATCTCCTCCAGTACCAGGTGCAGCGTTTTAATGGCTCTTTTCAGCACGGAAGTGTAAGCGGTATCAAAGGTAAAACCGGCACCTGCAAGTAATTTACCGGCCTGAATCGCTTCATTCCTACCCTGCTCACTTAAATCTACATCCTGCCAGCCCGTAAACCTGTTTTCCAGGTTCCACTCACTTTGCCCGTGCCTGATCAACACCAATTTGTTCATAAGAATGATTTAGTATGGATCATGGCTGCTCCTGCCGGCGTAAATATCGCTGATCTCAATATTCATTTTAAGGATCTGCTGGATCAGGTCATACACTACGGCCACTTTATTGTCTGAGGTGTCCATGAATTCGAATTCCTCCCAGCCTGTGCCGTAAAAACCGTCGTCCATTGACAGCTCTGCATCGATCTCGTGGTGTATGATCAGCCTGCATAAAAAGAAAAATGCATTGGCTGCCGTAAACGGCAATTCCATTACCGCAGCCGAAATACTGTCATCGATGAGCCCGTCAGCGTAATAATAGAGATCCGAGTAGATCAGGTTGGCCAGTTCATGGATCCTGTCATCGGCATACAGCTCATCGAGGTCTATCGCATACATGATGCGGAAGGTGTCAATAGTGGCATCAATATAAGCTATACACTTATTGATTGCTTTTGAAATATCGTCTTCCGATGCGAGCAATACCTGGAAATACATCGAGGCATCCACGTCATCTTCCTCTAAAGCCAGCAGCTCGGGCATCTCCTGTTCCAGTACCGATTTATAGCCATATTCGGCAAATTTCACGGTAGAAAAACTTAAAATGTGGATCACAATAGGAATGATATCCTCCTCAGCATACCTCGTTACAGCCATAACACCAAATTACATTTTAAATATAACTATTTCAATACCCGAACCAGCCCTTCCTGGTTAATCGTAATCACAGGCTGGCCGGCTGCCTTTACACTCACGTAGAACTGGTGATTGCCTGCTTCCATTTCCAGTGTACTGCTTGTACCGTCTGCCGTAAATTCAGGAGCGATATCCAATTCTTTCAAAGAAGGGGCATACCTGCCATTTTTTTCTTCATATTCCTTCTGGCGGTAATAGACCAGCCACAGGTAATTCCGCTGCTTTTCTGCATAAGGCATTTGAAATGCCGGCTGCGCGGCACCGTCTGCCGCCGAACTGAAAGTAAGGTACCCCCAGCGCTCAGGATAATGCATGGCAATCAGCCCCTGGGGCGACCATACCCAATTGTGTTCAGGGAGGTTTTTTCCTGCAGCATCCTTATTTTTGATATACTTGCCTTTACTGACGGTGGTTTCCCACTGCACCCTTGAAAAATTGATCCTCCAGAACTCTCCTTCCTCAGGAGCCTTTTTCACATTGAGCTTGCTGTAAGGGATAGCCATTTCAACCGTCCATCCCTGATCTTTATCTGAAGGGTTATTTACTGTTCCCTGTACTTTAACTGCTGAGCGGACGCCGGATTCCCAGCTGGTCAGCCCGGAGCCTAAGTTACGGTAAGCCTTTGGAAGGTACAGGTCCCAGATCGTGTTAATGGCATTTACTTCCAGCTCAAAATATTGGTGGGTAGTATTCAGCGGATCGATAAAGATCTCAAAGTCGTCATCCTGGAAAACCACCTCATCATGGTTTTTCACATATGCCCAAACATCAGGGTCTTTAATTACTGCCGCAATATAGAGATAGTCTTTATCCCATATCAGTTTACAACGTGTCTTATAGTAAGGGACAGGTTGCCTGTCACCTTCAATATCAGTAAAATCATCTGTCCAGGGAACATTGGACCATACCGCGTCTGTAACATCCCCGTCAATAACCGGGGCACTTGCGGCAAAACCTGCCGAATAGTGTTTTGGAACCGTGAACAAATTCTCAAGGCCCTTGAATGATTCTTGTGCGTTCACACTGCCGGAAAACAATAACGGCAAACACGCAAAAGAGAAAAAAACCGTCTTTTTCATAAAACCAGACCTCTTCATTAACTCGTTCGTATACATTTAAAAGGATTTAGCGTTAAATTAAACATCCCGTTCTTCATTCGGGAGAATGGGGTAAATTATGAATTTAACTAAATATTTTCCAATTATCTCTAAAATAATACGCTATTTAAACAACCTTCAATCCATTGGTCAAAATAAAACGTAGGTAGCTCTTTTTAACAAGATATTCACCCTATTTAGCCGCTCCGACATGAGAAAATGGATTGCTACTGTTTGGTTAACACTGCTACTGGCAATAATTTTTAGTTTTTTCTGGTATAACCAATTCGTATACAGCCTGCCTACTCCCGTACCGGTCAATTATCATACCGTGCGTACCGGAGAAAAGATCCGGCTGAACAGCAATTTAAATTTCAATAACCGGAAACCTGTCTTTCTTCATTTTTTTAATCCCGACTGTCCCTGTTCAAGGTTTAACATCGGTCAGTTTAAATCCCTGGTAAAAAAATATCACCGGCAGGTGAATTTTGCTGTGGTCCTGCAATCTGCAAAACCTTACACAGCAGCAGAAGTTCAGGACAGGTTTGGCATCACAGTTCCCGTTGTATCTGACAGTACAGTTGCAGCCTCATGCGGCGTGTATTCTACCCCCCAGGCTGTGCTGCTCAATCCGCAAGGAGAATTATATTACAGGGGAAATTATAACAAAAGCAGGTATTGTACCGATGCAAAAACCAGTTATGCCCATATTGCACTGATGGGTATCCTGCATCAGCAGACCACACTTCAGCTGGACCAGTATGCACTTAAGGCATATGGTTGTACTTTACCAAATTGCGTAAACTAATGGATAGCACAACTACCGGCGCTTCATTTCATGATATACACAATACACTGGAAGCTTACCGCTTTGATGTAAACAAACGGTCTGACAGGCTGATCAATTACTTTCTTCTGGCTTTCTTTGCATCAGGACTGATCCTGGCATTTTTTTATGACACCTGGACTATTGCAATCGGTGTTGGGGGACTCAACCTGCTGGCCTACTATTCCATCAAATGGGGATTGCCCGGCTCCAACCTCTACCAATATGTGCTGAGCGTGTGCCTTGGGATCTTTATGGCCCAGTTCATTTACCAGATGCACGGCATGTTCGAAATGCATTTTTTTGCTTACATCGGAAGCGCAATTCTAATTACCTACCAGAACTGGAAGCTGCAGATCCCGATGCTGATCTTTGTTGTGCTGCACCATATGTGCCTCAATTACCTGCAAAGCGTTGGTTATGGCGGCATTTATTTTACCACGTTTGATTACCTGGAAACGCAAACGATCATTTTTCATATCCTGCTTACAGCTGTCATTTTCTTCATCTGCGGATTATGGTCCTATCACCTGAACAAATACAACGGCACACAGCTGGCAATGCTCAGTTATATCAGGGAAAAAGGCGAATACCAGGATGCGCTGGAAAAACTAAATAGCGAGCTGAAACTATCCAACCGGGAAGCGGTAAATGCCCGGCAGGATGCCGAACGTGCAGCCCAGGCCAAAAGTATTTTTCTTGCCACCATGAGCCATGAGATCCGCACACCAATGAACGGCGTGCTGGGGATGACCTCTTTGCTGACCGAAACCGTGCTGAATGAAGAACAGAAGGATTATGTAAATGTGATCAACACCAGTGGCGAGGCCCTGCTCAATGTGATCAATGACATCCTTGATTATTCCAAGATTGAATCCGGGCACCTGGACCTGGAAGAGCAAAATTTTGAACTGCACAAGTGTGTTGAAGACGTGATTGACCTGTTTACAAAAAGGGCCACTGTTCAAAAGCTTGACCTGCTCTATGAAATAGACCATAACCTTCCCGAAATGCTGATCGGTGACGGTTTCAGGCTTCGCCAGATCCTGATCAACCTGATCAGCAATGCGATGAAGTTTACGCAGAAAGGCGAAGTTCACCTGAATATACAGCAGCTGGCGGCCGAAGGAAGTATCGTTACCATCCTTTTTGAGATCAGGGATACCGGGATCGGCATCCCTGAAGAAAAGCTGTCCCGGCTTTTCAAACCTTTTTCACAGGTTGATTCTTCAAACACCCGTAAATTTGGAGGCACAGGACTGGGGCTCGTGATCAGTGAAAAACTCGTCAACCTTATGCAGGGCTCCATCAGCGTACGGAGCAAACAGGATGAGGGTACCGTCTTTTCGTTCACCATCAAAGTAATCGCCAGCACAGATAGCGCCCCGCTGCCTGTATTTACCGATCCTGTACAAAACATGGGGAGGAAGGTACTGGTGATTGACGATAACCATACCAATCTCAGAATTCTGAAAAGCCAGCTGGAACTATGGAACTTTAGCCCGACGGTTTGCAGCAGTCCCGAAGATGCACTGCAGCTGCTTTCAGCATCTTCCGGTTTTGACCTGATCATTACCGATATGCAAATGCCGGATATGGACGGTGCAGACCTGGCCAGGAATATCAAAGAAAATAACATTGATACGCCCATCATCCTGCTCAGTTCCGTGGGCGACGAAAGCAAGCACAAACATCCCGGTCTTTTTGCCGCCGTGTTGAACAAACCTGCCAAAACAAAACAGTTAAGAGGTGTTATCCAGCAGGCATTACACCTGCAGGCAACCTCAAACCAGGTTAAAGAAAAAAGTACAAATGTGCTGATCTCCGGTTTTTCCGCCAGTCATCCTTTACAGATCCTGCTGGCGGAAGATCATCCCATCAACCTCAAACTGGCCATGAGGGTGCTGCATAAGCTGGGTTATGATCCCGACAGTGCACAAGATGGCCTGGAAGCCGTGGAAATGTGCAGCCGCAGGAATTATGACCTGATCTTAATGGATGTACTGATGCCCGGCATGGATGGTTTGGAAGCCACCAGGATCATCAGAAGTTCAGGCGGGATACAGCCGCGCATCATAGCGATGACCGCCAACGTCATGTCTGAAGATAAGAATGCATGTTTCACAGCCGGAATGGATGATTATCTCTCCAAGCCGTTTGACATCGCTGCGCTTCTTGAATTGCTCACGAAAACCTCCGCAGGGCGCATCAAAAACCGCTCAGCCGAGGGATTGCCCGGCGATCAGGAGAACAGCGTTTAACTCAGCCTTTTGCCGCTCATCAGTTTATCTACGGCTTCTTTGAACGAGCCTGCGGGACTAACCTCACCAGAGTTGATAAAATAGATCTCGTCTGCATTTTCAATGGTATTCAAACGGTGGGCAATCACAACCAGTGTAGTCTCCTTTGGCAGGTTATCGAGTATCTGGCCCAGCAGTTTCTCGGTGACAGTGTCTATATTCGCTGTTGCTTCATCAAGTATCAGCAGTTCAGGCTGGCGGAGGACGGCACGCATAAAGGCAATCAGCTGTTTCTGCCCGATGCTCAGGCTTTCGCCACCTGAGAGTACCTCCGTTTCCAGCCCCTGGTCAAATGTTGCCAGCAGGCCTTCCAGTTTCGCCTCCTTCAATACCTCCAGGAACTGCTCATTTGTAAAGCGGTGATACCTGGCGTTGCTGTAGAGTATGTTTTCGCGCACTGTTCCTGTAAACAGAAAAGGTTCCTGCAGGATAAAGCCTATTTTTTCTGCCCGCTCCCCGTCGGTATAACTGCGGATGTCCCTGCCTTTGAGCAATACTGTTCCCTGAAGCGGATCATACAGGCGCGCCATGATCGATGCCGTGGTAGTTTTACCACCCCCTGTAGGGCCTACAAGGGCATAGGTTTTTCCCTTTTCCATGGAGAAGCTGATGTTGTGCAGGGTCTCGAACCCTCCCTGGTAACCAAAATGTACGTTTCTGAATTCCAGCAGCGGCGCAAGCTGATCTTCTGCTGCCCCGTCATGGATGGTCACGAGGTTGGTGCTGAGGGAAAGGATCTGTGAAATTCTGTCCCATCCGGCCAGGGCTACCTGGAAACTTGTCCACAGGGTTGCCAGCTGGCGCAAAGGATTGTAAAAGTTAGTGGCATAGGAAAGGTAACTGACCAGCAGTCCGATGGAAAAATTTCCCCTAGTGATCAGATAGATACCAAAAGAAAGTACCGTTAGCTGCGCAATAGAGGAAAACAGTCCGAATACCGGCAAAAAGATATTATTGGCCAGTCCGGCGCCTACCGCCGTGCGGTAATTTTCCTGATTTGCCAGGTCAAACCTTTTTTTGAAATAGTCGCGCCGGTTGAAGGCAATGATCACTTTAAAGTTATTGAGGCTCTCCTGTATTTCGGCGCTCATGCCGCCGGTACTTTTCAGGTTCAGGGCATTCTTGTGTTTTACCCAGGGCGACATGCTCCTGGTAAAAAGCAAAATGAGCATTGCGGGCACCAGCGTGGCTAAACCAAGTTCAAAATTGATGATCAGCAAAAATATGCCTGCGCCGATCATGGTCACTATACTGCCAATGAACTGCATCAGGGACTGTGAAAAGAACTGGCTCAGTTTATCCGTATCATTGTTTACCCTTGATATCAGGTCTCCGGCCTTGTTTTCATTGAAGAATGCCACGGGCAATTGCTGGATCTTATTAAAGATCGTATTGCGCAGCTCAAAAATAATGCGTTGCCCTACCCCACCCATCAGGTTGGTCTGAAAATAACTGCTTACAAAGGCTACGACGTACATGCTGAACAGGATTCCTGTAAACACCAGTACCCCGTGGTATTCTTTGGTCTGGATATATTTATCGATCGTATGCCCTATTAAATAGGGCCCCAGTAAGTTGAGGGAAGAATTCAGCAAAATAGCGCAAACGGCCAGTACCAGTTTTTTTCTTTCCTGTTCTACCAGCTTCAACAGGCTTTTTAAGCCTGACCAGGTAGAGCTTTTCAGCTCGCCGGCAGGTAAACTGTTTAAATTATAATTCATAATTACTGGTACTTTGTTGAGAGTTAAAGATCTGCACATATTCCGGGCTGCTGTCCATCAGCCGGGCGTGTGTGCCTGCTGCCAGCATTTCGCCCTGCATCAGCAGGATGATCTGCTGGTAATGTTCCACAGCGGCAATTTTTTGTGTTACCGAAATCAAAGTTAACCCGGGATAGTTATTGCTGATGTTCGCCAGGATCTTTGATTCTGTCTGCGAGTCTACCCTCGCCGTAAAGTCATCCAGCAGCAGGATCTTTGGATCTATGGCAAGTGCGCGTGCCAGCATGATCCGTTGTTTTTGCCCGCCGGAGAGGCTTAATCCCCGTTCCGACACCCGGGTATTCAACCCTTCGGGCAGCGAATCTACAAAGTCTTTGAGTTCGGCCGTGGCAATTGCTTTTGCGAGCGATTCATCGGTGACAGTATCACTAAAGGCAATGTTCTCACGGATGCTCATGTTAAACATAATGCTGTCCTGGAAGACGAAGCCTACCTGGCTGTGAAAGGTTTCCGGCTGGTAGGCTGCAATCGGATGTCCGTCGTATAATATCTCTCCCGCAGTTGCCGGAATCAGACCGGTCAGCAGGTACAGCAGCTGGGTTTTACCGGCAGCTGTGGGGCCAATCACTGCTATCCTTGCGCCCGGGGCGACGGTAAAGGATATATCTTTTAATAAGGATTTCTGACCATAACTGATATTGAGGTTCCTGATCTCAATTGCCCCGCTGAGGCTGCTGGTCAGCCCGCCGCTTTCAGGCAGGTCCTCCGCTTTCAGCACCTGGCCGATCCTTGTGAAAGAGGCCGTGGCCTGTGCAATCACGTTGCTCATGAAGCCGATCACCAGGATGGGGAAGATCAATAGGGCGAGGTAACTGTTAAAGGCGGCAAAATCTCCGATGGTCATGCTGCCGGAGATCACATAGTGCCCTCCTAAGGCCAGTATGGTCAGGCCGGCCATATTTGCCGTAAATACAATGATGGGTATCAGCCATGCGAAGAGCCTGAGGATCGTGAGCCCGATATCTTTGGCGCGGTTGCTGGCATCAAAGAACTTATCATATTCCAATTGCTGTGAGTTGATCACCCGGATCAGTGCCGAGCCCAGGATACTTTCATTGATGACTTTATTGAGCCAGTCTATCACCTCCCTGCTTTTTTTAAACAGGGCTTTTACTTTACGCAGAACGATATAGAATGCACCACCGATAATCGGGATGATGGCAATGGTGGTCAGCCCCAGCTTCCAGTTGATACTGAGCAGGAGTATACTGGCACCGAAAATGATAAAGACGGAAGAAACGATAGAAGCAATGGCCTGTGCTACAAAGAGCTTTATGGAATCCACATCCGAGGTCAGGTTGGTAAGTAGTTTTGATGGGTTTGTCTTTTCGATAAAGGCAAAACTCTGACCGGAGATCTTTACCGCAATGCGCGTCCTGAGGTCACGCGCCACTATTTCTGAAGTATAGGTCTGTACTATTCCCTGCAGGTAGGTAAATATAGAGATCGCAAATGCCAGGCCTGTGAACTTTATCAGCAGTGGTTTATAAGCAAAATTTCCATTGTTAAAAGCATCAATCCCCTGTCCGATCAGTTTAGGGAGCCACAGGTTCAATCCATTGCTCAGCAGGGCAAAAAGGATTAGGAGGGCTACCATCAGCCAATAGGGCTTCAGCAGGCTAAATATCCCCGGCGACTTCTTTTTTCGAGCACTATTTAGTAATTTCATTTATGTAGCGGGGTTTACAGCTAAGCTGATGAAGTTATAAATTTTTATTAACTTCCTGAATTATCAATTCTTAAAAACCAGCATAATATCCTATACATTAATATTAAAAATATACGTTCATTACATTAACCGTCCGGGAAAATATTTTTAAACAATGATCAAAGAAAAACACAGTCTGGCGATGCGCTGGACACACTGGGTTAATTTCCCCATCTTGTTTATCATGATATGGAGCGGTTTGCTCATCTATTGGGCAAATGATCACTATACTATTACACTTTTCGGATATACATTTATACGTTTTTTTCCCAAATGGCTTTATGATCTGCTGCATATCCCCTATCGGCTGGCCGAAGGTATGGCCTTCCATTTTCTGTTTATGTGGTTTTTTACCCTCAACGGCCTTTTTTATGTACTCTATACGCTCATCTCAGGAGAATGGAAGGCATTGCTGCCCCGGCGAAACTCTTTCAGAGAAGCATGGCAGGTAGTACTGCACGATCTGCATATCCGCAGGACGGCCCCGCCGCAGGATAAGTACAATGCAGCCCAGAGAATAGCTTATACTGCTATCATAGTTATGGGCATCGGCTCAGTGCTGACAGGACTGGCAATTTATAAACCTGCACAGTTCTACTGGTTAACATGGTTATGCGGAGGTTATCACTTTGCCAGGATCCTGCATTTTGGCCTTACCATTGGTTACCTGCTGTTTTTCGTCATCCATGTGGCGCAGGTTACCCTATCGGGATGGAGCAGTTTCAGGTCAGCGGTATCCGGGTTTGAAGTTATGCCCCAGCCGGCCGAAGCCACAGATCCGAAGATCAACAGGCGGAATTTCATTGCCTTTGGAACATTCATTGCCGGAGGGCTGGCCGCATACGGCGGATGGAAATGGTTGTATAACTCCCCTGCTGAAACACCTTCCGTCACCGCAGCCGCCAGAAAGCCGCTCAGGCGCGCATTGAACCAGACTGAGCTCTTCTTCAGGAGGTTTTTTAGTGATAACCATACCGTAAAGACTTATCCAAAGTCTATGGCCGCAAAACATGTGAGGGTAAACAGCAGTATAGGAAGCGACGATGCGGATTATAACACCGCCAACTGGAAACTGTCAGTAGTCAAAAGCAGGACCGAAACCCTGGATATCGGCATTGAAGAAATCAGGGCACTGCCAAAAACCGAGATCATATTCGACTTTAAGTGTGTAGAAGGCTGGGACCAGATCCAGCACTGGGCCGGAGTAAAGTTTACAGACCTGATTACGCACTATCATCTGGATGAGCAGGCATCGATGGACTATGTAGGCTTAGAGACTCCAAACGGCGGATACTATGTAGGGCTGGACAGGGAAAGTGCCATGCATCCCCAAACTATACTTGCCTATGAAATGAATGATCAGCCACTGACAATGGAACATGGTGCACCGCTGCGGCTTATTGTACCGGTCAAATATGGTATCAAAAATTTAAAAAGGATCGGAACGATCACTTTCAGTAACCGGCGCCCGCGCGATTACTGGGCCGAACAGGGGTATGATTATTATTCAGGCCTGTAACAGCCGGCTATCTGCCTGCCAGCGCTATCCCCCCTGGTATTCTTCTATTGCCCTGCCGATCTGCTGCGCGTGGTCACCTTCCAGAATAATGCGGACGTCATCAATGGAACCGTCATATTCATACATGGGCAATTCCAGCTCCGGATCCAGGTCTTTTATTGAAGTGGCCCTCCAGCTGTCCTGGTTATCCGTATGAATTTCCCCAACTAACCCTCCGTGATAAAGCACTTTAAAAACGCCTGATTCCTGGGGATGGATGTTAAGGTCAAATTTCTGACCGTCGAGATTAACGATGATATTAAATGGGTCCATTTTTCTTTGTGTTTTAGGGTTTAACAACAGAATACCCGGATTGTTCGAAAGGTGATGATTATAAAACCTTTGGCCCGGATCTTTGTTCAGGCTAGTCAAAATCAGAAGCTGATTGCAGAATAATCTATTTGTTATGCCTGAAGGACCATCCATTGTTATTTTAAGAGAACAGATCGAAGCACTCCATCTGGAAGGGGAAGAGGTGACTGCACTGAGCGGGAATACCACGATTGACAAAGAAAGGATGTTACACCAAAAGGTGCGTGCTTTCAGCAGCTGGGGCAAACATTTCCTGATCTGTTTCGATGGCTTCAGTTTAAGGATACACTTTATGTTGTTCGGCAGTTACAGGATCAATGAACGTAAGGGTAAAGATAAGCCTGAAAGGTTAAGCATTGGTTTCGCGAATGCAGAGCTGAACTTTTATACCTGCTCGCTGAAGTTCATAGAAGGAGATATTAACGAGGCTTATGACTGGTCTGCCGATGTGATGTCTGACCAATGGAGTGCAAAGGCCGCATTGAAAAAACTCCGGATAAAACCTGATCTGATGGTTTGTGATGCACTGCTTGACCAATCCGTTTTTTCAGGCGTGGGGAACATCATAAAAAATGAGGTATTGTACCGGATCAGGGTGCATCCCCTTACCAAAATCAGCGCACTGAAGCCTGCCAAACTAAAGGAGATGGCAGATGAGGCCAGGATCTACAGCTTTGACTTTTTAACCTGGAAAAAGGAATTCACCCTGAAAAAACACTGGCTGGCGCATAACCAAAAAACCTGCCTTCGCTGTCATCTTCCTTTTCATAGGGAATACCTGGGCAAAACACACCGGAGAACTTTTTACTGCACAAATTGCCAGAAATTATACGAAGATCAGTTCGTGGTGCCCGCCTTATAGGTTTTGCCCTGGCAGCCGGTGTGCAGCGGGTATCCATGCGTACAATCGTCTTGCTCCTGATTAAATCCCTGTGATTCAGCTGAGCTTCGGTTATTGAAATGTTTCCTGTTCATCTGTAAAATAGGTCTTTCTGGCGCCTGTTTTTTTGACCTGGATCGGTACGCCAGAGGGACTATGTGTTTTTTTCGGGTTGTGGATCTTGAGGAAATCACGTACTTCACCGCTGATCAGGCCCGGTTTGCTGCCCTGAATTTGTTTCACTGCATTTTCCAGCACATGGCGGACAGCTTTGGACAGTGCTTTCAATTTAGAACCCGGGATTTTATTTGCCGCCGAGAACGGAGAAATCCCTGCTTCCCAAAGAATTTCATCTGCATAGGCATTGCCAATTCCACGGATCACATGCTGATCCAAAAGAATGTTTTTGATAGCCGCCTTTTTATTCGCCAGGATCTCCTCAAAGAATTTAGCGTTCATTTCCTTGGCAAGCGCATCGGGCGTATTGTCGGCTTCCGGATTTAAAGTGGCATTGGCCAGTCCCCTGAAGTCTGTTAAGGTAAGATATAGCCCGCCTTTAAAGCCCAGCCGGATGATCGCATATTTTGGCGCTTCTTCCTCTTTGGAGATATGCAGTTCGCCGTTCAGCATCATATGCATGCTCAATATTGCTTTGTTTTCAAATTCAAAATAGATCTCTTTGCCCCTGCGGTATATTTTTTCGATCTTTTGCTGATCAAGGGCTTCCTGCAGTTCCTTTTCTGAAACGTTTATTTTTTTGGTGTTTGGAACAAGCACTTCCTTTACTTGTTTTCCTTTGAGCTGGCTGCTCAGGTTGTGGCTAAAAACTTCTAGATCTGGTAATTCAGGCATGTCAGTAATTAATTAACGTAATCATAACCTAAAATACACATTAAAAGTTTTAACTACCTCAGCTTAATAAAATTCTCCTCTGATTAATAATGGCAGCTCCTGTAAGCTGTTTAACCCATCCTACTACGCCCAGCGTACAGGATCAGCAAAAACATCAGAAAATGGCCCTTAAAATAACCGATTGTCAGGACCAAAACATATAACTGATCGCTTTCAATATAATTTGGTAAAAGAAATGATATTCACGCCTTATTTTCTACTATTTTAGTATATTTAGAATACGTCATAAAATGCTCTCAAAAACGTCATTTTTTGATTTTAATATTCATCGGAATGAGAAAAGTGATTGTTCAGGATACCAATTTCGATCTTCTCGAAACTATGACGATAATTTTAGAAGACGCAGGCTACCAGGTATCGCCTGTTATTCATTATGAAGATGTGATCTCAAAGATCACTGACTTTAATCCGGATATCGTATTACTTGACTTCAGGCTTTCCGGTGAGGAGTCAATCGCGGCATGCAAAAAAATCAAGAGTAAATTTCCTCATCTTCCCGTAGTAGCGCTCAGCTGCAGCCTCCATATTCATCATGAGTATGCCAAAGCAGGATTCGATGATTACATTGCTAAACCATTTGACCTGGAGCACCTCTTCAAAGTATTGCAACAGTACACTTATCCACAGTAACTCACATCTTATCCACACAAACTGTGGATAACCTGATTGTAAAATCAGCCCGCATCAGTTGTAACAGCAAACAGAAAGACCGGCCGCAACCGGCCTTTCCTGGCAGATTTGCTAAACAAAAAAAACACCTAAACCACAAATCTGTTGATCTTCAAAACATCCGGCCCTACCGGTTTTATGCCCGGAGCAACTCCCCTGAAAGATCAGGCTCCGCTACATCACTGATACGATATTCATGTGCCTGATAGCGCTGTACCGTTGGGGAAGAGCTGCTTACAGCTATCATTCGCTAAATATGTCTTTCCATCATGTAATCATTAATTAAAAGTAAAATTAGCAGTAGAAACGCAATATTAAAAAAATTTGTTTTGATCAAAACTAAAAACAATTAATCATTAGAACATATTAAAAATTAAACTCTATAAATATTAACCTTTGTTAAAATATGTTAAAGTTTCTTTCAAAATTATTCATCTATTTAATTTAGTAAAAATTAAGGATCGGAATTGTAAACCAAATAACGCCCTCATGCAAAAACCATTTACCCTACTCATACTCAGCATAACGATTCACCTGCTGAGTACAATAAATGCCTATACACAAAACAGGAACAAAACCGGATCAATAAAGGGCCGTTTGCTGGACGGACATCAAACCGCCGCTGGTTATGCAACGGTCAGTTTGTACAACTCCTCCGATTCAACATTCCTTAAAAGAACTTTAACCACAGCAGATGGCAATTTTATCTTTGAGGAACTGGTATCTGGTATGTACCTCGTTTCGGTAGAATTGATCGGATACAAAAAGTTATTCAGCGGCCCGGTTACCGTAGAAACAGGCGGCCAGCCGGTTGTATTGAACAGTCTGGTGCTGGTTGCGGAAAGCAAACAACTGAATGCTGTAAATATCACCGGCAGGAAACCACTGGTAGAAACCAGGAACGGGAAGGTCATTATAAATGTAGCCGGCAGCATCCTGGCGGCGGGCAAATCTGCAATGGAAATACTGGCAAAAGCCCCCGGCGTAACCGTTGATCAGGATGGCCGCATCAGCTTACGGGGTAAAAGCGGTGTAGAAGTGATGATCAATGGCAAACTTACCTACCTTTCAGCAGAACAGCTGGCCAGCCTGCTCAGATCTACCAGCGGGAATACCATACAGAGTATTGAACTGATGAGCCAGCCCGGCGCTGCATATGATGCCTCCGGGAGTGCAGGCATCATCAACATCAAGCTGAAAAAGAATGATAACTATGGCACAAATGGCAACGTTACAGCTGGTTTTGGGTATGGCAGGTATTACAAAAGCAATGGCGGACTGGCCCTCAATCACAGAACCAGACACCTGAACGTTTTTGGAAATTACGACCTGTTAAACAACAAGGACTTTCAGGACCTGAAAGTGGCCCGCAGCAATACTTCCGCCAGGGAGAAAAGTTATTTCGATCAGCAGGCAAGGGAGCTGACCACCAGGAAGAACAATAGTTATAAAGCGGGCATCGATTATTTCATTGACGATAAGAATACACTGGGTTTTGTATTCAATGGATATACCAATCGCAGCACCTCGTTAACCGATAATAGAACCGACATAGGAAGTCTTCCTTCAGTTACCGATTCTACTATCCTGGCTTCAAATCCGGGCCGCAGTTCTTTCAGAAACCAGTCCTACAATCTCAATTACAAATCAACAATTGACACTGCCGGCCAGGAATTCAGCGCAGATATAGATTATTCCACATTTCAGAATAACAATGAGACCACATACAATAACTATTTCTATAATGGTTCGGGCATATCCATTAAAGATCCGCTGATCTTCAGGAACGCGACGCCCTCAACGGTAAAAATATGGACCGGAAAGGCCGGTTATGTTTATCCGCTCAGTAATAAAACCAAATTAGAAGCGGGGCTTAAAAGCAGCAGCGTACGTACAGACAATGATTTTCAGTTTGAGAGCCTCAGGAACAGCAATTGGGTCAATGACCTCTCCAGGAGCAATACGTTCATTTATAAAGAATTTGTAAACGCAGCTTATGTAAGTACCAGCATGCAGTTTGCCGCTACGAACATTGTAGTCGGACTACGGGGGGAACTGACACACTCAGAAGGGAACTCATCCACTGTGCAGCAGAAAGTAACACGAAACTATTTCAATCTCTTTCCAAGTATTTCTGCAGGACAAAAGCTGTCTGAGCAGCATGACATCGGATTTTCATACAGCAGGAGAATTGACCGGCCGGACTATCAGTCGCTAAACCCCTTTCTGTACTTCTCCGATCTGTATACCTATAACCAGGGCAATCCTTTATTAAGCCCTCAGTATACAAATTCGTTCGAACTGACCTATGGCTATAAAAAGATCCTCAATGCGACCTTAGGATACAGCCATACCAGTGATGTGATCACCACTACTCTCATTACAGATACCGTCGCAAAGACCCTGATCATCAAAGATCAGAACCTTGCATCCCAGCATACTTTCAACCTCAATGTAAGCATGCCGGTGACCATCACTAAATGGTGGAACACGACAAACAACGGAACCCTCTACTATACAAGTTTCAATAGTCCGGATTTACTGGGTTCTCCTTTTCACAGCGGGAAGACAACTTACCTGCTCAGCAGTATACATACGTTTACTTTAACGCCGGCAATCCAGGCAGAACTTTCTGCAAATTATCAGTCGGCACAGGTATACGGCACCTATGCAGTAAAGCCTATTTACAGCATTGACCTTGGCCTGAGCAAGTCCTTCGCCAATCAGCGGGCCAATCTTAAAATTGCTGCGGGCGACTTCTTTAACTTGGCAAAAGCGAGAGTGACCAGTGCCATACCCAGCCAGGATTACCAGCTTTATCAGAAACAGGAAAGCAGAATATTCAGGTTAACTTTTAGCTATAATTTCGGAAGCAGCCTGGTTAAGGCCGTCCGCGCCCATACAACAGGGGCCGATGCCGAGCAGAAAAGGGTTAAGGCAGGCAACTAAGTGTAACAATATGCAACTGGTTAAATATTTTTAAAAAAAATTAGCAATCCATACAATAATATGCATTTTTAAACGCTTATGTATATGAGAGCGTTAATTAGATGACGGGGATAATTCAACTGGATTATCCCCGTTTCTTTTTTCAGGACTCCTTATTCCTATTGAAATCAGCCTGTTCATCATTTCCAACAGGCATTGATAATCATATCCAGTAATTCAAAACCAGTACGCCCACCAGTCCGAGCACCGAGATCAGGCTCTCCATCATCGTCCATGTTTTAAACGTTTCTTTCAGACTCAGGTTAAAATATTCCTTGAACATCCAGAACCCCGTATCATTCACATGAGATAACATCAGGCTTCCTGCACCTACGGCAAGTACCATCAGCTCTGCTGAAGCCCCTGCGGTAACAAAAGGGATGACCATTCCCGAGGCGGTTAAAGCCGCAACGGTAGCAGAGCCGAGCGTAATCCTTAAGACGGCAGCAATGAGCCAGCCCAGGAACAGCGGAGAGACGGGCACATCTGCTGTGAGTAATTTAACCTGCTCTCCAATACCGCTATCTACCAGGATCTGTTTGAATGCTCCACCCGCAGCAATGATGAGGATGATCATCGCCACACTCTTAACCCCCTCTGCACAGGAATCCATTGCTTTCTGTACAGGAATATTCTGAATCAGCAGGGTAATAATGATGGCAAGGAGCAAAGCCATAGTTGGATCGGCGATAAAGCCAAACACGTTCTTTGCTATAGGGTTTGTGCTGAACAGTCCGCCAATGGTACCTGCTGCAATAAAAAATATAGGAGACAGCGCAATGATGAAACTCCTGAGCGCTGAAGGCAGGCCTGCATCCTCTGCCAGATCAAGCTGATTGCGGTATGCATCCTGTACCGGCAACCTAATGATCGACCGCGGAAAGAAGATCCCTGCGATCACTGCTATCGGCAGGCTCAGCATAAGGCCGTAAATCAATGTCCGTCCGATATCTGCATGGAAGATACTGGCCAATGCAACCGGCCCGGGATGTGGCGGAAGGAAACCATGCGTGACAGATAATGCCGCAGCCATCGGAATGCCGACGTATAACTTTGGAAGCTTAACGGCCGCTGCAATACTAAACACCAAAGGGATCAGCACCACGAACCCTGCATTATAAAACAAGGGGATGCCAACAAGCACCCCGGTTAGCAGAACCGCCCAATGTATATTTCCGACCCCGAAAACCCTGATCAGCACATACACTATCTTTTTAGCCGCACCGCTGTCCTCTGCCAGTTTACCCACCATTGCGCCAAGCGCCAGTACCATCACCATTCCACCGAGCGTACTGCCGATGCCATTGGTGACCGAAGCCATTACTTTTTGTACCGGAAGCCCTAACATTAGCCCTGTAAGCACTGAAACGATCAGCAGGGAAAGCATAGGATTTACTTTTTTAAGAATAAGGATCAGCAGAATGACGATACCGGCGAGGACAAAGAGTAAATCCATTGAATTGATATTTGGTTATTTCGTTTCAAGATAACTTAAATTCTTTAAAAATCATAGTTTGGATTAATATGCACCCCTTCACGTACCCGATTGTATCAAATGGGCATTGCCCGTTTATGGGAAGAAATTAGCTCTGGGTTTGAGGTATATGGATTATGGAAAAACAAATGGCTTGGGTTTGGGCCTTATAGTGTAAACTATGAAGCGTTTTTGGTTAGAAAGAAGTAATTGATTATTTTTATTAAAAATTCAGGAGGTAGCATTATGTCAATCATCACAAAACACACTACTTTAGAAAAGGGACTCGGTCCTGTTATATTTAGCAACAATGTTAAAAGTCATAGCAATGATCCTTTAGTAATACAAAAAGCAGAGAAGGCAAAAGAAACTCTTAAAAAAGCAGGCCTGCCGGACATCAAAAAAAAATAGTTTAAAACTTAAATATTATGTAAAGTTGGAATTATCCGGCCTTTTTTTTTACAATTTAACAGGATATACTTCAAAAAAAACAATGGTTTTGATACCTTCTGCTGCTAAGCACAACACAAGGCATCAAAACCATTGTTTTTTTCCAGCGAAGCCAGAACATCTCAGGCCGCCATGCAATACGATCCCTGACCTACTCTACGATAGCCCTGAACATCAGTGCACCAACAGTGAGGTTAGTCCTGCTGTCGATCAGAATTGCCGATCCATTAGCTTTATTCTCTGAATACAGGTCATAAGCAAGCTCATCAGCTGTTTTGATCACTACGCGGCCGATATCATTCAGTTTAAATTCAAAAGCTTCTTCTTTTTCCAGCGTATTGATATTCACTTTGTACATAATCTCGCGAACCTTACACTTGGTCAGTTTACTGTTGTGCTGTAAGAAATAGGTGATGGTATCGTCCATTGGCTTATTATCCATCCAGCAAAGATCAGCCTCTATCAACTGAGAGCTCTGTGGTAAATAAGCGGAGTTCACCAGCACATCGCCCCTGCTGATATCTATATTATCCTTCAGGTGCAAAGTAACGGACATCCCTGCGGTCACCTCTTCAGGTGTCTGGTCAAAAACCTCTATTTTATCAATCACAGAGCTACTGCCTGAAGGCAGCACTGTTACCTTGTCATTCACCTTAAATGTTCCGCTCAGGATCCTTCCTGCATATCCCCGGTAGTCATGCAGTTCATCAGTCTGTGGCCTGATCACCCATTGTACCGGCATCCTTGCATAGTCTGAGGTCTGGTTACCTGTTACTTCAACCGTTTCGAGAAAATCCAGCAGGCTGGTTCCTTTATACCATGGCATGTTCTCAGAAAGGTTAACAATGTTATCTCCTTTTAAAGCACTTACCGGGATGAACGTCACATCGTTCAGTTTCAGGTTAGCCGCCAGTAATGTTTTATATTTTTCAGTAATGTTATTGTATACTTCTTCGCTGTAGCCTTCCATATCCATTTTATTGATACAGATCACCACATGGCTCACTCCCAGTAAGGATACGAGGTAAGAGTGGCGGATAGTTTGCTCTACAACGCCATTCCGGGCATCAATCAATATGATGGCCAGGTTTGCAGTAGAAGCACCGGTAACCATATTACGAGTATACTGAATATGTCCGGGTGTATCAGCTATGATAAACTTGCGTTTTTCAGTCTGGAAATATTTATAGGCCACATCAATCGTGATTCCCTGTTCTCTCTCTGCGCGCAGTCCGTCAGTTAAGATGGCAAGGTCTATAGAACCGTCATCGTTTTTGCGGTTAGAGTTTTGCAGCGCTTCCAGCTGGTCCACCAGGATAGAACCTGTATCGTACAATAAACGGCCAATAAGGGTACTTTTTCCGTCGTCAACGCTTCCTGCGGTAAAAAATTTTAGTATGTTCATTAAAAGTATCCTCCTTTTTTGCGGTCTTCCATTGCTGCTTCTGACACTTTATCGTCCAGGCGGGCACCACGTTCACTTATTTTTGATGCGCTGATTTCTTTAATAATGTCATCAATCTGATCAGCTTCAGATTCAACAGCTGCGGTACAGCTCATATCCCCAACGGTACGGAACCTCACCATGCGGTTTGTCACCACATCAGCTTCGTCCATATTCAGAAATGGTGATGCCGCCATCAGTTGTCCGTTTCTGGTGATGGTATCCCTTTTATGGGCAAAGTAGATCGAAGGAAGATCCATTTTTTCCCTGCGGATATAGTTCCATACATCAAGCTCAGTCCAGTTACTGATCGGGAATACCCTTACGTTTTCTCCTTTGTGGATCCTGCCGTTATAGATGTTCCAGAGTTCAGGGCGCTGGCGTTTAGGGTCCCATTGCCCGAATTCATCCCTTACAGAGAAGATCCGTTCTTTGGCCCTTGCTTTTTCTTCATCTCTTCTGGCACCGCCGATGCAGGCATCAAAACCATGTTTGGCTATAGTATCCAGTAAAGTAACCGTCTGCAGGGAATTCCTGCTGGCATTCTTCCCTTTTTGCTCAATCACCTTACCTTCGTTGATAGAATCCTGTACATAACCAACAATCAGCTTTTCACCTAAGCGTTCCACCATTTTGTCCCTGTACGTAATAGTTTCCTCAAAGTTGTGCCCGGTATCAATATGTACCAGCGGAAAAGGGAACTTACCCGGGCGGAATGCTTTTTCAGCCAGTCTTACCAGGGTGATTGAATCTTTGCCACCGGAAAACAGCAGCGCAGGCTTCTCAAACTGCCCGGCTACCTCACGCAGAATATGAATTGCTTCTGCTTCTAATTCGTCTAAATAATCTAGGTTATATTTACTCATGTGCTTTACATTATTGTGTGGCATGCAAACCACATTCTTTCTTCGATTGATCTTCCCACCACCAGCGGCCGGCCCTGAAATCCTCACCCGGCTGAACTGCCCTTGTGCAGGGTGCGCAGCCTATGCTCGGAAACCCACGATCATGAAGCGTATTATATACAATATTATTCTTTTTTATATATGCTTTAACATCTTCTAAACTCCACTCAAATATCGGGTGAAACTTAACCAGCTGGTTGCCTTCATCCCATTCCAGGTTTGACATATCATGGCGGTTGAGAGACTGTTCTGCCCTGATCCCCGTTACCCATAGTTTATTGCCGCTCAACGCTCTTTTTAAGGGAACGATCTTACGGATGTGACAACATTCCTTCCTGTTTTCCACAGATTCATAAAAGCTGCTTGGCCCCTTTTTAGAAACCATTTCTTCCAGTGCAACTACGTCAGGGTAGTAGGCATGGATCGGCTTGTTATAATTTTCCAGTGTCCTGTTCCAAACATAATAAGTTTCGGGAAATAAACGGCCTGTTTCCAGCGTAAAAACCCTCACAGGAATATCATTGGCAAATATCATATCAGTGATCACCTGATCTTCCCAGCCAAAACTGGTAGAGAAAGTGATTTGTCCGGGAAATTTTTGCGCCAGGAAACCTATGGCCTCTACAGGGCCCATGTCCTTTATTTGCACGGCTATTTCATCCAGGTATTCCTTCATTAGATTACAATATTATATAACTTTTAAAATAAACAAAACGATGCTCCTCAGGCTCACCAGGATCACGATAATCCCTACAGATACCATAATGCTCTTTGCAGAGATGCGGTTAGAAACCTTTGCCGCTATCGGGGATGCCAGTGCACTGCCGATCACCAGGCCGGCTACAGCTTCCCAGTGGGCCGATTTTAACATCGTAACAAAGGTAAGTGAACTCAGCAGGGCAATAAAAAAACGTGTAAGCTTCACGGTTCCCAGAGAGAACCTGGCGTTCCTTCCGCCTGCAATCAGGCTGGACAATACGATTGAACCCCATCCGCCGCCGCCTACAGCATCAATAAAACCGCCGCCTAACCCCAACAGTCCGATTCTTTTTATTTTACCGTCTTTATGTTTAGGCACCTTGTTAAAAGCTTTCTTCAGGATTACCCAGCCCAGGATTAACGTATATACCGAAACAAAGGGTTTCGTGTATGCACTGTAATGTTCCAGTGAGGATAAAAGATAGGCACCGGAAACAGCACCTATGATGCCCGGAATGATCAGCAGTTTGAAAAGCTTCCAGTTGATATTGCCCATCCGGTAATGCATCCAGCCGGCAATGCCGCAACTGAGCACTTCCGAAAGGTGGACTCCCATACTGGCCGAGGCCGGCGGGATGCCCATCGACAGGGAAAAAGCTGTTGAGGTTACCCCGTAGGACATACCTATCGCTCCGTCAACCATTGCAAAGATAAATCCTCCTGCAAGGAACCAGTAAAACATCGGGTTGATCTCCGCTACATAGGCCTGGAACTGAGGCTCCCTTTGCCAGAACACGGCAATCAGAACTGTGATAGACAAAATGATGGTGAGCCATAACAGCCATCTGAATTTAGGAAATGCCTGTTTAATAGGCTCCGGCTGTACTGCTGCCTTTGGCTGAGCATTTAACTCCTGTTCAACCAGTACAGCGCTTACCTCATTCAACTTTTTGACTTTTGCGCTGAAATCTCCTTCTAAAGTATTACGGAATTGACTCATTTGCTGCAGTGTAATATCCAGTTCAGCCGGCAAAGCCTCACTGAACAGTTCTTTTAATCTTTTGGCAACCGTAGGTGATTTTCCATTGGTGGAAATGGCGATCTTCAGATCTCCCTTCTTCACAATTGAACCCAGATAAAAATCACAGAGATCGGGCTTATCCGCCACGTTCACCAGTAATTTTAAAGCATGGGCATCACGCTTGATTTCTTCATTTAATACATTATTGTTGGTAGCAGCAATCACCAAATCTGCGTGAATCAGATCTGCGGCTGCATAGCTCTTTTTGAATAACGTGATCTGACTCAATTCCGCAGCCATTGCAGCCACTTCGTCACAGATCACCTCAGCAATGACCGTCACTTTTGCATCCTCGCTCTGCGTAAGCAGGGCAGTCAGTTTTTCCAGGCCAACGGGGCCCGCACCAATGATCACCGTATGTAACTGGTTAAGCTTTAAAAAAACAGGAAATAACTGATTACCTTTTAATTCCACGTTCCTAAACTATAACTCTTCCTTAATTGCTGCAAAAAAATCCCTGATAGGCTGAAACTGAGGGTGCAGCGAAACTACTTCGCCAAATACCAGAATGGCAGGTGCACCGATCCCCTTTTCCTCCACTACTTCCACAATCGTATCTACAATACCGATAGCCAGTTTCTCATTGTCGGTAGAACCGCTCTGGATGACCGCCACCGGCAGGTTATTCTTATGTTCCTGCTGATAAAGTTTCACAATTTCCTTCAGCTTGTTCAGGCCCATCAGCACTACAACCGTGGCCTTCGTCCGCACAGCCTCATAGAGGTCGTTTGAAATCGCTCCCGAAACCGTTGTACCTGTCACTACCCAGAAGCTCTCACTCAAGCCCCTGTGTGTAACGGGGATCTGCTGTAAGCCGGGTACTGAGATGGAACTAGACAATCCGGGTACCACCTTTGCAGGAATACTGTAGCTGGCAGCAAAGTTCAGCTCCTCATACCCACGTCCGAATACAAATGGGTCGCCCCCTTTTAAACGGACAACATGGCCATAATTGAGGGCATAATCTACCATCAGCTTATTCATCGCATCTTGTGAATGGGAATGTTCACCGGCACGTTTGCCTACATATACCTTTATCGCATCTGCAGAAGCATAGTCCAGTATTTTCTCATTCACCAGGGCATCGTATAAAATTACGTCAGCATCTTTAAGCGCATTTGCGCCCTTCATGGTGATCAGTTCAGGATCACCCGGACCAGCGCCAACCAGCGTGATCATGGGTTCCCTTATTTTTCTTTTAGCCGGCTGTATCATGAATTTACTTCAACGCCCCTTTTCGCTTTCATTTGTTTATAGAACTCAGTTGCCTGGTTCAGATAAGTGATCGCAAAGTCTTCAGTAGGTTCATTTTTGTTGATCTTCAGTACAAAATCACTAAAGCTTTCCGGCAATACAACTTCTCCGGTTTGGATGAAATGTGCATCAAACTCTCTGATGATACCAATTTGGGTACTGCTGTTCACACCTTTATCCAGTAATAACGCTTTTGCTGTATTTACCTGTACGCTGTAAGAATGGTAAATTGCATCAGACCATGCTCCCCTTTCGAAAGCTTCTCCGGCCCATTGCAGTTTCTCTTCACCTTCCAGTAACAGCGTAGCTACAAGGTCAATCACCACACCTGCACATTCGCCTACGCCAATGGCAGTTTCAAAAGTTTCTTCATGGCCCCAGTCCACATACTCATGGTCCTGCAAAGTGCTCAGGTCAGCAATAGGTTTCAGCAACTGGTAGAAATAATCTTTCCCCTTGTTATCATAATACTGGTGGAAACTCTCTTCCTCAGCAGAATTAGTGGCAAAGTCATCAAGAATAGCACGCATTACAGCGGGAGCACGTTTGGTAGGTGCTTTAATCACACGCTCTGCTACCCTGCCCTCTCCGTTGCCTACTGTTCCGCCACCGATCATCACCTGCACTGCAGGAACAACCTTACCGTTTGCTTTCACAGAACTGCCGTGAAAACCAAGATGTGCCAGTCCATGCTGTCCGCAGGAGTTCATACATCCGCTGATCTTGATCTTCAGATCTTTTTCATAGACCAGCTCGGGATATTCATCATGAATTACATTCTCCAATACTACTGCAAGTGACATACTGTTGGAGATGCCCAGGTTACAGGTATCGGTTCCAGGGCAGGTGGTAATATCTGCAACACTGTCAAATCCCGGTACGGCAAAATTCAGCTCGTTCAGGTTATTGTAAAGCGGAAGCAATGCTTCTTTTCTTACAAACTTCAGTAACAATCCCTGATTCTGGGTGATACGGATCTCGTCTGCCGCATAAGGGCGGATGGCTTCAACAAATATCCTGGCTTTATCAGTTTTGATATCGCCTTTTGGTATTTTGATATATACACCAAAAAAACCACTTTGCTTTTGCTCAAAAACGTTTGTATCCAGCCATTGCTGATAATGCGTTTCATCTGCAGGCCTGCCATCTGTGGCAGCTACCGGTGCAGGGAAAGCAGGCAATGGAACTGTACCTGTATCTATTTTAAATATTTTTGATTTGTTGGCTATTACTTCCTCCGCAACCAGGCGGTTCACTTCATCAAGGCCCAGTTTCTGTACCAGATATTTCATCCTTGCCTTATTTCTGTTGGTCCTTTCGCCATAACGGTCAAAAACACGCAGCACAGATTCTGTGTAAGGAATGATCAGGTCTTCATGGAGAAATTCATGGGTAACGCTTGCCAGAAATGGCTGTGCGCCCAGTCCGCCGGCAAACATTACTTTAAAGCCGCGTTCACCTGCTTCATTGATCTTTGGAATAAAACCAAGGTCATGGATATAACTGAATGCCGTATCTTTTTCAGTGGATGAGAAGGAGATCTTGATCTTCCTGCCCATTTCCTGGCATATAGGGTTACGCAAAAAGTATTTAAATACTGCCTGCGCATAAGGTGAAACGTCAAATGGTTCATCAGGATTGATGCCTGAATCGGGAGAGGAAGTTACGTTCCGGACGGTATTTCCGCAGGCTTCACGCAAGGTAATATCATCGCGTTCCAGCTCTGCCCACAGCTCAGGTGTACGGTCAAGGCTCACATAGTGGATCTGGATGTCCTGCCTGGTAGTCAGGTGCAGGTTTCCGCTTCCGTACTCATCTGATACATCTGCAATACGCAATAACTGCTGGAAAGTAATCTTCCCAAAGGGCAATTTGATACGCACCATCTGCACTCCGGGCTGACGCTGTCCGTAAACACCGCGTGCAAGCCTTAAACTGCGGAACTTTTCATCGTGAATTTTTCCTTCACGAAAGGCACGGATCTTTTGCTCAAGATCTATAATATCTTTTTCTACTATCGGATTTTCAAATTCCGTTCTAAAACTCTGCATTTCAATAAATCTTGGTTAGGAAATGTTTTGCTGAGAGATGTTGTGACTTCTCTATAGTTCAAATATATACATTCTATATAGAAATGGTCGTTATTAATGTAAAAAAATGACAAAATATACATCAAATTTTTTGAATAGAAATGCTGAAAGTATGGGTTTCAGTGACCTGAAGGCTATTATTTAGACCGGTTCTTTATAAAACGACCAATGGAGCAGGCTCAATCCTAAAAAAGAAAAACCCGGACATCCATCCGGGTTTTCACTTATATCAACTAAACCTTAACAAGGAAATACTAACCAAATATTTACTTGCCACAAACATACCAGGCCAATATGAAATCAATGTTAAGATTTGATGATCTGTACCGCAAACTCAGGTGATTTGCTGAAGCACAACCGCCGGTTTATTGATTTCCCTGCCCTGCTATTTATTTTTTATTTAAATTTCGCATCTTTTCATATTATCCTGAATCCATGCTGATCGTAGCTTATATCATTCTTGCCTTAGTGCTCATTTATTTCCTGAGTTATTCCTTTAAAAAGCTGTCCGCAAAGTCAAAGCGGGAAAACCTCAGGAGGGATTGGGGGCAGGCAAAGAACAGCAGGTATATTGACCTGGATTCCGTGGAGAACTATTTTCTGAATACCATTGCAGACTCGGCTGATAAACTGCAGCTGATCTCAGATAAGATTGCAACAGACCTGTACCTCAATGAGGTTTTCAAACTGGTAGACCGCACCGTATCCAGGGTAGGCCAACAGTTTCTCTATGCAAGGCTGCGCACCATAGACAAAGACCCCAGAGAGCTGCTGATCCAGGATGCATTTGCTGAACTGATCAGCCAGGATGAAGAACTCAGGCTGGATACACAGCTGACCCTGCAGCAGCTGGAGAAAAACGATTCTTATTATTTCCAGGATCTGATCTATGCAAAAAAGATAGACCGCCCGGACTTTATGCCCCTGGTTTATCTGCTCACGCTGCTGAATGTGGTTCTCCTATTTGCCGGCTTCTTTTACCCGACTGCATTTCTGGCCTTTGGCGCCGTGTTCATCATCAACTCCGGCATCCATTACTGGAACAAAAACAACGTAAGTGTACATACCTCCTCCCTGGGGGAATTTCTTAAAGCATTTGAAACAGCAAAGAACCTGGATGCAGACAAAAAGATCAGCGCACATTTTCCGCATACTGCCGGACTCATCAGGGAACTGACCCCGCTGAAAAGAAAGATGATTGGGGTTAAACTGGATAACATGGCAGAAGGAGATGCTGCCGTGGTTGGCTTCCTGGTCTTTGAACTGCTCAAAATAGCCTTCAACATCGAGATCATTTCCTTCTATTCCATTATCGGCTCGCTCAGGGAGAAAAAGGAAGAGATGAAAAACCTGTTCAAATTTATCGGCACGGTAGATACTGCAATTTCCATTGCGGCTTTCAGGTCATCCCTGGATGAGTACTGCAAACCGGTTTTCCGTACCGGCAGCGGCCTTGAAGCGGAGGGAATAAAACATCCACTGATTGCAAACTGTGTACCTAATGATCTACATCTTGAACAGAAAAACCTTTTGCTCACCGGCTCCAATATGTCTGGCAAAACTACCTTTATACGTTCTGTAGGTATCAACATGATCCTGGGCCAGACACTGTATACCTGTCTGGCAAACAAGTTTGAGATGCCCTACTCAAAGATATTCTCTTCTATCACCGTGGCCGACAGCCTGCTGGAAGAAAAGAGCTATTATTTTGAGGAGATGCGGATCATTAAAGAATTTATCGGGGAGTCAGGCAGTGCTGAACCCTGCTTTTTTATCCTCGATGAGATCTTCAAAGGCACCAATACCATCGAAAGGGTGTCTGCCGGAAAGGCGATCCTCTCCTACCTTGCCAGGAACAACAACCTGGTATTTGTATCCACCCATGATACCGAACTGAATGAACTGCTGAAAACGGAGTACGACCTTTACCATTTTTCGGAAACCGTGGAAGAACAGGAACTGATCTTTGACCATACCATCAAAAAAGGCCCGCTGAAAACAAGGAATGCCATAAAGATCCTGGAGATCAATAATTATCCTGCATCGATCATTACGGATGCCAACGCGACTGTAGACCTGCTGATGCAGGGATAATACAAGTTTAATCCGTGATCTGAGGATAATGTGTGTTCTTATATTTGTCCTTCTGAACGTGTACTTTCAGATTTTTAAAAGTTTCCAGTGGCCCTTTTGTAGCGAACAGGTTGATTAACCATGCAGGTATAGTTCCCATCGGATCTACTTCCAGTACATATTCTGCCCTTACCTGGTTTTTGCCCAATGGCGTGATTGTCCAGTTGCCAACGGAATGTGGAATCCTCACGATCTTGTCTTTTTCGGGTACATAACCCGGGATGCAGGGAGAATTTACAGTGATCACTTTTGTTTGCGGGTGCTGCTGTACCTGGATATGGACCACAAAATCGCGGTTCTCACATGGCCATGGTACATCCACTTCTGAATAATAGATCAGGTCCAACGGGGAAACCTGTTTGATCATGATATTTTTCTTACTGTGGTAAACCCACTCACTACAGGTTTCAATGTCCATAATGGCCGCCAGCAACTGGGAGTTGGTGGCCTGCATATTACAGACCACCCTGATCGCTTTGAGCTTCGGATTTGAGGCCGGCCGGGTGTATACGTCAATGCCATCGTGCTGCGTGGACAGCTTCCAGTTTTCCTGGGCCAGAGATGGGTTAAAACCTAAAAAAAAGAATATTATAATTAAAAACAAGGAATATACAGCAGCTGAACGACACATAATTTTTACGTAATCAGGATTAAATCTAATCGGGCATCAAAATTAAGCAAAATCCTTTTTTCAAGCTGAATTAAACGGTTTTAACTGCGTCATCCTGGCGTAATTATATCATATGCATTTTTTTTGTTTGTAACATTGTTGTATATTTGTTTAACAAAAATCTAAAAACCCTCACCAAAACCTTAATTTTATCTGAAGCAAAAACTACCTAATTATCGTATCACACATAGCACCCAAACCAAATTCTATGAGAAAATACCTTTTAGGCGGAGCAGGATTAATTTTTAGCACACTTGCGCTGACCATCATTAGCTGGGTTCCATCATCCAACACCATTACACCAGCTAAAATCGTTACTGAAGATTCATTGTACAATTTGCATGTGAGCAAAATCTATAATGGAGCACATCTGGAACAGGCCGGATTGAAACCTGAAGTTTTCGAAAAAGCATTAACAGGGTTTTATAACCTGAAGAACAGCGGAAAGATAGCTGCAGAAAAGTCAATTCTTACCATTGCAGATATGGATCAGAACAGCACAAAGAAACGTCTCTGGATCATTGATCTGGATAAAGACTCTCTGCTGCTCAATACCTGGGTAGCCCATGGATCACGCAGTGGTGATGACCTGGCTACACGCTTTTCCGATGAAAATGACTCTTACGAAAGCAGCCTTGGATTTTATGTAACAGCCGAGATCTATACCGGCAAACATGGCCGTTCACTACGTCTGGACGGTATGGATGAAGGTTACAATTCAAATGCCCGCAAGCGTTCTATCGTTGTGCATGGCGCACCCTACGTAAGCCAGGGAACAATTAACCAGTTAGGAAGGCTCGGACGCAGTCAGGGTTGCCCTGCAGTTGCCCCTGAACTTGCAAACCTGGTGATCAATACCATAGAAGGTAAAACTGTGATCTTCATCAACGGAAGTACCCAGTCTTACACTTCGAAATACCTGGATACACACCTTGCAGCAAATAGCGTCATTGGCAGCAGGGACAGTATCGTGAACGTAAAAGATACGCTGTTAACAGCGAAGATATAAAAACGTAATGCTGCAGCAGAGGGGCGGAGATTAAACCGCCCCTCTTTTTTGCAGATAGGTGTACAGGACAATGTCCAGCCCGTATACGTCTTTTCTCACCTGAATGGTGCCGCTGTCATCCCAGGCGGTGGAGTAAGTAAGGTAAACAGGAACCTTTTTGGGTAAAGAAATATTCGTTGCTACCGCAACAGTATCTTCCATTTGCTTTTTGATCTGATCAAATTTCGCTCCGTCGCCAAAAAGCGCGTGCGCAAAATCAAGCGGTTTTTCCAAACGTACACATCCGTGGCTTACTGCCCGCATCGACTGTTTAAATGCGGCTTTTGCAGGGGTGTCATGCAGGTAAACGGCACTTTGATTGTTAAAAAGGAATTTGATCTTCCCCAGGGAGTTATCTTCTCCCGGGCGCTGTTTAAACTGGTATTTTTTACCCGGATCGCCACTCGTCCAGTCAATCACCTCCGGATCTTCCACAATTTTTCCTTTTTCAAAGACGTCAATATTATGGTTGGCCAGGTAATACCTGTCTTCCGCGGCAGATTTAACGATCTCCTTGCTGGCAATACTCTCCGGAATATTCCATACCGGATTTACCTGTACACTGTGGATCATACTGTTCAGTTGTGGGGTTTCCCTTGAAAAAGGGCGGTCTTTTTTCAGGTCGTTCTCATCATATTCCTGTAGATTATCGGTAAAATCCTTGTTCCGTCCCTCTCCTACACATACCTTCATATTCAGCACTGAAGTCCCTTTATCCATTACATCCAGCCTGTAATCGGCAATATTTACGATCACATATTTATCTTCCCGGGGTTTGTTTTTCCATCTTAATCTTTCGAGGTTCACCTTCAGGATCTTCTGTGTTTCATCACTGGTAATGCCCGGTGCGGCTTTACCTTCCTTCAGGGCTTTTTGCAGGGCAAGATACTGCTCGTTTCCGGGTTGTATACTGTCCAGATAAACCTTCAGGTCTTTGATCGCGAAAATACGGTTCAGGGAATTGCTGTCAGGTCTTTGCGTATCGGTAAAATATGCAGCATATATCCTTTTCGGACTTACCACGCCGTACTGAAGGGCAATACTGTACTGAATGAGCGAATTGGCTGCCAGTATTTCCAGTCTGGCAATATCGCGGTAAGCATCTTCAGTGGTTTGAATTCCTTTTTTATCATAGAGCTTGTCTGTCAGCTCTTTTAATTCCTTTGCTTTGAAAAGCTCGGGGTTTAAACCATGTTCTGCAGCGCGGTCAAAATACGTCAGCAGCTGCTGCAATCCTTTTTGTCTGACATGCTGAAGTACGATCACCGGTTCGTAATCATTTTTTTCATAAAAAGCAGCAATCAGCTTCGGCTGGCTCAAACCGGATTGCTCTGCCCTGAGCGTTTGCCGGAAGACCTCAGCAAAGGCTTCATTTTCTACATTTTTAAACACTTTGTTCCCCGTTTCAGTGAAAAGGGCCTTGCCCAGGTCTGAACGGCTTTTCTTACAGGACTGTACCGTAAATGCAATTGCGAAAGCGAAGAGGAGATATTTTCTAACCATATGCCCCTATCAACATCATTTTTGCAGAATTGTTTAACCATTTAGCCACATAAACTTATACAGAACGAGAAAACAAATATTTGATTTCAATGTTTGATGTTTGAACACTAATTCACCTTATTGTTAACTATCGTTTTGTAATCGATCTGGCTTAAACCACTTTCCTCCCGTAGCTGTATAACGAGATCCTGCTCGTTCCGCCGGGTTCCCTGCTCAGTTGTATCTGCGTGCCTATCCTCTCCTTTAAGGCCTCGACATGTGAAATGACCCCTATGTTTTTTCCGCTTGCCTGAAGGTTTTCCAATGCGGTAATCGCCACATCAAGCGTTTCCGCATCCAGTGTACCAAACCCCTCATCAATAAACAGGGAATTGATCTGCACCTTGCGGCTTGCCAGGTCTGATAACCCCAGGGCCAGTGCAAGGCTCACCAGGAAGCTCTCGCCACCGGAAAGTGTAGCCATTGGCCTGACCACATCAGCCTGGTACCCATCAATGATCTGGAGGTCAAGATCCTTTTCAGGGCTTTTCAAAATGCTGTAACGGTCGCTCAGCCGCAGTAAATGGCGATTGGCCAGTTCTGTCAGCCTTGCCAGGGTAAGCCCCTGTGCAAAACGGCTGAACTTCTTTCCATCTGCCGAACCTATCAATGCGGAAAGCTTTTGAAAACGGTCAGATTCCTGCTGCTGACGTTCAATTTGCTGCGCCACTTCAACATGTTTCAGTTTCAGCAGGTCATCTTCGGCAATGACCTGGTTCAGCCTGCCTTTTTGCTGCTGAAGCAGCGATATGGCCTGGGCCTGTTCTTCCAGCCTGGGCGTCAGTATCTCCCTGGTCTCCTTCGTTGCCGCCTTCTGCAGTTCTGCTTCCAGGTCTTTTTCAGTGGCCGTAAGCAGGCTTTTCCCAGAGCTGATGCGTTGTGCCGCTTCCTGCTGCAGTTCTGCGGTCAGACGGGCTTCTTCGTCGGGCAGGAACAGTTCCTGTAATTCTTCAATGGAAGCCATTCCCTCGGCGCTAAGCCTGGCCGTTAATTTTTCGAGCTGCGCGTTGAATAGTTTTTTAGTAGTCAGGAATGAAGTATTGAGGTTCAGCTGCCGGTCTTCAATGATCTTTAGCCGCTCCTGCTTTTGCTGCAGCTGCTGCTGTAACTCTTCAGCCTGACTTCTGTATCTCCGGAGCTCATTGCTAAGCCCGGTACGCTCCTGCACAGGGTCTTTGGTACCAAAAAGCTCCAGGCGCTCTTCTTCCAGTTGCTGCAGCAGCCGCTGCGCCTCTTTCATCTGAACATTCAATCCTTCAATGGTATCTTTCCTTTCCCCTATTGCAGCCCTTATGCTTTTCAATTCCGTTTCCTGCTGCCGCAGGTCAAGCTCCAGAAGTTTCAGTTCCCCTTCTGAATGCTGGTACTGCTGGTACCGTTTATTCATTTCGGGAATGATCTGCTCTGCCTCTGCTGCATTAAAGATGATCCCAAAAGGGCCGAGCAGCAGGATAAGCCTGTCTTCCAGCACTCTGCTTTCTGCTCTGCCGGCGGTTAAATCAAGGGCAATGGCATTCAGCTGTTTTTCTGCAAAGATGATTTCCAATCCTGCCTGTTCTGTTTTATTTTTTTCCTGCACCAGGATTTCCTTCTGCTGGTTCAGCAGGGCCTCCAGTTTAGTGATCTGCTGCTGGGTAAGCCTGGCCGTGTCTAACCGTGCTTTCAATGTATCCTGCTGTACTCTTTTCCTGCTAATCACAGCGGCAATGATCTCAGCTTTGCTGATATCAAGCGGTTTGGGCAGCTTTGCGTTATTCTGCTCAAATTCTGAAAGCATCCGGGTAATAGATTCAGCAGAGGCTACCAGGTCTTTCTCTCCGGTTTGCAGCTGGTAAGTCAGGGTATTGATCACAATTAACTGCGCATCCAGCTGCGTTTTCAGCAATTGCAGTTTTACCTGCTGCTGGTTACGGCGTTCTTCGGCTTCAGTCATCCGTGATACATATTTCCCTTCCACAAAAGGATGGTGAACAGCCCCGCAAAGCGGACAGGGTTGTTCGGCCTGCAACTGAAGCCTGTCTGCATCATATTTCTGCACCTTTACTTCCAGCTCATAGATCTGCTGCAGGTCTGTCAGCAACGCTGTTCCCCGTTCGTCTTCCAGCTTCAGATTGCTGAGCACTGCCCGGGCTTCTTTTTCCTCTGTACGTAAACCGGCGATCCTGCTGATCAGCGCTTCCTGTTCCTGCGAAAGCTTCGCATGCAAACCGGCCAGCTTAAACTGCTGTTCAGCTGTATTGATCAGGACAGGGAATTCCCTCAGTTCTTCTTCCAGCTGTTCAGTACTTTTTCCAGCCAGTATCTCCATCAGGGAAAGGTGGTGCTGCTGAATGGACTCTTGTGTTTCCGAAAGCTGCTGTTCCGCCAGTTTTATACGCTGTGTGGTATTCAGCACAAACTCCTGTGCCTGCTGATGCTGCCTGCTGTACCCGGATTGCTCTTCTGTAAGGTGATCCAGTTTTATCTTCAGTGCAGACAGCTGTTGTACCAGCTGTTGAAACACGATCACCTCTTTATCCAGACCGGCATCGGCGGCATGTTCCTTCAGCCAGAGCGACAACTGCCCTATTCTTTCCTGAATGGCTTTCAGCTGCTCATCCATCGCCAGTTGCGATGCTTCGGCAGTTTGAAGGTTCAGCCTTGCAGATTCAAAAGCGTCATGTGCTTTTGCGAGCTGATTTTTCGACTGCTCAACCAAGATGTCTTTTTTACTTACTGCATCAAACACAGGTTCCATCTCGGTAAGGATCTTCTCCTTCAATACGGCCTGCTGTTTCGCTTCCGTTAAGGTTGCCCTGGTGATCTTTTCTTCTTCAACCAGCTGCGGGTGCTGTAATTCGGCCTCCTTCAGATCTGCCCCTATTCTTTGCTGCTGACTTTCTATCGTATTCAGTTCTGCCAGTGCAGGGCGGTGTACCAGTGCACGCAGGTGATGCTGAAGTTGAATAAATCGCGGTTCATGCGCCGCATGGAAGAGTTCTGCTTCAGACAGGGCCTGCAGTAATTCCTGTTTCCTTACAGTAAGTTTCTCCAGGCCGGCAAGCCAGTCCAGCTGATTCCTTAGTGAAACTTCTTCCTTTTTCAGCTGTACTTCCTGGTCTGAAAGATCCCTGAGTTCCGACAGGTAAGCTTCTCTTTCTTCAGTGCTCAGCAATACCACATTCTCCAGCCTGCTGCGCAGCTGATCCAGCTTCATCCGCTCTTCCCTGGCCTTTTCAAAGGCAGCAACAGAGATCTCTGAGTAGATACCAGTATCGGTTATTTTTTCCAGCAGTTCGCTTCTTTCGTTTTCATCTGCTTTCAGAAAGCGCGTAAAATCTCCCTGTGACAGGATCACTGAGCGCAGGAACTGGTTATAGTCCAGCCCGCAAATCCGTACAATCTCCTCCCTCACCTCATTCAGCGGATGCTCAATAATGATCTTTCCGGTTAAAGTTTCCGCAAGTTCCATCTTTTGTGTTTGCAGCTGTCCGTCGGCTTTGCCGCGGCTGCGCCGGATGGACCATTTCGCACGGTAAGACTGCCGGCCCACCTCAAATTCTACTTCGGCATAGGATTCGGCAGTATGCCTGGTCATGATCTCAAAGACATCCTTACTGTGGCGGTGTACCCTTCCATAGAGGGCCACGGTAATGGCATCCAGCAGGGTTGTTTTTCCTGCGCCGGTAGGACCGGTGATCGCAAAAATTCCGCTTTCGGTAAATGGAGGCTGATCAAAACGGATTTCATGCTGCCCCTTTAAGGAGTTGAGGTTTAAAAATTTGATTCCCGTAATTTTCATGCACGGTCCTCCTTCTGCGCCATATATTCCAGCACCTCATTGAATGCCTGCAGGAGATCAGGCTGTTCTTCCCCGGGGTATTCAGACTGGCATTTCTTTAAAAATACCGTTTCAGGATCAAGATCGGTCAGGGCCATGGCTTCAGCTGTCTGTTCATCCAGGTTCTGTGCTGCCCGTATCCTGAACTGCCTTGGAAAAAGGCGGTCTATAAATGGTTTTCCAACAATCAGCGAATTCAGCTGCTCATCCAGGTCAAAAATGAAAGATTCAGTTTCCACCTGCACTTCAACCCATGCGGGATATAATGTTCCAGGGTCTTCCAGTAAGACCAGTTTAGTTTTTACTTTCTCAAAATCGCCTTTGATCCTGATCAGTTTGCGGCTGCAGGGTACTTCCAGCTCCCAGAGGCCGGTCATCTCCCCATCCTTAAACTCAAGTATGATCACCTGTTTTTTATCGTCAGTTTCTGAAAAGCTCAATGGAATAGGTGAACCCGAATAACGGATATGGTTCATTTTGTTGATCAGCTGCGGACGGTGGATATGGCCCAGTGCAACATAATCAAATGCAGCAGGGAACTGATCGCCCCCGATCTGACCCAGGTTACCCACATGGATCTCCTTTTCACTGTCAGAGGTAGCTGAGCCTGCTGCAAAGAGATGTCCGGTGGCAATCACGGGGATCTTGTTCAGCTTATAGCCGGTAATATGTGTTAAAAAACGGTGGTAATGATCGGAGATGCCCTGTTTCAAACGTGCTTCACGTTCCTCAAGTGTTTCCCCTGCTACAGACAGCCTGATATCGCGGTCGCGCAGAAACGGTACGGCACATATCACCAGTTCCAGTTGTCCTTCAGGTCCGTTGATCTCTATGATCTGATCGGTAAATTCCTCAGGAACACCACCTACAATATGTACATTGAAATATTTTAATAAGGATTGCGGGGCATTCAGGGTGCTGATGGAATCATGGTTCCCGCCAATAATGACTACCTCTCTGCAGCAGGTATTTTTCACCTGGCGCAGGAAATCATAATACTGCTCAAAAGCAGTGTTAGAGGGGCTTCCGGTATCGAAGATATCTCCTGCCACAATTAGAACGTCAATTTTTTCTGTCTGTAAAGTTGTTGTCAGCCAGTTCAGAAAAGCCTGATGTTCATCAGTACGCTCACTTTGTTCAAGTCTTTTACCAAGGTGCCAGTCGGCCGTGTGAAGAATTCTCATTGTCGACTGCTAAATTAAGCAATTGTGCAGACAAATATTAAACCTGCCCGATGAGAATATTATTGAACCGCGGCAGCAGTGCTGCTTACCACACTATCCACCACAAATACACTTACGCCTCTCCAGGGAAGTGTATGCAGGTATTCCTTATAGTGAAGTTCTACGTTTGATCCGGCGCTTTTGTTGAGCTTATCGGCTACTTTGCCATCCTGTACAGAAAACATAAATTCATTCGAGGCAATATTTCCGGGAGTTTGTGAACGGATACCGGTCTGGATGAGCCTGCCTTCATTGGTTTTGAAAACATAACCTTTTTTCACAAAATAGTTGAGCTGACCGGCTTTCACTCCTTCGCCAAACACGAAGTAGTACCTGTAATAGATGAATCCAGCTAAAACCAGGATCACCACAAGGCTGATGATCAGTCCAATTTTACTTTTCGGCTTTGATGGCGAAGAATTGATTCCACTGTTATGAGTTTCCATTTGAATTGTTTTACATGGTTAATGTATAACAATTGTTCCAAAAATCCATGAACATGGATTATTTGGCTGGCGATTGCCCTGATCAGGCCATTAATTCGCACTGGTAACCGCGTTCTCCGAAGATACTGACGATTTTTGCTTCGCTGCTTTTTGTGCAGACCACCCTGAGTACCTTATCCACATCATCGAGGTCTATTGTCCAGTTTTTTGTGCCTACCAGTGTATCCAGTCCCGAAGCTACGCGTGACTGCTCAGTAATACCTTCAACAGATGTCCTGAAAACCAGTACAGTTTTCGCTTCTACATGTTCCCTGTAATCCCAGGGGGTCAGCGCTTCTGCGGGTTGCGCAGCAGCTCTAACGTAACTAATTACTCCCGACCAGAAGGTAGGATTGAGTGCGGTTTGATTTTTCATCAGAATATATTGATTATTCATCGTTATGAAGCTGTCATGAGCTTCGTGAAAATCTGTAAGCTCATGACAGTTCATTTCTTTACTATTTTTTGTGGCTATAGAATTTGCATTTTATCTCCAACCGCCCCCTAAAGCACGGTATAGTTCTACCGAAGCATTCAGCTGATCGGTTTTAATGGTAGCCAGGTCAAGCTGACTTTGTAAGGCATTTCCCTGTGCAGTGATCACCTCAAGATAGTTGGCCAGGCCGCTTGTAAACAAAAGATTCGCATTTTGCAGGGAGTTCTGTACCACCCTGACGCGTGTTTCAGCAATGGTATATTGTTGTTTCAGTTTCTCTATTCTGATCAGCTGATCCGATACTTCGCCTACGGCAGTCAGCACAGATTGTCTGAACTGCAGCACACTTTTTTCACGGTTCACCATCGCCACATCATACTGGGTTCTCAGCTGTCTGCGCTGAAATACAGGCTGTGTAATACCGGCACCTACCAATCCGAATAATGAACCCGGTATTTTAAACCAGTTGTTGGCTTTGAAAGCGTTCAAACCACCAGATGCGGTAATTGCTAATGAAGGGTACATGCTTGCTTTGGTCACACCTACATTGGCATTGGCCCTCAGCAATTCCAGCTCTGCACTTTTCACATCTGGCCTGAGGCTTACCATCACTGAAGGAATACCTGTACCTACCTGGTCCTGAACTTTCATATTTGACAGCAAACCGGCCCTCGCAATAGTTTTAGGGAATGCACCGGTAAGGATGCTCAGGGCATTCTCTTCAAGGTTGATCCGTTGTTCCAGCTGAGGAACCAGCCCGGCAGCAACCAGCTGTTGTGCTTCTGCCTGCTGAATAGCCAGTGAAGTCACCTGTCCAGCGTCAAACTGCATTTTGATGATCCTCAGTGTACTGTCATTCAGTGCAAGATTTCTCTTTGCGATATCCAATTGGGTATCCAGCATGATCAGCTGATAAAAGCTTTGTGCAACCTGTGACACCAGACGTGTCTGGATAGCTTTTCTGGCTTCTGCCGATTGCAGATAAGCTGCACCTGCAGCTCTTTTCTGGTTGGCAATCTTACGCCAGATGTCAGCTTCCCAGCTTAATCCTGCTGACACGGTATAGTCTTCAACGTGTGTGGCATTGGCAAACTGACCCAGCTGAAGACCATTCAGACTGTTGTCTGAAGGGCGGTTCAACTGTGAAGTTACCTGCAGGTTAACCGTTGGCAGGTTACCCAGTTTAGACTGTCTGAATAAAAGATTTGCAGCTTCAATATTTTTCAAAGCGATCTGCATATCATAGTTATTTTTCACAGCAGTGTCAATCAGGTCCCTGATCGCATCTTCCTTAAAGAATTCTTTATAGGGAAGGCTGGCGATACTTACGGTATCTGTGGTCGCCACGCTGTTCCGGTATTGTTCAGGAGCAGCATTAGTAGGCGTGGGTATATCTTTAGAGACTTTACAGGCACTTGCAACAAGTACCACTAAAAGAGCAATATATATATTATTATACAGTTTCATTTTCGTATTGTAAGATGGTTTCAGGTGTTAATTCCGGTTTTGGCGCGCCGGTGATTTTCTCTTGTAAATACTGGAAGATCACGAACAGCACGGGAACGATAAATAATCCAAGGATTACCCCGGTAAGCATACCCCCGGCAGCAGCGATACTGATCGAGTGGTTACCCAGCGCAGAAGGACCAACCGCTCTCATCATTGGCGCCATACCTACGATAAAGGCAAGCGAGGTCATGATAATCGGGCGAAGCCTCAATTGTGCCGCGTGTACCGCAGCCTCTACCAGGCTCAGTCCTGCCCTCCTTCGCTGAACAGCAAACTCCACGATCAGAATGGCATTCTTGGCGAGCAAACCGATGAGCATAACCAGTGCAACCTGTACATAGATATTATTTGATATTCCGGTTAAACCAATGGCTGCAAATACTCCGAATACACCAGTAGGAATAGACAGAATTACGGCCATAGGAAGGATATAACTTTCGTATTGGGCCGACAGCAGGAAGTAAACGAACACCAGACACAAACTAAAGATAACCACAGACTGTCCGCCGGAAGTGATCTCTTCTTTTGTCAGACCGGTATATTCATGAGAGAAACCTGTAGGCAGCTGTGCAGCGGCCACTTCGTTTACCGCATTGATCGCATCACCGGTACTGTACCCTGGTTTTGGGATCGCATTGATCTCAATTGCGTTGAACAGGTTATAACGGGAAGCAGTCTCTGTACCGTATACACGTTTCAGTTTGATCAGTGTGTTTACCGGAACGTTTTCTCCGTTACGGTTTTTCACATATACACCGTCCATCGAAGCAGGCTCGGCACGATCGGCAATATCAGCCTGTACCATCACCCTGTAATACTTACCAAACCTGTTAAAATCTGAGGCCTGGGCACTACCAAAATAGGCCTGCATAGTTGAAAGCAGGTCTTTTGTAGATACGCCGAGCTGCTCAATTTTTGCTTCATCAAGCTCCATCTGTAACTGTGGATAATCTGCTTTAAATGAAGTAAAGGCAAAAGATATCTCAGGGCGTTTCATCAGTTCACCAATAAAGTTATTGGCAATACCGCTAAACTTGAGCAGATCTCCTGAGCCGCTTCTGTCCTGTAAGAAAAAGTCCAGACCATCCACGTTATTGAAACCCGGTACGGTAGGGAAAGTAAATACGAAGAAGTTGGCGCCTTTAATTTCCGACAGCTTTCCGCGTACAATATTCATGATCTCATTGATATCCTGAACCTCGCCTCTTTCTTTGGTAGGTTTCAGCAGGATAAACATCGCACCGGCTGATGGGCTGCTTGATGAGGTCAGCAGGTTAAATCCGGATAAATAGTTGAAGATTTTTGTAAAAGGGAGCGGACTCAGTTTTTTTGAAACTTCATGTTCAATCTGTGTAGTCCTTTCCAGTGAAGCACCTGCGGGCAGCGATGTTGAGATCGCAATAAAGCCCTGATCTTCCGATGGAATAAATCCTGTTGGTGTTCTTTTTACCATCCATACTGTAGCCAGTACAACCACAACCAAACCTGCCATGGCAATCCATTTGGTCTTGATCAGGAAGTTCACACTGCTCACATATCTGTGGGTCAGGTTTTCAAAACCTCTGTTAAAGCCCAGGAAGAAACGTTGTTTGAAAGTTCTTTTCACTTCCACGCCATTCTCTTCATGATGAATTTCTTTCAGGAACAGCGCACATAAAGCAGGGCTCAGCGTTAAGGCATTAATAGCAGAGATCACAATAGCGATCGCCAGGGTAAATGCAAACTGCCTGTAGAACAGCCCTGTGGAGCCTTCCATAAAGCCCACCGGCAGGAACACCGCACTCATGACCAGGGTGATTGAAATAATCGCACCCGTAATCTCATGCATGGCCTCCGTTGTAGCCTCTTTTGGCCCAAGCTTATTGTGCTCCATCTTGGCATGGACGGCCTCGACGACCACAATCGCATCATCCACAACGATACCGATGGCCAGTACCAGTGCAAACAGTGTCAACAGGTTAATAGAGAAACCAAACACTTTCATAAACAGGAACGTACCAACGATCGCTACCGGAACCGCAATGGCCGGGATCAGTGTAGAACGGAAATCCTGAAGGAAGATAAATACAACGATAAATACCAGGATGAAGGCCTCAACCAATGTATGGATTACCTGATCAATAGATTGATCCAGGGATACTTTTGTATTGTACAGATTCACATAAGAAATACCTTTTGGAAAGTCTTTTTGAGCTTTCTCCATGAACTTCGTAATGGCTATCTGAATTTCATTGGCATTGGACCCGCTCAACTGCTGGATAGCGATGTTCAGTGCCGGTTTACCTTCAAGTCCAACAAAACTATGGCTACCATAAGTATAAGAACCCAGTTCCACTCTGGCTACGTCTTTCAGTCTCAGGAATGATCCGTCAGCATTCGAGCGGATGATGATATTTCCATATTCTTCCGGTTTAGTCAGTTTACCTTTATATTTCAGTACATACTCAAAGGGAGCGTTACTGCTTTCACCAAACATACCTGGAGCAGCCTCAAGGTTCTTATCTTTAATCTGATTCATGACCTCATTTGGCGTTAAGCCATAAGTTGCCATCTGTGCAGGGTTCAGCCATACACGCATTGAATAGTCCCTGCTTCCTCCAAAAATAACAGCCGCTCCAACACCCTGGATCCTTTTGATCTCAGGAATTAAGTTGATCTGCGCATAGTTGGACATGAAGGTCTGATCGTAATGTTTAGGATCATCAGATGACATCGTCAGTACCATGATCAAACTGTTCTGTTGTTTGGCAGTAGTTACCCCTGCCTGTATAACCTCTGCAGGCAGCTGGCTGGTAGCCTGTGCAACACGGTTCTGCACGTTTACTGCTGCAAGGTCAGGATCGGTTCCCAGTTTAAAGTAAACTGTGATCACCAGTGATCCGTCATTACTGGCGGTAGACTGCATGTAACTCATATTTTCAACCCCGTTGATCTGCTCTTCCAGGGAAGGAGCCACCGAACGCAGTACCGTTTCGGCATTTGCACCGGGATAAAGTGCGGTAACCTGAACGGCCGGAGGCGCAATCTCAGGGAATTGTTGTAAAGGTAACCTGGTTAGTCCCAGTATACCTAGTATCACCAACAGTATGGAAATTACTGTTGCCAATACAGGCCTTTCTATAAATTTCTTTAACATGATTACTTATATTATCTTGATGCAGTTGTAATAGGTTCTTCTTTTAATTTTTCAGGTTTGATGGTATCGCCGTCTTTCAGTTTGTCTATGCCGTCGAAAACGATCCTGTCACCTGATTTCAATCCTTCTTTAACCAGGTAGTTAGTTCCGCTGGTACCTGAAACGGTGATAGGTGTCCGGGTTACTTTATTTTTTCCGTCAACAACAAAAACGAACATCTTGTCCTGCACTTCTACGGTTGATGACTGAGGTATAGCGATTGCGTTGTCATATTTAAGGCTTAACCTGATCTTACCGGTATTACCTGAGCGTAAAAGACCTTGTGGGTTAGGGAATGTAGCTCTTAAAGAGATTGAACCTGTTTGTTTGTCAAACTGTCCGTCTACCATATCTACCTTACCTTCTTTTCCGTAAACGCTGTTGTCTGCCAGTACTAAGGAAACTCCGGGCATTTTTTTCAGGCGTTCATTGATGGTGTTACCCGGGTATTTTGCATTGAAGGCAACAAAGTCATCTTCTCCAAGAGCAAAGTACACGTGTACTTCATGGGCATCAGAAAGAAGGGTCAGTGGCGTAGGATCTGTAGGGGATACTATACTTCCCTGTTTTTTAGGGAGACGGCCTACAAAACCCGATACAGGCGCTTTGATCAGCGTATATCCGAGGTTGATGTTTGCCGAGGCCACTCCTGCTTTGGCCTGTTCAACATTAGCCACAGCAGATTGATAGCTGGAAGTAGCGGTTTTCAACTGGTAATCTGAAACCACCTTGTTCTTCACCAAAGGAGCCAGTTTATCCACTTCGATCTGTGCATTGGTCACCGCGGCCTGTGCAGCATGCAGCTGGGCTTTGGCGTTATTCAGTGCTTCCCTGAAGGGGCGTGCATCGATTTGGAAAAGTGGCTGTCCTTTTTGAACCGCAGCACCTTCAGCTACCAGGATCTTGTCCAGTATTCCGGATATCTGCGGACGGACCTCCAGGTCTATCGCTCCCTGAATGGAAGCAGGGTAGTCAGTATAAGTAGTTGCATCGTTACCTTGTAAAGAAACAACTTGCAGTGCCTGCGGTGCAGGTGGCGGAACCGCTGGCTGATTGCCGGAACAACCGGCGATTAATATGGCAAGAATAAAAATTGAGATTGTAGTTTTCATAACGTTAGTCAATGGTTTAACAGTGTTAAGTGAATGCATAAAAATATTGGGGATTTTGTTGTGTGTGGGTGATTGATGTTTTAACATATGTAATCTATTTAACACCGTTAGATGTTGTGATAAAAAAAACCTTACTTTTTGTGCTGTCATTCTTCTTGAGTTAAACGTTACAACGTATAAATAATCTAACAGCGTTAAGTATTCCATAAAAAAATTTTAGTCGTTAATTGCTTTTATAATTCCCTGAATCGCATCCCTGAGGATATGCTGGTTCATTTCGTCAGTAGTACTTCCTCTTCTTACCAGGTTAATGGAGATCAGTCCGTGTATAATAGACCAAAAGGTGTAGTACTTTCTGCAAACTATTTCTTCAGTGGGCTCTGATTCGGTCATGATTGTGGAAATGAGATCAAAAAACATCTTCTTTCCGGCTTCAGCCTCAGGTAAACTTTTTGTAAGGTCACAACAGATCATATCTACGCCAAACATCAGTTGGTAAAGCTCTTTATGACTAAAAGCGAAATCCCAGTAAGCGATCCACATGGCTTCCAGTTGTTTTTCAGGAGATTTATGTTTGGCCTGTACGGATTTGAAATCCTTTAGCAAAAGCACATTCCCCAAACGGGTCAGTTCAAGCAGAATGCCTTCCTTATTGTCAAAGTATTCATATATGATAGGCGCTGTGTATTCGATCTTGTCTGCAATTTTGCGCATACTTAAGGACTGCCACCCGTCTTCTTTTACAATTTCCAGAGCGGCATCAAGTATATTTGCCCTTGTTTCTTCCTTGATCCTTTGAATTCTTTCTTTACTACCCATGGTAATCTTCCCCTGCATTAAATAATCTAACAGTGTTAAACAAATGTATAACTAGTTTTTTCAAACTGTATCAGCGTATTGTCAAAACTAAATACGTCATTAAATGACGTTCAGATCTGACGAATTATGACTTTAAGTTTAAGGTTTTACTGAACTTCCAATCCGTCGATGCTCACATCTTTTGCATCTACCGACCAAATACGTACTTTATAACGTCCCGCATTGATCATTGTCCCGGTATCGGTATTGACATAACTCCATTTTCCGGTTTTAGTTTCGGCTAATTGAAGTATCTCCGGTGCTTTCATTACTGTGCCGTCTGCGGCAAGTACTTCCAGCTTTGCAGTTACCGGTCTGCCGGAAGGATTATGGTATTTAAGCGTGAGCGAATAGGTATCTGCTACCCCTACGTTAATCGTAAATTCAACGACTGCGCCCTCGTCCTGTACAAATTTTAACCTTTCCTTTCCCATCAGGGGTACTTTAGCTACTCCTCTGGAGTTTGGAAAAGCAGCTGCTGCCGGATAGTTTACCGCGGTCTTCAGGTCAAAAGCCGGGGCCAGGCTGCTCTGCGGCTGGATGGCCAGGAAAAGCGGCATCCCTGCTGCTGAGGCGGCCGAAAATTTTACCGTACTGCCTTTCTGATATCTCTTTTTATAGATCTTAAATTGTTTTCCTTCATTGTCCCGCAGAAAGGCTTTAATATCTTCGTACTCTCCCGGGGTTGTAGTGGTTTTGTTTGTGGCGATGTAAACGTCGGCATCGGCGGTTACATTAAATGATACCTCCTGTTTCTTATCCATTCCCTTCCACTCTGCACCAAACAGATTTGGCGGCAGCTCGGCAAAGGTGTCGCCGGTATCCATCCAGGAAGTTAACACTTCATGTTTTCCGTCAATCAGCAGCTGGTCTGCAATTGCAGCCGATGCCGGAGCGGGTTTTACAGACTGGTCCGTACTGGCAATAGCAATAGCTGAGATCAGTGCCTGTCCGGCCTTAACCTTCGGAAAAGAAATACACAATTGTCCGCCACTCACCCTTACTTTAACGGTTTTCTTCAAAGCACCGTCATGTCCGGCCTCCTTCCAGATATCCAGGTCTTTCAGCACTACCCTATCGTTAACTGCTACATCGAACACTCTCCATCCGGTACAGTCTACCCCGCCCCCGGTACCCAGCCAGGGCTCTGTGAAATACAGTTCCACCAGGTATTCCCCATCCGGAACGGGAAATTCAAACTTCAGTTTATCCCGTCCGTAGCGGAAGGTCTGGAATAACTTCCAGTCGCGCGTTCCGCTGATGGGGTCAAAGGTTCTCCGCTGGCTGGCGAAAAAAGAAGGTGTACCCGGAAAATCAGCCGCCCAGGAGCTGGAACCCCAATGCGAAGTGTCTGTTTTCTGGCGGTCGGCCATCCAGGTATTTCCCATATGGTCTGTATAATCAGGCCCGCCGGCATTTACTCTGTATATATAATGATAACCTGGCTCTGGTTTCAGGTCGGCAGCGCCCTGATAAAAGTTATCAAAATCTGGCGAAGCAGGCAGATGGCTTAAAATTATACAATCTTTCGCCACCGCTTTCCCATTTACATAGCCTACCGCATACAGTATATTATATTTCACATTAACCTGGTCCCATTGAAAGTGTGTACCGGTACCCCTGTTTTTCTTTTTTCCCAGTGAAACTGAATTCAGTCCGTTGAAAAGCTCTACCTCATCACAGTTGGAATAAACAGCTATACTATCCTTAATACCGGGCTTCAGCCACCTGTCCGGCCAGGTATGGGATAAGATATACACCATAGGTGATGTCTGCTTCGGCGCATAATTAGCCCGGAAAAGGTAGTATACATCCAGCGGCTCTTCCCAAGGCGTGAGCAGCCCCTTATAATTTACGGGGCCAACCCGGTCAAGTTCCCTCAGGCCTTCCCCTCCCTGTACCCTGCCGGGGTTATCATGCGAGTTGAACAGCCAGAAGAAGTGGCCGGCAGTTTTATCTTTTGCCGCTTCGGCAAGCCTGATCTTGGTTTCCATCAACTGGGACATCCTGTCTTCACTGTATACCCCGTTCTGAACAAAAGGCCCTTCTGTGTGCAGGTCTAATGTTCTCCATGCCCCGTATTCCCCTATCAGTACCTGTCTTTCCAGGTCTTTTCCATAATCTTTAGGATCTCCTCCATAGGTGCCTGTCCAGTTCTGCGGCACATCCCAGTCCGTTCCTTTTCCACCATTACAGGTGGTCACCTTTCGTTGTGCCGATGCCGTAGGGTCCATTTCCCTGATGATGGCTGTGCATTCCCTTGCAAAATCTTCGGGCAGTGTACTTTCATTTTCCAGTCCCCATAAAACTACCGAAGGACTGTTCCTTCGTTCTTTCACCCATTCTCTCAGCAGGGTCTTGAAATTGTCCCTGAATGCCGGCGTATCGTACCAGATATGGGCCGCCATCTGTGTCCAGCATAATATACCCAGTTCATCCCAGTACTTTTGATAGCGCAGGTTATGTGGCTGATGGGCATCTCTGAAGGCATTGAACCCTGCAGCTTTGATCTGCATCACCCTGGAACAGATCTGTTCTGCGCTAAAAGCATGGCTGTTGCCTATTAGGTGCTCGTATTCTGCAATCCCGTTGATAAAGAAGGGTTTTCCATTGATCAGGAAACGTTTGTTAACCTGTGTACTGCCTATTGGCCAGCTGATTTGGCGGATGCCATACGGAGTTTCAATTTCATCTGTGGTGGTATGCCCGGTGATGATCCTGGTGCGGAGGGTGTAGAGGTAAGGGGCTGCGGGCGACCATAATGAAGGATGATCTACCTGCATTTGCTGCAAAACAGTTGCCGTGCTCCCTGGCTGTAACTTCTTTGGGTTGGTAGCGGAACTTACCACCCGGCCTTCTGTATTGAGCAGCTCGCTGTAAACCGTAAACTGCTTTGCCTGCTTTCCATAATTTCTGAGTTCGGTGGTCATACTGAGCGCTGCCGACCGTTCGGATACCGTGGTATCGTTCCAGATATGAACCCCAAAGGGTTCCACCCTCACTTCGCTGGTGACGATCAGCTGCACAGGCCTGAAGATCCCCATCGGCTGTGAGCCTTCAGAAAATCCGCGTTCTGCAGAGCTGCCTCCGTCTACCCAGGGGAGGTCCTGAATTGCAGCTGGGTGATCTGCCCTGACGCATAACACGTTGCGCTGATTGTTCAGCAATATGGCCGCTGTTGCATCCAGTGTAAACGTTGTCCTTCCGCCGGCATGTTTGCCCAGCAGTTTACCATTCAAAAAAACTGTCGCATAGGAACCTACGCCTTCAAAGAACAGGAAGAATCTTTTCCCTGTGCCCTTCAGGTTTGTCTTAAAGCTTTTGCGGTACCAGGCGTAACCATGGCGGTTTCCCGCCAGTAACCTGCGGTACCCTTCATACTGGTCCCAGTTGTGCGGTACGCTGACGTCCTTCCATTGGCGATCGTTATAACCGGGCTGTTCAAAACCATCGTAGGCATGCTGATTTTTGTCATCAGCCACACTTTTCCAGTTTTCATCCATGTCAACAGAAACCCTTGGTGATACCTGAACTGCCGGTCTGGTTTTCATCACGCCATCCGGCAAGGCAGCCTCAGCTGTTTCCGGCTGTTTTTGCGCGGCAACCCCCGGTTTTGATTGTGCGGCAGCTGTGAGTGCAAAACAGAACAGGAGGAACAGGCATCCCCTAAAACCCAACCCGTACGTATGATTCTTCCGCATTTTTATAACTGTGTCAGTGTGTGATTAAAAATATAGGTTTTTCCTGCCTTTGTTGGAATATGGATTACTTTTCCCTGGTAACGGAGCCAGCAGTCGTTCCCTGCCTTTGACAGGATCTCCACCTGCTGCAAAAGATGGTTATTCCACTTGATGTTCAATACAAAACCTCCTCTAGCACAGATCCCCCGCACTTCGCCGTAGGAGAAATCAGCAGGCAGCGCCGGCAGCAGGTCAATGTATTGCGTATGGCTCTGTATGAGCATTTCAGCGATCCCCGCAGCGCCGCCGAAGTTCCCGTCTATCTGGAACGGCGGATGTGCATCAAACAGGTTCAGGTAAGCGCCCCCTCCTTTCTCCACCGGGCTGATCAGCATTTTCACCATTTTCATTGCGTGGTCACCTTCTTTAAAGCGGGACCAGAAATTGATCTTCCAGGCCAGGCTCCATCCCGTGCCTTCATCCCCCCTGTAGATCAGGGATTGCCTTGCCGCCTTCATCAGCTCAGGGTGATTATCCCAGGTAATGTCATTTCCGGGATGCACTCCCCACAAATGCGACACATGCCTGTGTTTATTTTCCGGGTCATCTTTATCTTCAAGCCATTCCTGCAGTTGTCCATACCTGCCAATCTGATTAGGGGCAATCTGCTTATATTTTTCCTGAAGTATGCTGCTAAAGGCCGAATCCGTATGTAATATACCGGCTGCTGCGATGCAGTTCCTGAAGAGTGTACGAATGATCTGGTGGTCCATCGCAGGCCCTGCTACCAGTCCGCCGTTTTCCGGTGAATTGGATGGTGTACTGATGAGCCATCCTGTTTTGGGGTCTTTCTGCAGAAAATCTACAAAAAACTGTGCGGAAGCCTTCATTTGCGGGTAAGCCCTTTGGGCTAAGAATACTTTGTCCTGCGTAAACTGGTAGTGCTCCCACAGATCCATGGTCAACCAAGCCGCGCCCGTCACCCAGATTCCGTGTGTTGCAGAATTGATTGGTGCGGTACCCCGCCAGATATCAGTATTGTGGTGCAATACCCAGCCCGGAGCGTTGTAATGTACCTTTGCCGTTTTCGTTCCGCTTTCTGCCAGCTCATCTATCATATTGAACATCGGTTCATGCATGGGCGATAAGTTCAGCACTTCGGCGGGCCAATAGTTCATTTCTGCATTGATATTGGTGGTGTACTTGCTGCCCCAGGGCGGTGCGAGCAGCTCGTTCCAGATTCCCTGCAGGTTGGCAGGCCGTGTTCCCGGCCTTGAGGATGAGATCAGCAGGTAACGGCCATACTGAAGATACAGCGCTGCAAAGGCGGGATCATTTGCTTCTTTAAACCTGGCCAGCCGGAGGTCTGTAGGCAAACGCTGATTGTCATTTTTACCCAGGTTGATCGCAAAGGTGTTATAGTATTTCTGATATTCTGTGAGATGTCTTTTTTTAATTTCTTCATAGGTTCTCCCTTTCAGCCATTCCATTGCTGTTCTGCAGGCCAGCTCGGGGTTACCAGACACATCCTTGTAGTTGATATAATTCGTTGCTGCAGTCAGGTACAGTGTGACTTCATTGGCGTTACGGATTATCAGCTGCCCCTTACTCACCGTCAATTGCCCCTTCTGCAGCACCGCCTTTAAGAAACTTTCCCCTTTTAAAGCCCCGTACCTTACCTGAACAGTCATCCCAATGGTAGCCCCGTCAATTTTCCTGACTGAACTGTTTTGATGCGGACTGCTGAGGGCTGCCGAAAAATTGATACTGCCGGGCCGGTCTGCTTTGAGATGGACAACTATGACCTGGTCTGGCTGGCTCACAAAATATTCCCTGGTATACCTGACATTTTTCAACGTGTAAGTGGTGGTAGAAACCGACGTGCTTAAACTGAGTTCCCGCTGGTAATTGCTGACTGCACTTTGCCCGGCCTGCATGCCCGGAAGGCCAAAATCAAGTATAAGATCACCAAAAGGCTGGTAATCTGCCTGGAAATGGGGTACCGCAGGAGGTTCATTGTTCTGTATCCGGTATTTCCATTTTTTGCTGAAATGTACGGCGGGGCCGGTATTTTCTGCCACAGGGTGAATAGAAATATAGCGGCTGGTGTCTTTATATCCGGCGATGCCGCCTTTGTCAAAAAAGTTAAGCACCTGTATGGCCAGCACATTTTTGCCGGTTTCCAGCAGGCCGGAGGGGATCAGGTATTTACGGCTGGAAGTGCCGTCAGTGCTGCCTACCAGCTTTCCGTTGATATAGGTATGATCGAGGTCGCGTATCCTGTTCAGGTCAAGGATCAGGTCCTGTCCCTTCAGCTCAGCAGGAAATTCAAAGGTTGTCCTGAACCATACGGCACCGTCCAGTCCTTCGAGTCCGGCAGTTTCCCATCCTTCATAGGAGGGTACGGAAATTGTTTTCCAGCTGCTGTCATCATAGGCAGGTAAAGCAGGATTGCCGTCCATTCCTTTTAATGCGAGCATGGCATCCACCCATGCTTTTTTATCCCCTGCGGGGCTTTGCATTCCCATAAATTTCTCATCTGCCAGTTTCTCCGCTTCTGCCTGTTTATTTTCGGCAAGCAGCCTGCGGATCTCAGGCAAATAGGCTGCTGCCCCCGGCCTGTCATAGTCCCTGGGTTTTCCTGTCCAGAGTGTTTCTTCGTTAAACTGTATCCTGTCCGTACCGGTGCCGCCAAAAACCATGGCGCCAAGCCGCCCGTTACCCAGGGGCAGCGCGTCTGTCCATTTAGCGGCGGCCTTCCTGTACCAAAGCTTGTCATCCTGTTGGCGGACAACTTGCGCTGACTTCAAAGTTTTCACAGACTGGGCTTCTGCTGCTGTGGAGCAAATGAGGGTCAGGAAAAACAGCAGCAGATTCTTCATCGGGGTCAAATTGTGCTATTAATAATCTTTAACTATGCCATCAATATTGAGCTGCTTCACATTTTTCGCATTGATTGCCGGCCCGGTTGAGGCGTTGATCTGCACCTGATGAAAAGAGATCTGATTGACTTCCCTGATCACAAAGCCTGTTTTTGCAGCTATATTGATGTTATTGAAAGTGACATTCTCTATGGGCATTTCTGCCAGTCCGTTCAGGTACCCGGCCTGGTTTGCATCAGCGGTAATATTGCTCAGATGGATATTGCGGAACCTGGGTGTACGTTCCGAAACGGGCTCTTCTTTCGTTTTTGCATATTGCATATCGAGTACGATGGCCTGTTCCCTGATATTTTTCATGATGATATTGTCCACCCTGATGTCTTCCACAATGCCTCCCCTGCCCCTTGCTGTTTTAATCCTGATGCCGCGGTCTGTACCATCAAAAATACAATTGGAAATGGCTATTTTCCTTACTCCGCCAGACATCTCGCTGCCAATCACTACACCTCCATGGCCTGAAAGCATGGTACAGTTCGTAATCGTATAATTCTCTGCGGGCACCGCCATCTTTCTGCCTGCCCTGTCTTTACCCGATTTGATGGTGATGCAATCGTCACCCACGCTGATATGGCAGTCTGATATATGCACATATTTACAGGATTCGGGATTGATTCCGTCCGTGTTTGGTGATATGGGATTGTTGATCGTTACCCCCCTCACCGTTACGTTTTCACAGAATTCCGGGTTTACTGTCCAGAAGGGCGAATTACAGATGGTAATACCTTCTATCAACACGTTTTTGCAGTTCATGAACTGTATAAAGGGGGGCCGGAGAAATCCCCGTTCTATCCATCCCGGCAGGTCCGGCGCAATCACGTTTTTATTTAATCTTTTAAATTCATCCTGCCACTTTGATCCGGGTGATTTTTTCACCTCGTTTTCGGCATAGTCCCACCATTTTCTGCCATGCCCGTTGATGGTTCCGCGGCCGGTGATAGTTATATTCTCCAGGTATTCTCCGTAGAACAAAGGAGAAAAATTCGTCACATCCGTGCCTTCCCAGCGGCTGCGCACCATCGGCAGGTAATCATCAAAATTATCGCTGAAATGAAGTTCTGCTCCTGCATCCAGCAGGATGGTGATATTACTTTTCAGATGTACAGGGCCGGTCAGGTATTTTCCTGCGGGAAAATAAATAGTTCCTCCCCCGCATTTTGCAGCGGCATCGATCGCTTTTGCAATGGCCAGTGTATTAAGTTTACTGCTGTCCCTTTTTGCACCATATTTCAGCACATTAAAATAATCCTGGGCCGAGGCCGCTGTGGTTATACAGGTAAAGAAAAACAGGGCTGCAATTTTTAAAAATCTCATATCAATTTTGTTTTCAAAGGCCTGAGTTGTTTGGAGTGGCCAATCTCCACTCCGTCCGCATAGATCCTTAATCCTTTACCTTTACCATATTTACTGCCGTCTTTGTCCCACAAAATGGTTAAACGGCGGCCATGGTACAATACGTTATCCAGGCAAAACCAATCCCAGGCCGTTCCCGGAATCAGCGGACGAACTTCTATCGTATTACCCTCAGCCGGTTTTAGCCCTACCAGGTCATTGATCACAAGATCAGCAAAACCCGAATGATTGTAAAAACGGCTTCTCGGATTATCGCCTTTCAGCCATTCGCCGGTTTTTTCGTCCTGATACTCGCCGATATAGGTTTTTCCGTTCATCACATGTGACAGGGCGTACTTATGAAATTGTTTATAGAAAACTACCGCGGATACCCCCGCATGTGATTTATAGTTGTTCAGTAAATTGGATAATGCCTTTAAAGTTTGTGTGGTAGCGAAAGGCCATATGGCACCATCCCATTCACAACCGTGGCCGGAACCATGTGTGCGGAACAGGGGGTGCCTGCGTTCGGCAGTGGTAAGCCCCCAGGGTGCGGTAAAACCCGTGGTATCTGTCAGCTGGTTCCAGGCTTTCGCATATTTTACCTGGTCAGGTGGCAGGTTAAAATACCAGGGGATAAACCCGATGGCCTCCCTGGCATCAGAAAAACCGCCCTTTTCTTTTTTTACTTTAAAAAAGACCGCTTCATTATCCCAGAGCTGATCCATTACCAGTGTCTTCAGTTCCTTTGCTTTAATGCTGTATTTTTGTTGCAGGCTGTCAGTCCCTGTTATCCGCGCCATTTTAGCTAAGGCATCCGCATTTCCATACATATAACTGTTGATGGTGGGGCGCACGTTCTTTTCCTTTCGTGAACCGCTGATGGACTCTTCCATTGCATCTTTCACATCGTACTGCCAGAAAGAGTGGTCAGGCAGCTGCCTTTCGTTTTCCCATAACTGATAATCGAGGTTCAATGCCGGCAGGCTCTTTTCAATAAAACTCTTGTCTGCATTCACCAGGTAAAGCTTGTATACTGCATCATCCAGCCAGCTGCTGAAATTATGCAGATGGGGTTTCTTATCGGCTTTATCTTCTTCGAGCCAGAAAGTCACATATTTTTCTGCAAAGTCCTTATTGTGCAGCCACCTGGATTCGTAGACCTGGTGGCCAAGTGCACTGCTGATTGCATTGTATTTGCCGCCGTGTTTCATCGGCGTGATAAACTCATTGAACACATATCCATTTGGTGTTTGCTTCAGTTGCTTGCGCAGCGTCCACCAGCGGTAATAATAGATCTTTTGAATGGCACTGTCCGGGCATTCAAACAGCGGGATCTGAGCGGATAACCAGTTGTAGGTATCAGCATTGCTGACATAGTTCTTTACATCTTCTAAATCCAGGGAATTGAAATAAGCGATATCGTTTTTCATGATCGCGGGGTCCAGCACCAGAAACTCCTTCTTCTGCGCATGTGCAGCAACGGAGAACAATGTAACGGCCAGCAGGCAAATACCTATATTTTTTATCATCATATACAATCTATTACATTTTTTTAATAATCGTGATATCAGTATATCATTGATCTCAAGACACCTTGATATCTCCGTTCATTCAGCTACCTGCTTTCCCTATTCAAACAGCCAGTCAATATCTTTACTTTTTCCGTCCAGTCCGGCATTGTAAATATGGATCTGTTCCTGCTCATCTATAAACCCAAGGATCATACAGGCGCCTTTTGCCAGGGTTAATGTATGTGTCCCCGCAGGAAAGGAATAGGTATGAATATTGGCAATCGGGAAACCGTTCAGCATGATGGCGTTTGATAATTTAGCCTCTGCCTGCCCGTAGTTGTTGGCCGAAGCATCGGTTTCCAGTTCGGGCGGGGAAAGATAACCTGCTCTCTTCTCATTAAAAAAACCAACCAGTACCTTTACCGGACGGGTAGTTTTAAACTGAACCGTGGAACCATTTTTAACCTGTTTGGCCTTATTCAGCAATACACCTTTTAAACCGGATAACTCAGGCGCAATGGAAGTGATTGCAGAAGAAGTATCTGCAAAGACCTGGCTTCCTTTGGCAATGGTGTAACTGCCCTCAACAGATGACAGTATTTTCACCTCAGCATTTTTAAAAGGTTGAACTGCCACAGCCTGCCCTTTGGGGCCGGAACGCAGTGAATCAATATGTCTTTTAAAATTTGTCAGTTCCTTTTCATAAACAGGCAGCATTTCTTTCCAGTGAATGAACGTTTTGTCAACTCCGCGCATCGGGATCTTGCGTTGTTTGGTTTGCATGCTGTTGGCATACAGGTATTCCTTTTTTGTCAGGTCTGTCAGTTTTGCATAATGCCTGATGCTGTTTTCCAGTAAAGGGACTGCCTGCTCAAGATCATCAAGGGAACCCGAATACTTATACCGTAACACCAGCAGCGAGGCTTTCACTTTCTCCGCATAAAACCCGGCCATTTCCTTATAACAGTACATATCATTGCGCAAACGCTCAAACTCGGCCTTGTTTTTCGTCACGTATGGCGTTGCCAGTTCAATTGCTTTCACTGCCTCCTCACCATGCGCTACCACCTCGGCTGCTACCTGTACAGGGGTCTCCCCGATGTGTTTTTCCTTTTTCCAGTCTTTTTCTGCATATTCAATGATCATTTCACCTTCCGGGGCTTCAGACTCATATAACATCGTGAACAGGCCATAACGGAACGGATTGATCAGCTGTGTCATCAGCATCCCCAGGGTCAGCGTTTGCCTGTTGCCATCAGTAATTCCATATCTCCTCAGCAATTTCGGAGAGATCTCGCCTGATTCCTCATAGGCTTTCAGGATTTCTTTTCCATGAACTGCCGGCACACCGTACTTAGCGCCCAACTGTTCACCCCAGTAACTGATCTCCCCTTCCCTGTTGCGGTCTGCCCGCCAGGCATAACGCGCCCATTCCTTGTACCAGATCCAGTCGCGCTCCATTTCCAGTAACCTCCCTTTTTCCAGTACGCTATTTTTCGGTACAGTATCTTTTTCCGTTGCCTTACCTTTTCCAGACAGGCTGTTTTCCGGCACGCTTTTTTTGCCCTGTACACCGGCTGTACCTCTGTCCGCAGAATAAGGCCAGTCCCAGTAAGAAGCCTGGGGATAGATATGCACCCCATTTGCATGATAGGTATGGTGCATGGCCTGTACAGACTTCTGTATAAAATCTGCCGAGCCATAACGAAAGGGTTCCAGGTTGGCCAGGATATGTACGTTTTCGATGTGGACTGTACCGATTGCACTTAACTTACGGTGCAGCTCTGCCCAGCTGCCGCGGGGCGTATAGGTGGTCAGTGCTTCGCCATTGTATTTGGCCATCGTATATAAATTCTTGTACAAGGGCAATGCGCTTTTCATTACCCGTGGTGCGTCTGTATCATGTGCCCGCAGCACTATGGGCGGTTCCGTGGTGGTTCCCATGGCTTTCAAACCATCCTGTACGCCCGGGATGATCGTTTTGGTAAACCAGTCCACATCATCCTGTCCGGCACCTTCCATTGCTTCGCCTAAAGTGATCAGTAAACCTACGTTGGGGTACTTCTCTACAAAAGCAGCAATAGACTTGCGGGTGTAATCCGCAATCAGCGGAATGATCGGGCGGTTCCTGTCCTGCGTTTTTAAATGGTGTTTTTCTGCAAAAGGTTTGGGTATGATAATATTGTAGAACATCTGGATCACCCAGATGCCTCTCTTATCAGCCTCTGCCGTCAGAAAACGGTACATCTCCTCGTTCTTTTTGAAGGTCTCGCCATCTACTTCTACCGCATACGGATAATCTTTCAGCCGTACCAGTGAAGAAAAGGGATGGCCATTCCAGAGGTACAGCGAGTTGTACCTGTTTTCAGCCATCATATCCAGGTATTCCAGCCACAGCTTCTTATCGTAAAACCAGGGGAAGGTACTTTCAGTATAAGGGTATTCATACACTTCCCTGCCCGGCAGGTAGTCTGGCTTTTGCAGGCCGATTGCCGTTCCGCGCAATACCATCTCCGGCTGATCAGAAATATCCATCCTGGCAGGTAATGCACCCGTCTTTTTGATCTGTTCTGCCAGCTCCAGGCAGCCATACAGCACACCGGAATCATCCGCTCCTGAAACCGCAAGGCCTGCATCGGGCATCGAGGAGATCGAAAATCCTTCTTTATGCGTATTCACTGGCATCCCTGCAGCCTTGATCAGTGCATCTGCCGAATGGCCGATTACAATACAGTTCCGGGCAGCCTGCAAATGTGCAGCGGGATGTAAAACTACCTTGTACTTAACGCTGCGCAATGTTTTGGCCAGCTGACTGATCCCATACTGCACCCTGGGACTAACTTTAACAGGATAAACAAGAGTAATAGTCTGTGCAGGCATTGACGCCTTTGATCCGGGCGCAAATAACAGGCAAAAAAGGAGGGTGAATCTGAGGATCTTATGCATACGGTGATCTGGCTCCCTGAGGCCAAAAACGGTTAAATTATATCTGGTGTTTAAATACTGAATTCAAATATACATTTTCGTAAAGGCGGCTTTTTATAGCATTTTTCCCTTATCGTATACCATCTTGTCTTTTGGCATACCAAAACCGGCCCGGATTGCCCGTCTAATATAGTATTTTCACAAAATCATATAGGATGTTGTCAAATACTTCGGATAGTATTACAGCTTTGTTAAATTCATGCTATTATTAATCAAATATAACCAGCGTACATGAACACAATCAAAAGCCGTCATTCCCTGCTTTTACTCCTATGCCTTCTCCTTGCAGTTCCCGCTTTTGCACAGACCAGACTGGCTTCAATCTTTACAGATCATATGGTATTACAGCAGAAAGACGAGGTGAGTATCTGGGGATGGGATAAACCGGGGCAAAAAATAGTTACCCTTACGTCATGGAACCACAAGAGTTATACTGCGCTGACCAATGAAAAAGGACGATGGACGGTTAAAGTCAGCACTCCTGCGGCAGGCAAACAAGGCTATGAAATTACTATCAGCAATGGCACACCAGTCATCTTAAAAGATATCCTGATCGGTGAAGTCTGGTTATGTACGGGGCAGTCCAATATGGAAATGCCGCTGAAAGGGTTTAAAGGGCAGCCCATCATGGGCTCGAATGACCTGATCCTGAAATCTGCCAATCCCTATATCCGCCTGTACACTGTACCGAGGTCATCGGTAACTACCGAACAGGAAAACAGCAAGCCTTCGCCCTGGAAAATTGCAGGCCCGGAGGCTGTTTCCTCCTTCAGTGCAACCGGTTATATTTTCGGAAAGCTCTTACAGGAGATGCTCGATGTCCCGGTAGGACTGGTAAATGTAAGCTACGGAGGTTCTTCAGCGCAGGCCTGGATGTCTTCCGCCACCCTAAAGGAATTTCCGGGCATAAAGGTTCCTGCCAAAGAAGATACCATCAAACTCGTGAGCAGGACGCCTACAACTTTGTACAATGGAATGATCCATCCCGTTACCGGTTTCGGTGTCCGCGGGGCAATCTGGTACCAGGGAGAATCAAACTACGAAGATCCGGACCTGTATGAAAAGCTGTTTCCTGCACTGGTTAAGGAGTGGCGCACAGAATGGGGGGGTATAAATTTCCCTTTTTATTATGCACAGATCGCTCCGTATAATTACAGGCAGCTCCCACCCTACCTGGAAGGAGGAAAATATAATTCTGCATACCTGCGTGACGTTCAGCGGAAATCCCTTGCACTGATCCCTAATTCAGCCATGGCCGTACTGATGGATATCGGCGAAGAAAAAAGTATCCACCCTGCAAATAAAGAAGCGGGGGGAAAGAGACTGGCACTGCTTGCGCTGGCAAATACCTACGGAATGAAGGGGTTTGGCGCGGAAAGCCCTGCATACCAGTCGCTGGAAATCAGCGGAAATACCGCAGTAGTTAAATTTACACATGTGACAAACGGGCTGACCACTTTTGGAAAGGAACTGACGCAATTTGAGGTAGCCGGGGCAGACCAGCATTTTTATCCTGCAAAAGCAGTGATCAAAGCAGAAACCGTAATTGTTTCTGCAGCCGAGGTTGCCAGTCCGGTAGCCGTCCGGTACGCTTTCAGGGATTTTATCACAGGCCAGCTTTATAATACAGAAGGATTACCGGCCTCTTCTTTCAGAACCGACAACTGGTAAAGCGATGGGTACCTGGAGCGTTATATTACCGATTATATTGCTGTGCTGCTTTTCTGCTGAGGGACAGAAAATCCCGCCTGTAGAACAGCAAATCAGCGATTATAACCCGGTGTGGACTTCCCAGAGTACAGGCTCCGGTTCATCTATGCCCTGCGGTGGCGGGGACATCGGCTTAAACGTCTGGGTAGAAAAAGGAGAGTTACTTTTTTATATGGCCAGAAGCGGAACATTTGATGAAAATAACGCATTGCTAAAACTGGGAAGGGTCAGGATAAAACTAAGCCCCAATCCCTTTGAAGGAAAGACCTTTAAGCAGGAACTGATACTCAGAGACGGCTACATCAGCATCAGCGCTGCCAATGGAGAATTGTCTGCTACCATTAAGATCCGGGCAGATGTATTTCATCCGCTGGTGCAGGTAGAGATCAGCAGCAGTAAGGCCCTCAGCGCAACCTTCGCCTATGAAAGCTGGCGGTCAGCAGACAAGCCGCTGAAAGGCAGGGAGAACAATAGTAATTCCTGGAAATGGGCGCCGCAGGGCGATGTTAAAACGTTTAAAGATGAGATCTCATTTGAGCATAACAGCGTTCTTTTCTATCACCGCAACCGGGAAACCACTGTATTTGATGCTGCCGTAAAACAGCAGGGACTGGAAAGTATGAAGGACTCGCTGTCTGACCCACTGAAGAACCTTACTTTCGGGGGAATAATGCAGGGCGACAATCTAAGGCCGGCTGGTAACTCCTCAGGAACTTATCTGAATACGGCATACCGTGGATGGAAATTGAAAGCCATAAAGCCGGCCAGAAAATTCAATATGCGGATTGTATTGCATACCGCTCAAACCTCCACCCCGGGCACATGGAAAGACCAATTGAAAAGTACCGTGACAACGGTTGCCAGTACACAAAAAACTGCTGCGCTTAAAACTACGAAATGGTGGAATGACTACTGGGACAGGAGCTTCATCTTTATCGAGGCCAAACCTGGTTCACCGGAATGGCAGATTGCCAGGAACTACCAGCTTTTCCGTTACTTGCTGGGATGTAACGCCTATGGCACTATGCCTACCAAATTTAACGGCGGCCTGTTCACTTCCGATCCGGTTACTGTAGATTCCAGTTATCGTTTTACACCAGATTTCCGCAATTGGGGCGGAGGAACATATACCGCCCAGAACCAGCGCCTGGTATACTGGCCCATGCTCAAAAGCGGTGATGCGGACCTGATGAAACCACAATTTGAGTTTTATCTCCATGCGCTCGGTAACGCCAAACGGCGCACACGTTTTTACTGGAACCATGAAGGTGCTGCCTTTACTGAACAAATGGAAAACTTCGGGCTGCCTAATCCGGCAGAGTACGGGTGGAAACGCCCTGACGGTTATGATAAGGGGATGGAGTACAATGCCTGGCTGGAATATGAATGGGATACTGCGCTCGAATTCTGCCTGATGATCCTGGAAACACAGCGGTATGAGGGCATTGATATCAGTAGTTATCTTCCTCTGATCAGCAACTGCCTTACCTTCTTTGATGCGCATTACCAATATCTCGCATTACAAAGAGGCAGTAAAGCCCTGGACGCGAAGGGGCATCTGGTGCTGTACCCCGGCTCCGGTGCAGAAACCTATAAAATGGCCTATAATTCCAGTTCTACCATTGCAGGCTTAAAAACTGTGCTGACCAGACTGCTGGAATTACCGGAAGGACCAGCTGCTGCGAAACAGAAACAACAATGGGCAGACATGCTTGAAAGAATTCCCCCCCTCTCCTTTCGTGAATTTGGCGGCCATCCCACGATTGCTCCTGCTGTACATTGGGAAAGGATCAACAACACGGAAAGCCCGCAGCTCTATCCCGTATTTCCATGGGGAATATATGGGCTTGGTAAAGCAGGATTGGACACGGCCATAAATACCTACCAATATGATACCGATGCACTGAAATTCAGGAGCCATGTGGGATGGAAACAGGACAATATCTTTGCCGCCAGGCTGGGGCTCACAAAGGAAGCGGAAAGGCTGACCTTGTTAAAGATGAAGGACTCAGGCCGCAGGTTCCCCGCCTTCTGGGGCCCCGGGTTTGACTGGGTACCAGATCATAACTGGGGCGGGTCAGGAATGACAGGCATGCAGGAAATGCTGCTGCAAACCGATGGCAGGAAGATCATGCTCTTTCCGGCATGGCCAAAGGAATGGGACACGCATTTTAAACTGCATGCGCCTTATCAAACCACGGTTGAAGCTGTATTACGTAATGGAAAGGTGGAAGTTCTGAAGGTAAATCCTGAAAGCAGGAGAAAGGATATTGTGATTATGCTGCGTTGAGTCCCTGCCAGACGTAAACTACTGGAAACATCACCAGTATATACATATGGTCTTATTGCCAAAACTTTTCAGATGGGAAAGCCTAACGTAGTTCAATCCAATACTATAGCGTATTATAATTGATATCTGGCTTTTTTAACTGCATCTTTAAGATCCGACATAAAGCTCTTGCCATCCTTTTCTGTACGAATAGCCTTTGAAAGACTGTCTTCCTCAGAAGGGCTGGCACTTATATTTACGTTTAACTGCTGACGGCTAACAACTTTTCTAAAGTCATTGAGCTGCTGTTGGATACGTTCGTTCATAGTGGTACAAATATACTAAATTATAATTTTAAGATAATAATTATTTCAATGAAAACATGTATATCTGCTCAAGGTTAATGTTTATCATAATTAATTTTCTGTAAATTAAATTAAGATATTTCATTTCTTTGCGTCATTCTCAAATATTGTTGTTTGGTCACCTGAATATTTTTGAAAGAACCAGGGCAAATGATCACCCTGGTTCTTTCAGTGTTTCAAATCTATCTTTCAGATTCCGGAAAATCTGCACTGAGTGCCAGGTCTTTCCAGGTCTCAAAATTTTCTTTCATCATGTTCACTTTTTCGAGTGCCATTTTATAGGCAGGTTCTCCCAAGAGTAAACGAAGCTGGTGGTTTTCTGATTCAACCGCTTTGATGATCGCTTCGGCTCCTCTTACAGGATCGCCCTGCTGTTTGCCGCTGCTGTTTTGACTGGCGGTCATCCGCGCACCAACAGTAGGCTCATAATCTGCAATCTGAACAGGAGTACGTGAGGTTGAGCGGCCTGCCCAATCTGTGCGGAAAGGCCCCGGTTCTACCAGCAGCACTTTGATCCCAAGCGGGCCAACCTCCTGCGATAAGGATTCAGATAATCCTTCTACCGCGAATTTTGTGGCATGATAATACCCTGTTGAGGTAAAGGCCCGCAATCCGCCGATTGATGAAAAATTGATGATATGCCCATGGCGTTTGTCGCGCATACCGGGTAACACCGCCTGGATCATATTGACCAGCCCGAAGAAGTTGGTTTCAAATTGTGCCCTGATCTTGTCCTGTTCGCCTTCTTCGATACTGCTGAAGTAACCATAACCTGCGTTATTTACCAGAACGTCAATCTTTCCAAACTTTTCTTCAGCTGCTTTGACTGCCGAGGCAATCTGGTCCTGATTGGTCACATCTAAAGAAATCACCAGTGATGTATCTTCGTATCCTTCAGCGAGATCCTTAATCTGATCTTCTTTCCTTGCGGTGATGACGGCGTTCCATCCCCTGCCTAATATTAATTTGGCGATTTCCCTGCCGAATCCTGTAGAGCATCCTGTGATAAACCAAACGGGTGCATTTGTATTTGCCATAATGTTATAATTTAGTAATTTTAGTTACGGTTATAACATCGAAGCGGCAGGGCTGTTCTTAAAATATTGTAAATATTTTGTTTCTGTCAGTCAAAACATTGAGATAGCAATCTAAAAAATAAAGTAAATCACTGATTATTTTCTATTATCAGCCGCACAGGCCCCAGTAAGCCGGCTTCCTGTAAGGGAGTGTCTGCTAAGCGGTATGGCGCGGTAGTCCGGGTGATGCGCTTTGCTTCCGGCAGGCGGTGGTCACCGGTTAAGCGGTTTGCCCAGGTGTTGGTCACTTCAATTTCAATCCTGTTTCCGCCCTTTTTGATCAGCCCGGAGATATCCAGCCTGAATGGCGCCGTCCACAAAATACCTGCATCTTTTCCATTTACTTTTACGGCAGCAAGGTTTGCCACCTTTCCCAGATCAAGCCATACTTTCGCAGAGGGGATTTGATTGAGCTGAACAGTTTGCCTGTAAACTGCTGTACCGGAATAATAACGGATCAGTGAGTCTGTGTTTTTTGACCAGTCTGACAGTTGTTTGAATATCACTTCCTGTTGAGGGCCACCGGCAGCAGGATCAAATGATACTTTCCAGCCAGCAGGCAGGGTTTTCAGATCAGTAAACTCCGGCCAGTTCTTCTTCCGGGCACTGTAGGGAAACTTTTGATCAGTGCCTTTCTTTTCAGAACCAGCACGTTTAAAAATTACAAATATTGCTGCATTGGCTTCAAGCCGGAGAGGGATAACCGTTCTGTTCCCGGCATTGATCACCTCCTTAACTCTTGCGGTGCGGTCACTGACCGCATCATATAAAAAGGGTGTCCTCTCTTTTATCCTGAAAGATACATTCAGCGTACGCAGGCGCTCTTCCTGATTGGAGATAAAGTAAATATCTTCCTGGTCAGTTCTGCGGTGGTTCCAGGCCAGCTTAAACGCATTATTTCCTGCAGAATCTTTAGCAACGAAATCCGCTGTAATACCCAGTTTATCAAAAGAACTGTCCTTATACGCACCTTCATCCGCAGCAATATAAATGTGTGCCCCTTTTCTTTTCAGGGCTTCTGCTTTGGCCCTTACCGCATCAGACAATCTTCCGCCACTGGGGTCCATCGGGTTAGCGACAGGAAAAATCAGCAAGCCATAATTTGCCCCTGAAGGAAACACCACTCTTCCATCTTTTACTACAGCGCCCATCAGCACATCAGTATTAAAAGAGTCATAGGCATAACCATGCAAAGGGTCTGCCCAGTCCTGCGGATCAGTGATGTTTGCTGAATGGCGTACTCCCACAGGTGATTCGGTCATGGGCTGCCCAACATTCTGCAGCCTCTTCCCCTCTCTTTTTACTGCCTCCGCACCCACAATACCGGGAAGCGTTTGTACAAGCCGTTCCGGCAGTAAAGCCCTTCGCGGGTATTCTTCACCTGTAAATACAGCTATATCAACAACAGGACTTCCCTTTTGGAGCCAGCGCTGACTTCGTGCAGCGTAATCTACCCATGCTTTCCCTGGCTTCCACCAGGTTTGGTCGCGCTGAAAATAAAGCCCCACCCCATCCAGTGTCATTCCAGGTTTACGGTCTGTCCATGGATTATGGGCAAATACATGGTATACCAGTTTATTGATGCCCAGTGCATAATTCCTGTCCTGTAAAGTTTTCAGCATACCCGGATGTTCATTCCAGGCCATTCTTACCGTAGTAAAGGCTTCGGCCTGTACCAGGTTCTTTCCATAAATGTGTGCGCCGGAAATGGCATCCAGCATATCATTTGGTTTATCATGGGTGGGGCTGTTGAGCCAAAACTCCCCCATCGGCACATCCACGTTTTTATAATGCAGCATCCCGTCACTCATCATTGTGGGAGCTATACTTTCAGCAGTAAATATTACTCCTTTTTCTTTTGCCAAACCGGCAAGGGTCTGGTAAAATGTATCAGCCACCAGTTCGGCTATGGTTTTCCTTACATCATACAATACAGCTTCGGATTTGTCCGCACTTTCCATTGGAATACCGGCCATTACAGGCAGCCATGGCAAGAGGTCATATCCTCTCCTTTTCTTAAATTCTACAGGGAAAACTTCAGACCAGTTCTGGCTGCCACACTCCCAGCTGTCAACGTGAAACACACGCAGCACCTTTTTTGCCAGTTCCGGCCCTGCCTGGCGGATTGCCTCTCCGTACCAGGAACTGAACTGCAGTTTTACCGCTTCAGCATTAAATTTATCCACTTCCAAACCTACGCCGCCACCTCCGGTAGCGTTGGTATGCCCGGTTGAGGTATGCCCTATTCTGATGACCTTCCATTTGCCCTTTGGTGCTTCCCAGTTTAATACGCCGTCAGGAGAAAGGTATTTTGTGAGGTCAATCAGCTGCCCGGCAGCCACGCATGATTCAACAGGCAGCTGCGTGGCTGTACTGCGTTCACTGATACGCCAGATCTCCCCGTTTTTACTTTCATACTGATTGATCCTTGGTGCCGATGATAATTCCAGTCCTGTAAGTTTCAGGGATGGCTTCCATTTGGCGGCATCAAGGTCTTCGGCGCCGGGTTCTGAACCGGCGGGATCATAGCTGAACCTGTAAAATCTTGCTGTAACGGGATCAATTGCATGTGTTACATCGGCATCAGTATCCTGCCAGCCATGCCTTGGCGGATGCAGCCTGCCCAGTGACCTGAAGTTTTTGCCGTCATCGCTTACCTCTACCAGCAGCCGCTCTGCCTGGTAATTATTACCTCCTGTCCTCACGGTAATGTTCCTGCAGGTAAAGGGCTGTTCAAATTCATACATGATCCAGCAGGGCTGATCAGTTTTGAAACTGCTAAGGGCGGGTTTCCCCGCAGCCGTATTACCATTTTGTGCCGGTGTTAATTCTGTAACAGTGGGTATAATCAATGCCTGTGCCTCTCGGGTTTTATCCTTCAGGCTTGTCGTAACCTTAGGGCTGATATTCCGCGTAGAGTTTTCTGCTCCCTGCACCGCAGGGTAGGCATATACTGCAATATCTTTATAGTAATTTTCTTTTGTTTCCGGTTGCGGGAGCCTGATCTGTACAGCTCTTCCGCCTGTGATGTTTACCTGACTGGCTACCACTTTCTGCATTGACAGTTCCGGGCTGATCCAGGGGCCTCCGGCCAGAGCAAAACCATCGCTTAAATGCATGCCCAGCTGTAAACCCAATCTTTCCGACTCCTGAAAGGCATACCTCATCATGTCCCACCATGCCGGGCTCAGTTGCTGCACCACAGGTGTAAAAAGTGGCGGCGTAGCTGCCCCCTTGATCGGCATCAGGTATGCCCCGCCAAGTCCGGCTGCTTTCATCGCTTCCAGATCAGCCCTGATGCCCTCTTTAGAAACACTTGCCTGCATCCAGTACCAGAACACCCAGGGTTTTGCCTCCTGTGCAGCAGCTGCAGAAACGGCGTCAATGGTCTGTGCGTTCAACCCTGCCGGCAAACAAAGACATAACAGGATCAACCTGAACCTGTGTATAGATAAGTAATTGCTCATAGTTCGTTTTCCTACTGATCTGTAATCCCTCATCATCTGCAATATTAACGGCAACTGATCCTCAGTACAGCTTCAGCCAATCCTTCGGCTTTAGCCCTGATATAAATATACCCCGGTTTTTCATCAGACCGGATGATCAGCATAGCCTTTCCTTTAAACACTTTTATCTGAGGGGCCCTGAACGATTCTGCATTTGCCTGGTAACCATTGTCCACCCCCGCCAGTTTCCCCTGCCCTTCAACGGCGATGGCGATCAGCTGGTCTGCATCAGGCACCAGGTTTCCCTGTTCATCGGTTACCTTAAGGGTAAGATAGGAAAGATCTCTTCCATCTGCTTTCAGCTGGCTCCTGTCGGCTTCCAGTGCAATTTTATAAGGATTACCTGCGGTATGTATCTCTGATGATAACACTTCTTTACCGTCTTTGCGGGAAACAGCCTTTAATGTTCCGGGTTCAAATTTCACCTTCCATGATACATGAAGGTCATCTCCTTTTTTCCTGATCCCCAATGACCTGCCATTCAAAAAAAGCTCTGTCTCATCTGCCTGGCTGTAATATGCCCAAACATCCACTGTTTCACCCACCTTCCAGTTCCAGTGCGGGAAAAGATGTAATACCGGTTTCTCCGTCCATTCGCTCTGGTACATATAAAACACGTCTTTGGGGAAGCCCGCCAGGTCTACGATCCCAAAATAGGAACTCCTTGACGGGTAGGGATATGGAACAGGTTCGCCGAGATAATCAAAGCCTGTCCATACGAATAATCCAGCCAGAAAATCACGCTTTTTCACTTCCTTCCATGCCCTTTCATGAGTTGTACCCCAGTAAGCCGCAGTATTGTCATATGCAGAAGCCGTCCAATCTGCATTCCCGTTTTTCACATACTTTTGTTTACCACTGGCGGGCCAGAACCTCAATGTATCCGAAGACTGGTATACACCCCTTGTTTCCAGTGCGGAGGTGGTTTCTGAAGCAATAAACTTCTGCCCGGGAAAGTTCAGCGGCAGTTTATCATAGTCTTCAAATTTATAATTAAAGCCCAGCACATCAAGAGCATCAGCTTTTGCAATAAAATTCTTTTCCCGGTCTGTTTCAGTCAATGCAGAGATCACCGGGCGGCTGCCGTCCAGCGCTTTCACCAGCCCCACCAGTTCTTTCGTGATCCGTGTTCCTGTAGCATCAAACTGCTCGCGGATCTCATTCCCGATGCTCCACAGGATAATGGAAGGGTGGTTCCTGTCCCTTTTCACCATATCTTCTAAATCCTGCTGGTGCCATTTCTCAAAATCAAGGGAGTAATCATACTTGTTCTTTTTCTTTTTCCACATGTCAAAGGCTTCATCCATCACCATAAAGCCCATCTGGTCGCAAAGGCTAAGCATTTCTGCAGCCGGTGGGTTATGCGAAAAACGGATCGCATTGCAGCCCATTGCCTTCAGCATTTCCAGCTGGCGCTCCATTGCCCTGTTATTGGTAGCCGCACCGAGTGCGCCCAGGTCATGGTGCATACATACACCAAGGATCTTCAGCGGCTGCCCGTTTATCGAAAAGCCTTTTTTTGAATCAAACGAAAAGTACCTGATGCCGGTGGTGGTCCGGTATTCATCAAGTATTTTCCTTCCCTTGTAAATACGCGTTACCAGGGTGTACAAATATGGATCAACGGGCGACCATAAATGCGGTTCCGGCAATGTAAAACTTTGCGTGAAGGTTGTGATGGAATCCTTCAGTAGTTGTTTGCTGCGTGTTTCCCCTACCTTCTTCCCGGAGCGGTCAAGCAGCAGCAGTTCTACATCCAGCTGCTCTTGTTTCCCCGTGGTATTTTTCAACGTGGTCAGCTGCTGAATAGTTGCTCCTTTTTTGGTCACTGCGGGTGTGGTCACAAAGGTTCCCCAATGCGCAACAGCAATGCTTCCTGTGCTCACGAGCCTTACGTTTCGGTAGATGCCCGAGCCGGAATACCAGCGGGAATTGGGCTGCATGGAATTATCTGCCTTTACCACGATCACGTTATCTTTTTTCCCGAAATGAACATACGGGTTCAGGTCATACCTGAAAGATATATAGCCGTTGGGCCTGGTTCCCAGCAGATGTCCGTTGATCCAGACTTCGCTGTTCCGGTAAATACCGCCAAAATCGACGGATACCTGCCGGGACTTTAAGTTTTCAGACAGGCGAAAGGTTTTGCGGTACCAACCAATTCCTCCGGGCAAAGCACCCCCGTCATTCCCTGCCGGATGTTGCGCGCTGAAATTCCCTTCAATGCTCCAGTCATGCGGTAAAGATACCGTCCGCCATGTTTGATCATTAAAGTTTGTTCCTTCCGCTCCTTTAACTTCTCCTGCAAAAAACTTCCATCCCCTGTTAAAATCCATTTCCAGCCTTACAGGTTGCGCGGGTGCAGTATTACGTTGTGCAGTGGCGTTACCAAAACCCGCGGCAAGCAGGAACAAAAACCCTATCAACTTACTTTTCATTGTGCTTGCCCTTCTGCCTTCACAAAACTCAATTTTCCCGTTCCCATGTTCTTAGAGGTTGCTACAGCAATACCTCTTTGCCCGGCTTTGTTCACCGCGCAATAATAGTGATAGACAATGCCCTTGTGTTTAACCACAAAAGACTTATGTGCAAAAACATCATCATAAGGAGTAGAAGACTCAATCAGATTAGCCCCCTCCCAGTCTGTCCAGTGGACCAGGTCATTGGAAGCAGCAAACCTGTTGAAACCACCTTTACGGTCTTTCCAGAAGGCCCCGAAATAAAACATCACATAAGTATCACCTATCTGCTGGATGACAGCGTCACCCGTTATTCCTGCGGGATGATGTACCACCGGCTCAGTGTTAAAGCGCTGCCAGCTGACCATATCATCTGATACCGCCATTCCTATTCTTTCATACCACCTGGTTTTGATGTTGTTCTTTGCCGAATCCCCATTGGCGTTGTAATACATCACAAATTCATGCCCGGTTAATTTTTTGGGATCGCGGATCACCGTGCTTTTGAAGAGCTTCCTGTTTTCCCACCACCTTACATCCTTGTCTTTAGCGGTCAGTACAGGTTTTTCCAGTCTTTTCCATTCATGAGGAAGCGTAAGATCGCGATCGGTATAGGCAATACCTATTGAAAGATCACCCGCCTCATATCCCTTGGTATTTCCGCCGATGTGTGACATCCAGTATTTCCCCTTGTATTTTTCCCAGGCATAACTGCCTCCCCACTTCTGATTCTGCAGGGCAATATATCCCGCCTTCTGGCTTGCATCCCATACCGTGGTATCGCCCGAAAATGAAAGCAGCCTCCCCTGCGTTTTCCAGCTGAGCAGATCACTGCTTTCGGCCAGCCAGGTTTCATAGCCCCTACCATCAAAAACGATATAGGTCATGTACCACTTGCCTCCTTCGCGGAATACACTGGGGCAATCCAGTTTCTGGTCATTAGACACCGGTACTACTACCAGCCCGTATTTGTAGGGAGTTTTAATTTCTTCATATAACTGCTGCATCTTCTGTTTACTCACACCCGTGCCTCCTGCAACGTCTGATGACTGGGCTGCGACCGAAGTATAGAGGAAAACCGCGAAGAAAAGTAACTGAATAGGTTTGATATTGAGCATGGGCTGATATTTTATTGTACGGTAAAATGATATTTCCCTGATCCGGTCCTGATCAGAACATTGCCCTTTTCGTAGCGCAACCGGGCGGCAGGGATGGCTTTTCCCGCTTCCTGTATCTCCTGTCCATTTTTTGCTGGAATACAAACTGTAGCAGTGGTGTTCGCAGGGATCTCAACTTTCAGGTCGAACGTATTTTGCTCCTTTTTCCAGGCCGTGGAGATCACGCCATAGGGCGAAGCATAACTTGTCTCCGCATGGCTAATGCCCTCAACTATTTCCGGCCTGATCTTTATATTTTTGAAAGCAATACCATTATTTTCCTGCCTGATCCCTCCCAGCCCGCTATAGAACCATTCCAGCAAATGGCCCAGCATAAAATGATTGTTTGATACCGAAGGCAAAGCCTGCCATGATTCCGTTAGTGCGGTGGCACCCTGAGCAAGCTGATATCCATATCCGGGAACGTCATCCCTGCTGTTCATTTCATAGATCACATCTGATCGTCCTTCATCTTCCAGTACCCGCAGCAGGTAACGGTACCCGATATCCCCGGAGGTCAGGTTATTTTTATTCTTCCTGATGTCCCGGACAATGTTATTTACAACCGCTGCTTTATCTGCCGGTGCAACAAGTTTCATGTAAACGGCCATTGCATTGGCTGTCTGGCTTCCTGTAGCATAGTTTTTAGTTTCCTGATCAAAAAACCTGCGGTTAAATGCAAGTTTAACAGCCGCAGCGTGTTTGCTATAAACAGCGGCATCTGCTGTTTTCCCCAGCAAAAGGGCAGTTTTTTCCAGGATGCTGAGGTCATAATAATAGATGGCCGTAGCGGTAACGCCCACTGTAGTAAGCTGCGACACGCCGGGCGGCTTCGGGCCCAGGTCATACCAGTCGCCCAGTCCCTGGCTTAAAATATGGTCTTTCGCTTTGGTGTTCAGGTAGGCAGCGTATTTTTTCATCATTGGATAGGCTTCTGCGAGCCCTTTTTTATCTCCATACCATTCGTACATATACCAGGGTACAATAATGCTGCTGCTTCCCCATTCGGGTGAATCGCGGAACATATCACCTCCCCAGGTAAACACAGTGTACTCCGGAGAAATCTCCGGCACCAGCCCGCTATCCGTTTGTGACAGCTTCATGTCCTGTACTGATTTGCCCAGCAGATTCTGCACCTGGTAGGTATACCGCACAGAATTGCCCATCAGGTGCAGCTCTTCCAGCCAGCCCAGCTTTTCGCGGTGCGGACAGTCTGTAAATACGCTTACCATATTACTTTTTATGCCCCAGTCTATCAGTTTTGCCGTACGGTTAAACAGCTCACTGGAACTATTAAAGGTACCCGCTTGTTCCGCTGCGTTTCTGATGTGCAGCCCGGTAAGTTCTGTTAAAACTGGTAAATCACCGGTGTTAGACTCTCCTTTGGGGTTTGCCCCATCAATCTGCAGGTACCTGAAGCCATAATAGGTAAACATGGGCTGCCAGGTTTCGGTTCCTTCCCCTTTCAGGATATAGGTAAAATAATAGGGCTTGCCTGAAGCCTTCTGGTTCACCGTACCATCGGGATTGATCAGTTCAGCCGGTGTAACCCTGATGGTATCCCCCCGCTTTCCTTTGACGGAAATCCTTACGATGCCTGACATATTCTGCCCCAGGTCATACACCCAGCTGTTGTTTACTTTTGTTGTTTTTTGCGGGCTGAAATTTTCAAAGATCTTTACAGGACCGGCCTTTTGTGCATTTAAGCGGGATGGGCCGCTTGTTTGGCGTACGGTACTCCATTTACTGTCGTTAAATGAAGGCTTGTCCCAGTCTTTTTGTTCCAGGTTTGCATCATAATCTTCGCCCCCATAGATACTTGAAAAAGTAACCGGCCCGGCTGATGACTTCCAGCTTTGGTTGCTCACCACGTTCTCAGTACTCCCATCCGTATAACTGATCAGCAGGCGGCATATCATTTTTGGGTACCCGTATTGCACCAGCAGCTTTTTATATCTTTTCTTTTGTTTTGGGATGTAATAAAATCCGTTTCCCAATAGCACTCCAATGGCATTTTCACCGTTTTTTAACGCTGCTGTTACATCAAAGGGAACGTATAGTGCCTGTTTCTCATAGTTTGTCCAGCCGGGATCAAGAAAATGGTCGCCGATCTTTTTTCCGTTGATATGCAGTTCAAAATGGCCCAGCCCTGAAATGAACATAGTAGCTTTTGCTATGTTTTTACTGACCATGATCTCTTTCCTGATCATCGGAAGAACATCATTAACAGTCCCTCCTGTCTGATCTCTTTTTCCAAGATCTGAGGGTAATATCCTCGCAGAATCCGGCATTACCTGATGGCCTATCCAACTGGCGTTTTTCCAGTCATCCTTTGCCAGTAAGCCCATCTGCCATTGCTGCTCCCCGCTCCACTTTGATTGCATACCATGGTTGTCCCAAAGCATGATCTTCCAGTAGTAGGTGGTTGCAGCTTTTAAGGCTTTTCCCTTGTACGCTACCTGTATAGAGGCCGAAGTACCGACCTTTTTTGAATCCCAGATATTGCCTGTATCTTTCTTTAGCATTCCAGGGTTATCCGCAACAAGGATGCGCCAGGCAGTTTGCAGTGTATTCCGCTGGTCCGATTGCAGTTCCCAGCTGAAACGAGGGGCAGTTTCTTCAATGCCCACAGGGTTCAGCTGCTGTTCACACCTCAGATTTACAGGCTTTAGCGATTGTGCATTGGCCATACCGGGGACTATACTTGCAAGAAACAACAGAAACAGGACAGACAACCTCATCGGCAGCGAAAAATATTTGGTTTATGGATGAACATAGATAGCAGATATGTGTCAATGATTCATCTACGATCTTATCTAAGTTTTATAAAAACTTAGCAAGCAGATATGGGAAAAGATGCTTGCGGGTCACAATGTAAACACTAATCGGTAATTTACTTTTTCACTGTCTTCTACTACTATCAGTAGAGGACAGTTTAGGTTATGGTTTATATTGCTACCCTTTTTTCAGGGTGCTGGAGAGGGATTGATGGGGCGTTGATTCGGCATTTACCCGAACCAACACCCTATCAATCCCGCATCAATAGCGAACCAACACCGTCTCAACATCAAGTACAATATAAGCAGTGTATAATACGTCCGAGACCTTATATTGTCTAAATACTTTACAATTCGCATCAGTGTTTTTAACAATATTTTAATTATTATTGCTATTAAACAAAATTACACGCTCTATGCTTCATTCCGCTCCCCCAAAATTAAAATTTCTTCTTCTTTCACTTATCTTACTGCTAATCATAAGTACAGGTTATGCACAATCATCGGTGCCCTTTACACTGGCACCGCAGGGACATATCATGGTAAAAGCAAAAATAAACGGAGTGGAGGGAAATTTTATACTTGACACAGGTGGAGGTCTGACGTTGATCACCAAAGCCTTTGCTGATAAGGTGGGTAAATTGCATAAACAGGACGGTAGTTATACCGCCTTCCGTGCAACGGGTGAAAAGATAGTTGCAGAGCTTTATGATGCCCAGGCACTCACTATAGGGAGTTTTACAGAGCAAAAACCAGTACTTACAATTTTTGATATAAACCTGGGGCCTCTTGATGGGTTGATATCCCTCATGAGTTTTAAGAATCAGCCTTTTACAATTGATTACAACAGCAAAACAATAATCTTTGAAACGCCTAAAAGCATGGCCGCCATCCAAAAGACAGGTCATCAGGTTCCACTGCAGCTGTCGGAATCAAGAGACAAGGCGCTGGACGTATTTGCTTATTTCACCGTGAACAACAAGCTAACGCTACAATTTTCAATTGACAGCGGAGCCGGTAATAATGTTTTTCGCCTGAACTCCAGGTATATCCCGGCTTTGGGCATTGATACGCCAAGCGCTGCTAAAACCGTCATTCCCAGCGAATTTGACCCGAAAGTTAAAACCATCATCTACCAGGCTAACGTTCAATCCATTGTGGCAAAGGCATCACCTGCGGTGCACTGCGAAAATGTTAAAGCCTCGTTTATTGATGGGTTAATTTATGATGGTATAGTTTCACTGAACTGGATAGGGAAACAGGTAACATTTGATCTGAAAAACAGGGAAATGGTTGTCAGGTAGCTAAGCGGATAAATATTACGCTACCCCTCTCATAAAACTTTCGCTAATCCTATAGTTTACAGTCATATATATGCCAGAGAAGTAGAATAATATATTATATTTACTTCCATATCCCCCCTGCTTATTTATGACTGTGATCCCCATTAGCGAAGTAAAGAAGATTTGGCAGAAGATTTCGAAATTTCCATCCCCCGATCAGCGGATTGTAGAGATGGAAATCCACCAGAAGCTGCTCAATATTTTTCACCCGGGGGACTTTTACTATTATATTCTAAACGTTCCGGAAGCAACTATGGAGTTAGTGAGCGATAGCATGTCCGGTATTTTAGGTTACGAACCAGATGAGTTCACGGTGGAGCAGTTGCTAGACATTATGCATCCGGATGATATGCCTTATTTTTTAGAGTTTGAACAAAAAGTGCAGGAATTTTTTGTTCAGCTGCCTCTGGAAATGATATTGAAATATAAAGTCAGCTATGATTTTCGTATGAAACGAAAAGATGGCAGTTATATACGGTTATTACATCAGGTGGTTACGATACAAACCAACGAAGAAGGTGGAGTGTACAGGGTACTCGGTATTCATACTGATATCACAAGCCTGAAAAAAGAAAATGGATCATCTCTTTCGTTTATCGGCCTTGAAGGCGAACCCAGTTTCAAAAATTTATATACCGCACATACCGCTGTAGTGGATAGCTTTGGTATTCAGGACCTCTCCAAACGTGAACGGCAGATCCTCTCTTGTATTCTTCAGGGAAATACAAGTATGGAGATCGCAGATCAGCTTTTTATCAGCAAGTTAACTGTTGATACCCATCGAAAAAATATCCTGCTGAAGACAAACAGCCGCAACACCAATGAGCTCGCATTAAAGTGTTTACGGGAAGGTAATTTCAGGTAGTTTTTTTGAGAGAAGTTTCCTAAATTTCGTTGTACCGAACACCGATAACCGAAGATAAATTATATGAAGATTTTTCTGGAAACAAACGTTTTGTGGAGCACTAACTATGAGCTAAGCGAAAAAAAAATTTTCGATCATGTAGCAGCGCAATTTTCGGGAGTTCCCCCTATCCATAACCATCAGGGCCAGCTTAAGCTGACTGAAAATAACCTCATCATTGAAGGTGATGTAAATTTGACGGTAAGCCTGTCAGATGTTGATCAGATCTATCGGGGCTTTGATGAGTATTACCGTCCAAACTTTATCAAAAATTTAGGGCTGTTTTGCCAGCCGGTACGGATAAAATACAGTGAAAAATATATTCCCTATACCATTTACCTGATAGCTGGCTATAACTTTTTTGGCTGCACAAAAAGCAGGGCATTATTTGAAGCCCTGCAAGAAGTTCTATCTTAGGCACAGGTCAACCATATGCCAAATGAACTTTTTAGCAAGAATATATAACTGATCTACAGGTTAGTAACTTTCTGGTTCCTGGGATACAAAATTGTACCTACTTGTGATGCATCAGCCATTGCCTTAGGTTTGCGCTATAAATTAAAGACATTCAAGTTATGGCAGAACATCAAACATTGAAAAATTACTCCGCTATCAAAGTAACAGCTGACCGGGGTGTGGCCTTCGTAACCATTGACAATCCTCCTTTAAACATACTTAACGCAGCGCTCATGACCGACCTGCATGATTTCGCAACAGCGGTCAAAGACGATGAGACCATCAGGGTGATTGTACTGCAGAGCGCTGATCCGGATTTTTTTATTCCGCATGGCGATATGAACTTTGTAACTGATCCTTCATCATTCATCGAACTCGTAAACTTATTCGAGGGAGACAATGGGTTAAACCCAATGCAGAATCTTCACGAACAATGGCGTGCACTTCCGCAGGTAACCATTGCAAAAATCACGGGCTTTGCAAGAGGTGGAGGGGCAGAACTCGCATCTGCATTGGATATGCGTTTCGGTGCGATTGGCAAAATGGGCCTGGGCCAGATGGAGGCTTTGATAGGGATCATCCCGGGGGGCGGCGGAACGGTTTATTTACCGGCACTGATGAGCAGGGCACGTGCTCTTGAAGTGGTCCTGGGCGCAGGGTTGTTTGATGCAGAGCTGGCCGAGCGCTACGGATGGATTAACCGTGCTTTACCAGCTGATGAAATAGACGAATTTGTGGACTCGCTTGCATATCGGATTGCAAAATTAGTCCCTGGTGTGATTGAAGCGGCAAAGGCTGCCATTAATGCTACAGTAGGCCCTCAGACAGACGGTCTTAAAGAAGAAAACATGCTACTTGGAAAGCTATTTTCAGCTCCAATTGCGGTTACGCTCACGCTTGAGGCATTGAAAGCTGGTGCGCAGACACGTGAAGGTGAACTTAACCTGGAAACACTTGTCAGCAAATTGCAATAACCGGTTGTGCACTAATTTACCACGGGCAATGCTTGCATAAAGTTATTGCCCGTTTTATTCGAGGTATAAGACCCTATTTGATGAAAGGTATATCATTTTGTTTCATCTGATCCACTCCCCAGGTGGCAAGCAGTTCGAGAAACGGTAATAATGTCTTCCCTGTTTCCGTCAGCTGGTACTCTACTCTGGGCGGTACTTCCACATATTCTGTCCTTGAGATCAGCCCATCCTCTTCCAGCTCCCTCAATACCTGAGTGAGCATCTTCGGTGTAATTCCTATGATTTTTCTGCGCAGTTCCCCGTTGCGAAGGATTCCGTCTTTAAGATACCATAACAGTCGTCCTTTGTACTTTCCTCCCATCCTGGAAAAAGCATAATCCAGGGCACAGTTCGGATCATACGCTCTTTTACCTTTCAATTTTATGTTGCTCATCAAATATGATTTAGGAGTTGGGTTTTAACTGCATAGTCCCAAATCTCGAATGCCTCCATTGTTTACTAGATTTGAGTGTTTACTCAGAGTAAACACTCAAATCTAGTAAACAAAATGCAGACAACAATTAAAATGATTGCTGAGCATTGAGAAAATGAATTCGTGTGAATTTAAACCTGAAAAACTGATTTCAAATACTTTGTATTCGCCCCGAAATTCTCCTTCACGCTTTTCGGATTTTTGGAATCCCTTGATCTTTCGATCACCAGCCAACCCTTCCACTTCATCTGATCGAGTGCCGC
>Ga0247730_1000112_pt1 | contig 81255 bp, 82 predicted proteins | sample UWRJL073202C2_FD_180959 | JGI IMG/M metagenome (GOLD analysis project Ga0247730, IMG submission 180959) | Plant litter microbial communities from Arlington Agricultural Research Station in Wisconsin, United States - UWRJ-L073-202C-2 | ecosystem: Environmental > Terrestrial > Plant litter >...
AAGGATGGGACGCGCATCGCTGTCGGTGGGCGGCCGCTCCGCTTCCTGCATGAGCTGACGCTTCGGGCCTCGCCGGGAATGCCGACCTTGGTCAACGCTCCGCTAGCGTTTCGCGGCTATTGCGGGCGGGATATCATGGGCGATGTGCGGGGCAAGGTGGTGCTCTGCTATGGCACACGTCGGGCGGGGATGCCGGCGCCGGCCGAGCGGACTGAGGCGGCGAGGGCCGGCGGCGCGCTGGGGTTGCTCACCATCGCCGACCCGTCCTTCACGGTAGAGCCGCCGCGCTGGCCGGCCGCCTATGCGCGAACGGTGAGTTTCGAGGGGGCGTCACCCCCAGCCGACGACGGGATGCTGATCGGATCGCTTAGCGCAGAGGCCTTGGAGGCGTTCGTCCCGGATGCGGGCGCGATCATTGCCGGGGGAAGCGCCGGGCAGCCGCTGCCGAGTTTCGATCCGCCGGGCGGCTTTACGGCCCGGATCGCACTCTCCCATCGGGAACTGCGATCGGACAATGTGTTGGCACTCCTGCCCGGCACCGATCCCGTGCTGAAGGATGAGGTCGTCGTTCTCTCCGCGCATCTCGATGGCTATGGGTTCGGGGAGCCTGTGGATGGCGATGCGCTGTATAATGGGGCGTTCGACGATGCGGCCTATGTAGCCCTGCTGCAGCGGCTCGCGGAGCGACGCGCGGGCAAGGGCTATCGCCGTTCGGTGCTGTTCGCGGCCTTCACCGGCGAGGAGAAGGGGTTGCTCGGAGCCAGGCTCTTCGTGGCGCGACCGACCGTGCCGCTTGAGGCGATCGTGGCCGATATCAATTTAGACCAGATACGGCCGATCTTCCCGCTCGATCTGCTGACCGTTCACGCTCTGACCGACAGCACGCTGGGGGACGACGTGCGTGAGGTGGCGGGGCGGCAGAAGATCGCGGTGCGGGTCGACCCCGAGCCCGAGCGCAACCTGCTGACCCGCGCCGACCATTGGCCCTTCATCCAGAAAGGCATCCCCGCGACGGGCTTCGTATTCGGCTATCGGCCGGGATCGCCGTCCGAGCGGATCTACAGGGGCTGGTACGAGACGCGCTACCACCGCCCGCAGGACGACATGACCCAGCCGATCGACTGGACCGCCGCGGCGAAGTTCAATCGCTTCTTCTACGATCTGACCGCCAAGGTGGCGGATGCGCCGGAGCGGCCGAGGTGGAAGCCGGGAAGCCCGTACGCGACAGGCGGGCGCTGATGCGGACCACCTCCGACGCCGACACCGTCCGGCTCTATCATCTGGATGCCGACAGGGGATCGACGATGACCTTGCTTTACGGCACGATGGCCGAAGCGCTGGCGGCCGCCGAGCGTGAGCCGGATGCCGTGCAGGAAGGCCTGTTCCTTCAAACCAGCAACGATGTCGTCGCCTATCTCGATTTCATCGGCGGATGAGGAAGCCGGGGCCGGGGCATGTGTGACATGCCCCGGTGAAGATGGAGGAGGGGACCGTCTCAGGCCGCCGCCTTCTCCCGCTCGCGCATTTCCTGATTGAGCATTTCGGCCAGCAGGAATGCCAGTTCGATGCTCTGCCCGGCATTCAGGCGCGGATCGCAATGAGTGTGATAGCGATCCGCCAGACCCTGCTCCGTCACGGCAATCGCGCCACCCGTGCATTCGGTGACGTTCTGGCCGGTCATTTCGGCGTGGATGCCGCCGCCATGCGTCCCCTCGGCGCGGTGGACGGCGAAGAAGCCGCGCACCTCGGCAAGAATGCGCTCGAACGGACGCGTCTTGTAGCCGTTGGCGGCCTTCACGACGTTGCCGTGCATCGGATCGCAGGACCAGACGACCGGGCGCCCCTCGCGCTTCACCGCGCGGACGAGCTTTGGCAGATGCTTTTCGATCTGGTCGTGGCCGTAGCGTGTGATGAGCGTGATGCGGCCGGGCTGACGCGCCGGATCCAGCGTATCTAGCATCCGCAGCAACGCGTCCGGCTCCAGGCTGGGACCGCATTTCAGGCCGATCGGATTGCCGACGCCGCGCAGGAACTCGACATGGGCCGATCCCTCGAAACGCGTACGATCGCCGATCCACAGCATGTGCGCCGACGTATCGTACCATTCGCCGGTCAGGCTGTCCTGGCGGGTGAGCGCTTGTTCGTACGGGAGGAGCAGCGCTTCGTGGCTGGTATAGAAGCTGGTGGATTTCAGCTGCGGCACTGTCGCCGGGCTGACGCCGCACGCCTCCATGAAGGAAAGCGCGTCGCCAATACGATCGGCGAGCTGCTGATATTGCGTCGCCCACGGGCTGCGGCCCATGAAATCCAGCGTCCAGGCATGAACCTGCTGGAGGTTCGCATAGCCGCCCTGCGCGAAGGCACGCAGCAGATTGAGAGTGGCGGCCGCTTGCGAATAAGCGCGCACCATCCGCATCGGATCGGGAATGCGCGATTCCGGCGTGAAGGCGATATCGTTGATGTTGTCGCCACGATAGGATGGCAGTTCGACGCCGTTGATGACTTCGGTGTCGGACGAACGCGGCTTGGCGAACTGGCCAGCCATGCGACCGACCTTCACGATCGGCAGTTTCGATGCGTATGTAAGGACCACCGCCATCTGGAGGATGACGCGAAACGTATCGCGGATGTTATCCGGATGGAACTCGGCGAAGCTCTCGGCGCAATCGCCGCCCTGGAGCAGGAAGCCCTTGCCGGCGGCGACGAGGGCAAGTTCCTCGGTCAGCGCGCGCGCTTCGCCTGCGAAGACGAGCGGGGGCGACCGGCGCAGTTCCTTCTCCGCAGCTTCCACGGCCTGCGCATCAGGATAGGTGGGAAGCTGCCTCGCCTCGTGGGTGCGCCACGTTTCGGGAGCCCAGTTCGTCGCCATATTCGGTCCTTTCGAGGTGGCGCACTTAGGGGATGTGGCAGCGAAGCTCAATGAGTGGAGCGGCCGATCCGCAGATCGTTGGTAGTAGCAAACCCGCAGGCTGTTGCTGAGCGAGCGCGTTCCGCCGGCCTCTAGCCCTGTCGCTCCGCCAACATCGAAGCGATCATAGGCTGGAGCGCGTCGTTGAAGCGCGCCAGCGTGGTGGGCGGACATCCGCCGAACAAGGTGGTGAGCCGCCCGTCGCGCCAATCGTGCAGGGCGAAGCCGGGATCGCCATCCTCGATCAAGGCCCGACCGTCGGGATGGTCCGCGTCGATCGGGGTAAGGACGAGGCTGACTTCCGGTGCGGTGGAGGGGCAGACGATCAGCGGGAAGCCGGCCCAAGTGGTATGGGTGGCTCGATGGACGTGCCCGGTGGTGATGGCGACGATCTGCCTGTGCTGGGCGAGCGTGCGCTCCAGCAGCGCGATCCACGGCTCGGTGGGGCTGGGATCCATCCACGGTATGCCGACGGACTGTGGCGGATGGTGCAGGAAGATGAGCGTCGGCTCGGCCGGGGCTGCGGCGAGTGTTTCGGCAAGCCAGGCAGCGCGTACGTCGCAATAGCCGCCGCCATGACGGCCAAGCTCCAGCGTATCCAACAGGATCAGGCGGAGCCCATCGCCTTCGATGACTTGCTGGAGGAAGCCGCCGGGCGACGGCGTATCGGGAAAGGCATCGGTGAGGGGGCCGCGCAGATCATGATTGCCGGCCATCACGTGAACCGGCATCGGGCAGCGCGCAAGCGCGCGGGCCAGAACATCATAGCTTTCCTGATCGCCGGATTCGGTCAGGTCTCCCGACGCGATGAGCAGATCGGGCAGGGGATCCAGCGCGAGGATACGATCGAGTACATGGTTCAATCGCCGCAGGTTTGGTTCGTCGGGGTGGCAGCGTTCGAAGCCGATGTGCAAATCGGATATCTGCGCGATCAGCATTGATGTGGGCCCCCCCGCACGTCTCATCCATCATCCCTTACGGCGCCGCCAGCGGAAGGTTGCATGACCTTCCGCGTCGATTGGCGCTGTGCCGCCGTCGCGCCGCGCCGATCGTCCCTGTGATAGACATGACATGTCGCGCAGCTGGAGGCGACCTGCGCCTTTTTCGCGATCCGGCCGCCATTTTCGCCGACGTGGCAGGTGCGACAATTGGCGATGCCCGGAATGTCCACATCGCGCGCATCGCCGGATTTGGCGGCGTTGTGGCAGCTCAAACAGCTTTCGGTGGCGTGTGCGCGGTGATCGAACCAGCCGTTCACGAAGAAATGGTCCGGCAGCGTGACGGGCGCGATCTTGAAATCGATCGCGTCGGGGCGTGAAGGCATGGTGATGCGGTGGCAATCGGCGCAGGTGCCGTTGGGGGCAAAGAGCGCGCGGATAGCCTGGCCGGCGCTGCCGCCTGGGGCCTGCAGCGAGGCCACCTGTGCTGCGGCGAAACCACCGGGGCGCTTGCGCGTGAAGCCGGCGAGCGGCTGAACGGTCGTGCCGCCGCCCGCGCCGTAAAAGTCGCGGACTTGTGCGATCGCTTGGGCGACATCGCCGTGGCGGAGCGTGCGCACCTGGCCGTCACGCCGCCCGAAGGCGAGGCTGTGGCAGGACTGGCAATCCTTCTCCATCGTGATCGGCCGGAAGCCGGCGCCGCCGGGATCGGGCACATGGCAGCCCGCGCAATCCAGCCCGCCTGTTTTCACCTGTACCAACGTCTGCGCCATTCGTGCGACACCGTTGGTGGCGGACAGGTGCAGATCGTGCGCGAAGAGCAGGCCGGTTTCCTGTTTGGGATGCGCATCCAGCGAGGTGCGGCGGAAGACTGGGTTCGTGCCGGGCCGGATCAGGATGGCGGGCTGGAACTGCGGATGTTCGGTGCCGAAATCCTTGGTGTCCCCCAGCTTCGTTTCCGGCAGTTTTTCCTTTAGCGCGGCGTGGCATTCGGCGCAGAACTTCTGGTTCGCCTGCGCGATGGGCATCGACGTGCCCTTATGCTCCGTATGGCAATCGACGCAGCGCCCCGCCGGACGGTTGAAGGCATGCGCCACGGCGAGGCTGAGCTTGCCGCCGACTGTATTCGGCGCGAGCGCGACACGCAGCTTTTCCGGATCGGCATGATCGTGGACGGTCTGGTGGCAGGTCTTGCAGCTCTCGTCACGAACCGAGACGAACGCCTTGGTGTGGCAGGCGGTGCAAGTGTTGGCGAGGTTGGCATGTGCCGTTGAAAGCGGCCCGGCCGACCAGCTGCGATCGCCATGAAACGCAGCGCCGGCCATCATCTGATCGGCGGTGAGCTTCTTGCCGTGCTCGGAAAAGTAGGCACCGATCGGCCATGCCAGGAAGACCAGCAGCACGATTAGCGCCGATGTCCAGGCGAGCAGGCGACGGGACGGCATGACGCGGGAGAGGGTGAAGAGCGTACGTTCGTCGATCTCGTCCGCAGCGGCGGCACGCTGGCCGTAGCGCTCGGTCGTAATCCCGATCGCCTGCGCCTCTTCGTCCCACGCGATTTCCAGCCGGAAGCCCGCGATACGCACCTCCGCGCCCGCGCGCGCATCGACTTCGCTCTCCAGTGTCGAGCGGCCATCGATGGAAAAGGGGATGCCGACGAGCGAGCGAACGATCAGCCGGCGGGGGCCGGTGCAGACAAGCTCTGCATGCCGGAGCGTGACTTCCAGATCGGTGAGCACGATATCCGAGGATGGATCGCGGCCGACCGTGATCCGATCCGCATCCACACGGCGGCTGCGACGGATCTCACGGCCAGTGGCGGAAGCGGAAACGGCGTGGAGCAGGAATGTCATCGACCTGCTATCAGTAGAAGAAGACGGAGATGACGTGCACGATCAGGGCCGCAATCAGCGCGATCGTCGCCGGCACATGCACGTAGAGCCAGATCTCCAGAATCGCGCGCAGGCGCAAATGGCGACGAAGCTGGGCGACGAGGCCGTGCTTTTGGTTAAGCAGGCTCTTCAGCCGCGTCATCGTATCGGCCGGGATTTCGCCGGCCAGATCGCTCAACCGGTGTTGTGCTTCGGTGGTCGCGCTCTCCAGCACGCCGGAGCGGAGACGGGCGCGCAGGCCCCCGCCGAACGCATCTTCCGCAAGGCTGGACTGGATCAGCGCGGCTGCGCGCGGGCCGAGCGGCTGCGCGGCCGAGTGAAGCTGGCGATCGATCGCGCGCAACCCTTCCAGCATCTGCGTCTCGGTCAACTCTCCCCGGTTTTCGGACAGCTTGGACGGTAACACCGCATAGGCGATCACCCCGAATATTCCGGAGAGGATGACGAACATCATCAGCGCGTAGGCGAGGGTGTGAACGTTCCATCCGAAGTGGAAGCCGGTGTGGAGCGTGCCGATGACGACCAGTGACAGGCCGAGCCAGACATGCGCGGACGTCCATGCCTTGAGCGACCAAACGCCGGGCGACATACGCCGCTTACGGATGCCGAGCGCGGTGAGCCACAGGATCAGGCCGAAGCCGATCGTGCCGAGCGTGTAGCCATAGACCGTGTCGCCCTCGCGCCGGGGGATGGGGCTGTCGATCGCATAGATCAGGATTACGACCAGGCAGAGCAGACTGGCGATCTTGGCCCAGCGCCAGTTGCGATGGCGCAGAAAACTGTCGTGCAGCACGGCGCCTGAGCGGCGGACCTGCTTGCGGGGGGAGTGCGTGGCCATCAGTGGGTAGCCCCTGACGCCATCCCGCCTATCCCAAGCGCAGTCGAGGGACAGCAGCGCCGAGCGAAGCCGAGGCAAGTCTTATTCGAACGCGACGTTGATGTTCGCATCTCGACGTCGCTCGATGCTGGCGGTCCCTCGACTGCGCTCGGGATAAGCGGCGAGGGAGAGGGCAGGACAGCGCTCACCGTTCGGCTCCCAGCCGGGCAACCGTCAGGAACTCTTCGGGCGCCACGCGGATGGCAGCGCCGGTGGGGCAGGCGCGGACGCAGGCGGGGCCACCGTCTATGCCGGAACACATGTCGCACTTGATCGCCTTCTTCGGCTTCTCGACGCCAGCGGGCATGTTGTCGTGCACCCATTTGTGGGACGGTTCGCCCGGCCCCGGTCCGCGACCGAAGAGCAGCCACGACAGGAGGCCCGGCTTCTTGGGCGGAACCTTGTCCAGCCGGATCACGCCATAGGGGCAATTGCGCTGGCAATTGCCGCAGCCGATGCAGCTATCGTCAACGAACACTTCGCCATCCGGCCCGCGATGGATGGCATTGGGCGGGCAATCGGCCATGCAGTGCGGATGTTCGCAATGGCGGCACGATGTCGGCACATGGAGATGTGCGTAGGTGCGCCCCGCCTCGCGATCGAGGCGGGAGAGGCCTTCGTGGCTGTCCGCACAGGCCTTCTCGCAATTGTCGCAGCCGACGCAGAGCTTTTCGTCGATCAGCAACACGTCGGTCGCCTCGCCGATGCCGTTCTCCACCAGGAAGTTGGCGACGGAGGAATAGAGATCCACCGCCCCGCCGAAATCTTCCTTTCGGCCCTCGATGAAGCTGTTCACCTGCCGCCGCGCCGCCATGTCCATGCGGGCACGCTCCAGCAGCTTCGGATGCGTGTCGAGCAAGGCCGCGAACGCCTCGCCATCGATGCGCAGCACTTCGGATTTGATCGCCGCGCGGACGGTTGCGGTGCGGGTGCCGCCTTCGATCAGCGCCATTTCGCCGACATAGGATCCGGCGGGGAGATAGGAGAGGAAGATCGGCTTTCCGCCGACCTTCTTCTCCACGATCATCGAACCGGAGCGGATCACATAGATGTCGCGGCCGGCATCGCCCTCCACCAGAATCGTCTCGCCGGCCCTGACCTGCTTGATCTCCGAATGGGCCATGACGTCCGTCAGATCGGCGGCAGTAAGGCCGGAGCCGAACATCTGGAGCAACTGCCGCTCGGTGGAGATGCGGGTGATGGCCCGCTTCACGGCCGGCGCCTGACTCATCAGCTTGAGCGTGGCGGAGCGGGGAATTTCAAGCAGCACGCATGGTTTGGCGGCACGGACGGTGGATCCGCGACGGCGACCGGAGATCAGGCCGACCTCACCGAAGATCGACCCCGCGCCGATCATCACATCGGTGCCCGGCGCCACTTCGACCGCGACGGCTCCGGTTACGATCGCGAAGAGCGACGAGCCGGGATCGTTGCGGCGGAAAATCGTCTCACCCGCCGCAAATGCAGCGATCTCGCTGTCGAGCATGAATTCGCGCATCTGCAACGGCGAGAGATCGTGCAGGATATCCACCTGCGCGCGGATATGTTCCAGCCAGCCGGCAACGCCTTCGGTGGGGGCGATGCCGGAGGGCAGCCCGAAGAACTTCTTCTCCAGGATCGGTTCGTCGGCGGGTTTGAGGCTGGTGTTGCCGGCGATGAACTCCACGACGTCATAGCCCTGGTTCATGCAGTGCTTGATGAGCGGATAACCCGCGAGCGCGCCGATCACGTAGATGCCGGGGACGGTGGATTCGAAGGTTGGTGAGAGCTTCGGATAGGAGATGCGGTCAGCGCTCGCGAATTGTACGCCGGTGCCGGGCACGACCGATCTGCGCCCGTCCTTCTCCTCGAAGCTGGCGCAGCACGCCTCCACGAAGGCGCGGGGCGGGGCGGAGCCGATGCGGGCGATCGTGCGATTGCACGGCACGGTCACGGTGCCGTCGCGTCCATCGAACGTGATCGTATCGCCGCCGATCGCGGCCGTATTCGTTTCGTGCCGGATGGTTATGCGGCCCTCTGCTTCGGCCGCCAGCAGCAGCTTGATATTGGCGTCCTTGGCGGTCGGGAATTCGGACGTGCGATTGACCAAGGTGACGACGTTGCGCTGTTCGGGATCCGCGGCGAGGCCCAGCGCATTTTCGATCCCCGCATCGCCGCCGCCGATCACGGTGATATGTTCGTCGATGAACTCGGCCGGATCGTCCAGCGTGTATTGCACCTGCGCGCCGTCTGCGACCGGGCAACGCATCAGGTTCGGATTGCCCTGCGTGCCGATGGCGAGGATGATCGTCTCCGCCTTCACACCGGGCTTGCCCTTGATCGCGATCGTGAAATCGCCCTGGGCGCCGGTGACGGCGGTGACGTCCGCTTCCATCAGCACGTTCACCCGGCGGTGGGCGGTGCCATCGTTCCAGGCGCCCAGGATCGCCTCCCGCTTGCCAGCGGCGAAGTCTAGGTCCGAGCGCAGCACCAGCTGGCTCGGCGTGGCCATGACGTGCTTGCCCTTCTGATATTTGTAGATCGTATCGGAGAGATGATCGGTCTTTTCGATCAGCACATGATCGAGGCCGAGGGCGGCCGCATGCGCTGCGGCGCTGAGCCCCGCAGGCCCAGATCCGATGATGGCGACGCGATGCATCGTCATTGTATTCCCCCAATTCCCCACGTCCGCTCTAGCATCCCTGCCGCCGCAGGCTAGAGGGGGCCGGAGGCGGCGGAGGAACGAATTTGGCGGGCGAAGGCGGGGGTGGGGCAAGCCGGATCGGGCTGTACGCCCTGGTGCTGGCCGGCGTCGCGGCGGTGGTGGCGCTTGGAGTGCGCTATCGCGAGGGCGACGATCAAGGCGCTGCGCCGTCTGCCGCCGCGCCGCAGACGGACGCTCCGAAGGGTGACGTCAGCCAGATGGTTCGAGCGCTGGAAGCCAAGCTGAAGGCCAATCCGAAAGATGCCGAAGGGTGGCGGATGCTCGGCTGGTCCTATTTCAACATGAGCCGATTCCCGGATGCGGCCCGCGCTTATGCCCGCGCGACGGAGCAGGCGCCGGGTGATGCGGGCTTATGGTCGGCGCTGGGCGAAACCCTGATCTACGCCCACAAGAAGGGTGTGGACGCCGATGCGGCCCATGCTTTCTCCCGTGCTTTGGAGATCGATCCAAAGGACGCGCGCGCCCGCTATTTCATGGCCGTGCGCCAGGATCTTAGCGGGGATCACAAGGGCGCGATCGATGCGTGGATCGCCGTGCTGCGCGATGCCCCGACAGACGCGCCCTATGCAGACTCCGTGCGGACGCTGGTGACGACCGTCGCCAAGCGCGAGAAGATCGACATTGCGGGCCGCTTGCCGACCGCGCCTTCGCCCCGAACGGTGGCGAGCGATGCGATCCCGGGCCCAACGACGGGGCAGATGCAGGATGCGGCGCGGATGAGCCCTTCCGAGCAGGACGGCATGGCCCGCGCGATGGTGGAAAGGCTGGCCTCGCGGCTTACCCAGCAGCCTCGCGACGAGCAGGGGTGGATCCGGCTGATGCGCGCGCGGATGGTGCTGGGCGAAAAGCCGGCGGCGAAGGCCGCCTATTCCAAGGCACGGGCGATCTTCGCCAGCGACGCGGCTGCTCTGGGCCGGATCGGTGCCGCCGCGCAGGAACTGGGCGTCGAATGAGCGGCGCGCCGGCCTCTCCGCCCGAAGGCGCTGCGGCCGACTGGACGATCGACCAGGGCTGGGATCGTTATACGCCCGCCGAACATGCGACGTGGGATCAGCTGTTCGCCCGACAATCCGCGATGCTGCCGGGCCGGGTGACGCCCGAGTTTCTCGCCGGGCTGGGCGTGCTACGCATGGAGCGCCCCGGTATCCCCGATTTCTCTGCGCTCAACGCGCGGCTGATGAAGGCGACCGGATGGCAGGTGGTGGCGGTGCCGGGGCTGGTGCCGGACGCGGTGTTCTTCGATCATTTGGCCAACCGCCGCTTCGTGGCGGGGCGCTTCATACGAACGCCCGATCGGTTGGACTATCTGCAAGAGCCGGACGTGTTCCACGACGTATTCGGCCATGTGCCGCTGCTCACGCATCCCATGTTTGCCGATTACATGCAGGCGTACGGGCAGGGCGGGCAGCGTGCGGCAGGGCTGGGGGCGATCGAGCGGCTCTCGCGGCTTTACTGGTATACGGTGGAGTTCGGGCTGATCGCGGGGACGGACGGCCTGCGCCTGTACGGATCGGGGATCGTCTCCTCCTTTGGCGAATCGACCTTCGCGCTTGATGATCCGTCGCCTCACCGGATCGGCTTCGACATGAAGCGCATCATGCGGACCGGCTACCGGATCGACGATTACCAGCAGAGCTATTTCGTGGTCGACAGTTTCGAGGATTTGCTGCGGCAGACGGTAGAGACCGACTTTGCGCCGCTCTACGATGCTTTGGAGACGGAGCCCGATCTGGCGCCCGATGCGTTGCTGGCTACGGATCGGGTGATCGCGCGCGGGACGCAGGCTTATGCGGAGCGTGGCGGCTGACCCGATCTTCGTTGCGAACGGGATGAGGCGAAGATCATGAAAAAACCCTCTCTGGCCTGCGTGGCTCTGGCCTCTTTCTCGTTGAGCGGGGCGGCATCGGCGCAATTGCCGGCGGGGCTGCTCGGCAGTCTTGCACCCAACGTTTCGTCCGCTAGCGCCGGCAATGCCGCAGGGCTGCTGACCTATTGCATCAAGAACAAAGTGCTGGGCGCGCAGGATGCCTCGGCGGTGTTGGGCAAGCTGACCGGCACGAACGACGTCACGCAATCCAAGGATTATGCGCAGGGATCGGCGGGCGTGGTGCAAACCGGCAACGGCACAGGCTTTTCGCTGGCCAATCTGAAGGGCCAGCTGAAGACGCGGATGTGCGACATGATGCTGCAGCATGGGCGTTCGCTGGCCGGTTTCTAACCGCAATCAGGCTTCTGTACCGATCGGTTCTGGATATTTTCGAACCCAGCTATTAAATTGCCGGATCAGGGAGTTCGAGAGACGATGAAGCGGGACGTGATCCGGTATCTGGATTCGGTGAAGGCGCGCGATCCCGCGCCGCGTTCCCGTTGGGAAATTCTGCTGTATCCGGGCGTGTGCGCGCTCGTCCTTCATCGCGCGGCGCACTGGTTGTTCGAAGCGGAGCTGTGGTTCCTGGCGCGGTTCGTTAATCACATCGCCCGCTTCCTCTCCGCGATCGATATCCATCCGGGCGCACAGATCGGGCGTAACCTGTTCATCGATCATGGCTTCACCGTGATCGGCGAAACCGCGGTGATCGGCGACAATGTGACCATCTATCAATGCGTCACCCTGGGCGGCACGAACCCGGCCAACGGTATCGCCGGCAAGCGCCATCCCACGATCGAGGATGATGTTATCATCGGGTCGGGCGCGCAGGTGCTGGGGCCGATTACAGTGGGCAAGGGTGCGCGCATCGGTGCGAACGCCGTCGTCACGCGCGATGTGCCGCCGGGCGCGACGATGACTGGCATTCCCGCGCGATCCACCCTTGTCGATGCGCAGAAATATAATGATTTCGTTCCTTACGGCACCCCATGCAGCGAGCGCTTCGATCCGCAAACGCAGCAGCTGGAATTGTTGAAGTGCGAAGTCGAAACGCTGCGGGCGAAGCTGGCGCAGATCATCGAGCAGCGCGATACTTCCGCGCGGGATCGCGATTGCGCCTGAGCGGGAACGCGGGCTGATGGGCGTCGTCACACCCTTTCCCACGCCCGATGCGGCGCAGACCGTTTTCGTCCGTGCCGAGCTTCAGCGCATCCTGGATCTGTATGGCCGGATGGTCGCGGCGGGGCACTGGCGCGATTATGCGATCCACTTCGGCCGGGATGCGGCCTCGTTCGCGTGCTTCCGCCGATCGGCCGAACGGCCCGAATACAGGATCGAGAAGCGTCCTGCACTGCGCAACCGTCAGGGGGAATGGGCGCTGATCGGTGAGGCCGGCGTCGTGCTGAAGCGCGGGCAGGAACTGGGCCCGGTGCTGGCCCCGATCGAGCGCAAGCTGATGAAGCTGGTCGAGGATTGACGCTGGGGAGACGCGGAACGGGCGTTCCGGCCAACGTCCGTTGCGCTGCCGGTTCGGCATGCCTATCTCGGTGGACGTGTACAGGGAGCTGATATGACCACGTTCGACGATCGCGAAAAAGCCTTCGAAGCGAAGTTCGCGCGCGACGAGGAGATGGCGTTCCGGATCACGGCGCGCCGCAATCGTCTGCTCGGCGCATGGGCGGGCCAGCTGATGGGCCTCACGTCCGAGGAAAGCGACGCATACGCCAAGGCGGTCGTCCAGGCCGATTTCGAAGAAGCGGGTGACGAAGACGTGATCCGCAAGCTGCTGGGCGATCTGGTCGGCGCGAACGTGGACATGGATGAAAGCCGGATCCGGTCGGCGCTGGACGACGCGACTATCGAAGCGCGCCGTCAATTGCTCGAGAGCTTCTGAGGCCGCCATGCCGATGCAGGCCGACGAGATCGAGACGATGATCCGGGCAGCGATCCCGGACGCCCATGTCGAAATTACGGATCTCGCCGGGGACGGCGATCATTATGCGGCCCGCGTGGTCGCCGAAAGCTTCCGGGGTATGCCCCGCGTTCGCCAGCATCAGCGCGTCTACGATGCGCTCGGCGGGCGGATGGGCGGCGTGCTCCACGCGCTGCAGCTCACCACCGCTCTTCCTTCCTGATTGCCCAAGAGGACTTCCCCATGACCATCGATACCCAGGATGCGCAGGCCCGGATCGACACTGCCGTCAAAGGCAATGACGTGCTGTTGTTCATGAAAGGCACGCCGCTGTTTCCGCAATGCGGCTTCTCCAGTCGCGCCATCGCCATTCTCGAGCATCTGGGCGTCGAGTTCCAGTCGGTGGATGTGTTGCAGGATCAGGGCATCCGGCAGGGCATCAAGGAATATTCGAACTGGCCGACGATCCCGCAGCTCTACGTGAAGGGCGAATTCGTCGGCGGATCGGACATAATGATGGAAATGTATGAGAGCGGCGAACTGGCCGAACTCATGCAGGACAAGGGCGTGGCGGCAGCCTGAGGGCGTCCGTCCTGATCCGCGCCCTCATCCTCGCTGCCGCTCCTGTCGGGCAGCTGACGTGATCGGCGTGATACGGATCCTGATCTCAAGCAGGTGTAGGGGCAAGGTCGCTCAATCGCCGCGCCCTTCACATCTGCAAGGGCCGACGCCACATCCTAGTGATGTCCGCACAGATTACAGGCGTCTCGCAGACGCTGCATCCATTGATCCGGCGTGTGCTTGCGCCCAATCCATCGCCTTTCACCTATACCGGCACCCAGACATATATTGTCGGCACGGGCGAGGTGGCGGTAATCGATCCAGGCCCGGACGAAGCCGATCATATCGCCGCGCTCCTGCGGGCGGTGGATGGCGAGAAGGTGACGGCGATCATGTGCACGCACACACATCGGGACCACAGCCCCGCCAGCCGCGCGCTCCAGGCGGCGACCGGCGCACCGATCATCGGCTGTGCGCCGCTCGTGCTGACGGATGAGGGGCCGCGATCGGACGCGGCGTTCGACGTAAGCTATGCGCCCGATCGGGTGCTGGCGGATGGGCAGACGATCACTGGGCCGGGGTGGACGCTGGTGGCGGTGGCGACGCCCGGCCACACGTCCAATCATCTCTGCTTTGCGCTCCCCGAAGCGGAGGCGCTGTTCACGGGCGATCATGTGATGGGGTGGTCGACCAGCGTCGTCTCCCCGCCGGATGGGGATATGCAGGATTATATGGCGAGCCTGGACAAGCTGATGGCCCGCAGCGATCGCATCTATTATCCGGCGCATGGCGATGCGGTGGAACAGCCGCAGCGCTTCGTCCGCCACATGGCCGGCCATCGCAAAAGCCGCGAAAACCAGATCCTGAAGCTGCTGGGCGATGGCCCGCATACGATCCCCGATATGGTCGCGCGCATGTATCGTGGGCTGGATCGCAAGTTGATCGGTGCCGCCGGGCGATCGGTCCAGGCGCACCTGATCGATCTCGGACGGCGTGATCTCGTTTGGCAGGACGGCGATCACTGGCTGGTGGCGGCGTGATGCGGCCGATTGTCCGGGCGGCCGGCGGCGCCATCCTGATCGCGGCAATCGTAGGGTTGCTTTACGTCGGCGTCGGCTGGCGGCTGCGGCACATGTTCGACAGTGATCCATCGACAGTGGCGCGGGCCAGCCTGCAGGCGGTGCGTCAGCAGAACCGGCTGGTGCCGTTCGCGGCGCGCTTCGTGGCGGTGGTGACGGCGGAGGAGAGCAAGTTTGGCTTTTCGGCGCGCAAGACGCTGATCATGCCGGGGCTCGTCCGCTATTCAATCGATCTTGCAAAGCTGCACGATCGGGATCTCGCATGGGACCCGGCAAGCCGTGTCCTGACGGTGACGCTTCCGCCGATCGAACTGGAAGGGCCGGAGGTCGATCTGACCGCGATCCGCGAATATGGGCAGGGCGGCGTCTGATGGCGCTGACGGATGCCGAGAAGGAACTGGACGCGGCCAACCGCAAGGCGGGTCAGGCCGAATTGGTGGAGCAGGCGCATGACGCACTGCCGATGCGGCTGGCCGCCGAAGCGGCGCGATCGGCGATCGAGCGCAGCTTCGCCATGCCGCTCAAGGCGGCGGGGGTGGATGCTACGGTTGTGGCGCGGTTCGGGGCTGAAGCGCGCTAGGCAGCGTTCTGGCTGGCCATGCCGGGCATGCCAAACGGCAGTTCTCTCCCAGTGGAGCAGGACCCCCTTTTTAAGACTTAGGCTAGAACTGGCCGGATCGTTCCGGCCGTCGGATCAGCGATAGAAGACGTGATCGCCGACAGCCGCGACGCGCTGGCGCGTCCGGAAGAAGCTGTTCTGCGGGCTGTAGGCAGCGCGAAAGAACATCGCGCCGGGAACGACGGCGGCTTCGTCGCCGCTCAGCGTATCGCGCGCCACATCGAGGGCGGCTTCCCACGTCTCGTCGGAACGAGGGCGATAGGCGGCGGTGTTGAAATACTGGCCTGGCTGGTTGGCGACGGCGCAGATCGTGTCGCCGAAGCGGCCACCGGCCTTCATACGATTGATCAGCGTCTGAGCAACGGCGACCTGGCCCGAGCGGGGCTGGTTGCGGGCTTCGTGGTGGATCACCTTGGCCAGGCACGTGAGCGACGCATCGTCCATCTGGGCCACGGGCTCAACTACTGGCGTGGTGGTTTCGGCGCTGGCGGCATCCTGCACGATGGGGGCGGACGGGGCCATACCGGTGAAGTCGTAGCTCAGCATCGGCGTGCGCTCTGCGGCAAGGCTGGTGCTGGCGGGAAGAATCACAACCGCAGCGGCGATAAGCGCGCCGGCGGAAACAACGAAAGTACGCCGGAGAACGGCCATCGACTACTCTTGTGCATGCGCAAAACCGCCCACGTGGCTGGAACTGGTGCCACGCTCGCGGATTTCACGTCTTGTCCAGGAGGCGAAAGTAAGCCCGGCTCCTGACCAGATGGCTGCCTGATCGTTAACCTGACCCCCGACGTCAAACGATCCACGATGAATTGTTACGTTCTCGGGACGAGTTGCGGATCTTTCGATTCGCTCGACGCTTCACGCCGTTCTCTCACCGCCGCAGGCTAGCTGCTGATTTCTATCGAATTTTGCCCATTCCCACGCTAGCGAGGGAATAAGGGGACAATATGGTGGAAGACGGCAGCGGTTCGACCATCCTGCAACTGGTGCGCAGCGCATTGGCGTCGCGCGAGTCGGAAGCGCTTCGGCGCGATAGGCTACTTGCTGCTATCGCGCTGTTCCTGGGTCTCGGCTTCCTACTCGCGCTGCCATTCGCGTTGCAGGCCGGCGCGTCCTTCTTCCTGCCCGTAACCGCCGCTCTCGTCATCGCGATCGCGCTGGTGCCGATGCTGGAATGGCTGGAGCGGCGTGGCATTCCCTCCGGGCTGGCGGCGTTCCTGTGCGTCGCGACGTTTCTTGCCATCGCCAACGCCGCAATCGCCGCGATCGTGGTGCCGGCGGCCGGATGGTTTGCGGTGCTGCCGGAGCGGATCGGACGGATCCGCCACAATCTGCGCCCGATCCTGGATCTCTATGCCAGCCTGGATCGCTTCATCAGCGATACCTCGTCCACCTTCATGCGCAGTTCGGTGCGGGGGCGGACGGTTACGGTGGAGCAGCCAAGCTCGCTGATCGATATCGTTGCCCTGTCGGCACCGGTGGCGATCGTGGAAGCGTTTTTCGCGATCCTGGTCGTCTTCTTCTTCCTGTCTGGCTGGACGCGGCTGCGGCGCCAGACGATCACAAGCCGGGGCAGCTTCACCAGCGCGATGGCGACGGCGCGGGTCATCCAGGAAATGGTGGATCGGACGTCGGCCTATCTCTCGACCATCACGATCATCAATATCTCGCTCGGCCTGCTCGTCGCTTTCGGGCTGTGGATCATAGGCTTGCCGACGCCGCTAATGTGGGGCGGGATCGTCGCCCTGTTCAATTACATGCCCTATCTCGGCCCGATCATGGCGGCGCTGCTGCTGACGCTGGGCGCGCTGATGAGCTTCAAGGATGCCTGGTATGCGGCCTTTCCGCCGCTGATCTTCGTCGTCTGCCATTTGATCGAGGCGAACATGATCACGCCGACGCTGGTGGGGCGGCGGTTGACGATCAATCCGCTGCTGATCCTCGTCGCGCTGAGCTTCTGGGGCTGGGTGTGGGGCGCGGCGGGCGCGCTGCTGGCGGTGCCGCTCCTGATCATCGTCAAGACGGTGATGGCGTCAGCGGGCAAGCCGGACATCGCCGGCTTCCTGTTCGAGGAAGGGACGCTGACCAATCCCCAACCAGAGCCGCCTGCGGCGTCCTGAGGGTTCGTAGAAGCGGGCGGCAACATTAGCTCTGCGGATCGAAGTTCGCCGCGAGAAATCGATCAGAAGTCCGTTGACAGCGAGGCGGGCGCTGCCTAGTTGGCCCGCTCCGCCGATACGGTCTTATTTGCGGGTGTAGCTCAGTTGGTTAGAGCGCCGGCCTGTCACGCCGGAGGTCGCGGGTTCGAGCCCCGTCACTCGCGCCATTCTCTCCAGAGAATGGCTGGAACCGAGGCGCTTCGATCCCTTTGATATCGTCCGTGCCGCAAAGCCTCTTGCGTGCAAGCCCCGCAGGCGCGACACTCTCGGCTGTGAGCGAGTCTGCCTATAAGCCGACCAACGAATATGAGGACGAGCTGGATCAGCTTGCCCATTCGATCCGTGACGAACTTCGCTCGGCGGGCTTTCGACCCGCGTTCGATCTGGAGCCGGAGATTGCGCCCGCTAGCCAAGTCGAGCAGTCCCGTCGCAGACGGCGCCTCACGCTGCGCCGGACGATATCGGGTTATGTGGCGCCGATGATGGTGATGATCGCGGTCTTCGTCCTGCTGCGAGTGATCCTGCCCGTTCTCTGAAGGCGCGGACCGTCAATCCTCCGAGAGGATGAACCTTGCCACGGCGTCCGGTTGCGTGATCGGCAGCATATGGCCGCCGTCCATCATCGTCAGTCGCGCACCCGGGATTTGCGACGCTGTCAAAGTGCCGTGGATCGCGGGATCAAGCAGCTGATCTCCTCGACCGAACAGGATGCGCACCCGAAGCGTGATCTGCGTGTAGCGGGCCGCCATCAGCGCCAGCTGAGCCCGTGCTGTCGAAATCTCGTCAAAGCCCGCCGCAAGCGCGTCCGATCGAAGCGCGAGCACGGCGCCGCCTGCTTCGTCGAAATCCGAAGGCACGGCCTCGGGTGCGAACACGACCCGTTGAACGCGGTGGCGGATCGCGGCGCCGAGCGGCACCGCAGCCGTCTTGCATGCCATATTCCGCAGCCACGACGGGGCGGCGAGATATGTCTTGAAGGGCTGCTGCACGACCATCTCCGGCTGGCTCAGCGGGGCGAGAAGGACGAGCCGGCGAATCAGGTCAGGATGGTCCAGCCCCAAGGCGAGGGCGACGGCGCCGCCTAGCGAGTGACCGACGACCACTGGACGATCGAGGTCCATTTCCGTGATGAAGCGGGCAACGATGGCGGCATGTTCGCTAAGGCCATAGCCGGCCATACGCGGCGAATAGCCGGCACCGGGCCGATCGAGCAGCAACACGCGATTCGTTTCGGACAGACGTGTCAGCAGCGCGTAGGAAAAATTGCGCAGCTGCCCGCCGAGACCGTGGATCAGGACGATTGCAGGCCCAGACCCCGCTTCGACATAATGAAGGCGGACGCCATCGATGGTTACGAAGCCGCCGACCGGCGGTGCGCGCCGCTCCACCTGCTTGCGGGCGAAGGCGGAGAACAGATAGCCCAGGCCCAACGCCGCGCCCGCGCCGGCAGCCACGATCGCCGCAACTTTACCGACCTTCATGGCGTCGCCGGCTCAGGATCACGTGAAAACTCCGAAAACGTTAGGCAACCCGCAAGACATAACGGCCGGCATGGGCGCGCGTTTACCGGGATCGGCGATTGCGCCGCAGGCTCGCCCGGCAAAGCCGATCGAGCCGAAATCGGTCCAGCAATCCGAAGGTATCCGGGGCACGCGCATAGCCCAGTTTGAACAGCGCGAAGATCACCGCGTGTGCATCGGCGTAATCGCCTGATTCGGCTAGCAAACGGGCGCGATCGCGGAGGTCCATCCGGGCAAGAATAATCTACTCGCGCCAATAATCCATATGCGACGTTCGGAGTGGTCAATCGGACGAATGGATCAGCGCCAGCGGCCGAGCTCCATCCAGCGTAGCAACGGCTTGAGCGGGAGGATCCAGGCAATGCCGAAGAAGCAGTAGATCGGCGCTTGAACGAGGGAGGGAAGGCGCCCCAGCGGGCCGGACAGGCTGGCGACGCCGAAGCACCAGACGAGGATCAGCATCAGAATGAGTGCCATGCCGAATGGCTTGCGCCACGAAGGCGTCATGCGGCGACGTCCGGCATCGGGATCCACTCTTTTTCGGTCACGATGGCGTGGAGGGGCATATCCCACGGATCATGGGGCAGACGCCCAGGGACTTCCTGAACGCTCCACGCAAAACCCACCCGATGAGCGCCCGGATAGCGGACCAACGCGCGATCATAATGGCTCTTGCCCTGGCCGATCCGGCCGCCATGACGATCGAAACCCACCACCGGCGTGACGATCAGATCCGGCGCGACTAGCGGCGCCGAGGCGAGGGGTTGGCGAAGGCGGAAAGGGCCGCGCTCGATCGCATCGCCGGGCGCCCAGCGGCGGAAATCCATTGCCGTGGCGTCGTAGAGCGCCGGCAGCGCGAGGGACTGGCCGCGATCGGCGAGAATGGTCACCAACGGGTTGGGATCGAGTTCGTCATGAATGGCGAGATAAAGCGCGACGATCGCCGTTTCCGGAATGTGCGGTAGGATCAGACGAGCGGCGGCCTCGGCCGCAGCATGAGCGCCGGTCTCTCCCAGATGCGCGACATGATCGGCCCGCGCTGCCCGCAGGCGCTCGCGCAGCGCAGGTTTGTCCGGGTGCGATGCGATATCGCCGGGATCGGAGGAAGGGGGAGTGAGTGGTGGAACCGCCATGTCCGTTTTCCGGAATATCCTCTGACGCCAAAAACGTCAGGTGGGAGCCATGTAGTTTGGGCCAAGGCCCTACCAGGGACAGCCCCCTAGGAAGATGAATCGCCTCAGGGATGTTCTCAGCGGATCGTAACGGGCAGTTCCACCACTTGCTAATCTAGGATCGGGAGAAGGGAACGGCAATGGCCGATCGCACTATATCTTGGACGCAAAGTAGCCCGGGGAGCGCTTCAACCGGCGCTATCCTGCCGCTCAAAGCGCGCAACGATCCGCTCTATACGTTCGGCCAACGCGTCGACGGTCTGCGCGATCGCCGGTGAGAAATCAGGTTCCGCCGCCGGCTCTGCCGGAGCAGGCGCCCTCGCCCCGATTTCGTCCGCGAGGAGAAGCGCGGTCATCAGCAATTGTCGTGCTTCGTTCACGCCGGTCATCGCACCCGCAACGGTGCGGGCGCGTTCATGGACGATTTCGCCCAGGCGCCGGAAATGCTCTTCCTGGCCCTGCCGGACGGTGAGTTCGTAGCGCCGCCCGGCGACTTCGAGAGTGATCTGGGCCATCAGGCTCCCGTCGCCTCCTGATCGATCAAGGCGTCGAGGCGCTCGATCGTCTCCTGGATCCGCAGGCGGAGCAGGCCGTGCCGTTCATCCAGCTCCGCGTAAGCCATTGCGATTCCCGCCGTCGGTGCCGGCGGGGACGGCTCGATCCTTTCGAGCCGCGAGACGGCGCGATCGAGTCGCGCCAGCGCATCCGTGAGAGAGGGGTCGCTCATGGCCCAGAGATAGCAGGCCAGTGGCCTGCGACAAGCGAGCCCGCCTTGTTGCAGCCCGCCAGCCGGGCGCTTCAACCGACGCCGTCCGTGTTGCAGTGCGGTTGACGCTCCCGCCCGGCAAGGCCAAAGAGCCGGCGTTTCGCGACGATGCGGAGCCCGGATGGGGGCATCCGGTTCACGCCGCTCTGGCGGACACTTCTGCCGCACTCGCGGCACGACATGAGGGCCATGATGACGCAATCCACACGTCACCTCGCTAATGCGATCCGCGCGCTTTCGATGGATGCCGTACAGGCGGCGAATTCCGGCCATCCCGGCATGCCGATGGGCATGGCGGATGCGGCGACCGTGCTGTTCCAGAAATTCCTGAAGTTCGATCCCAGCGCGCCGAAATGGCCGGATCGCGATCGCTTCGTTCTGTCCGCCGGCCACGGATCGATGCTGATCTATTCGCTGCTGCATCTGACCGGCTACGCCGCGCCGACGATCGACGATCTGCGCAATTTCCGCCAGCTCGATTCGGTGTGTGCCGGGCATCCTGAAAATTTCGAGCTGGAAGGCATTGAGGCGACGACCGGCCCGCTGGGGCAGGGGCTGGCGATGGCTGTCGGCATGGCGATTGCCGAGCGGCATCTGAACGCCACCTTTGGCGACGATCTGGTGGATCACCGGACGTGGGTCATCGCCGGCGACGGCTGCCTGATGGAAGGCATCAACCATGAGGCGATCGGGCTGGCGGGGCATCTGAAGCTCGGCCGCTTGAACGTCCTGTGGGACGATAACAAGATCACCATCGATGGCGACATATCGCTTTCGAGCAGCGAGGACGTAAAGGCGCGGTATCGCGCGACCGGCTGGCATGTCGTGGAATGCGACGGTCTGGACGGCGAGGACGTCGCACGCGCGCTGGGCGAAGCGGTGGCGGACGAGCGGCCCTCGCTGATCGCCTGCCGCACCGTGATCGGCTTCGGATCGCCCAACAAGGCGGGCACGCACTCGGTGCATGGATCGCCACTGGGGGCGGACGAGATTGCGGCGGCGCGCGAGACGCTGGCGTGGACGGATGCGGCGTTCGAGCTGCCGGGTGACGTGGTTACGGCCTGGACCGAGATCGGCAAGCGGGGCGCTTCGGTGCGGCATGCGTGGGAACAGCGTCTCGCGGCATCCCAGCATGGCCTGGAACTGTCCCGCCGGATGGCGGGTGATCTGCCCGAGGGTTTCAGCCTCAAGGCGCATATCGATGGCCTGCTCGCCAGCCCGCAGAAGATCGCGACGCGCAGCGCATCGCAGCTAGCGCTGGCCGCGATCAACGATGCCCTGCCGGAGACGATCGGCGGATCGGCGGATCTGACGCCTTCGAACAACACCTTTACCAAAGGGCTCAAGCCGCTGACGGCGGCGGATTATTCCGGCCGCTATGTCCACTACGGCATCCGCGAATTCGGCATGAGCGCGGCCATGAACGGCATGTCGCTGCACGGCGGCGTGATCCCTTATGGCGGCACCTTCCTGGTCTTCGCCGATTATGCGCGACCGGCGATCCGCCTCGCCGCGCTCCAGCGTACCCGTGTCGTCTATGTGATGACGCACGATTCGATCGGGCTGGGTGAGGACGGGCCGACCCACCAGCCGATCGAGCATGTCATGAGCCTGCGGCTGATCCCGAACCTGGCCGTGTTCCGGCCGGCGGACACCGTCGAGACGGCGGAGTGCTGGGAGATCGCGCTGCAACGTACGGATGGACCATCGCTGATCGCACTCTCACGCCAGAATTTGCCGCAGGTACGGACCACCGATGCCGGCGAGAATCTGACGGCGCGGGGCGCATATCGCCTCGTTTCCGCGCAGGCCGCCCGCCGCGTCATCCTGATCGCGACGGGCTCCGAAGTGGAGATCGCCGTTGAAGTGGCGAAGGCTCTCGAAGCGCAGGGTGTCGGCGCGGATGTCGTGTCCATGCCGTGCTGGGAAATGTTCGAGGCCCAGGACGAAGCCTATCAGCTGGATGTTTTGCCCGACGCGCAACCGTCCGAACTGCTGCGAGTCTCGATCGAGGCGGGCGTGACGACCGGCTGGGAGCGCTACACGATGGTGAAGGGTTTGCGCTTCGGCATCGATCGCTTCGGCGCGTCCGGCCCGGCAGGCGAACTCTACAAGAAATTCGGGCTTACGGCGGACCAGATCGCGCCGAAGGTCTTGGCGGCCGTACGCGGCGTTTGAAGGAGCAGGCGATATGACCAAGGTGGCGATCAACGGGTTCGGGCGGATCGGCCGCCTCGTCGCGCGCGCGATCCTGTCCCGTCCCGATAGCGGGCTGGAACTGGTGGCGATCAACGATCTTGGCGATGCCAAGTCCAATGCCCTGCTGTTCAAGCGCGATAGCGTGCATGGCACCTGGAAGGGTGAGGTCTCGGCCGAGGGCAATGACCTCATCATCGACGGCAAGCGCATCAAGGTGACGGCCGAGCGTGATCCGGCTAACCTGCCCCACGCTGCCGACGGCGTGGATATCGCGCTGGAATGCACCGGTTTCTTCACCGATCGCGCGTCCGCAGAAAAGCATATTGCGGCGGGCGCCAAGAGAGTGCTGATCTCGGCTCCCGCAAAGGGCCCCGATCTCACGGTCGTGTTCGGCGTGAATGACGACAAGCTCACGGCCGAGCACAAGATCGTTTCCAACGCATCGTGCACCACCAACTGCCTGGCGCCGATCGCCAAGGTGCTGAACGATGCGATCGGCATCGAGCGTGGCCTGATGACGACGATCCACAGCTACACCAACGATCAGAAGATCCTCGATCAGATCCACAGCGACATGCGCCGTGCGCGCGCCGCCGCGATGTCGATGATCCCGACCACGACAGGCGCCGCCCGCGCTGTCGGCGAAGTGCTGCCGGAGCTGAAGGGCAAGCTAGACGGCTCCTCGATCCGCGTGCCAACGCCGGACGTGTCGGTGGTGGACCTGACCTTCACGCCGAAGCGCGATACGACGCGGGAAGAGGTGAACGAGGTTCTGAAGGCCGCGTCCGAGAATGGGCCACTCAAGGGCATTCTCGAATATGTGACCGAGCCGCTCGTCTCGATCGACTTCATGGGCAATCCGCACTCGTCGTCGGTGGATAGTTTGGAGACGGCCGTGCTGGAGGGCAAGCTGGTGCGCGTGCTGAGCTGGTACGACAATGAGTGGGGCTTCTCGAACCGCATGGTTGATACGGCTGGTGCGATGGCGAAGCTGATTTAACTCTGCTCGGATGCGTCTTACCCGTTTGTCTCGATCAGCATCGAGCTTGGCGAGATGCGCCGGTCGAGAAAGCTTCTCGACTTCGCTCGAAACGAACGGGATTGGGGACTGACTAGGCAGATGACCGGCCGTTTGCTGGGCATTGCCCGCCACGATCGGCCACGCGGGCCGATGCAGACGATCGAGGCTGCTCAGATCGGGCTTGAGACTGGCGTACAGGGCGATTTTCGAGGATCGTTGAAGCCGGGACGCAACAAGCGTCAGGTAACGGTGATGACGGCGGATGCGTGGCGCGCGACGCTGGCGGATCTGGGCGTGACGATCGCCTGGGAGTTGCGGCGGGTAAATCTGCTGGTCGATGGCGTTGCTCTGGAAGATACCAAGGGCGCCACGCTGACCTTTGCGGGCGGAGTGGTGCTGGAGATAACCGGTGAGTGCGATCCGTGCAGCCGGATGGAAGAAATTGCGCCGGGATTGAAGGCAGCCCTGCTGCCGCATTGGCGCGGGGGCGTGACGACCATCGTCAGACAGGCGGGCCGCATCGCGGTCGGCGACGGAATGAGGATCGAGCGATGAGCTTCAAGACGCTGGACGACATGGGCGACGTAACCGGCAAGCGCGTGCTGGTGCGTGAGGATCTGAACGTGCCGATGGATGGCGCGCGCGTGACCGACGATACCCGCCTGCGTGCCGCCGCCCCGACGATCGCCGAGCTTTCGGATAGGGGCGCGATCGTGCTGGTTCTGGCGCATTTCGGCCGGCCCAAAGCGCCCGCGCCGGAATATTCGCTGGCGCAGGTGACGAAGCCGCTGAGCGACGTGCTCGGCCGGGAGGTGCGCTACATCGATTGGGAAGGCGATACGGTTGCCGCCGTTGCCACGCTCCAGCCGGGCGACATCGCCGTGCTGGAAAATACGCGCTTCTTTGGAGGCGAGGAGAAGAACGATCCCGCCACCGTGCAGCGTTTCGCCGCGTTGGGCGATCTGTATGTGAACGATGCGTTTTCAGCCGCTCACCGCGCCCACGCCTCCACCGAGGGGCTGGCGCATGTGCTTCCCGCTTATGCCGGCCGGTCAATGCAGGCGGAACTGGAAGCCTTGCAGAAGGCGCTCGGCAATCCCGAGCATCCGGTGGCGGCGGTCGTCGGCGGTGCGAAGGTCTCCAGCAAACTCGATGTGCTCACGCATCTTGTGACCAAGGTGGATCATCTGATCATCGGCGGCGGCATGGCCAACACCTTCCTGGCCGCACGTGGCGTGGACGTCGGCAAGTCGCTCTGCGAACATGATCTGGCCGAGACGGCGCTGTCGATCCTCGACGCTGCCGATCGGGCCGGCTGCACGGTACATCTTCCCTACGATGTGGTCGTCGCCAAAGAATTCCGCGCCAATCCGCCGACGCGGACGATCAACGTGCACGAGGTCGAACCCGACGAGATGATTCTCGATTGCGGCCCGGCGGCGAGCGAGGCGATTTCGGATGCGCTGAAGACGTGCCGTACGCTCGTCTGGAACGGGCCGCTGGGCGCGTTCGAGATGCAGCCATTTGACACGGCGACGATGGCGCTGGCGCATACGACAGCGGCGCTGACGAAGTCGGGGAGCCTCGTCTCCGTGGCTGGTGGTGGTGACACGGTTGCCGCGGTGAATGTCGCCGGCGTAGCTGGCGATCTGACGTTCGTCTCGACGGCGGGCGGCGCCTTCCTGGAGTGGATGGAGGGCAAGGATCTGCCCGGAGTGCGCGCTCTGCAAGGTTGATTTGCTGCACCTGCTCAGTTAAGCGTTAAACACGTTTAACGGGGCAGCTGATGCTAGGTGTAAGGCTCGATACCGATCTGGAGCTGCGGCTTGCGGCGGTTTCGCGGACGCAGGGCCGCAGCAAGAGCGACATCGCGCGTGAAGCTGTGCGCCGGTACGTGGATCTTCACGACGAAGCTTTCCGGGCTGAGGCGCGGCGCCAATCGCTGCGTGCCGCCGCGCGGGACCCGGCCGGCATGACCGCCGAACGGCCATTCTGGGCCGCGACAGAAAACGAGATCAGCGCTTGGAAATAGAGCGCGGGATGATCGTCATCGCGACGAATGCGGAAGATCTTTCCGGCAAGCCGCGTCCGTTTCTGGTCGTTCAGTCCGATCTCTTCAACGAAGGCCATGCGACGATCACCGCCTGCCCGATGACGGGTGTCGTCGGCGGCGAAGCCCTGTTTCGCGTCGCCTTTGCACCGACGACCGGAACGGGCTTGCTCGCGGAAAGCGAGGTGCAGGTCGACAAGATCCAGATGATGCACCGCGACCAGATCCTTCGCGGGATCGGCCGGGCATCGGCGATCGCCATGGAGCAGGTGGATCAGGCGCTGCGGCGCTGGCTCGGCCTCTAGATATTCTCTCAGGAAAGGTGCGCAGATGAACTTCGACGAGATGACGACCAAGATTGCGGGCGGACATGGCTTTCTCGCCGCGCTGGACCAGTCCGGCGGATCCACGCCCAAGGCGCTGAAGGGCTATGGGATCGAGGCGGACGCCTATTCGAACGACGAGGAGATGTTCGGGCTTATGCACGAAATGCGCGTCCGCATCATCACCTCGCCCGTCTTCACTGGCAATAAGGTGATCGGCGCGATCCTGTTCGAACGGACGATGGACGGGCAGGCTGACGGCAAGCCGGTGCCGACCGCACTGATGGAGCGCGGCGTGGTGCCCTTCCTTAAGATCGACAAAGGGCTGGAGGACGAGAAGGACGGCGTCCAGTTGATGAAGCCGATGGCCGGGCTGGACGCGTTGCTCGCGCGCGCGAAGGCGCTCGGCGTGTTCGGCACGAAGGAGCGGTCGGTCGTCAATCTCGCCAATCAGGCGGGTATCGCGGCGATCGTGAAACAGCAGTTCCAGATCGGCGGGCAAGTGCTTGCCGCCGGCCTGGTGCCGATCCTCGAGCCGGAAGTGAACATCAAGAGCGCCGAGCGCGGCGCGGCCGATCAGATCCTGCTGGACGAGATATTGAAGGCGCTGGATTCGTTGCCGGCTACGGACAAGGTGATGGTGAAGCTGTCGCTGCCGGAGAAGCCGGGCCTGTTCCAGCCACTGGTGGATCATCCGCGCGTCCTGCGCGTGGTGGCGCTGTCGGGCGGCTTCGCGCGGCCTGAAGCCTGCGTGCTGCTGAAGGAGAATCCCGGCATCATCGCCAGCTTCAGCCGCGCCCTGCTGTCAGATCTGCGTTTGCAGATGAGCCAGGCGGAGTTCGATACGGCGCTGGGCAGCGCGATCGACGAGATTTACGACGCATCGATTAACAAGACGGCCTGAGTTAAAGCGGCGCCACTATCACCGTCATTCCGGAAGACTCCGGGATGACGGCGCTTCGATGCGGGGCAGTCGCTCACGCCTGGACTAGCCGCTTGAGGGCAAGCGCGTCCGTTATCGCATGGCCTTCGATGTCATTGTTGAAATAGGCCCAAACGGCGCGGCCTTCCGCCTGCTGGCCGCGCATCCAGTCTGCCCATTCGGCCAATGCCGTTTCGCTATAGCGGCCCCAATATTTGCCGCCCGCGCCGTGGAAGCGAACATAAGCGATCGGACCGCAGGCCCAGCGTGGGGTGGCGAGATCCGGCAGATCGTGTGCGCAGAAGCTCGCCCCGAAGCGCTCCAGCAAAGCGAGCGTTTCCGGCACCAGCCAGCTCGCATCCCGGAATTCGAACACATGGATCAGATCACGCGGCAGCAGACCGAGGAACTCTTCCAGCCGGGGTAGATTGATCCGAAAGCGCGGCGGCAGTTGATAGAGGATGGGGCCGAGCGCCGGCTCCAGATGACGCACCGGCGCCATCATCCGCGCCACCGGCTCCGCACAATCCTTGAGCTTCTTGGCCTGAGTGAGGAAGCGGTTCGCCTTGACGGCGTACAGGAAACCCGGCGGCGCGGCATCGCGCCATCCGGCGAACGTCTCCGCTTTCGGCAGGCGATAGAAGCTGTTGTTGATCTCGACCGTATCGAAGTGCGCGGCATAATGTTCGAACCAGCGCTTGACGGGCAGACCCTCCGGGTAGAAGCGGCCACGCCAGTGCGGATAGATCCAGCCGGAGCAGCCGATGCGCGGCGCGGCGCTGGGTTCCGGAGCGAGAGCGGCAGGGGCCATGAACGACATTCCCGACTTGAACGACGGTGACGACAACGCGCTGGATCCGCATTTTGCCGACCGGTTCGAGCGGGGTTTTCGGCCTGCCTGCCAGCTCTATCTAATCTCGCCGCCTACAATCGACGTGGGGTTCGTCGATCGGCTGGCCAGCGCAATCGACGCAGGGCCGGTGTCCGCCTTCCAACTGCGGCTGAAGGGGCTGGACGATCACGCCATCGCGCGGCTGGCCGAGCCTCTTCAGCGGATCTGTGCGGACCGGGAAGTCACGTTCATCGTGAACGACAGCGCCGCGCTTGCGAAGCGGCTGGGCGCGGACGGGGTGCATCTGGGGCAGGAGGATGGCGATCCCCGCGACGCGCGTGCGCTGCTTGGTACGAAAGCGCAGATCGGCGTAACTTGCCATGACAGCCGCCATCTGGCGATGCAGGCCGGGGAAGCGGGCGCCGATTATGTGGCGTTCGGCGCCTTCTATCCCACCACTACGAAGGAAGTGCGCCACCAGCCCGAACCTGGAATCCTCGGTTGGTGGACGACGTTGTTCGAGCCGCCGTGCGTCGCCATCGGCGGCATCACACCCACCAACGCCGCGCCATTGATCGCGGCGGGTGCCGATTTCCTGGCTGTGAGCGGCGCGGTTTGGAACGCCCCGGAGGGCGAGGCCGCCGCCGTGAAGGCATTTGCCGCGGTGCTGGGTGAGGGCTGACACGCGCGTCCGGCGGGCGCGCATGCTAAGGCTCGTAGCCGACAATCCCGCTTTGCAGGGAACGTGGAGTGTGCTGAACGATTAGGTGAGGTGGCCACACGTGCCGAGGCATCATTGGGATGCCGTGGTATCGTAGTCCGGTCACGAAGGGGCGATCCAGGCGGATGACGGACCAGACGAAAAAGGCGCGTTTCGGCATCGTCGGTCTTGATGATGTGACGGCAGGGGGACTGGCTCGCGGACGTCTGTTCCTGCTGGAGGGAAGCCCCGGCACGGGCAAGACCACTATCTCCACCCAGTTCCTGATGACGGGGGCGGCCGCTGGCGAGCGGTGTCTCTACATAACCCTGTCGGAAACCGAGACGGAATTTCGCGAGGGGGCGGATTCACACGGGTGGAATCTGGATGGAATCGACATTTTCGAATTGATGCCGCCGGAGGAATTGCTGGACGGCGAACAGCAGCAGAGCCTGCTTTATTCGTCGGACCTGGAACTCGGCGAGACGACCAAGCGCATTCTTGCGGAATTCGAACGCATCCGCCCGGACAGGATCGTCGTCGACAGCCTTTCCGAAATCATGCTGCTGGCACAAAGCCCACTCCGCTATCGCCGGCAGATATTGGCGCTCAAACATTATTTTTCGAAGCATGGCGCTACGGTGCTCATGCTCGACGATCTCACCTCCGAAGGAGACGACAAGACGATGCACAGCATCGCTCACGGCGTCATCCACCTGGAAGAACTGTCTCCCGACTATGGCGCCGAGCGGCGGCGGATGCGGATCATCAAATATCGCGGACAGCGTTATCGCGGGGGCTATCATGATTTCGTGATCGATACCGGTGGCGCGCGCATTTTCCCGCGGCTAGTCTCGTCGGAGCACAAGAGCGCTTTTGACCGCGACATCATCGCCACCGAATCCCAGCAGCTGAACGCGCTGCTGGGCGGGGGTATCGATCGGGGATCGAGCGTGCTGGTTCTGGGGCCGGCAGGCACCGGGAAATCGCTGCTGACGCTGACCTTCGTCCAGGCCGCGATCAATCGCGGCGAGCGGGCGGCGATGTTCGTGTTCGACGAAGAACTGGGCCTGCTGTTCAATCGCGCACTGATGCTGGGCATCGATCTGAAGGCGATGGTCGATGCCAAGCAACTGGTGATCGAACAGGTCGATGCGGCCGAGCTTTCGCCTGGGGAGTTTACTGAGCGGGTTCGGACGTGCGTAGAAGTGTATGACGCCCGCACGGTCGTGATCGATAGCCTCAACGGCTATCAGGCGGCGATGCCAGCCGAACAGGCCCTTGTCCTGCACATGCACGAACTGCTGCAATATTTGAATCGTCGGGGTGCATCGACGTTTCTTACCGTGGCGCAACACGGGCTCGTCGGCGACATGAAGGCGCCGGTGGACGTTACTTATCTGGCGGACACAGTGATCCTGCTGCGATATTTCGAAGCAGCTGGCCGCGTGCGGCGCGCGATTTCCGTCATCAAGAAGCGCACCGGTCCGCATGAGGATACGATCCGCGAATATCGGATCGGCGGGGAGGGCATTACCTTGGGCGAGCCGCTCACGGGATTTCAAGGCGTGCTGCGGGGCGTTCCTTCGCTTGTCGGTGATGTCGCGGATCTCACAGGCGAGCCAAAGGATTGATACCCCACCTTTCCGAACGCGCGCTGATCCTCGCTCCTCAGGGGCGCGATGCCGAAGTAGCGGCAGGCGTGCTCGCCGAGGCGGATTTCCTGAGCCACCGCTGTTCTTGCGTGAGCGTGATGGTGACGGAAATGGCGGCGGGGGCGGGCCTGGCTCTCGTCACCGAGGAGGCGTTGCGTACGGCCGATCTTCATTCCCTGGCGGCGTGGCTCAACGCGCAGCCGGAATGGTCGGACTTCCCCTTCATTCTGCTTACGGCACGGGGCGGCGGGTTGGAACGCAATCCGGCGGCGGACAGATATCTCAAAACGCTCGGCAACGTGACCTTTCTGGAACGGCCGTTTCATCCGACGACGCTGATCAGCGTCGCGCGATCCGCGCGGCGATCCCGGCGGCGGCAATATCAGGCGCGGGCCCGGCTGGACGAGTTGCACTTGCTGGCGGCGGATCTTGAGCAGCGCGTCGAGCAGCGCACCGCCGAACGGCAATATGCTCTGGAGCAGCTTCACGAAGCGCAGAAGCTGGAAACGCTGGGCCAGCTCACCGGGGGTGTCGCGCATGATTTCAACAATCTGCTGACCCCCATCATCGGCACGCTCGATCTGTTGCGGAACAAGCTGGAGGGGCAGGATGCGCGCACGGATCGCTGGATCGCCAATGCATTGCAATCTGGGGAGCGTGCCAAGACGCTGGTCCAGCGCCTGCTCGGCTTCGCGCGCCGGCAGGAATTGCAGAGCCGGCCCGTGGACATTGCAGCGCTGATCGATGGTATGCGCGATCTGGTGGCCAGCTCGATCGGCTCGACCATCGAGATCCGGCTGCAGTGCGCGCGCGACCTGCCCAATGCGCTTGCGGACCCCAATCAGCTAGAACTCGCGATCCTAAATCTGTGCGTCAATGCGCGCGATGCCATGCTGGACGGGGGCGTGCTGACCATCTCTGCCGAAAGCGCATCGATCGAGGCGGGATCGGAGACGAAGCTGTCACCCGGTTCCTATCTGCGGCTGTCGGTGATCGACGTCGGCGTGGGCATGGATGCGGAGACGCTGGCGCGCGCCGTAGAGCCCTTTTTCTCGACGAAGGAGCTAGGACGCGGCACCGGCCTCGGCCTCTCGATGGTGCATGGATTGACGGCGCAGCTGGGCGGCGCGTTCGTACTCCGGAGCGAGCCGGGCCAGGGTACGCGCGCCGACCTCTATCTGCCTGTCACCGACGAGCGGCCGGACGTGGGCGTGGTTTCGACGGGATCGACATCCGGCTGCCTGCGCGCGCTGAATGTCCTGCTCGTCGACGATGAGGAGACGGTGCGCCGGGGGACCGCCGAAATGTTGCGATCGCTGGGCCATAGCGTCACCGAGGCGTCCGGCGGCGCAGAAGCGCTCGCGACGATCGCCGACATGCCTGCGCTCGACATGGTCGTGACCGATTACAAGATGCCGCGCATGGACGGCGCCGATCTGGCCCGACGTGTGCAGGCGCTCCGGCCAACGATCCCGATCCTGCTTATTTCAGGTTATACGGGCACGGCGGATCCCGTGGAAAACCTGCCCCGCCTCAACAAGCCATTTAGCCTGGCCGATTTGTCGGACGCGCTGCACCGGGCCTGCGAGACACAGGACAATGTCGTGCCGTTTCAAGGACGTTCGGCCGCCGAGGTGGCATAGCCCGCCATCGGCCGGGGCGGTTGCGGGCTTCGTCGTCGTCAGGCAAGCTTGTGTCGGATCCAGAGGCAGGGGGCAGCACTGACGATCACGAGCGCGAGCGAAATCGGACCGGAGGAGGTCGCGCGCGACCGCGGCTTGCGGCGGGGCGTCGGCACCGGCGGGCTCGCGGCGTCGATCGTCAATGGCGTCGTCGGCGCGGGCATATTCAGTCTGCCTGCCGCGATGGCCATGAATGCGGGCGATTACGCGCTCGCCGCCTACCTGGTTTGTGCCGTGGCGATGGGCGCGGTGGTGCTATGCTTCGCCGAAAGCGGCAGCCGCGTGCCGACGAGCGGCGGCGCCTATGGCACGGTGGAGGCGGCGTTCGGCAAAGGCGCAGGGTTCCTCGCGGGCATCTATATGTGGCTGGCGAGCGTATTGGCGTGCGGCGGCATCGCGGCGGCGCTCTGCGATGCGTTGGGTCGCGCGACGCCGGCACTGGCCGGGCCGGGCATGCGGCTGGTATTGCTGGCGGCGATTTTCGTGCCGATCGTTCTGGTGAATCTGCGGGGTGCCGGGCTGGCGGCGCGCGTGATCGCATGGGGCACGGTGATAAAGCTGGTGCCGCTTGCCTTGTTCGTGATCGTTGGCGGGGTGGTGGTCCTCAGTGGCGGCCCGAATCAGGCGCCGCCAGCGGGGGGTGGCGCGATTACCGGCAGCTTCACCGAAGCGGTGCTCCTTGCCCTGTTCGCGTTTTGCGGGATGGAGACACCGCTGGGCGCCAGCGGCGAGGTTTCGGATCCGGCGCGTACGGTGCCGCGCGCGACGATGCTGGCAATGGCGTTCGTGCTGGTCTTCTACATTGCGATCCAAGTTGTCGCGCATGGGCTGCTTGGGGATGCCCTTGCGGGATCGGCTGAGCCACTGGCCGATGGTATGGCGCGAGTGAGCCCGACTCTGGGGCTGCTCCTGCTGGGCGGAGGTGCCTTGTCCCGCTTCATCTGGATCGGCAGCGATATCTTCGGCGCGCCGCGCGTACTCTTCGCCTTCTCGCGAGACAGGATGCTGCCCAAGGCGCTGGGGCGTGTACACCCGACATATGCGACGCCGGACGTGGCGATCCTCGTCCATACCGTGATCGCCGTGGCGCTGGCGGCGACGGGCACCTTCGTCCAGCTTGCCATCCTTTCCACGCTGGCGACGGCGGGGCTGTATTTCCTGGCATGCGCGGCGGCCTTATCCCTGCGGCGGCGCGGGATCGCCACGGTCGGCACACCGCTCGCTTTCCGCCTGCTGGTGCCTGCGGCGTGGGCGGGCATGGGGAGCATGATCGTGGTGATCTGCATCGCCAAATGGGCGGAGATCGGCGGGTTCATCGCCGTGACGGCGGCGAGCGTGGCGCTGTACGCTGTGATGCGGCCGAGGGCGGATGTGAAGTAGACATAGAAAGGCCGCCCAACCCGGAGGCCGGCGGCGTTTGCACAAACGAAAAGGGCGGCGCCATTTCTGGCACCGCCCTTTTGTTGTTCCGTCAGGATCCGATCAGCGCGAGTAGAACTCGACGACCAGGTTCGGTTCCATCTTTACCGGGTAAGGCACTTCATCGAGCGAAGGCACGCGGATGAAGGTGACCTTGGCGCTGCCGTCGGCCGCGATGTAATCGGGGATCTCGCGCTCGGAGAGGCCCTGTGCTTCCATCACCAGCGCCATTTCCTGCGCCTTGGTGCCCAGCGTGATCTCGTCGCCCGGCTTCACCAGACGCGATGCGATGTTGCACTTCACGCCGTTGACGCGAACGTGGCCGTGGCTGACGAGCTGACGCGCCGACCAGATGGTGGGCGTGAACTTCGCGCGATAGACGAGCGCGTCGAGGCGACGCTCCAGCATGCCGATCAGGTTCTGGCCGGTATCGCCCTTCATGCGGTCCGCCTCGGCATAGGCCTTCTTGAACTGCTTTTCGGTGACGTCGCCGTAATAGCCCTTGAGCTTCTGCTTGGCCTTCAGCTGGATACCGAAGTCCGTCGCCTTACCCTTGCGGCGCTGGCCATGCTGGCCGGGGCCATATTCGCGCTTGTTGACGGGCGATTTGGGGCGACCCCAAATATTCTCGCCCATACGGCGATCGAGTTTATACTTGGCGCTGGAGCGCTTCGACATGATATGTCCTTCAATTGCGTGGCATACGGCCGAAACCGCACGATGAATCCCGGATCCGCGCTGCTTTGCTCACCGAGATGAGGGCAGGGCCACCGCTTCACCGGGGTGCGGGGCCAATTGCGAAGGCGGCCCATTAGCCGGCCGGGGCTCCGCCGTCAATTCGGCGCGGACTCAGCGCTGGCGCTGGGGGATCTTTGAATAGCTGCGCATCGGCATAGTGTTTAAGCCGCTGCCATTGTTGATCGTGGCTGCTTGCGCCTTGGCGTCCCATTCGGGCTGGGTCAGGCAAGTGCGTTTCGGCAAGCGGCTGCCGACGACATCTTCCTTGCGGCAGATCTTCCTTTCGGGCTCCGCAGATGTGGTCTGCGCCATCGCCGGTAAAGCGAGCGCCAGAGGGATGAGTGTCATGATCGCGGAGGTGATCTTCGTTGTCATCCGGCCGAGGTAACGCGGCGGGGCCTGCCTAGGCAAGCAAGGGCTGGGCGGCGGCGCGGACGGCGGCTAAGCGCCGTCTGGCGGGCTTTCAGGAGGGCGGCTTGGACGAGACTGGGTTCTGGCGGGTCGCGCCGGCATCACGCATGAGCGTGATCGTGGATGCCGAGGATTATTTCCGGCATGCGCGCTCGGCGATGCTGAAGGCGCGGCGGCGGATCATGCTGATCGGCTGGGATTTCGACGCGCGCATCAAGCTGATCCACGGTAGCGATCGTGAGCCTGGCGAGCCGGAAACGGTGGGCGATTTCCTCTACTGGCTCGTCCAGCGAACGCCCGGCCTGGAGCTGTTCCTGCTCCGCTGGGATGTGGGCGCGCTGAAGACGCTGGCGCGCGGCACGAACATCCTCACCCTTGCGAAGTGGATGCGCCACAAGCGGATCCATACCAAGCTGGACGGCTTCCACCCGCCAGCCGCCTCGCATCATCAGAAGATCGTCGTGATCGACGACACGATGGCGTTTTGCGGTGGCATCGACATGACCGGGGAACGTTGGGACACGCGCTGTCACGGCGATCACGATCCCGGCCGCACGCTTCCGAATGGAAAGCCTTACAAGCCGTGGCACGATGCGACGACGGCGCTGGAAGGCGATGCCGCCGCCGCGCTTGCGGCACTCGCCCGCGACCGGTGGGAATATGCAGGCGGAGGCGGCATCTCGCCTGTCCGGGGCGGCTCGGACTGCTGGCCGGATATGCTGGAGCCACATTTCCGCGACGTGCGGGTCGGCATGGCCCGGACCCGGCCGAAGATGCCCGGCTGTGATGAGGTTCGTGAGATCGAGGCCTTGTTCGTCGCGCAGATCGCTGCCGCGAAGACCAGCATCTATGCCGAGAGCCAGTATTTCGCTTCGCGCCGGATCGCCGAGGCGATCGCCGCCCGGTTGGACGAAGCGGATGGGCCGGAAATCATCATCGTCAATCCGGAAAGCGCCCAGGGCTGGCTGGAGCCGATCGCGATGGACACGGCCCGCGCCCGGCTGGTGACGGCACTACGTCGGCGCGACCGGCAAGGCCGCTTCCGGCTCTATCATCCTTATACGGCGGGCGGCGAGGCCATTTACGTCCATGCCAAGGTGATGATCGTCGACGGCCGGACGATCCGAATCGGATCGGCGAACATGAACAACCGATCGATGGGGCTGGACACCGAATGCGATGTGGCGATCGATGCGGGGGGCGAGGGCGCTGCGGCCGTGCGGGCCATTCGCGATGGGCTGATCGCCGAACATCTGGACGTGACGCCGGAGCGGATCGCGGCCGAGATTGACGGGCGCGGATCGATCATTGCCGCGATCGATGCCCTTGCCGGCAACGGCAAGACGCTGAAGCCGTATGAGGTGCCCGATCTGACGGCGGTGGAGGCATGGCTCGCGGATAATGAGGTGCTGGACGCGGAAGGGCCGGGCGAGATGTTCGAGGGGCTGGCCAAGGGTGGCCTGCTACGGCGGCTGCGCCGACGCTGATCCTCAGCCCCGGCGCGGCCGGGGCCTATCGAGCGCGGAGAAGACCCCGCGCAACGTGCGGACCTCCTGCGAATCCCACCCTGGCTTGGTGAGCAACGTCCGCAGCGTGCGCTTGACGGTGCTGACCCGGTCGGGCGGGAAGTAGAAGCCGGAATCCTCCAACATGGCATCCAGCTGGGCGATCATGCCGTCCAACTCGATCTGGGGGGCGGGCGGGGCGATGTCCGTGACGGGCGGCTGGGCAAGCGGCTGCCCCTTCGACCATTCGTAGGCGACCAGGATTACGGCCTGCGCGAGATTGAGCGAGCCGAATTCCGGGTTGATCGGGACGGTGAGGATGGTGCGGGCGACGGCGACATCGTCGGTCTCCAAGCCCGAACGTTCGGGACCGAACAGAATGGCGGTGCCGCCCGGTTCGGCGTGGATCGCGGCGGCCGCCTGTTCCGGCGTGACCACCGGCTTGGTGACGCCGCGCTTGCGGACGGTGGTGGCGAAGACGTGCGCGCAATCGGCCACGGCATCCGCCACGCTTTCGTAAATGCGCGCGTTGGCGATGACGCTGTCCGCGCCCGAGGCGGCGGGGCCGGCGGCGGGGTTCGGCCAGCCGTCACGCGGAGAGACCAGCCGGAGATCGGTGAGCCCGAAATTGAGCATCGCCCGTGCGGCCTTGCCGATATTTTCGGCGAGTTGCGGGCGGACGAGGACGATGGCGGGGTGGGGGATGGGGGAAGGGGGCGCAAGATCGCCGTTCGTCCCGAGCGAAATCGAGGGATCCGCAGAATCGAGCGTAGTCGAGATGCGTGACGCGAGTTCGTGACGCGGAATGGCGGCGAGCCCTACGCCAGTCCAATCGCCGCGGATCAACGCCTCTTTCTTGGCGCGCGACCAGGGTTTGATGCGCAACTCGTTGGCGAGTGCTTCCTCGCGGGTCTGGAAGGTCTCATGCCAGACCAGTTCTATGGGGCGGCGGGCGGCCGTGTATCCGGGGATGAGGCCGGACTGGTGCTCGGCCACCCGGCGGTCGAGATCGTCGGTGTGGCCGACATAGTAATGGCTGTCCGCGCAGCGGAGCATATAGGTGGTGAAGATCATTGCGCGATTGTTCGCATCTCGACTTCGCTCGATGCTGGCGGCCCCTCGACTTCGCTCGGGATGAACGGGGCGGGGGCGGGGGCGGGGGAGCGAACGGGATACACCACTCTCACTCCCCTCGCGCCGCCTGCACCGCGCCGACGAACTCTTCGAAATCCTTCGCCTCGCGGAAATCCTTATAGACGCTGGCGAAGCGTATGTACGCGACACTGTCGAGCGTCTTGAGGCCCTCCATCACCGCTTCGCCGATGCGGGTGGCGGAAACCTCGCTGTCGCCACTTGTTTCGAACTGGCGCTGGATGCGGCTGACGAGGCGCTCGATTTCCTCGGCTGCGACCGGACGTTTGCGGGCGGCGGTCTCGATCGCGCGCTCCAGCTTGGCGCGAACGAACGGCTGGCGCTGGCCGTCCTTTTTCACGACGGTCAATTCCCGCAGCTGCACGCGTTCGAAGGTCGAGAAGCGTGCGTCGCACTCTTCGCACTGGCGACGGCGCCGGATCGCCGCCCCGTCTTCCGCGGGGCGGCTGTCCTTCACTTGGCTATCGGGGTGTCCGCAGAAGGGGCAGCGCATACTCGCCCTCTACGCACCGACTCTCGTCTGTGTCGAGGGCTTCCCGCCCACCCCGTTGGCAGAGGTCAAAGCTCCGGATAGATCGGGAACTTGTCGCACAGCGCCTCGACCCGGGCCTTCACGCCCTGCTCAACCTGCGGGTCGCCATGCTCACCCTTTTGGCGCAGGCCATCCAGCACGTCTGCGATCATGTCGCCGATTTCTGTGAATTCGGCGGTGCCGAAGCCGCGCGTGGTACCGGCGGGGGAGCCGACGCGGATGCCCGACGTCTTCACCGGGGGCAGCGGATCGAAGGGGATGCCGTTCTTGTTGCAGGTGATGCCCGAACGCTCCAGCGCCTCGTCCGCATCCTTGCCGGTCACGCCCAGAGGAGTGAGATCCACCAAAGCCAGATGCGTATCGGTGCCGCCGGAAACGATCTCCGCGCCGCGCTCCTTCAGGCGGGCGGCCAGTGCCTGCGCGTTGGCGATGACGGCGGCGGCATAGCCCTTGAAGTCGAGCTGGAGCGCCTCGCCGAACGCGACTGCCTTGGCGGCGATGACGTGCATCAGGGGGCCGCCCTGCAGGCCGGGGAAGACGGCCGAGTTGATCTTCTTGGCGATGGCTTCGTCATTCGTCAGCACCATGCCGCCGCGGGGGCCACGCAGCGTCTTGTGAGTGGTGGTGGTGACGACATGGGCATGGCCGAACGGAGTAGGGTGCGTGCCACCCGCGACGAGGCCGGCGAAATGGGCCATATCGACCATGAACAACGCGCCAACCTCATCCGCAATCGCGCGGAAGCGGGCAAAATCGATGTGGCGGGGATAGGCCGATCCGCCGGCGATGATGAGCTTCGGCTTATTCTCCTTCGCCAGCCGCTCGACATCGTCATAGTCGATCAGGTGGGTATCGCGGGTGACGCCGTACTGGACGGCGTTGAACCACTTGCCCGACATGGCCGGGCGGGCGCCGTGGGTGAGGTGGCCGCCTGCATCAAGGCTCATGCCGAGGATCGTATCGCCCGGCTTGGTCAGCGCCAGCATCACGGCGCCATTGGCCTGCGCGCCCGAATGCGGCTGGACGTTGACGAAGCCGCAGCCGAACAGCTGCTTAGCGCGATCGATCGCCAGTTGCTCCACCACGTCCGACGGGGCGCAGCCCTGATAGTAACGCTTGCCCGGATAGCCCTCGGCATATTTGTTCGTGAAGACCGAGCCCTGCGCCTCCAGCACGGCCTTGGAGACGATATTCTCAGAGGCAATCAGCTCGATCTGTTTCTTTTCGCGCGCGATTTCCTGTTCGATTCCACCGAAAACAGCGGGATCCTTGTCCTTCAGCGACTGCGTGAAATAGCCGGTGGGCTGGGTGCTCATAGGTCAGGCCTCTTGCGCTTGGGAGACGAGCTCCGGGCTGGATAACATGGCGACGCGGCGCTGATGCCGGTCACCTTCGAATTCGGTGGTGAGGAAGGCGGCGACGCAGGACTTCGCCATTTCCTCGCCGATCAGGCGGGCGCCCATCGCCAGGACGTTCGCGTCATTGTGCTGACGGCACAGGGCGGCGGAGAGAGGCTCCGAGACCAATGCACATCGGGCGGCGGGGTTGCGGTTCACGGCGATGGAAATGCCGATGCCCGAACCACAGAGCGCGATTCCGCGATCGGCTCGGCCCTCGGCAATCGCACGGGCGAGCCGGTAGCCGTAATCGGGATAATCTACGGACGCGGGATCGAACGGGCCGAGATCCTCGACCGAGACATTTTGCGACGGCAGCCATGCCACGAGCGCCTGCTTCAGCGCGACGGCGGCGTGATCGGATGCGATGGCAACGCGCATCGACAAGACATATCTCCGGCTTCGATTCGGAATGCGGGTGCCTTAGGTTCGCCAGCAATGCTTCGCCACCCCTACGTTGTCGGGCAGCACGATCCAAAAGCGATTTCGTGCCGCCTATCACCATAACACGCATAAATCCACAGCATCGTAACGTAAGTTGGTGCGGATTTCTACAATGATACCGGAATACGGTTAGGTATCCGCTGCTTTGAGGTTGATCGTCTTCAAATATGCCCCGGATGCGGCCAATGCTGCTCTGCGGCGATCCGGGCTTTTCGTAGCGCCCCCCAGCGGCTATCGGCCTTCGCATACGGAAGGATCACGCATGGCCGAATTCGCGCTCCCCAAGAACAGCGTCGTCAAGAAGGGCAAGGCGCACAAGGCTGAAGGCGATGCCAAGAAGCCGCGCACCTTCAAGATCTATCGCTACGATCCCGATTCCGGCGAGAATCCGCGTTACGACACTTTCCAGATTGATCTGGAAGAAACGGGGCCGATGGTCCTGGATGCGCTGATCAAGATCAAGAACGAGGTCGACAGCACGCTGACCTTCCGCCGCTCATGCCGCGAAGGCATTTGCGGTTCCTGCTCGATGAACATTGATGGCCGCAATGGCCTCGCCTGCACGACCGCGATCGAGGATTGCAAGGGCGACGTGCGGATCACGCCGCTGCCGCACATGGACGTGATCAAGGATCTTGTTCCCGATTTCACGCACTTCTACGCGCAATATGCTTCCATCCAGCCCTGGCTGCAGACGGTGACGCCGCCGCCTTCGGGCAAGGAGCGGCTGCAGAGCCCCGAGGACCGCGCCAAGCTGGACGGGCTGTACGAGTGCATCCTGTGCGCCTGCTGCTCCACATCGTGCCCCAGTTATTGGTGGAATGCCGACAAGTTTCTCGGCCCGGCGATCCTGCTCCAGGCCTATCGCTGGCTGGCCGACAGCCGCGACGAGATGACGGGCGAGCGGCTGGACGAGCTGGAGGACCCCTTCCGTCTCTATCGCTGCCACACGATCATGAACTGCGCCAATGTCTGCCCCAAGGGCCTGAGTCCGGCCCGCGCCATCGCCGAGATCAAGAAGATGGAAGTGGAGCGCCAGATCTGAGCGACGCGCTTCCCGGTAGTGCCGATGGTCCGTCGCACGGCTACGCGACGGACCCTGATAACCCCGGCTGGATGCTGCGATCGGCGTCCGCGACCGGCACCTTCTTTGACATTTTCGGCGACAGCCGGGTGCGGGTGGAAGCCGGCGACCGGGCACGGCTGCGGATCGGGGCGGAACGTCGGCACCAGAATATCGTCGGCAGCGTTCATGGCGGCTTTCTGATGGCGCTGGCCGATCAGGCGCTTTTCATCTGCCCGACGGCGCTTGGCCATAATGTGCTGGGCGGCGTGACGGTGGATGCGAGCTGCCAGTTCCTGGCCGCCGGCCGCATCGATGCGCCGCTGGATGCGGTGGTGGAGGTGCTGAAGGAAACCGGTCGGATGCTGTTCGCGCGTGGCCTGATCGAGCAGGACGGTGCCGCGATCATGTCGTTCAGCGGCACGCTGCGCAAACCGCGCTGACCGCCATGGCAGATGTTCTCGATAGATACCGCGCACTGATCGCGGCGGGTGAGCTGAAGGCGGATGCCGATCAGGCGCGGGCTGCCGCCCGTCTGGATGCGCTAGCCATCGAGCTGACGAAGCCCGACGAGACCGGCCTGTTCGGAAGGCTGCTCGGCCGCAAGGCGAAGCCGCCGCGCGGGCTATACATGTGGGGCGGGGTCGGACGCGGCAAATCCATGCTGATGGATCTGTTCTACGACTGCGCCGATGTTACGCCGAAGCGCCGGGTCCATTTCCACGAATTCATGCTGGAAGTGCATGATCGCCTGCGGCGGGAGCGGGTGAAGGAAAAGGGCGATCCGATCCAGCCGGTGGCCGACGCGCTGGCGGCGGAGGCGAAATTGCTCTGTTTCGACGAGATGGTCGTCAACAATATGGCCGATGCCGCGATCATGAGCCGGCTGTTCACCGCCTTGATCGACAAGGGCATGGTGATCGTCACCACGTCGAACCGCGCGCCATCCGATCTCTACAAGGACGGGCTCAACCGCCAGCTGTTCCTGCCCTTCATCGATCTGCTGAAAGCGCGGATGGACGTGATGACGCTGGATGGGCCGACCGACTATCGGCTGGAGCGCCTAGGCGGGTTCCCAACCTGGTACACACCGCTCGGCGATGTCGCGACGCAGGCCGTGAGCCGCGCCTTCTTTCGCCTTACCGATTACCCGCCCGAGGACCGGGCGCACGTACCGTCCTGCGACATTACGGTCCAGGGTGCGCGGACCCTGCATGTGCCGAAAGCCCTCAAGGGCGTTGCCGTCTTCTCGTTCAAGCGGCTGTGCGCGGAAGCGCGCGGTGCTGCCGATTATCTCGCGATCGCGCGCACGTTCCACACCGTCATCATCGTCGGCATCCCGCTGCTGACCCCGGATAACCGCAACGAAGCAGCCCGGTTCAAGGTGTTGATCGATGCGCTGTACGAACATGGCGTAAAGCTGCTGGCGACGGCGGCTGCCGCCCCGGAGGCGCTGTATCCTGCCGGCGACGACGCGTTCGAATTCGAGCGAACTGTATCCCGGCTGATGGAGATGCAATCCAGCGACTATCTGGCGCGGGGTCACGGAACCGGAGACGAGCCCGAAGGCGGCGTTGAATTGCGCGGTGACGAGCAGGCCGGCGGGCGGTAAGCTCGGCCAATGGGGCAGGCGGGCAAGACGGACAGCATCCGGACGACGAAGGCGATCCTCGATCCAACGCTGGCTGCCGGCCGGCCGAGCCATGCGCGGTTGGAAATGCTGGATGGCTGGCGGGCGATCAGTATCCTTGCCGTGCTTGCGGCCCATATGCTGCCGATCGGCCCCAAAAGCTGGGCCCTGAACGAGCCGGTGGCGTCGCTGGGCATGGCGATCTTCTTCACGCTGTCCGGCTTTCTCGTCGTCAGCATCCTGCTGCGCGATCAAAATATCATCGCCTTTGCCATCAAGCGCGTCGCCCGCATCGTGCCGTTGGCTTGGGGCGTGCTGATCGTGACGTTCGTGATGCTGGGTGCCGGCTTCCCCGAATGGCGGGCAAACCTGCTCTTCTACGCGAACCTGCCGCCTTTCTATCTAATGCATCTCGGCCATTTCTGGAGCCTGTCGGTAGAGATGCAGTTCTACGCGGCGGTAGGCATCACCGTGGCAATTGCGGGGGCGCGCGGGCTTTGGCTGGTACCGGTGGTGGCGCTAGCGGTGACGGCGTTGCGCATCGGCACCGATGCGCCGGTCTCGATCGTCACCTGGCTGCGCGTGGACGAAATCCTCGCCGGCGGCACGCTTGCGTTGTTGCTGCATGAGCGGACCGATGCGACACGACGCTGGCTAAACCGCATCCCGTTCGTGCCGGTGGCTTGCCTGTTCCTGCTCTCCGCAACGCACCTGCCGGCCCTTTATTGGCTGAACTTCCCGCGCCCCTATCTTGCGGCCACTATGGTGGGGATTACGGTCGCGCGAACCGTGCCACTCGTTTCGGGCCTGCTTGTTTCAAGGCCGGCCCGGTATGTCGCGTCCATCTCCTACGCGCTCTACATCATCCACCCGCTGACGATGTTCGGATGGCTGGGCGCGGGCGAGGGCTGGGCCAAATATGCCAAGCGGCCGATCTGCTTCGCGCTCACCTGGGCCGGAGCGCATCTCTCGACCTTCTATTACGAACTGCCGATCAATCATCGGGCGCATCGCCTTGCGGCGTCGCTGCGGGTGGGACGCGCCGGGTCGTCCGCCGAACCCGCCTGAGAGTCAGCGGAACAGCGGGCTGACGTCGTACCCCTGCGCTGCGGCTTTCGCCGCGAGATCGGCCGGCGTGTCGCCCAGTTCGGCCCGGGCCAGCGCCCAGAGAAATGTGGAGCGCGTTCCCGAGCGGCAGAAGGCAAGTGCGGGGCCCTCGGCACCCTCCAGCGCCTGCTTCATCGCGTTCACCTGATCGCGGCGCATACCCGAATGATCGACGGGTATGGCGACATAGGTCATGCCGGCGGCCCTCGCGGCAGCTTCGATATCGGCAGCAGCAGGCTGGCCCGGCTCCTCGCCCTCGGGACGGTTATTGATGACCAGGCGATAGCCGGCGGTGGCGGCGTCCGCGACGTCCGAAGGCTGTATCTGCCCCGCGACCGTGATCGTATCGTCCAGCTGGCGGAATGGGGTGGTCGTCACGCGGCAAGCTCCTTGGCCAATACCACCATCGACAATGGCGGGTCGAGCGGGATCGGGAAGGGGCGCCGCTCGCCCGTAAGCGCATAGCCGCGTCGTTCGTAATAGGCGATCAGTTCGGTGCGGCTGGAGATCACGGTCATTTCGATCGTGGTGGCCGAGAAAGAGGCGCGGGCTTCCGCCTCTGCGGCGGCTATAAGGCGCCGGCCCAGGCCATCCGCCTGAAGAGACGGATCCACGCAGAGCAGGCCCAGATAAGCGATGCCCCCGCCGCGATCGCTGACTTGCACGCAGCCGACGATCTTCTCCTCACGTTCGGCGATGAGCAGCCGTTCGGCGGGAGAGGCAAGGATCGCTTCGAGCGCCGCCAGATCGGTTCGCGTGCCGTCCAGCAGGTCCGCCTCGTGTGTCCAGCCGCCGCGCGCCGCATCGCCACGATAGGCGCGTTCGATGACGGCATGGAGGTGTGGAAGGTCGGCCCTGGTGGTTTGGCGGATGTTCAGATCACTTCCTTCCGAACAGCTTTTCGATGTCGCCATGGCCGAGCTTCACCCATGTCGGCCGGCCGTGATTGCACTGGCCCGAATGCGGCGTGACCTCCATCTCGCGCAGGAGAGCGTTCATCTCGGCTACGGACAAGGCGCGGCCGGCGCGGACGGAGCCGTGGCAGGCCATCGTGGCAGCGACATGATCCAGCTTTTCCTTGAGCGACAGCGCCTCGTCATAGGCGGCAAGTTCGTCGGCAAGATCGGTGACGAGCGCCTGCGCGTCGCTTTTGCCCAAAAGGGCGGGGAGGGCGCGGACGAGGACGGCGCGCGGGCCGAAGCGTTCCAGTTCGAGCCCCATCTCGGCAAGTTCTGGCGCGCGGGCTTCGAGGCGGTCGCAGGCGGGCTCGTCCAGCTCGACGACTTCCGGAAGGAGCAGCGCCTGCGCAATCACGCCGCCATCGGCCACCGCGCGGCGCATGCGCTCCAGAACCAAACGTTCGTGGGCGGCGTGCTGATCGACGAGAATAAGGCCGTCTTCCGCTTCCGCGACGATATAAGTCCGCGCCACTTGCCCCCGGGCAATGCCGAGCGGATGCTGCGCAGCGGCGGGCGGCGCTTCCACGGCCGTCTCGGCGCGGCCCGCCGGCGAGAAGCTGCGTGCCTCATCGCGCAGGCCAGACCAAAGCTCGTCGCCTCCACGGGCAGGGTTCGGTGCGGTTGCGAATGATGGCGGATAGATCGTGATTTGCCGGTCCCATCCCGCACCCTCCACGGGGGGGGCGCCCGACTGCCACAATCCCAAAGCGCTGGCGGGAGGGCGTTGCGCGCTCCGGTGGCCAGCTTCGTCGAGAGCGGCGCGCAGGCCGCCGACGATGAGGCCGCGCACCAAAGAAGGCTCTCGGAAGCGGACTTCGGTCTTGGCCGGGTGGACGTTGACGTCCACTTCGGTGTTGGGGATGTCCAGGAAAAGAGCGAGCACTGGGTGGCGATCGCGCGCGAGCAAATCCTGATAGGCGCCGCGCACCGCGCCGATGAGCAGGCGATCCTTCACCGGCCGGCCGTTCACGAACAGATATTGATGATCGGCCACACCGCGATGGAAGGTCGGCAAGCCCGCAACGCCGCCGAGGCGGAGATTCTCGCGCACGTGATCCACCGCGACCGAGTTTCGGACCAGCTCGCGATCGGTGAGCGCCGCCACGCGCTCCGGCGGGGATTCGCCGGGCTGAACGGCGAGCGAGCGGCGTCCGTCATGTTCGACCGAAAAACCGATCTCCGGGCGCGCCATTGCGAGGCGGCGGATCGCATCCATGCAGGCCGCATATTCGGAGCGGGGCGAGCGGAGGAACTTGGCCCGCGCCGGAACGCGGCCGAACAGCGCCTCCACCTTCACCCGCGTTCCGGGGGGCAACGCGGCGGGGCCTTCTTCGACGATGGCGCCATTGTCGACCACGCGCCGCCAGCCTTCCGCGCCGCGCACCCGACTTTCGATCGTCAGCCGGGCGACGCTGGCGATGGAGGGTAGCGCCTCGCCCCGGAAGCCGAGCGTTCCGACGAGTTCGAGCGCATCGTCCGGCAGCTTGGACGTGGCGTGGCGTTCGAGGGCGAGCGCCATCTCGGCAGGCGCCATGCCGATGCCGTCGTCGGCGACTTCAAGGCCGCCGATCCCACCTTCCCGTAGACGGACGGCGATACGGGTCGCCCCCGCATCGATCGCATTCTCGACCAATTCTTTCAGCGCGCTGGCGGGGCGTTCCACCACCTCACCGGCAGCGATGCGGTTGACCAGATGCTCGGGGAGTCGTCTTATTGACACGGGCATGGCTCTAGCCCAACGCGCGGCCTTCCGCGACAGCCCAAGTAACCCTAATGAGCGTAGGCCGTCCCGCGCGGGAGACGGCATGTGAGAACGGAATTCAGGCCTTGATGCGTTGGTTCAAATTCATGTCACACGACATGGCGATCGATCTGGGTACGGCGAACACGCTCGTCTATGTGCGCGGGCGGGGGATCGTTCTGGATGAGCCCTCCGTGGTGGCGATCGAGACGATCAACGGCGTCAAGCGCGTGGTGGCCGTGGGTGACGACGCCAAGATGATGATGGGCAAGGCGCCAGAGCATATGGAGGTCATCCGGCCGCTGCGTGACGGCGTGATCGCCGACATCGATGTCGCCGAGGACATGATCAAGCATTTCATCCGCAAGGTGCATGGCGGCAAGAAGCGCCCGTTCACCTGGCCCGAGATCATCATCTGCGTACCATCGGGTTCGACCAAGGTGGAGCGCCGCGCGATTCGGGATGCGGCCAGCAATGCGGGCGCGAGCCAGGTATTCCTGATCGAGGAGCCGATGGCGGCGGCGATCGGCGCGGACATGCCGGTGACGGAGCCGATCGGATCGATGGTCGTCGATATCGGCGGCGGCACGACCGAGGTGGCTGTACTCTCGCTGCGCGGCCTGGCCTATACGACCAGCGTGCGCGTGGGCGGCGACAAGATGGACGAGGCGATCGCCTCCTATGTCCGCCGCAATCACAATCTGTTGATCGGGGAAGCGACCGCCGAACGGATCAAGCAGCAGCACGGCATCGCCCGTATGCCGGCGGACGGCGTGGGCGAGCGGATCCAGATCAAGGGGCGGGATCTCGTCAACGGCGTGCCCAAGGAAATCGAGATCACGCAGGCGATGATCGCGGAGGCTTTGTACGAGCCGGTGTCGGCGATCGTGGAGGGCGTCCGCATCGCACTGGAAAATACCGCGCCGGAGCTTGCGGCCGATATCGTGGATCAGGGCATCGTGCTGACGGGCGGCGGCGCTTTGCTGGCCGGGCTGGACGAGGTGCTGCGCGAGGCGACGGGCCTGCCCGTATCCGTGGCCGACAATCCGCTGACCTGCGTTGCCCTGGGCACCGGCCGCGCGTTGGAAGATCCGGTCTTCCGCGGCGTTTTGCACACGGCGTAAGCCCAAGCGGCGGAGCGGGGTCGACACCGCTTTCGCACGAAGGCCGCGTTGCGCTAAGACCGTGTTCGTACCTTCCGTTCGCCGAAGCGTATCGAGGGGCTATCCTTTTTCGCAAGGTTGGAAGAACGGTGCATCGTCGGGCTCAGCACGAATGGCGATAAAGCAGCAGGCCGCCTGACATGGCACCGCCCCGCCTTCGCGACCGCGGCTTTTCGCGGCGCATCCAATATGGCCTGTTCATCGGCTATGTCGTCGCGATCGTCGGTATCGTCGGCGGCCTTGGGCTGATCTTGGTCGCGCGCTACGATCCCGTGGCCTTCCAGGGCATACGTGGGCTAGCGCTGGACATCACCGCTCCGGCGGCGAGCGTGTTCGGCAATGTCGGGCGTGGGGCGGACGAAGTCGGCGGCGGCGTTGGCGCCTACTGGAATGCCGCACGGCAAAATCGCCTCCTTCGGGCCGAGCTGGATGCGACGGCGAACCGACTGATCCAGGCGCGGGCGACGGAATATGAAAATGCGCGGCTTCGCCGTCTGCTGAGGATCGTGGAGCATGGCACGCAGCCTGTCGCGGTCGCGCGCCTCATCGGATCCGACGCGGCCAATCACCGGCGCTACGTCACTCTGGCGGCCGGTGCCCGCGATGGTGTGAAGGCGGGGCAGCCGGTGCGCGGCCCGGCCGGGCTTGTCGGCCGCGTTGCCGAAACAGGCGAGCGGGTGGCGCGCGTGCTTCTGGTTAGCGACGGGGGCAGCTCCGTGCCGGTGCGCGTCGCACGAACGGGGCAGCCCGCGCTCGTTACCGGCAAGGGTGACGGGACGGTCGAGATCAAGTCCACGCAACTCGGCGCACCGCCGCTGCGGCGCGGCGATCTGCTGTTTACCTCGGGCACGGGCGGCGTTTTCCCGGCTGGTATTCCTGTGGCGGTGGTGCTGGACGTCAGCGGCGAATTGGCTGGCGGGCGGCCACTCGCCAATCCGGCGCGGCTGGATGTGGCGATGGTGTTGCCCGAGGTGGAGTTGGCACCGCCGCCCGCCTCTCCGGTGGGCACCGCGAACTGATGGCGCGCAGGCCGCGTCTGGCGGGAGAGGAGCGGCCGCCCGCGCGGCTGTGGCTGGTGCCCGCTTTCTCGATCGTCGCGGGATCGCTGCTGGCAATGGGGCCCTACGTGGCCGCCGTTCCGCTGCTGCCGCCATTCGGCCTGCTCATGATGATCGGCTGGCGGATGCTTCGCCCGGAGTTGTGGGGGGCGTGGATGGCGCTGCCGCTGGGCCTGATCGACGATCTGATCGGCGGCGCGCCGCTGGGATCTGCGATGACTGTGTGGACGATCATCTTGCTGGGCTTCGACTTCGTCGATCATCGTCTCCTGTGGCGGGATTTCGCGACCGATTGGGGTCTGGCGATGCTGGCGCTGGCGTTCGCCACGAGTGCGAGCTGGGCGATCGCGCTGTTCGATGGCGGCGCAGGCCCATATTGGACGGCCGTGGGCCAGATGCTCCTCTCCGCGCTTGTCTTCCCGACTGTTGCGCGCCTTTGCCGCACGCTCGACCGGTGGCGTCTGGGCGATCGCGGCCGGGTAGCCTGATGGCGCTCGACAAGCCGGGTCGACTGATCACCGAGCAGGGTCTGGTCTTCACCTTCACCCGGCGGGCGCTGGTGCTGGGCGGACTGCAGATCGGCATCGGCGGGCTGCTGGCGGGGCGGATGGGCTGGCTGGCCATCGCCCAGAAAGAGAAATATGATCGGCTGTCGGAGAGCAACCGTGTCCAGAGCCAGATCATTCCGCCCCGGCGCGGCTGGATCGTCGATCGCCACGGCAAGCCGATCGCGATCAATCGCACCAGCTTTCGCGTCGATCTGATCCCAGATCGGCTTCAGGATCCGGACCGCATTATCGATGAATTGCGCGCGTTGCTGGAGCTGGCGCCCGAGGATATCAAGCGGATCAAGGATGCGCTCGACCGCGCGCCCGGTTATCAGCCGGTGCCGGTGGCCGAAAACCTCGCTTACGAGCGTTATGCCGCCGTCAGCCTCAAACAGCCGGACCTGCCAGGCGTCGCACCGTCCAGCGGCTATGCGCGCGCCTATCCGCTCGGCGCGGCAGTCGCGCATCTGGTCGGCTATGTGGGGCCAGCATCGATCGAGGATTACAAGAAGAAGCACGATCCCTTGCTGATCACGCCCGGATTCAAGGTGGGCAAGGAGGGGCTGGAGCGGACGATGGAGCCGTGGCTGCGCGGCAAGCCCGGCGCCAAGCGCACCGAAGTGACCGCGCATGGCAAACTCGTCGCGGATCTCACCACCCGGCCCGAGCAGATGGGCCACACGCTCCGGCTGACGATCGACGCCGGATTGCAGGATTATGCGGCGAGGCGGCTGGGCGCGAACAGCGGCGCCGCGACCGTGATCGACGTGACCAATGGCGATATTCTCGCCATGGCTTCGATGCCGGCCTACGATCCGAACAGCTTCTCCGACGGGATCGGCCAGTCCGAATGGGCGATGATGTCCGCCGATGATCATCTGCCGCTGATGAACAAGGCGCTTCAGGGGCTGTATCCGCCCGGTTCCACGGTCAAGCCGATGGTGGCGCTGGCGCTGCTGCGCGCGGGCGTGCCGGCGACGGACACGGTGCAATGTTCGGGCGCCTATAGGGTCGGCAACGGCCTGTTCCATTGCTGGCGCCACAGCGGGCACGGGCCGATCGACATGCACCGGGCGATCGCCCAGAGCTGCGACATCTATTTCTACACGATGGCGCGGCGGATCGGCATCGATCAGATCGCGCGTATGGCGCGGATGCTGGGCATGGGGGAGCGCTATGATCTGCCCTTCGCTTCGCAGCGCTACGGCACGGTGCCCGATACGGCGTGGAAGCTCGCCAAATATAAGAAGCCGTGGACGGTGGCCGATACCGTAAACAGCGCGATCGGGCAGGGCTATATGCTCGTCAATCCGCTGCAATTGGCGGTCATGGCCAGCCGCATCGCCAGCGGGCGGGTCTTGCAGCCGCGCCTGATCGGGAACAAGCGCTATGGCCCGCAGGGGCCACCGATCGGCTTCGACCGCGGGCATCTGGATTTCGTTCATCGCGCGATGCGCGACGTGATCAGCGGTGTCGGCACGGCGGGGAGCGCGCGGCTACAGGTTCCAGGCGTCGAGATGGCCGGCAAGACGGGCAGCGCGCAGGTGAGGCGGATCACGATGGCGGATAGGCGGCGCGGCGCCACGGCGAGCGAAGGCAATGCCTGGAAATTCCGCGATCACGGACATTTCCTCGGCTTCGCGCCCTACGATACGCCCCGCTACGCGATCGGCGTGGTGCTGGAGCATGGCAATCACGGAGCGGCCGCCGCCCAAGTCGCGCGCGATGTGATGACGTATCTGTTCGCGCCGGAACGCGCGATGGCGACGCTCGCTGCCAATGAAGCGCAGTGGGGCGGCGGGATTGTGGAGCGCATGGCGGCCGAGACGGCGCGCTGGGACACGGCGCACGTCGCCGGCCCTACGGTCGAACAGGAAAATACGGAGCCAGGCACGAAGCCGGCAGTGGGTGAGGGCGATTGAGCCGGATGAGCCTCGTCCCCGCGCCCATCGCGCGGTTGCCCTGGGGCGTGTTGGCGCTGGTCTGTGCGATCTGCGGTTTCGGACTGGTCGTGCTGTATTCGGCGGCGGGCGGCAATGTGCGGCCCTGGGCCTTCAACCAAGGCATCCGTTTCTGTGCCTTTCTTGTCGGGGCGCTGGTACTGTCCAGGCTTCGCACCGACGCGCTGAGGGCGATCACGGTCCCGCTTTATGTTTTGCTGGTGGCGATGCTGATCGGGGTGGAGGCGCTCGGTGCTGTTGCAGGCGGTTCCCGGCGCTGGCTGGATCTCGGCATCATCCGGTTGCAGCCGTCCGAGTTGATGAAGCCGGTGATCGTGCTGATGCTCGCCTGGTTCTACGATATGCTGCCGGCGGGCGAGATACGACGATGGTCGGCCATCTGGCCTGCGGCGCTGCTGATCGGCATCCCGTTCGTGCTCGTGATGGCGCAGCCCGATCTGGGCACGGCACTGATGATTGTGTTCGGCGGAACCGTCGTCATGTTCCTGGCGGGCATTCCGGTGCGGCTGTTCGTAGGCGGGATCGCGGCGTTGGTGGCGCTCACGCCCGTCGCACTGGGGATGCTTCACGATTATCAGCGCAGCCGCATCGAGATTTTCCTCAATCCCGAAAGCGATCCGCTGGGCACAGGCTATCACATCATCCAATCCAAGATCGCGATCGGATCCGGTGGCATAACGGGCAAGGGGTTCCTGGCCGGAACGCAGAGCCACCTCGATTATCTGCCGGAGGGGCATACCGACTTCGTTTTCGCAACGATGGCGGAGGAATGGGGATTGGTTGGCGGCATCGGCATCATCGTCGGATATCTGCTGGTGATCGGCTGGGGGATGCGGGTCGCCCGGCGGGCGCCCACGCGGTTCGGGCGATTGGCAGCAGGCGGGCTGGCGACGACGATCTTCTTTTACGTGGCGATCAACCTTTCGATGGTGATGGGTTTGGCGCCCGTTGTCGGCATTCCGCTGCCGCTGGTGTCCTTCGGCGGATCGGCGATGATGACGGTCCTGATCTGCCTCGGCCTGCTGATCGGCATCGATCGGGAAGCGAGTGCCGCCCGGGATTGAGCATCCGGTGGATTTGGGGTGTTTACACAGCGCGAGAGGCTCGCTAAAGGCGCCCCTCGCCCGAGCGGATCACCGCTTTCCGGGCGCTTCGCCCCGGCGAATGGACGCATAGCTCAGTTGGTAGAGCAGCTGACTCTTAATCAGCGGGTCCTTGGTTCGAGCCCAAGTGCGTCCACCATTTCTGTTCGATATGTCTGCTGCGCTGGCTGGCTGGCTGGTAGGACAATCTGATAGCGGATTGCAGATTCGCTGATTGGCCGACGCTTTGGCCGTTCGGCGTGGTCTTCGACGTTGAGTAAGTGGCTCGCCGCTGCTTAGTTCGGATTATTCGCTGTTCGGCTGTGCATGAATGGCCGCTTCCACCATCGCTTCATAGACGATTGCGGCTGCGAATGCGTTTTGTTTGGCATCGCCTTCTTCGAAGAATTCGGCGCCGGCTGCCTTCATCGCTTGGTCGGGCTCGCGCATGGCGCTCAGAGCGACGGCGGCGTCGGCAAGCCAAGGTCTTCGAGCGTCATCTGTCAGCTCGTCCCACGATGCTCCGTTGATCGGCTGGCCACCTTGAGCATCTGTCACAGTCCTAGTGTGGGAAGAACGCGCATGGAGTGCCCGCGCGATCCGTTCGATCATCGTGCTCAATCGAAAATGTCCCGGCCTGTCACGAGCTTGGGCAGTGTCGTGGAGGGGCCATAGCCCCCCAGAGCGCCGGCAAGAACCTGACGGATCGCATCGGACCGGGATGGCTTCGGATCCGCATGCCGATCGATCCAGGCATCGAGGGCGGCAAGCTCTGCCGCTTCCAGGCGGAGATCGATCGAGGTGACAGGTTGCTCGGTGCCCGTACCAGGCGTGTCGGAGGTCGGAGTGGCCATCCCCGATGCTACAACGGAGCTTAGGCGGAGAAAAGGCTTCCAGGCCGCCGCGCTACTGCCCAACACAGTTTAAGCTAGACGATTGCGCGTAGCGTTTGCTGCGCTGCAAAAAAGTCACTTGCATGGTAGCGCTAGCATAGGCATAAGGAACGGGCCTTTCAGGCATCCTCTCCTAACTTTTTGGGCTAGCTTTCGGGCTGGCCCTTTTTTTTGGCAAAAAGCGGCGTTATGAGACGCTATTCGCCGGTGAGAGGATGCATTCCGGCTCTGGCGCTCTGCGGTAGCCAAAGGCGCTGCGGAGCGCCGATCGCGAATCGGATCTCCTTGGTGTCGGCTACGCTTCAAGGAAGGCGCGCGCGGACGCTGTGAATTTGCCGCTCTCATTGGCTGTGAAACAAGCTTTTCGCTTCATTTAAGCTGCCAAGTCGGTACGCAACGCTCCTCGAAGGCCGGATGGTGCACCGCGGTTGCGAGCAATGATTGCTCCGCGAGTCGTTCGTAGATTGGCGGCCTTCGCGTATTGGTCGCAGGGGCCGCCCTCTCAGTCACGACCTTACTTCGGCAACGTCACCTTCTTGGCGACGCTGTAACTGCCGCTCACCCCGGCGGTGTTGCCGATTGGCTGACCCGAACCGACACTGAGCTTGTAATTGCCGGAAATGACCTGGCGGACGCCGTCCTTCGTCACGAAGCTGAGATCGCGCGGAGATAGAGCGAAGCTGACGCTCTTCGTCTCGCCCTTCTTCAGCGAGAGGCGCTGGAAGCCACGTAGCGCGATCTGCGGCGCACCTTCGAATGTCGGCGGCGTGAGGTAGACCTGCGCCACCTCATCGCCATCCCGCGTGCCGGTATTTGTTATGTCCGCCGTGACGATCAGGCCGTTTTCCGCAGACCCGCGAACCTTCGCAATCGCGAGTTTGCCATAGCGGAAGCTGGTGTAGCTGAGCCCGAAGCCAAACGGATAGACGGGCGTTCCCTTGAAGTAGCGATAGGTGCGGCCCGCCATGCTGTAATCCGTGAAGGGCGGGAGATCGGCGATGCTCTTGTAGAAGGTCAGCGGCAGTCGTCCGGCGGGATTGGTCTTGCCGGACAGCACGTTGGCGACGGCAAGGCCGCCGGACTGCCCGGGATACCAGGCCTCCAATAGCGCGGCCGCATTGTCCTTGGCCCACGAAAAATCGATCGCGCTTCCGTTCATCGCCACGACGACCACCGGCTTGCCCAGCGCCTTGGCCTTTTCGAGCAGCTCGCGCTGATCCGCAGGCAGATCGAGCGAGGTTTTGTCGCCGCCGGCGAAGCCCTCGATCTTGATCGGCATCTCCTCGCCTTCAAGATCCGAGGTGAGTCCGACGACCGCCACGACGACGTCCGCATCCGCCACGGCAGTCTTCAGTTCGCGGTCGAGATTTTCGGTGACGCGTTTCCAGAAGATCTGCGGCGCGGGCGGAATGCCGCTTTCGTTCTGTAGGTTGATCGCGATCCGATCACCTTTCTTCAGCCGGGCATCGACAAGCTTCAAAGGCTCGGACCAGCGTGAATATTGCTTCGCCTCGACCAGAGTTCTGCCGTCCAGCTTCAACGTGCCTTTCACGCCGGTCAAAGCCAAGCGGTAGAGGCCGGTTTCCGGCACGACGAGAAAGCCGGTGAACATCACCTTGTAGGTATTCGCGACCTGCTTGAATTCGGACGCGCGCGACACGATGCTGGGGGCGACGCTGGACAGGATCGGCGTAGCGCTGAACTGGTGTTCCGCTCCGGGCGCGAGCGGCGTCTCATCGACAGCATTGAAATATTCGGTGCGAATGCCCGGCTGGCCGTCGGGAGTCATCAGCGCCGTCTCGGGCGCGGGATCGCCATCGGTGACGGAGGCAGTGAACGGAACGACCGTGATGCTGGCGCTCGGCATGGCCTGCTTCATGCCGTCCGCCACCGAGATGGGGGGTGCGCTGCGCGGAGACGAATAATTGCCTCGCAGCACACGGGTGGCGTCAGCGAGTGGACCGACCAGCGCGATCCTGGTGCCGGGCTTGAACGGCAGTACGCCGTCATTCTTCAATAGCACCAGGCTCTTTTCGGCAGCGGTGACGGCCAATGCGCGGCTTGCCGGCGTGTCTATGGTGCTGGTGGGCGTAGCGTTCTGCTTGCGGGCGGAGAGGCCGGCGAGGTCGCCATTGCGATATCGGGCCGAGAACAGTCTCACCAACGCAGTATCGATGTCAGCCTGGGTGATATAGCCGCGATGCAGCGATTCCTTGTAGCGGTTGCCGAGATCCGTGCGGCCGGCGACCGTGCCGTTATTGCACTCATTGTCGACGCCGTGCGTGAGCGCCACGGCCACGCCGGTCGCAGCATCCGGCGCATATTTGTGATGTTCGTAGATATCGACCACGGAGTCGCAGTCGGACACGACATAGCCTTTGAAGTTCCACGCGCCGCGAAGGTAATCGCGTAGCAGAACTTGGCTGCCACAGGCGGACTGACCATAGACGCGATTATAGGCGCACATGATCGATCCGGCCTTCGCATCGACGATCGCGGCCCGGAAGGCGGGGAGGTATGTGTCCTCCAGATCCTGTGGGGTCGGGTAGATATTGTCGACATGGCGGGTCGGTTCGGGGCCGCTGTGAACCGCGAAATGCTTAGGCGTGGCCACCACATCGGGCAGATCGGAATTCTTGCCCTGGATACCGGTGATGAACGCGACGCCGGTTCGCGCCGTCAGGAACGGATCCTCGCCGTATGTTTCCTGGCCCCGACCCCAACGGGGATCGCGAAAGATGTTGATGTTCGGCGACCATGTATCGAGGCCGGTGCCGATCTTTCCGAGATGTCCCGTCTGCCGGCCGAGCGTGTGGAGCGCCTGTACTTCGGTGCTGATCGTCGTCGCGATGCTGTGGACCAGCGGCTCGTCGAACGTCGCGGCGAGCCCGATCGGCTCGGGAAAGTTTGTGGTGGGAACGGCGCCGATCGCGCCGTGGAGGGACTCCGTCCACCAGTTGTAAGCAGGGATGCCGAGGCGCGGGATCGCCGGCGCCACGTTCAGCAACTGGGCGACCTTCTCGTCCACCGTGAGCTTGCTGACGATCTCGCGCGCCTTGGCATCGGCCTGGGCACGGACGTCCGTCTGGGCGCCTGCCGGCGTGGCGGCCATCGCCAGAGCGAGCGCCAGGGAAGAACCGGTCAGCTTCATCAGAGTTTTGATCATGATTGGTTTCTCTCCTGCGCCGCCGCCGATCATGTCGGGTGTCGGGAACGGTCTGTCTTCAATGTCGATCGGGTGCTGGGGTCTTATCGCAAATCGGCCAGGCGCTAACGGATCTGCCGAGAGAACGACGCGTCATCGATGATGTATATTTGGGTGAAGCGGAGGCTCCGCCTTTCTGGCCGGAGCTCAGGAGGGGCAGGGGGTTCGCAGCTGTTGCGCCTGGCCTCGATGCTCTTCGCGCGGACGTGTCATCGGCCTCCCCTGTGTGGCGAGACCGAACATACTGTTCGATCTCTTCGGCAGGCAAGCGCGTTCGCTGCCGTCCGCGAAGCCGAAATACTGGCGCGTCCGAACAGGCGCCGTTACGGTTACATGCCTCCCCCGTCCATGTGTGTGGAGGGGGCGGGTTATAAGCGGCGTTTGCGTACGATCATTCGAACATATCTTCATGGTGGATTGGGAGCTGGGCGATGATGAATGTAAACTCGGACGGTCAGGATAGCGCGGCGGAACGCGCCGAGATCCATTTTCTGGCGGCGATGGTGGATGAACTGATGCGCAAGCTGATGCAGGCGGGCGTCCTCACCAAAGCGGATCTGAACGAACTGGAGCAGGCCGTCGGCGATCGGATCGGAGTGCCGCCTCGCGGGTGGTGAGCAGCGAATGGCCCAGCTGGCAATCGGCCGTAGGCTCGCCGGGCTCGGGCACCGCGCGGCAGGGGCGATCCGCGGCACAATGTCGACGGTTTCTTGACAAGACCGGGCCGTGCCGCAAAGCGCAGCCGCCTGCCCTGAAGTCCGTTCGAAGGCCCGAACCATGCACGCCTACCGTACCCATAACTGTGCCGCGCTCACTGCGGGCAATGTCGGCGAGACAGTCCGCCTGTCCGGTTGGGTGCACCGCAAGCGCGATCATGGCGGGGTGCTCTTCATCGATCTGCGCGATCATTATGGCATCACCCAGATCGTGGCGGATTCCGATAGCGCGGCGCTGCCGGCGCTGGAGAGCGTGCGCGTGGAATCGGTCGTCACGATCGATGGCCTCGTCAAGGCGCGTGCCGAGGGCACGACCAACGCCAACCTCGCCACCGGCGAGATCGAGGTGTTCGCCAAGAGCGTGACCGTTCAGTCGATGGCACAGGAATTGCCGCTGCCGGTGGCGGGCGAGCAGGAATATCCCGAGGATATCCGCCTGCGCTATCGCTTCCTGGATCTGCGGCGCGAGCGGATCCACAAGAATATCGTCCTGCGTTCGAACGTGATCGCCAGCATCCGCCAGCGGATGATCGGGCAGGGCTTCACCGAATTCCAGACGCCGATCCTGACGGCCTCGTCGCCGGAAGGCGCGCGCGATTTTCTGGTACCCAGCCGTATCCATCCGGGCAAATTCTACGCGCTCCCGCAGGCGCCTCAAATGTTCAAGCAATTGCTGATGGTGGCGGGCTTTGATCGCTATTTCCAGATCGCGCCCTGCTTCCGCGATGAGGATGCCCGCGCCGATCGTTCGCCCGGCGAATTCTACCAGCTCGATTTCGAGATGAGCTTCGTCACGCAGGAAGACGTGTTCGCCGCAATTGAGCCGGTGCTGCACGGCGTGTTCGAGCAGTTCGCGAATGGCCGCGTCGTCAGCCCCGCTCCTTTTCCGCGCATCGCCTATCGCGATTCGATGCTGCGGTACGGTTCGGACAAGCCCGACCTGCGCAACCCGATCGAGATCACCGACGTGACCGATCACTTCGTTGGCTCGGGCTTCGGCATCTTCGCGCGGATGGTGGAGGCGGGCGGCAATGTCGTGCGCGCGATTCCGGCGCCGGGCGCGGGCGCCAAGAGCCGCAAGTTCTTCGACGACATGAACGATTGGGCGCGCAAGGAAGGCTATTCGGGCCTCGGCTATATCAACATCAAGGATGGTGAGCCGGGTGGACCGATCGCCAAGAACCACGGCCCCGAAGCGACCGCTAAGCTGATCGAGGCGCTTGGACTCGGCCCCAATGACGGCGTGTTCTTTGCTGCCGGCAAAGAAGGGCAGGCGGCGAAGCTTGCGGGTCTCGCTCGGACGCGCGTTGGCGAAGAATTGGGCCTGATCGAACAGGGCGTATTCAAGTTCTGCTGGATCGTCGATTTTCCGATGTTCGAATATGACGAGGACAACAAGAAGGTCGATTTCAGCCATAACCCCTTCTCGATGCCGCAGGGCGAGATGGAAGCGCTGGAGACGATGGATCCGCTCGATATCCTTGCCTACCAATATGACATCGTCTGCAACGGCATCGAATTGTCGTCGGGGGCGATCCGGAATCACAAGCTGGACGTGATGTACAAGGCGTTCGCGATCGCCGGCTATTCGCAGGACGAGGTGGACACCAGCTTCCCCGGCATGGTCGGCGCGTTCAAGTTCGGGGCGCCGCCGCATGGCGGCTCCGCGCCGGGCATCGATCGCATCGTCATGCTGCTGGCGGACGAGCCGAACATCCGCGAAGTCGTCCTCTTCCCGATGAACCAGAAGGCGGAAGACCTGATGATGAACGCGCCATCGGGCGTGTCGTTGAAGCAACTGCGCGAGCTTCATATCCGCACGGTAGAGCCGAGCGGGCAGCCCAAGTCGGCAGCCTGATTTTGCCCCGTATCGCAAGGGAAATCGGGCTGAAGGATCGACCGCCCGCCCGGCTCGTTGCGCCTGCATGACGATCAATCTTGCCGATTATGAGTCGGGCCATCGCTACTCGGGCGATTACGACCGCGATCTCGCCGCCTTGCAGGCGCGACTGGAGCGCATCCTCGCTGCCCACATTGTCCACGGGCGCCGCGCGGTCGTCATGCTGGAAGGGTGGGACGCGGCCGGCAAGGACGGAATCATCGAGCGCCTGACCCAAGGATGGAGCCAGGCGCATTACGAAGTCTGGCCGATCGGCGCGCCGACCGCGCAGGAGGCCGCCCACCATTTCCTTTGGCGCTTCCGAACGCGCCTGCCCGCGCCCGGCGAAATCGCCATATTCGATCGCAGTTGGTACGGCCGAGTGCTGGTGGAAAAGGTCGAGGCTCTGACCAGCCCGGAAGAGCTCGAGGGATCTTATGGCGAGATCAACCGCTTCGAGGAAGGGCTGGCGGAGGACGGCATCACTCTGGTGAAGCTGTTCGTCCACATCACTCAGGAGGAGCAGGACAAGCGCCTAATCAAGCGGATCAAGGATCCGTGGAAGCGCTGGAAGACCGGCGCGAACGATTTCAAAAACCGATCGCACCGCGCCGGCTATCTGGATGCGATGGCCGAGATGTTCCTCCGGACCGATACGCCGGCGGCGCCGTGGCACGTGATCGACGGCAACGACAAGAAGGCAGCGCGGATCGCAGCACTGGAGATCGTGGCCGACCGGCTGGAAGCGGCGGTACCGATGGATACCCCAGCCTTGGATCCCGAGATCGCGGCTCTGGCAAGGGACGTGCTGGGGATGGATCTACCGAAGTGACTAACTCAGGTTAAATCAAGAATTATCAGGATGTTAGGACTTGCTTGTTAGCAACCGGGCATGACATTTCATCGCTCCATGTCCTCCTCTTCCTCTTCGTGCAGCGGCTGCCGTGACGGTGCTGCCTTCACCCGTCCGTTTTCCATGGCTTTTCAGCCGATCGTCGATTGCGAGCAGCGTGTGCCGTTCGCCTACGAAGCGCTGGTCCGCGGTCCGGCGAACGAACCGGCTCCGACCATTCTGAACACGATCGACGAGAGCAATCGCTATGCGTTCGATCAGGCGTGCCGAGTGAAGGCGATTGAGGGCGCGATGGCGGCTGGCCTGATGAAGACGCCCGGGCGCCTGTCGATCAACTTCCTGCCCAACGCCGTCTATTCGCCGCTCGCGTGCATCCAGTTGACCCTAAAGACCGCCGCTGCCTGCGAGATGCCGCTGGATCGGCTGATCTTCGAATTTACCGAAAACGAACATATGACCTCGCCCGAACATGTCGAGCGGATCATCGATTCCTACAAGCGGATGGGCTTCGCAATCGCCATCGACGATTTAGGCGCCGGCCATGCCGGGCTCGGCCTGTTCGCTCGCTTCCATCCCGATATGGTCAAGATCGACATGGAATTGGTGCGGGGCATCGATGCCGATGCGCGCAAGCGGGCGATCGTCGGCGGGATCGTTTCGATGTGTGCTGAACTGGATACACTGGTCATCGCCGAGGGAATCGAAACCGCAGACGAGGCGGATGCGCTCCGCCGATTGGGCGTGCGCTATCTGCAAGGCTATTATTTCGCACGGCCTGGTTTCGAGAGCCTGCCCGTGCCGTCCTACGCGGGGTAAGTGATCGCCATCACCTCATAATCCTTCGCGCCGGCCGGCAGATCGACCCGGCGCACGTCGCCGATCCCGGCGCCGCGCAGTGCCCGTGCCAGGGGCGATCGCCAACTGATGCGTCCGGCGGTGGCGTCCGCTTCGTCCTCCCCCACCAAGGTCAGCACGCGCTCATTATCATCTTCGTCAGCGATGGTCACGGTCGCGCCGAACCACGTCTTGGCGCGATCCTCCTGCTGGGCCGGATCGACGACGCGGACCGCCTTCATCCGCTTGGCCAAATGCGAAAGCTCGCGGTCGATCTGACGAAGCTTCTGCCGGCCATAGATGTAGTCGCCATTTTCGGAGCGGTCGCCATTGCCGGCCGCCCACGAGATCACCTCGACCAGCTTGGGTCGTTCGTCGGAGAACAGCAAATTGTAGCGAGCCTTGAGTGCGGCCATTCCCGCCGGCGTGATCGGTGCGCCGTCGCTCACCGGCGCGTCATCCGGCGGTCTTCTTGCCGAGATAATGGCTTAGCCGGTCCTTCGCCGGCGTGCGGGCGCGTTCCGGATTGAACAGGTCGTACACGACTGCATTCTCCAGAACCTTTTGCACATAGCCGCGCGTTTCGGAGAGCGGGATCGCTTCGATCCAGTCGACAACGTCCACGCCCGGCATGCGCGGATCGCCATTGGCGCGCACGAACTTGTTCACGTTGCCCGGGCCGGCATTGTAGCTGGCAACGGCCAGCACGTAGCTGCCGTTATAATAGGTCAGCATCCGATCGAAGAAGCTGGATCCCAGCATCACATTATAGGCGGGATCGGCGGTGAGGCGGTTGACATCGAACGGCAAGCCGAGCTTGCCGGCCTGCTCGCGCGCCGTCGGATTCATCAGCTGCATCAGCCCCTTGGCGCCGACACCGCTCTGCGCCTCGCGATCGAACTGGCTTTCCTGGCGGGAGATGGCGTGGATCATCGTCCAGTGGCTTTCCATCGCCGCCGGAACCGGGAGGGTGGGGAAGCCAATCCGGATGGGGTCCCGCGTTCCTGATGTGCGCGCGGCGCGGCTGACGATCACGCCGAGATCCGGTCGGTTGATCTCGCGCGCCAGTTCGCCCGCCAGCACATGATCCTGATCGGTCTTCGCATTGGCGGCGATCGTGCGGACGAACTGGGTCTGGTCCTGCCAGCGGCGCTGCTGGCCTAGAAGGCGGGCGGCGCGGACGACTTCGCTCTGCCGGAAGGCGGCACGGGCAGCGTCGGCAACGACAAGCGGCGGTGGATCGGCCGGAACCGAAATCGATTGGCCGAGCCGTTCGGTGGCGAGTTGACCGTAAAACTGGTCCACGTTTCGCGCGGCGTTCGCATAATGCGCCTGCGCGCCCGGCCGGTCGCCAGCGGCTTCGGCTGCACGGCCCGCCCAATACTCGCCCTTCGCCTGGCTGCCGGGCGATTGCGATGCGGCGGCGTAGCGGACGAACATCGTCTCGGCATCGCGCGGCCGTGCGAGCTTCTTCAGCGCCGTTTGCCCGGCCAGCCAGACCAAGCTAGTATAGGGATCGCGTTCGGACAGTGGCCGTTCGCGGATCAGCGTGCCAGGCGTGAACGCTGCATCGGCGTTGCCGGCAATGTCGAAGGCGATCGTCGATTGATTGTCGGTCGCGGCGCCTTGCGCGGCGGTGAGCAAAGTCTTCAGATAAACTTCGGCATCGAACGGCGCGCCATCCCATGCCGCGCGCCGCGCCAAGTAGGCGCGCATCGCCGGGCTCTGGGACGTATTGCGCAGCCAATTGGCGCGATCGATCGCATATCCGGGATCGCGATCCGCGCCCGGACCGGCGAGTGCGGCCTGCGCCTCGGCATCCGTCGCACGGGTCTGGAACGCCAGCCGCGCTGCATAGAGCGGCCTGCGCCCCGGGGAGACAAGGGCCAGTTGGCGCTGAGCGCTGGAAGTCGAACCGCTCCAGAGCAGCCGCTCCATGCGCCGATCCTGATCCGCCGGCGTGAAGCTGCTCGCGAACCGGGCCGTCAGGCGGCCTTCGTCGTCCGACGAAAGCGCGCCGCCCACCCATGCGGCCGTGGCTGCCGCTTGTGCCTCCGCCATCCGTCCGCTTGCCGCCAAGGCCTCGGCCAACCGGACCCGGCCCGGCCCCGTCTGCGGCGGAAAGGCAGTCAGGAAGGATGCCACCATTCTGGGATCCATTAAATCGGGCAGGATCGCCCGTTCGGCGGATCGCCGCGTCGCCGTCTCGCCGGGCCAGCCACGGTGGGCCAGCAGAAAGCTCGCGTAATCCGCGAAGGGCAGCCGGTCGCTTTGGCGCAGGCGGTTCCACTCGTTGATCGTCGCCCACAGCGGATCGTTATAGCCCGGCGGGGTCGGCGCGGTGGCGAAAGGGGCGGGCTGGGTTGCGGCCTGCTGAGGCGCGGCGACGGGATCCTGTAGGGTCAGCGTCGCCGCCGCCGCCGCGACCGAAGCCAGCAAAGCGAACGGAATGGCGAAGCGGACGGCCCCGCTGGACAGTCCCCCGTGTTGATCCCTATCTGACGGCGGACGATCGAGGCGCTCGTCGGGAGAGCGGTGGTCGCGGTTTGGCTCCATTGCCTCCATATGGGCCAGCCGACAGCCGAGGTGAAGAGAGTCAGATGTTTACCGGGTCGATTCCTGCGCTCGTTACGCCGATCCGCGATGGGCGGATCGATGAGGCGGCATTCCGCGCCTTCGTCGATTGGCAGATCGAGAATGGTTCGACCGGCTTGGTTCCGTGCGGCACGACCGGCGAAAGCGCGACCATGTCGATCGAGGAGCATGATCGTGTCGTGGCCATCTGCGTGGAGCAGGCGGCGGGGCGCGTACCGGTCATCGCCGGCTGCGGATCCAACCATACTACGGTAGCCGCCGGTCATATGGAACGGGCGAAGGCGGCGGGTGCCGATGCGGCGCTGGTGGTGCTGCCTTATTATAACCGCCCCAATCAAGAGGGGATCGAGGCACATTTCCGCTATCTGGCGGAGCGCTCCGATTTGCCGATCATTATCTATAACGTGCCCGGCCGCACCGTGACGGACATCAGCGTCGAGACGATGGGGCGGCTTGCCGAACTGCCGACGATCGTGGGTGTGAAGGACGCCAGCGGCAAGGTCGAACGCGCGACGGCGCAACGGCTGGCCTGCGGGGCCGACTTCTGTCAGCTATCCGGCAATGACGATATGGCGTTGGGGTTCATGGCGATGGGCGGAAAGGGCTGCATCTCGGTGACCGCCAATGTCGCGCCGCGCCTTTGCGCGGATTTTCAGGCCGCTTGCGCTGAGGATCGCTGGAGCGACGCGCTGGCTTTGCAGGATCGCCTGTTCCCGCTTCATGCAGCGCTGTTCAGCGACGCTTCGCCTGGGCCGACCAAATATGCCCTCACGAAGGTTCGTCCGGGCTTTCCGGGTGAGTTGCGCTTGCCGATGACGTGGCCTGGGGACGCGAGCCGCAAGGCCGTTGATGCGGCACTTGTTCATGCAGGGCTCGTTTAGCCGTATATGGCCCGTCCTCATCCCATAGAATTCGAAAAGACCAAGGTCGTCGCCGAGAACCGGCGCGCGCGCTTCGAATATTTCCTCGAGGAATTCTTCGAGGCCGGCATCGCGCTGACCGGCACCGAAGTGAAATCGCTGCGCTTCGGCGAGGGCACGATCGCGGAGGCCTATGCCGAGATCAAGAATGGCGAGGTCAACTTGATCAACGCTAACATCCCCGAATATAATTTCGGCAACCGCTTCAATCACGAGCCAAAGCGCCCGCGTAAATTGCTGCTGCGGGCGCGCCAGATTGAAAAGATGATGAAGGCGATCGGCCGTGAGGGCATGACGCTGATCCCGATGTCGGTCTATTTCAACGGTCGTGGCCGGGCGAAGGTGGAACTGGCGCTCGCCAAGGGCAAGAAGGTTCACGACAAGCGCGAAACCGTGAAGGCTCGGGATTGGAAGCGGGATCAGCAACGCCTGCTCCGCGATCGAGGCTAACGGGACAGATCGGGCGCATGGCATCCCTGAGCCCGATCGCGCCGAAGGCGCCACGCCCGAACCGGCCTGCCATCCTGATCGGCAGCGCCTTGGCGATCACGCTGATGGCGTCGCTTGCGCTTGGCTGGCAGTTTCTCGGCGGCACACCCTTTCTGCTGTATGTGGGCGCTATCGCAGCGGGCTTCGCCGCAGCGGCCGGCGCCTGGCGGCTGGATATCGCCGCATCCTGTCCCGCTACGCCCCTTACGACGGACTGGGGTCTGATGTGGTCGGTCCTGATCGATTCGCGCGATGCCATCGCGATCACGAACCGGGGCGGAAAGCTCGTCTGCGCGAGCCCGCCTTATGAGGCGCTCGGCAGCCATCTGCCCCTGCCGCGCGAACTGCCGTTCGAAGGATCCGGCCCCGAATTGTTGACGGAAGCATGCCGCACGGCCTGGCGCGATGGCGAGGCTGCGGTCGAGGAGCTTTCGCTGGGGCAATTGCGTTTCTCGGCTCTGCTCAGGCGCTGCGGGCAGCATGAAGACCATATCGCTTGGCGTTTCCGCGCCATCACGAACGAGACGCCGCTGGATCGAACGCGAGCGATGGCGTTGGGCGCTGCCGGGCAACGGCTGGGCGAAGCCGGCGTCATGATGGTGGTGGTGGACGGAAGCGGCCTGCTGCTGGCGGCCAATGACGTTTTCCAACGCCGCGCCCTCGGTTCTGTCGAGGGCGCGACCGAGGGGCTGCCCTTCATCGATCTGCTACGCACTGATGAAAACGGTACGATCCGGCTGGCTCTCGACAGCGACGATGCGCCGTCGCTGCGCATCGTTCCGATCCCGCTCTCTACGGAACGGCAGGACGAGGAGGGGCCGACCGCTTTCCTGATTTTGGACGAGGATCCGGAGGCGATCACTGCCGAGGCGGCACGGGGGACGGCGACCCATCATCTGCACGGGCTGCTTGCCATGTTGCCGCTGGGGCTCGCGCTGGTGGAGCGGGACGGCCGGTTCCTGTTCTATAACGAGGCGTTTGCGCGGGCAGCCGGGATAGGCCCTTCGGACCATATCGTCTATCCCAGCGATTTGGTCGTCGAAGAGGATAAGGGCACCGTTTCCGATGCCGTGCGTCGCTTCGCCGGGGGGCGCGCACTGCCCGGCGATCTTTCGGTACGGCTCAAGACGCGGGTGGACGAGCCCGTCGCGCTTACCATCGCCAATGCCAAAGGGCTGGGCGACGCCGCGGTGCTGCTGAGCCTGAAGGACGACAGCGAACAATCTACATTGAAGCGGCAGATCGCGCAGGCCACGAAAATGCAGGCTGTAGGCCAGCTCGCCGGCGGCGTCGCCCATGATTTCAACAACATATTGACCGCTATTATCGGCCATTGTGATCTGATGTCGATGCGCCACACCCCCGGCGACATCGATTATGACGACATCCAGCAAATCAAGCATAACAGCAATCGCGCGGCAGCGCTGACCCGCCAGTTGCTCGCTTTTTCGCGCCAGCAGACGCTTCGGCCGCAGGTCTTGCAACTGCCGGAGGTCATCTCCGAAATTTCGCAACTGATCCGCCGCCTGATTGGCGAGACGATCAAGCTGGAGGTGAAGCACGGCCGCAATCTGGGTCTGATCCGCGCAGATCCGGGTCAGCTAGAGCAGGTCATCGTCAATCTCTGCGTCAATGCGCGGGATGCCATGCCGGATGGCGGCCGGCTGACCTTGCAGACCTATTCCGTCAGCCCATCGGAAATACGCCGGATGCGCAGCGATATCATGCCGATCGGCGATTACACGGCGCTCAAGGTATCGGACACGGGCGTCGGCATCCCGCAGGAGAATCTTAGCAAGATTTTCGAACCTTTCTTCACCACCAAGGAAGTGGGCAAGGGCACCGGGCTCGGCTTGTCTACCGTCTATGGTATCGTCAAGCAGACGGACGGCTTCATCTTCGCCAATTCGGAAATGGGGCATGGCACGAGCTTCACCATCTATTTGCCCGTTACGCAGGCCGCCGCGCCTGTCCCGCAGGCGCCCGCCAGAGTGGAAACCGCCGGCGATCTGTGGGGAACGGGCACGATCCTGCTTGTCGAGGATGAGGCGATGGTGCGGGCCGTCGCCGAACGTGCGCTGACACGGCAGGGCTACAAGGTGCTGGTCGCCGGAAATGGCGAGGAGGCGCTGGAGATCCTTCTGCAAGACGATGTGACGATCGATCTGCTGATATCCGATGTCGTAATGCCGGCGATGGACGGGCCGACGCTCGTTCGCCAGGCCCGTACGAGCTTCCCGGATCTGAAGGTGCTGTTCATGTCCGGCTATGCCGAGGAGCAGCTCCGCAAATCGATCGCGATCGATCATGTGAGCTTCCTGGCGAAGCCTTTCTCTGTCCAGCAGCTTGGTCAGGCCGCGCGTGATGCTTTGGCGGACGTCTGATCCCGCACAAAAGCAATTGGCGCATGGCCGAAACGATTGATAGGAGGGCGGAATGACCGAACGCCTTTCCGTGCTCGTAATCGAAGACGAGCCGCTGATCGCCATGATGATGGAAGATTTCGTCGATCTGCTCGGCCACGATGTGGCCGGCGTGTGCGATAGCGTGGCGAGCGCGATCGACAGGATCGACGGCGGCGAGTTCGATGTCGCCATCCTCGACGTGCATCTGCGTGATGGTGTCTGCTGGCCCGTAGCCGATGCGCTTACGGCGGCAGGCAAACGGTTCCTGATCGCCTCGGGCGGGTTCGTCGAACCGCCGCCGGAGCGGCATCAGGATGCGCCGCAGCTGGCCAAGCCTTTCACGCTGGATGGCGTGCGGACCGCTCTGGATAACCTCACTCGCGCCTGAATCGCGTTTCTGTTTCCTCGGCGGTCAGATAGAGTGTTCCGCTCTTGTTCTTGCGGAACATGTCATGTACATGGACTTGGCGCACCGAACGGGCGATGGACACAGACGACGCGAAAGGGCATCGACATGGCGGCTTCCCTGAAGGTGATCGACAACAATATGGCGAGTGCGAACGAACGACAGAAAGCGCTGGACGCTGCGTTGGCGCAGATCGACCGTGCTTTCGGCAAGGGTTCGGCGATGAAGCTGGGCAGCCGCGAGAAGGTGGAGATCGAGGCGATTTCGACGGGGTCGCTCGGCCTAGATATCGCGCTTGGCATCGGCGGCCTGCCGCGCGGGCGAATCGTCGAGATCTACGGGCCGGAATCGTCGGGCAAGACGACGCTGGCGCTTCACGCGATTGCCGAGGCGCAGAGGGCGGGCGGAACGGCCGCATTCGTCGATGCCGAACATGCGCTCGATCCGGTCTACGCCAAGAAATTGGGCGTCGACATCGATGAACTGATCGTCTCGCAGCCGGATACCGGTGAGCAGGCGTTGGAAATCACCGATACGCTGATCCGTTCGAATGCCATCGACGTGCTCGTGGTCGATTCGGTCGCAGCTCTGGTGCCGCGTGCAGAGATCGAGGGTGAGATGGGCGACAGCCATGTCGGCCTTCAAGCGCGCTTGATGAGCCAGGCACTCCGCAAAATCACCGGATCGATCAGCCGCAGCCGCACACTTGTCATCTTCATCAATCAGCTGCGCATGAAGATCGGCGTGATGTACGGCAATCCCGAGACGACGACCGGTGGCAATGCGCTGAAATTTTATGCGTCAGTCCGTCTCGACATTCGCCGGACCGGGCAGATCAAGGATCGGGATGACATCGTCGGCAACACGACGCGCGTAAAGGTGGTCAAGAACAAGGTCGCACCGCCGTTCAAGCAGGTCGAATTCGACATCATGTATGGCGAAGGCATTTCGAAGGTCGGCGAAATTCTCGATCTCGGCGTCAAGGCCGGTGTGGTCGAGAAGTCCGGCGCCTGGTTCAGCTATGACAGCGTCCGCATCGGTCAGGGTCGAGAAAATTCGAAAACCTATCTTCGCGAAAATCCGGAAATGACCGCGAAGCTGGAGCGTGCAATCCGCGGCAATGCCGCCGACGTGGCCGAAAAGATGATGACCGGGCCGGAGCCTGACGACGATCTTTGATCGTCGTCGCTGATTGGATGCTCGCTGGCCGAGCAGCTGTTTGTTGCCATCCGGTTATGCTTGCCGTCGGTTTCCTGTCATTCCGGCGAAAGCCGGAATCCAGCTTCGTCCAACTCGACGCTGAACAAGATGCTGAATTCGACAACGGAATGCGTACCGGCGCGACAGCACGTGCGTTAGCATTCAATACGCCGCCTGAACGGCTTGTGTCCTGATCCCCGGCTCGCCAAAAGCGAGCCGGGGAGGGCAAATTAAATGACAATAGCGATCCAGGGTGCGGCATCCACTCGCCGCATTCTTATGGCGAGCCTCGTCGGCACCGGCATCGAGTTTTACGATTTCTACGTCTACACGACGGCGGCGGCGCTCGTGTTTGGCGAACTCTTCTTTCCCAGTGCCTCGCCGACGGCCCGGCAGTTGCTCGCCTTCGCCACGATTGGCGTTGCTTTCGTCGCCCGCCCGTTGGGCTCCCTCTTCTTCGGCCATTTCGGCGATCGCATCGGCCGCAAATCGACGCTTGTCGCGTCCCTGCTGACGATGGGTATCTCGACGACGCTGGTCGCCTTCCTGCCGACCTACGCCGCGATCGGCTGGCCCGCTGCGCTCATTCTCTGCCTGCTCCGCTTCGGTCAGGGCTTCGGCCTCGGCGGTGAGTGGGGCGGGGCGGCACTGCTGGCGGTGGAGAATGCGCCTCCGGGCTGGCGCGCCCGCTTCGGCATGTTCCCGCAGCTGGGGGCACCTGCCGGTTTTATCGCGGCTAATGGCCTATTCCTGCTGCTCGGTGTTTTCCTGACGCCGGATCAATTTCGTGACTGGGGTTGGCGCATTCCCTTCCTCATCAGCGCCGCTCTGGTCGGCGTCGGCCTCTGGATTCGGCTGAAGCTGCACGAGACACCTGCGTTTGCGCGGGTGCTGGAGGAAGGTCCACCGCCTGCCGTACCGATGGCCGAACTGTTCAGCGGCCATCTCCGCACCACCGTGATCGGCACGATGGGCGCTGTCGCCTGCTTCGCGGCTTATTATGTCGCGACGGCCTTCGCACTCGGATATGGCGTGAAGACGCTCGGCTTCGCACAGGCGCAGGTGCTGAGCGTCCAGCTTGGCGCAATCCTGTTCATGGCCGCGGGGATCATTCTGGCCGCTTACGCGGCCGATGCGCATTGGGACGAACGACGCGTGCTGGCGGGTGGCTCGGTCGCCGCGATTTTCCTCGGCTTCACCCTCGCGCCGTTGATGGGAGCGGGCTCGCTGCTCGGGTTGTTCCTGTTCCTCAGCCTTGCCCTGTTCGTGATGGGCTTCGTCTATGGCCCGCTTGGGGGCTGGCTGCCGCACCTTTTCCCCGCCCGCGTCCGCTATACGGGCGTGAGCATCTCCTTCAACGTGGCCGGCGTGATCGGCGGCGGCCTCACCCCGATTGCGGCCCAGGCGCTCGCGGCCGAAGGCGGACTGACCTGGGTGGGTTATTATCTCAGCGGAATGGCCGCGATCAGCCTTCTGGCGCTGCTGAGTCGCGGCGCAAGAGGGTAAGCTGGGCTTTGCCGTGGCGGCGGACGACATCGACCGTCCATCCGCGCGCGGAAACCTCCTCGCCCACCGCCGTTTCGATGCTGGCCCAGGCCGCCTCCGCGGCCCAGCCGAGCCTTGTGAGCCGCTCGATCAGCGCTCCCGCGCCGCCGGAGCCATAAGGCGGATCGAAGAACAGGATATCGTGCGCGGTCCGTGCCGGGCCGAGCGCGGCGACGCTGGCGGGCACGACATCTGCCGTCGTGCCAAGTTTGGCGATGTTCGCCTTAAGGGCAGTGAGCGCCTGCTTGTCCATCTCCACGAAGGTGGCCTTGGCCGCGCCGCGTGAAAGCGCCTCGAGCCCAAGCGCACCCGTTCCAGCGAAGATATCGGCTACGATAAGGCCGTCGAAGCTCCCGACCCTGCTCTGAAGCATGGAGAAGAGCCCCTCGCGGGTGCGATCGGCGGTCGGCCGCGTCGCGTCGCCGGCCGGGGCAACGAGCGCGCGTCCCCGCCATTGTCCGGCGATGATCCTCACCGGGGCTTATCCGATCGGGGAGCACGCGATGCGGGGCCGCCCCCCGGCCTTCGCGCGCCGCCGGGGGCGCTTGGCGGTCGGCTTGGCACGGCGCCATCGCGCGGCGGTGCACCCCGACGCGGCGTCGTAGCCGCATCGGCGGAGCGCGGCGGGCGCGGAACTTCGGCGGTGAAATCCTCGCGCTGGTCCGTCATCGGGCGGTCCGCGCGCGGGAAGCGCTTGTCCCTGCCAACGCCGACACGCTTCGTCGGCTTGGTGGCCTTCGCCCAGCCTTTTCCCTTGGTGGGCCGCGCGGGGCGCGCTGTTTCCGTCGCACCGTCAGCCGCCAGCCGCTCGGTCCGCGCTGGCCGGTCCTTGCGGGGATCGGTTCGTGAGGATGCGCCGGCGTCCCGCACTCTGTTCTGTGCGGCACGTGGGTTTGGATGCCGCTCCGTCGACGTACCCGGCCGGTCCGTGGGCGCGCGGTCGGATCTCACCGGTCGCGCTCCGTCTTTCGGGGCGCGTACAGGACGTGCCGCATCGCGGCCCGCCGGACGATCCCGCTCACCTCGCCGCTCCGAGGGACGATTGGCCTGCGCTGGCCCGGCCCGGTCGCTTCTCGGCCTATCGGATCTCGTCGCACCCGGCACTGATGGCGTCCGCACCGGGCGCGGCATGCCGGCCGCGCGAACCGGCGCGGAGCGTTGCTGCAAATCGGAGTTCGGGCTCAATGGCGCAGTGGCAGGGCGTGGCATGGTAGTACCGCGCGCGGCGCGCGCCCCCGGATCGGCCTTTAGGTCTTTCAGGAACGAGACGAGATCGTGCTGCAGCACCTCCACCGCGTCGCCTATTGCCAGATCGGCCAGCACGAACGGCCCGTAGGCGGTGCGGATGAGGCGGCTGATCTCCAGGCCGAAATATTCCAGCACCCGCCGCACTTCGCGGTTCTTGCCCTCGCGCAGGCGCATCTCGATCCAGACGTTCGCGCCGGTCCGCCGCTCGATATTGGCGTCGATCGATCCGTAGCGGACGCCCTCGATCTCGATGCCTTCGCTCAGGGTTTCGAGCTGGGTCTGCGTGATCTGGCCGTAGCAACGGGCGCGATAGGTGCGTTCCAGCCCCGTCGCGGGAAGCTCCAATTGGCGCTTCAGCCCGCCGTCGGTGGTCAGCAGCAGCAGACCTTCGGTATTAAGATCGAGGCGGCCGACCGGCACGACGCGGGGCAACTCGGCCGGCATCCGATCATAGATCGTCTTGCGGCCGGCGGGATCGTTGGCAGCGGTGAGGAGCCCGGTCGGCTTATGATACAGGAACAGGCGGGCATGATCGGGTTCCGCCACCGGCTGCCCATCGACGGTTACCCCTATCAGCGAGCGCACGATCGTAGCCGGCGTTTCGATCGCCACGCCATCGATCGCGATGCGCCGATCCTCGATCATGCGTTCGATCTCGCGCCGGCTGGCGACGCCGGCGCGGGCCAGTAATTTGGCGATACGTTGAGGTTCAGCCACTATTCGATCCGATTGAAACGCACGTCGAACGCGCGGGGAATACTGATCGCCAGCGCATCGATCTTGCCGCTGGCATTGCGCCGGAACCGCACCATCGCGCCGCGTGCTTCGAACAGATCGGGCCCGATCGGCTTTGCGCGCAATTCGATCTGCGGGCGGTTTTCCAGCCGCAGCTTGATCTCGTTGCCGTCCGCGATCACGCGATAGGCGCCGCCTACCTCTTCGCTGGAATAGCGGCCAGCATAATCGGCGATGACGAGGCCGGAGATAGGTGGGATGCGGCGATAGCGGGCGCGGCCGTCCGGCGTGACCATGCTCAATTCGCCGGGCGCGGCCAGGCTCAATTCGCTATCGTCGCCCATGCGGAAGCGATCGGACGAGAGTGGGAACAGCGCGCCACCGCCCGCGATCCGGAGCTTGCCCTTGTCGTCGACGATAGTGAGCGGCTGATCGTGCGCGTCCAGATACAGGCCCGCGACCTGGCCGACAGTGGCCGGCACGCCGACATCGGCCGGCTTCGGCGTTGCCGGCGTCGGCCCGAGCAGGACTGCCGCGACCGCGCGGCCTAGATCGGGCGCGTTGGCGTCCGCCGTACTGCACAGGAGCGCGACGGACATCTTGCGCGTCGGATATATGGCGAGCCAGGCGCGATATCCCGCCGTTGAGCCGGCGTGGGAAATCTCCGGCAATCCCGCAAAGCGCGTGATGACCAGTCCGCGCGCATATTGGATCGTGGCGCCATCGTTGAGGACACCGCGCTGTTGCAGTTCGGCCGATATGTTGCGGCCGACCCGCCCCGTCATCAGCGCTTCCGACCAGCGCGAAAGATCGCCCACCGTCGTCAGCAGTCCGCCATTTCCATAGGCACTCTCGAACGGCATATCCTGTTCGTAGACCACGCCCTTGGCCGAATAGGCGACGGCACGACCCGGCAGCACGCGACGGAAATCGTCGCGCCATCCGGTGCTGGTCATGCCGAGCGGCTTGAAGATCTTCTCCGCCGTATAGCGCGGAAAACTCATGCCGGAGACGCGCGAGACGATCAGCGCCGCGAGCGTATAGCCGCTGTTCGAATAGCTATATTCGGCGCCGGGGCGGAAGTTCAGCTGCTTCTGACGCGCGATGATCGCGAGAGCATCATCCATCGTATAGGCGGCGGTGCCGCGCGGCCAGCCGGCCAGCTCCGCGACAGAGCCCCAATCGCGCAGTCCGCTTGTATGATTGAGCAGATGACGGATGCGGATCGCATCGTCGAGCGGTGGAAGCTCGGGCACATATTTGCGGACGTCGTCGTCCAGCTTGAGCTTGCCCTCTTCGGCCAGCAGCAGGATCGCGGTAGCGGTAAACTGCTTGGACACCGATCCCGCCTCGAACACCGTATTCGGCTGGATCGGCGTCACATGCTCCAGATCGGCAGAACCGTAGGCGCGGATTGCGACGGGCAGGCCCGCTTCCATCACCTCCAGCGCGCAGCCGGGCGTGGTCGGCCGGTTCCAGCGCGCAAACAGACCATCGATACGGCGGAATTGCTGCGAGAGCGGTACGGCCGCGGGCATCGGCACGCGCGCGGACGGCGCCGTGACTTTGGGCGCGGTCGCCGGCTTGGGCGCGGGCATTTTCGGCGGGGGCGGCGGCGCCTTGGTGGCGCCGATGACGAGCAGCGCGAGCGGCAGCAGGAGAGCGCGGGTCATCAGCGGCCGGTATCGAGGTCCAGCCCGGCCTTGCCGCCGTGCGCCGTGTGAGCGGGAGCGGGAAGAGGCTCCATGGCGTCGCTCTCGATCACCTCGAACGCGCCTTCCCATTTGGTGATGAGGACGGTCGCCACGGCATTGCCGAGTACGTTCGTCGCAGTCCTGCCCATATCCAGGAAATGATCGACCGCGAGGATCAGCAGCAAGCCGGCCTCTGGAATATCGAAGAAAGCGAGGGTGGAGGCGATGACGACGAGGCTGGCGCGGGGCACGCTGGCGATGCCCTTGGATGTCACCATCAGCAGCAGCATCATGATGATCTGCTGCCCGAAGCCGATATGGATGCCGTATGCCTGCGCGATGAACAAAGTCGCGAAGCTGCAATACATCATCGAGCCATCGAGATTGAACGAATAGCCCAATGGCAGCACGAAGCTGGCAATGCGCTTCGGCACACCGAATTTGTCGAGCGCTTCCAGCAGGCGCGGGAAGGCGGCTTCCGACGAGGCCGTGGAGAAGGCGATCATGAAGGGTTCGCGCACGTAGCGGATCAGCGTACCGGTCTGCTTGCCGATCAGCGCGTACGCCACCGCATAGAGAAACAGCCACAACGTGATCAGGCCGACGAAGAAGCCGCCCATGAACCAGCCATAGGTGACGAGGATAGCAATGCCCTGATTGGCGACCGCGTTGGTGACGGCCGCGAACACCGCGATCGGCGCGGCCTTCATCACATAGTCCGTCACTTGCAGCATGACGTGAACGAGCGATTCCAGCGCGCGGACGATCGGCGCGCCGCGTTCGCCCACCGCCGTCAGTGCGATACCGAAAAAGACCGAGAAGATGACGATCGGCAGAACGTCGTTCTTGGCCATCGCGTCGATGATCGAGGTCGGCACCAGATGGACGAAGAAGTCGTGGAGCGAGAAGGCCGGCTTGGCGATGCCGCTCGCCGCAGTGGCGGCCGGCAAAGGCAGATCGAGCCCCACGCCCGGCTGGAACAGATTGACGAACAGAAGGCCGAGCGAAAGCGAGACGATGCTGGCCAGCAGGAACCAGCCGATCGATCGCGCTCCGATCCTGCCGAGCGCGGACGTATCCCCCATGTGGGCGATGCCGGCGACGAGCGTCCCGAAGATCAGCGGAGCGATGATCATCTTGATCAGGCGCAGAAAAAGATCGGTCAGGATCGAAAAGCCGCCCGTGATTGTTGCCAGAGTAGCCGGATCGGATACGCTCTGGTTCAGCGCGAATCCGGTCAGGATGCCGAGAACCATCGCAGCGAGGATGTAGAGGGTCAGGCGCCGGGCCATGCACATTCCGTTCAAGTGGAATGGGCTTGGTCGGGCGAAAGCGATAGGGCGTCAACCCCGTGCGAGCGGGTGGAGGAGCAAGCGGCGTGGCGTTGTTCGGCAGGAAAGAGAAGATCGAATCCCAGATCAGCCGGATCCTCATCGTCGAGGATGAGCCGCTGGTCGCGTTCGACAACGAATATGTTCTGCAGGATGCCGGCTACATGATCGTCGCGTCGGTCGATACGGTGGATGTCGCCATCGAGACGATCCACGCCGCGCAGATCGATCTGGTGCTGGCGGACCTCAATCTGTCCGATGGCGGGACGGGGCTGGACGTCGCCCATGCGGCGCGCGACGCGGGCATACCAGTGATCTTCGTGACGGGCGCTTGTCCCGTGGAAGCAAAGGCGCTGGCGGCCGGCTGCCTGACCAAGCCCTACACGCCGCGCGATCTGCTGGCCGCGATCGATGCCGTCGATGCAAGCCTAGCGGGCCGCAAGCCCAAGCGGATGCCACGCGGCTTCACCTTGTTCTAGGGGCGGCAGCGGCGCGTATCGTCAGGATCTGAACCGGCATCTCGACACGTCCGACGATCCGGTTACACCCGCCGCATGACCGCCGCGACCGACGACCACAGCCGAACACTTCTTTCCGGCATCAAGCCCTATGTCGAGAAGGCGCCGCTGGCTGCCTTGTTTCTCGGTATGTCGTCCGGATTCCCGCTAGCAATGATCGCGGCGACACTGACCACGCGGCTTGCCCAATCGGGCATCGACAAGAAATCGGTCACCTATTTCGCGCTTGCGATCCTCGTCTACAATTTCAAGCCCTTATGGGCGTGGATCGTGGATGGCGTGCGGCTGCCCGTGATCGGCCGGCTGGGGCAGCGCGTATCCTGGATGCTGTTCGTGGGCGTGCTCGTCATGGCGGCCGTCCTCAACCTCGCCTTCACCGATCCGCAGGCTGGGCTTGTCCGCATGGCCGTAGCCGCGATCCTCGTCGGGCTGGCAGGCGCGACCTTCGATATCGTGATCGATGCCTATCGCATCGAATTGCTGGAACCGCGCCAATTGGGTGTTGGCTCTGGCATGTCGCAATATGGCTATCGGATCGGCAGCGTCGCGGCGGGCGCGTTGGCGCTGGTGCTGTCGGCGCGGCTCGGCTGGAGCGGCGCCTACGCCTTCTGCGCCTTGTTCGCGCTGCCCGCGATGCTCACTGCGCTGATAATGGGCGAGCCCGAGCGGCGGCGCGTTGCGGTCGGCCGCCGGGGGCTCGGCTCGGTCACGGCCGCGATCGTCGGGCCGTTCGTGGAGTTTTTCCAGCGGCAGGGGACGGGGGCGGCCGCGCTGATCCTGGGCTTCATCCTTTTCCACAAGATCGGCGACACGCTCAGCCAGCTTACAGTCCGGCTGCTGTACAACGATCTCGGCTATTCGACCGATCAGATCGCGCTCTACGATGTCGGCTTCGGTTTTTGGGCCTATCTGGCTGGCGTGTTCCTCGGCGGGGTGATCTACACCCGGCTGGGCTTGCGCCGATCGGTGATGCTGAGCCTGTGGCTGATGGCGTTGACCAACGTCGGCTTCGCCGCGCTTGCCGCCACCCACGCCCATTCGAACTGGGCTATGGCGGCAGTGCAGTGCCTGGAGAACGTCGCCAGCGGCATCGGCGGGGTTACGGTCGGCGCCTACTTCGCGGCACTCTGCGATCTGCGTTTCACCGCCGCGCAATTCGCGTTGATCTCATCGGCGGCGAGCATCGTCGGCCGGCTCTTCACGGGCACCAGCGCCGGTGCGTTGATCGAGGCGATCGGCTATGTGCAATTCTATCTGCTGACGACGGTGATCGCGCTGCCGGGCATCTTCCTGTTCTGGTTGATGCTGAAGGCAGGGCTGGTGGAACAGTCGATCGGTAGCGCCGGCACTGCGGAAACGGAGGACGGCGCCCGGAGCGTGTGACACGCGCATCCCGGTACGGACGTCGTTCATCCGCATAGGTGCATGGGATAACCGTACGTCGCTTACGAGTTTACCTATGTGCCCCTCGGATATCGATCAATGCCTCCTGCTGCTCCGCAATGTTGAGAGGCTTCTCCTGAAGAACGGCGAGTGCATTCTCGCCGCGCAGCTTTCGATCGTCAGCGGCCGGCTGCAGCTGCGCACCGTGCAAGGCCTCCTGCCAGCGGATTGATCAGCTGCGTCCGAAGACCCGGGCGAAGATCGTGTCGACATGCTTCAGGTGGTAGCCAAGGTCGAACTCGGCCTCCAGCGCCTCATCCGATAGCGTGACCTCCGGATCAGCCCTGAGCAGCTCCAGCAGCGAAAGCTGGCCGTCCGATTCCCAGACCTTCATCGCGTTGCGCTGAACCAGCGCGTACGATGCTTCGCGGCTGAAACCGGCCTGAGTGAGCGCGAGAAGCACACGCTGCGAATGGACGAGGCCGCCCATGCGATCGAGATTCTTTTGCATCCGCTCTGGATAGACGAGCAGCTTGTCGACCACGCCGGTAAGGCGGGCGAGGGCGAAATCCAGCGTGATCGTAGCGTCCGGCCCGATATAGCGTTCCACCGACGAGTGGCTGATGTCGCGTTCATGCCATAGCGCGACATTCTCCAGCGCTGGCGTCACATAGCCGCGCACCATGCGGGCGAGCCCGGTCAGGTTTTCGGTCAGCACCGGATTGCGCTTGTGCGGCATCGCCGACGAGCCTTTCTGGCCGGGCGAGAAATATTCCTCGGCCTCCAGCACTTCGGTGCGCTGCAGGTGGCGGACCTCGACGGAGAGCCGCTCGATCGAGGACGCGATCACGCCCAGCGTGGCGAAAAACATCGCGTGGCGATCACGCGGGATGACCTGCGTCGAGACGGGCTCTACCGTCAGCCCCAGCTTGGCGGCGACATGCGCCTCTACCTGCGGATCGATATTGGCGAAGGTGCCGACCGCGCCCGAAATGGCGCAGGTGGCAATGTCCGCGCGGGCGGCAAGCAGGCGCACCTTGTTGCGCTGGAACTCCGCATACGCCTCGGCCAGCTTCAGGCCGAACGTGACCGGTTCGGCATGGATGCCGTGGCTGCGGCCGATCGTGGGCGTCATCTTGTGTTCGAACGCGCGGCGCTCGATCGCGGCAAGCAGCGCATCGATGTCCGCCAGCAGCAGATCGCTGGCCTGGGCCAGCTGAACGGCGAGACAGGTATCCAGCACGTCGGACGAGGTCATGCCCTGATGCATGAAGCGCGCCTGCTCGCCCACCTGTTCGGACACCCAGGTCAGGAAGGCGATCACGTCGTGCTTGGTGACAGCCTCGATGGCATCGATCGCGGCGACATCGATCTCCGGCTTCGTTGCCCACCAATCCCACAGCGCCTTGGCGGCGGAGGCCGGGACGACGCCAAGCTCGCCGAGCTTCTCGGTGGCGTGCGCCTCGATCTCGAACCAGATGCGGAACCTGTTCTCTGGCGTCCAGATGGCCGTCATCTGCGGCCGCGAATAGCGCGGGATCATGTCGTAACTCGCATCATCGGAGGATAGGCCGAGGCGGTAGCAGCGGGCAGCCCGGGGTTCAATCCAGGCGCGACGCTCGCTTCCCTAGCGCCTTTGTGGCAGGAAGCGCGCTCACGTTCGAAAGGCTTTGTCGATGCGCTCCAGACTGTTTCTCTGTGCGACGGCGGGTCTCACGCTTATGTCGACCCCGGCCCTTGCTCAGGATGCGGCTTCCGATGTGCGCTGCCTGCTGGTGAGCAATGCCTTCGCTGCGACCGAGAAGGACACGCCCCGCAAGCAATTCGCGATCGAATCCGCGCACTTCTTTTTCGGCCGCGTCGATGCGCAGATGAATGCTGCCCAGCTGAAGACGCAGATCCTGACGATCGGCAAGACATTAACGCCGCAGACGATGGTCGCGACGATGAATGCCTGCGCGCAACGGCTGCGGGCCAAGCAGCAGATGATGCAGGCGATCGGCCAAGAGGTAACGGCGGCGGCAAAGGCGAAGAAGTAGGCGCGGCGCGCCGGCCGCCCTTACATCAATCCCATAGATTGCAGGCTTGCCTGCCCCTTGCTGCCGACGATCACATGATCGTGAACGGCGATGTTGAGCGGGCGGCATGCGGCAATGATCTCGCGCGTGATGGCGATATCCTGCTTGGACGGCTGCGGATCGCCGCTCGGGTGATTGTGGACGAGGATGATCGAGGCGGAGTGCAGCTCCAGCGCGCGCCGGACGACTTCGCGCACATGGATGGCCGCCTGATCGATCGATCCTTCCGAGATCATCTCATCGCGGATCAGGACGTTTTTGGTATTGAGGTGCAGCACCCTGGCGGATTCGGTCGCCCGGTGGGCCATCGCTGCATGCAGATAATCGCTCAGTGCCTGCCAGCTGCCCAGGATCGGGCGATCGGTGGTGGCGCTTTTGAGCAGGCGGACGGCCGAGGTCTGCGCGATCCGGATCGCCGCGATCTGCGCTTCCGTCACACCGGCGCGCACCAGTGCCTCCGGCTCCGTCGCGAGCAGCGGCCCGAACCCGCCGAATTCGGCCAATAAGGCGCGTGCCGTCGGCTTCATGTCCCGACGCGGCGTGGTCAGCATCAGAAGATATTCGATCAGTTCATGATCCAGCAGGGCATCCTCGCCGCCTTCGATAAGACGGTTGCGCAAACGTGCCCGATGGCCGCTTGCATCGAACGCTGGATCGACTTCGCTCATAGACGGCAAGGCTAGCGAGGATCGGCAGCAATACAAAGGCCGTGCGCCGGATGGTCGGTCTTCTCGGCTCCGGTTGACTCGGCGGAACCCCTTTCCTAGAGGGTGCGCGCCTGACGGGAACGCCCGCCGGTGCGGCCGACTTCCGATCATGAGAGAAGGAGAGAGGCCGTGCAGGAGGACGGGACCGGGCGGGATCCGATCGGTCAGGATGTCCGGCTGACGTCGCTGGATCAGCGACTGAAAGCGGCCACGGACGCCGAGAAGATCAGAAGCGGCGCGGCGCGGCCCAAGCCTCAGACGGGGTACGGGCAGGGCAGCCGGGTTCTGGCGGAGCTCATTGCGGGCCCTGCCGGTGGCGCTCTGATTGGATGGCTGCTGGATCGCTGGTTCGGGACCACGCCGTGGCTCCTCTTGGTGCTGCTGATCCTCGGATTTGCAGCGGCCATGTGGAACATATACCGGATTTCAAACGAGCGGCCGGAGTGATCCAGCCCTCGTAAGACGCATGTGCTAGTAAGATCATCCCGCGCGGCGGGTAAAAGGGGCAAGTCAGACAGTGGCAGGCGGCGGTACGATCGATCCGATGCACCAGTTCACGGTCGAGCCTTTGTTCGGCCGGCTGATGATCGGCGGCTACGATCTTTCCTTTACCAACTCCGCATTGTGGATGGTGATCACCCTCGTCGCGCTCTGGGCGTTCATGCTCGGCGGCATGAAGGGGCAGATGATCCCCGGTCGCTGGCAGGCTGCGGTGGAGGGCTTCACCGGCTTCGTCACGAACATGGTGGATGCGAATATCGGGCCTGAGGGCCGCCGCTTCGTGCCGCTTGTCTTCTCGCTTTTCATGTTCATCCTGCTCGCCAATGTGCTGGGATTGCTGCCTTTGGGCGTCGTCCCCGGCGTGCATCCGTTCACCTCGACCAGTCACTTCACGGTAACCGGCGTGCTGGCGATCCTGTCGTTCGGCACGGTGCTGGCGGTGGGTTTCGCCAAGCATAAGCTGCACTTCTTTTCGCTCTTCGTGCCGCATGGCACGCCTAAGATCATGATCCCGCTGATGTTCGTGATCGAGCTGCTCTCGTTCATGGTTCGCCCGTTCAGCCTCGCGCTGCGACTGTTCGTGGCGATGACGGCGGGGCACATCCTGCTGAAGGTGCTGGCGGGCTTCGTCATCAATGCCAGCAATGCCGGCATCGGCTATGGCATCCTCGTCGGCGGGCCGAGCTTCATTCTCATGATCGGCATTTCCGCGCTGGAACTGCTGGTCTGCGCCATTCAGGCCTATGTGTTCGCGCTGTTGACGTCGCTTTATCTCAACGATGCCGTGAACCTGCATTGATCGTTCGAATTTTCAGCAACTTACGAATTAACAAGGGAGTTTTATGATGG
>Ga0247730_1000113_pt1 | contig 80989 bp, 69 predicted proteins | sample UWRJL073202C2_FD_180959 | JGI IMG/M metagenome (GOLD analysis project Ga0247730, IMG submission 180959) | Plant litter microbial communities from Arlington Agricultural Research Station in Wisconsin, United States - UWRJ-L073-202C-2 | ecosystem: Environmental > Terrestrial > Plant litter >...
CGTATCCCGATAGGCTGGCATCTGGTGTTCACCCATTTGGGGGCAACCATCACAGGCAGTTTTTCTGTAAGGTCCCGGATAATTTCAAAGGATGCGCTTCCTGATCCGATGATGATCGCTGCGCGCAAAATGGTATAAGCAATTCCGGATTTTTTCAGTTCTTTTTCCACGGCCAGCCTTGAGCTGAGATGCCTGGAAAGGCCGTCGTCATTGACAATTCCGGTAAGATAGATCAGCTGGCGGCAGGATGTTTTCTGGATGGCCTTTACAAAATGCATGGCAGATTCAAATTCCTGTTCGGAAAACTCATCGCCCCCGGTGGACATCGAATGCACCAGGTAATAGGCGGCCTCGATATCTTCAGGTATACTTTTTAAGGTTTCCGGCTGAAGCAGGTCGCCCGTGATAATTTTAACCTTGTCCCCGAAATCAGATTCTTCTGCAAAACGGCGCTTATCCCTTACCATACAGACCACATCGTGTCCCTGTTCCAGTAAAACAGGCAAAAGACGTGTTCCTATGTATCCGTTTGCACCAGTTAGCAGTATCCTCATATGATATGGGGTTTAAAGGTATCTGTGCGGACAACGGCTTTCAGCTCCTGTAATATGGTGTACAGGCCAAAATTTGTCCTGTTTACGTAGATGAAATGTTTAACGCCCCTGGCCTGTTTAAATTCGGGCATTTTTGCAATCTTTTCCCCATAGGCATACAGCTGTGCAAAGAATTCAGGCTGGCTGAAATCAAAGGTGGTACTGAGGTATGGTTTTGCGAAGAGCTGGATCATTTCCAGGTAAGCTTTATAATAAAATTCTATCTGTGCGGGCGTATCAGCTGTGTGGATCATATCCAGCTTTCTGAAGGCAGCTATAGTTTTGTCCTTATCCTTTACCACATCAGAAGAGATGAGCGAAAAGAATGGCACATAAAAATCATCCGGCATTTCTTTGATACAGCCAAAATCTATGACTCCCAGTTTTTCATCCGGGGTGATCATAAAATTACCCGGATGAGGATCTGCATGTACAGCCCTGAGCTCATGCTGCTGAAAGTTATAAAAGTCCCACAGGGCCTGGCCAATCTTATTGCGCAGTGCCTGCGAAGGGTTGGTCTGAAGGAATTCTTTTAAATGAAGCCCGTTAATCCAGTCCATGGTAATGATCCGCTTGCCCGAAAGCTCAGGATAATAAGTTGGGAAAACTACATTGTCGAGCACTTTACATGCCTGCGTAATTTCTATTGACCGGCGAACTTCAAGCTCGTAGTCTGTTTCTTCCAGCAAACGCTCTTCAACTTCCTTGATATAGATGTTCAGTTCCTTTTCACTCATGCCCAATAAACGGAAGGCAAAAGGTTTTACCAGTTTTAAATCAGAAGAAATGCTGTCACCTACTCCGGGATACTGGATCTTTACCGCCAACTTTTTTCCCTTTAGCTCTGCCTGGTGCACCTGGCCAATGGAAGCTGCATTGGTGGAGATGATATTAAATTTATCATAGATCGCTTCGGGTGTTTTACCGAAGTTCTTGGTAAATGTTCTCACGATCAGCGGGCCGGAAAGCGGCGGGGCATTGTATTGCGATTGTGTAAACTTATCGACGTATGATTTAGGGAGTATGTTTTTATCCATACTGAGCATCTGTGCGATCTTCAGGGCACTTCCTTTCAGCTCACTCAGTGATTTATAGATGTCTGTTGCATTATCCTCATTCAGTTCATCCCTGCCTAAATCAGGATTGAAAAGCTTTTTAGAATAATGTTTGATATAATTCCCGCCGATCTGGAATCCTGTTTTCACAAATTTGGCAGAGCGCTCTGCCTTGGTGACAGGAATACTGTTCTGTTCGTTCATCTGTTGTTATTTCCTCATTTTTTCTGTAAACCCGCCATTTCTGGACAGGAACTTCCCGTATTCCAATAGATTGTCCAGCGGGGAGCGCTGAAAAAGGTCAAACGTTACATTGATACCTTTTTCAATTGCCTCATCTGTTTTTTCGAACCCGATACTATCATCATTTACCCAGAAATTGATGATAAAAGCAAACTGGATCCAGAGGGCGTCCTTATATCTTTTGGTCAGGAATTTACGGTCGGCAAGTTCGCCGCTCTCCAATCCTTCACTGACCAGCTCTTCGGCAAAATTTTCAAATATGGGTTTTACGCCTGACAGTACTGCCGGCGTGGCAAACTTGGCAGAATGCTGTCTGAGGCTATAAACAATGAAACTTCTTTGTCTCTTCAGTACCTCAACGTAACTGTAGAAGAATGACAGCATCCTGTCGCGCGAGGAGTACTGCGTCCATACCTCCTGCTGGCGTATTGTATCTAAGGTCTCTACGGTAAGGTCTGCCCAGATGAGCTTCTCTATACTTTCAAAAGAGGCATAGAACTGATAGAATTCAGCCTCCGGGATCTTTAATTTTTTTACGAAGCTGTAAACAGACTTTGGCTGTTCATCGTGTGTGAGCACGTAATCGATATAACCGTTTTTTATTTGCTGAGCCGTTGCCATGTAATTTGTATGAGTTAAAGAAATAAACCTAAAGATCAGCACAGTTACTATGCCATAAGTGAAGATATATACGGCATTTTTTGCTTTTGAGGTTTTATAAAGGCAATGTTACTTTGGAATTACACGAATCGCACATATTTTATTACTTTTACAAATAATTGAAAAATAAACGCCTGCATATTCACCAATTCTTTGCGGTCCTGATGCTTTGGGTTTTCGCCATTGCACTTGTCCCATGGAGCACTCTTCATCACCATGCTGAAGAGGAGCCCAACTGCGCAAAATATGGTAAGATATGTATGCACAAGACGCATATTGGCAATGAGAGCCATAATTGTCTGATCTGCTCTGCTCATTTCGAAAAGGATTATTATACCAGCAGTACATCCTTTCATGTTCAACTTACGGGTACGGCTTTTATCAGAACCTATACGCTGAGCAGTGCCAGTTATACCGCCTTAAGAGGAACTTCTCTTCGTGGCCCTCCTGTAGTCTAGTTATTCCCAAAACTTTAATGACTGTATTGGCTCTTGGCTTATACAGAATGGACTTATAATGTATTTCCATTAAAGATGGATCTATCGGGTCAACAATTTACACACACAAATGAAACCATAAGCTAAAATGATTTTGCAAGGGCTGATGATATATCCGGCTTGTGCAGCATTGTTAGCGATAAATGATATTCTATATGAAAAAGATACTTCTATTTTTAGTCGTACTGTTATCCGTTTTTACTTTTAGCCCTGCCTCTGCAGCCGAATTAACCGAATTCAGGGGGAGGATCACCGATGCACAAACACAATTGCCGTTGCCGGGTGCAGCAATCTCTATTCCTGATCTGCGCACTTCTGCAACTACGAATCAGAACGGGGAATTTGTCATTAAAAATGTACCTGCCCGCGGACGTTTCCTTGTTCAGGTAAGTTATATCGGTTATAAAACCATCACACAATCTATTGACCTTGCCAATCCCGGCGCACTCAATTTTGCCCTGCAGCCAAGCGTGATTGAAGGCAGGGAGGTGGTCATTACCGGCTCAGCATCAAGTTCAGACAACCGCAAGAACAGTACTTCGGTGTCATCAGTGAGCAAAGCAGAGCTATTGTATCACCCGTCCACCAACCTGATTGACGCGATCTCCCGCGTACCGGGAGTTTCACAGGTCACCACAGGGCCAGGTATATCCAAACCGGTGATCCGGGGCTTAAGCTATAACCGTGTGGTTACCGTTAGTGACGGAGTAAAACAACAGGGGCAACAATGGGGTGATGAACACGGTATTGAGATTGACCAGTACAGTGCCGACCATGTAGAGGTCTTAAAAGGCCCTGCGAGTTTGATGTATGGTTCTGACGCATTGGGAGGAGTAATCAATATCCTGGACGGGCTGCCCGCTCCTGACGGAACTTTAAGAGGAGAATTCCTTACAAACTACGCAACAAACAACGGGCTTACCGGAAGCTCGCTGATGCTCCAGGGCAATGAGAACGGCCTGATCTACAAACTGCGCGGCTCCTATAAAAATGCGTATTCCTACAAAACACCCACTGAATTTGTTCCCAACTCTGGCTTTAATGAAACTAACTTTGAAGGACAGATCGGCCTGAACAAGAAATGGGGTTATGCACATTTAGACGCATCCAGCTTCCACAACAATATAGGTTTTTATGAACCTGTAAGAAATGATGCAGGCCAGCTGGTTGATGATAACGGCAATACCTTTACAGATGCTCAGAATAAAGACAGGACCCTGGCGTATCCTAACCAGGACGTCCGTCATTATAAGATTGCGATGAACAGTAATATCCTTCTGGGAGACGGAAGTTTAAAAGCAACACTTGGTTTTCAGCATAATCTCCGTAAGGAGCTGGAAGCGCCGGGTGATGACGGGCTCGCTTTATTTCTGAACAGCTATACTTATAGTTACGATCTTAAATACTCATTTAAGGAAGTGAATGGCTGGGCACCTGTATTTGGTGTCTCGGGTGAGTTTATGCACAGTTTAAATACCACGGGCGCCGAACAGCTGATCCCTGATTATGACTCACAGGCCTACGGCGGATTTGCTTATGTGAAGAAAACATGGGATAACGATACGTTCAATGCCGGAGCACGTTTTGATTACCGGAAAATGACGGGTAAAGCATTTGAGGGCGATGCGCAGTTCAATGCCTTTACCAATAAGTTCTCACATGTGACAGGGGCCCTGGGGTACACCCATGAATTTAACGATGCATTTAGCTTTAAGGCCAATGCCGGAAGTGCTTTCCGGGCGCCCAATATTGCTGAGTTATCTGCAAACGGCGTACATGAGGGCGCTTACCGTTACGAGGTAGGTAACCCTGATTTAAAGCCGGAGCAAAGTTACCAGGCTGACGCTTCCTTTGAATACCAGAACCAGTATGTGAGCACAAGCCTGGGGGCTTTTGCCAATATCATCGATAACTATATTTACTACAGCACCAGCGGTCAGAATATCACAGTGGATGACAGGGATTACCCGGTATACAACTTTGTTCAGGATAATGCATTCCTACGCGGAATAGAGGCTACCTTAACCCTGCACCCGGTTAGCCTGATCCATTTTGAAAATAGCTTTTCTTATACCAGGGCAACAAACCGCACCACAAAAGAATCTCTTCCATTTACCCCTGCAGCTTCTTTACGCAATGAATTACGTTTCGAACCAAAGATCGCAGGAACATCACATTCTTATATTTCTGTTGGAATAGATAATTTCTGGAGACAAAGTAAGATCGATAGTTTTGAGACACCTACAGCGGGTTATACCCTGTTAAATGCTGCGATCGGCACTACGCTGAAACTCAGTAAAAACCAGGTGATCACTGTTTATGCTGCGGGTAAAAACCTGCTGGATAAAGCTTACTATGATCACCTGAGCCGCTTTAAACCAGGCAGGCTGAGTGATGAGGACCCTACACTTGGAATCTATAACATGGGCCGTAACATCACGTTTGGCGTGAATATCCCTTTTACACTAAAAAAATAACCGGCATACCAGGCACAAGCCCCGTCTCCTTTCTGCAGCGCGTCCATCAGTATCTACACTTTTGGGGGCACTGCAGAAAAGGAGGCGGGGCTTTGTTATACCGGGTTTTTTTGCTCCGGGCAGGTGTTTGCCATAATTAGGGAATTGTTGTAAATAATCTGTAGTTTTAGAACTTTCATCAGCCTATGGGTGTTTCATAGGGGAAAATCAAACAATATGTTCAGAAAACTTTTTGCTTCATCCATCCTTTTGTTATGTTTATCGCTGTCTGCATTCGCACAAAAGACAGATACCCTTTCTATCACTCTTGAAAATGTCAAATATCCCTATCCGGTAAAGTATTTTCCTATCCATACGGAAGGACAGGACATCCGGATGGCTTACATGGATGTGGCACCAACACAAAATGCAAACGGAAGAACCGTGGTCTTGTTCCATGGGAAAAACTTCGGCGGCTATTACTGGACAAATGTGATCAAGGCTTTAACAGGCAGGGGGTTCAGGGTGGTGGTTCCTGATCAGATAGGATTTGGCAAATCATCAAAAGCATATATACATTATAGTTTTCACCAGATGGCCCGCTGGAATAAGGCCCTGTTAGATACGCTGGGTATTCAGAAAGCAAATATCCTGGGGCATTCCATGGGTGGTATGCTGGCTACAAGATTTGCCCTGATGTACCCGCAGAATACTGAAAAATTATTACTCGAAGATCCTATAGGACTGGAAGATTACCGCCAGTTTGTGCCTTATGCAACTACTGAAGAGCAATACAAAACCGAACTTAAGGCTACTGCCGAAAGTATAAAGAGATATTACCAGAGCTCTTATTTCACGCTCTGGAAACCGGAGTATGACGAACTGGTAAGGATTGGTGCGGGCGTTACCTCCAGTGCCGATTTTCCGCGTTATGCAAAGGTAGCCGCAATGACCTTTACTATGATCTACGAGCAGCCTGTTGTTTACGAGTTTCAGAACATTACCGTGCCCACTGTTCTTTTTATCGGTAAGGATGATAAAACCATTGTTGGCAAAGGATTGCTGAGCCCCGAAGAGCAGGGTTCTCACGGACAGTATAAAATACTTGGTAAACAAACTGCCGCCAAAATTTCCAAAGCCAAACTGATAGAATTTGACGGCTGTGGGCATATCCCGCATCTGGAAGTGCCCACAGAGTTTATCGTTGCGCTATTGGGAGGTCTTTAAGATTGCTTATGCGCAGGGTCCTGTAAAAAAGTATCGGCAAGCATCTGGTAAAGCTCCGGATGTTTGTCTTTAAACTGCTCCGGCTTTTCAAAGAAATATTCCGACACCACAGCAAAGAATTCCGCTTCATTTGTAACTGCATAAGGATTGATATCGGATTTGCCATGTTCAATCCTGCTGATCTCCTGGTGGATCATTTTTACCCAGGGAATGATATATTGATGGGGCATCAGGTTTTCAGGAATACCATCTGTGGCACCATCAGATTTATCCAGCAGGTGAACAAACTCATGTATAGCCGTATTTTCCTTTCCCGCTGAAGGGGAAAATCCTTCATGCAATGCAGAAAGGGACAGGATCATCTGTCCGTTCATATATCCTGTTCCTACCATCCCAAGGATATTCCGCTCTCCGCCTTCGAATTGGAAATCTTTATTAAAGGTATCCGGGTACAGCAATACGCTGCCCAGGTTCTGATACTTCCAGTGCTCAAAGCCGAAGACCGGAATAATTGCACTGGAAGCAACCAGCAGCCTGTCCAGTGGTGCCGGCGTGATCCCGACGCCTTCAATATGTACACCACTGAGGAAATCATTCAGCAGCGTTTCAAACTTCAGCCGCCCGCCTGCATCCAGCTTCTGATAATAGGCAACATGCGTTAGAAGCAATTGCTTATCCGGCTCTGTCAGGCCCTCCTCAGTGATTTGCTTTGGCTTTGGTTTTCTGAAGATAAAATAAAGGGCGACTATAAATGCCGCAATTAAAATATAATAGGGGGTCATGATCAGGCTTCCAGGATCTCCAGCTGTGCAAGCACCTGGGCCTGTGTTACAGGGAAGGGCTTATCGCTAACGAGCGACTGGTATACCTCTTCAAAAAGCGACAGGTAAGTAGCACTGTCTGACGGTACCAGTTCCTGTGTTCTATCTCCGTTATTGTCAATCAGGGTTAACTTTCCTTCCTTGCCGCGGGCTTCTATTCCAAAGCCTGAATCATTGGGCTTAATACCTTTTAGCAATTGTTCTTCCTGAATGTCTGCACGTTCCTTGATAAAAGTTCCTTTCTCTCCATGCAGTACAAAGGCGGGCAGGGGCTCAACAACCAGCATGCTGGCATGTACAAACACATTTACGCTGTTTGGGTAGCTCAAATGGATGGAGAAGTAATCGTCAACTTTGGTACCCTTTCTGTTTTTTCCCAGGATCTTATGGAAAGAATCAGGCTTGCCAAAAAGGCTGATTGCCTGGTCCAGTAAATGGGGGCCGAGGTCGTACTGTAGTCCGGTAGCGGGTACAAGTTCTTCCTTGAAACTCTTCACGCCGATGCCGGCTTTATAACGGTCGTATCTGAAATGTACTTCTGAGAGTTTGCCCAGCTTTTCGCTGTCGACAATCTTTTTAACGGCATTAAAGTCGCTGTCCCACCTGCGGCTCTGGAAAACAAAAACCTTTTTACCGAGTGTTTCAGCCAGTTCAAATATCTCCGCTGCTTCGGCTGCATTGGCTGCAAATGGTTTTTCTACCAGGATATGTTTACCTGCATGCAGTGCTTTCTTTGCGTGCTCATAGTGCAGGTAGTTTGGTGTATTTACTACAATCAGGTCGATGTTCTCATCAGCAATCAGGTCATCAGTAGTGTCGTAACTGATAATTCCCGGGAAGTCCTTTTCTGCATTTTTTTCATGCCGTTCAGTAACTGCATGTAGTTTAAAGCCCTGGTGTGCGTCAATAAAAGGACCCTGGAATAACTTGCCCGACATTCCATAGGCCAATAGCCCTGTTGATATTACTGTACTCATTCGCGTTTCTGTTTTAATGGTTAAAAGTAATGAATCTGAAAACTTAAGTGTCAATTATATTGTCATAAACTTTCCTTTTAATTTTATCTTTGCATATGAAGCCAGCAGAAATAAATGCGAAATGGAAGGTTCTGCAGCAAAAGATTGCTCAGGAATTCGATTCAGATATACCCGATTTGAAGGTAATGTTATTTTTAATAGGTGTTCAGGAACTGGGCAAGGGCCCGGGTAAATACAGTAAGCGCCAGAAAGAGGAGCTCATGCATATAGCCACCTGCCGTTTGTTAAGCGAGATGGGTTTTTATGAGCTGGAAGGACTGGACCAGGACGGATGGCCGCACTGGAAATTGCTTAAACCCGTTCCTTCTTTTGCCATGATGGAGCAGGAGCTGCTTTTAAAATCACTTACGATCAGTTATTTCGAAGACATCTATCAATAACATCGGAGATATCCAACAAAAAACCCGGAGCACCATCGTGCTCCGGGTTTTTTAATCTCATAGGTAGATTATATTAGTTTGCTTGTGCTGCGGCTTCTTTTTTAAGCTGATCATTTGCGGTGATCACCACTTCAACCCTGCGGTTAGCGGCCCTTCCTGCGTCTGTAGAGTTATCTGCAATTGGCTCAGAGAAACCTTTACCCAACGTGGTTAAACGTGATGACGGTACACCCTGCGCAACAGCATATGCTTTTACAGCAGCAGCTCTTTTTTCAGATAAGCTCAGGTTATAACTTTCAGTTCCTTTATTATCAGTATGACCAATTACCCTGATCTCTGTATTTGGGTACTCGTTGATGGAGTTAGCAAGTGACTTTACATTGTCTTTAGCCTGTGCTTTTAAATTGGCACTGTCAAAATCAAAAAGAATACCACTGTCAAATTTCACAATGATCCCTTCGCCCTCACGTACAACTTCAGCATTTGGAATCGTATTTTGAATTTCGGCAGCTTGTTTATCCATTCTCTTTCCAATAAATCCACCAGCGGTACCACCCACGGCTCCACCTATAATAGCTCCAACAGCAGTGTTACCAGCTTTTTTCCCAATAATAGCACCCAGAACACCACCTGCGGCAGCGCCGATTCCAGCTCCTTTTTGAGTTTTTGTTAAACTATCGCAGCCCTGGAATCCCATGGCAGCTATTGATAGTGCAATGCTGAACGTAGCTATTTTAAATCTTGAAGTAATCATAGTATAATTTATTTGTTTAATGTTTGCTCTAAAACAAACGTAATGCCAAGTATAAGTTTTGTTGAATTTATTGTATTAACACAAGAATATTGCATTTAATCTCCTGCATATTTGTCAGCCTGCCCTCTTAAAATTTTTTTCATTGACTACAATTGTGTACAATTTATACGCACAGTCCTGTAATTTTATTGCGAAAAATAGGCTTCCAGTTCCTCAAGGGTATTTTCATTGGTATAAAAATCTTTGATGACCCTGCCTTTTTCAAATAAGATGATCCTGTCACACACATCGGTAACATGGTTGAGATCATGACTCGAGATCAGTGTTGTCAATCCTGGTGATTTCAGCAGCTTTAAGTGTGTTTTCAGCCTGATCTGGGTAGTGGGATCAAGATTTGCAAATGGTTCGTCCAGCACCAGCAGTTCGGGCTGCTGCATCAGTGCTGCTGTAATGCCTACCTTATTTTGATTTCCCTTTGAAAAATCTCTGATATATTTCCCTCTTTCAAGGATCTCGCCGTTAAAGAATTCTTCATAGGTACGCAAAAAATGCATCACCTCTGTCACCCCCATCTGGTGCAGGCTGCCAATGAATATGAAATATTCCTCGGGCGTAAGGTAGTCTATCAGAAAACCTTCATCGAGATAGGACGCGGTATATTTCTTCCACTGGTCGCTATCCGCCACGTTATGCCCTTTAGACAATATTTCTCCGGCATCAGGGCGGATGAGGTCCAGCAGCATCCTGAACAGCGTTGTTTTGCCGGCGCCATTGTTACCGATCACGCCAACAGTTTCGCCATTATTGATCGTCAGCTGTTCAATGTCAACCACCGTGATCCCGGCATATATTTTTTTAAGCTTGTTTATTTCTATGATCATGATCGTTCTCTAAAGCCTTCGGCAATTTTGTGTTTCCTTTTATTGAATTCCCTGACCAGGAAACCCGTCCAGTAGCTACGGGTTGCCATTCCCGCAAGACCAAAGATAGTGATCCCTGCCAGGCCCCAATAAGGGCCAATCAGAGAGAGCGGAAGATAAATGATAAAGGGAGACAATAAGACTGGCAGAGAGAGCAGCATAGTAGATGCACTGATGCCCTCCCAATTGAACTTTGCCCCCTTGCTAATGTCTATATATTTGTAGTTCCTTGTTGCAAAATACAACACAATGACGGTACTTACCCCAATGTTATAGATGCATGACGCCAGGTGTACTGCGAGGATCTTCCAGCTGAGGAAGCCGTAGAAACTGGTTAAGGCCGTCAGCAGGGATGCTGATATGCCCAGCAGGATAAATTTTGCCCTGAAAAAATCCCTGATGCTCACCTGATTGGCCAGCATGCCGTCAAATTCGGCCGCCTGCCATCCGAACATGAACTGCCCGTAAATCAGGATCGTATTGCCGGTCATGAAGACTGCAGGGAAGAGCATTTTTCCGAACTGATTGGTAAGGATCAGGTCCTGCTTATAAAAGAGAAAGCCATAAAAGAGCAGGATCAGGCCTTTGGTCACCGTGGCATGGGGGCGCTTGTTGCGCAGGATGAGCTTAATTTCCAGTGCTGCCAATGTCCCTGCTGCCCCAAAGCGGTTGAGAAAGGGATAATCTGTACTTGATTTTCGTTCTTCACCTGCTGTCAGGTCTTCTATATAAAGGTTATTCTTCAGGTAGCTGTCGTTCAGCAGGAAAATGGCCAGCGCAAGTGTGGGGAACAAGAATCCGGCGCCGGGATGAACGGCGATAAAGCTGAACACCCTGTCCGAAAATGCCGCAATGGAAAAGATCTTCAGGTATTCCAGCCCGGCCACAAGTGCCAGCAGCACAATTGCAGGGAGAACAACCCTGATGTTTTCTGCAGAAATCCTTTTAAAATAGAGGGCACCATAGTTATTGAACATCACCAGTGAAAAAATAGCAAGCAGATACATTCCACAGGCGAAATTCCCATATTCCGGCGCTATATTCCGAAAGCAGAAGGGAAAGAATATGATCAGTGGAAAGACATTGATGACAGAGATCAGCGACCGTACATGCAGGAAATTGACCAGCTTTCTTTTCGGGATATTCAAATGAAGATAGGGGGTAATAGCAAGCGTGGGCAGTTCCTGGATCTGCAGGCGGACAATAAAATCGATCGAAAAATAATACAGGATCATGCCATTGAACACAAGGAAAATATCCTTTCCGGGCATGAACTTATCAATCAGGTCTTCCAGGATAAACCCCACCAGAAAACATACACCAATGAGGTAAACGGCAAACAGGCCCATAATCACCTGTGCCGCAATGGTGGCGCCCTTGTTCCTGGATCTCCAGAAACCTGTCCATTGGTGACGTAAGAATGTTGAGAACATGATTAATAATTGTATTTGTCTTTCCAGTTCTGTTTAAGCTTTTCCCTGAGCTTTTCCTCCGCCGGATTTTTTCCGGGATCGTATAATTTGGTTCCGCTGATCAGATCCGGCAGGTATTCCTGGGCTGCAAAGTTGCCTTCATACCCGTGCGCGTATTTGTAGTCTTTCCCATAACCGATATTTTTCATCAGTTTGGTGGGGGCATTCCTGATATGTAGGGGCACAGGCAGGTTCCCGGTTTGTTTGACCAGTTGCTGTGCCTTGTTGATCGCTTCGTAAGAAGCGTTGCTCTTTACGGATGACGCCAGGTAGGTAACAGCCTGGGAAAGGATGATCCTGGCCTCAGGGTAACCGATCACGTTGACGGCCTGGAAGCAGTTGTTTGCCAGTAACAAAGCATTGGGGTTCGCGTTGCCGATATCTTCGGAAGCGAGGATCAGCAGGCGGCGGGCAATGAACAGGGGGTCTTCACCTCCTTCAATCATCCTGGCCAGCCAGTAAACAGCTGCATTCGGATCACTTCCCCTGATCGATTTGATAAAGGCAGAAATGATATCGTAATGCTGTTCACCCGCCTTATCGTACAGCGCAAGATTTTGCTGGGCGTGTTCAAGCACATTTTCATTCGTCAGCACAATGGTTTTACCGCCTATTCCGTTCACTGCAATTTCCAGTACATTCAGTAGTTTCCGGGCATCACCGCCGGATAACCGGATCAGTGCTTCATGGTCCTGTATGGTGATGTTTTTTTCTTTCAGCAGCACATCTTCGCGAATAGCCGTATGCAGGAGGCCGGAGAGCTCATCCTCGTCAAGAGATTTCAGGATATAGACCTGGCAGCGCGAAAGCAGTGCGGAGATGACTTCAAAAGAAGGATTTTCTGTAGTTGCGCCGATCAGTGTAACAAGTCCGCGTTCTACGGCGCCCAGCAAGCTATCCTGCTGCGACTTGCTAAAGCGGTGGATCTCATCAATAAACAGGATAGGCAGACCCAGCAGGCTGTCTTTCAGCAGGGCTGCTTTATCGATTACCTCACGGATATCTTTTACGCCGGAGTTAATGGCACTTAAATTAAAGAAAGGGCGGTCTAAGGCCTGGGATATAATAAAGGCTAATGTAGTTTTACCAACTCCCGGCGGGCCCCAGAAGATCATGGATGGCAGCTGACCGCTTTGTATGGCCTTACGCAATACGGCGTCCGGTCCTACCAGATGTTTCTGGCCAACATACTCATCCAGATTGTGCGGACGCATACGTTCCGCTAATGGAGGTAGGTTTTGCATAACAGTAAAGATAAAAAAACAGGAGCAAATTGTGTTACCCCTGTTCGATGTTACTCAGATTTAGGCGCACCGCCTGCAGCCTTCGGTTTCTTTTTCCAGAATTTGCGCTGTGGCTGTTTCCTGTGTTCCGGCCTGCGGTCAGCTGAAGGGGCTGTTTCGCCTTCTGCAGGAGCTTCTCCCAGATGTTCTGGTAAAGGCATCCTGTCAATCTTTTTATCGATCAGCTTCTCTATATTGGCAAATTTGCGTTTGTCCTTATCGTTCACTAAGGTGATTGCTGTTCCTGTAGTGGCTGCCCTTGCGGTACGGCCAATCCTGTGGATATAGTCTTCCGGATCATGTGGCACGTCAAAATTGATGACCAGGGAAATGCCTTCCACGTCAATACCTCTTGACAATACATCCGTTCCAATCAGAACCGGGACGCGTTTGTTCTTAAACTCAGACAAGATGCCTTCACGTTCTTTCTGATCGAGATCTGAATGGAAAGCCTCGGCTTTAAAGCCCAGTCCGCGGAATACCTTCCCAAGGTTCTTCACTTTTTCCTTTGTAGAGGCAAAGATCAGGATACTCGGGTATTCCACATTTTTCATCAGTTCGGTCAGCAGTTTCACCTTTTGCGCATCATGCACGATATATGCCTGCTGGTTAATACCTGCGGCAGGTTTCGAGATGGCAATACTGATCTGTTCAGGATCATGCAGCAGGCTGCCCGCCAGTTTACGTATTTTTGGCGGCATGGTTGCCGAGAAAAGCACCGTTTGGCGTTTTTCCGGAAGGAAACTTACAATCCGCATGATGTCGTCATAAAAACCCATATCCAGCATCCTGTCAGCCTCATCCAGTACCAGGTGCTGTAGCTGGTCCAGTTTTAGCAACCCTGACGACAGGTGCGAGATCAGCCTGCCGGGTGTGGCAATGATGATATCAACGCCTTCGCGCATGCTGCGTTTCTGCTGTTCGTAAGCAATGCCATCGCCACCGCCATAAACAGTTAAAGAACTGATATTGGTGAAATATGATAATGCTTCTACCTGCAGGTCTATCTGTTGTGCAAGTTCACGCGTGGGGGCAAGAATGAGTGTATTGTTATGGCGGTTCTCCGTCTGGCTGATCATATTCATGACCGGCAGCAGATAGGCTCCTGTTTTACCTGTACCCGTTTGGGCACATGCTATTAAGTCTTTTTTCGCAAGGATGAGTGGAATTGCTTCCTGTTGTATAGGAGTTGCATTTCTGAAACCCATCGCTAATAAACCCTCTAAAAGATCGGGGTTAAAATTAAAATCTTTAAAATCCAATATACCTGTATGTTATTCGTAATTATACTCTATAAAAGTAGCCATTTTTTATGAGTAATTGTTTTTTTTATCATGATTACCAAGCTTTTGCCATCCTGGGGCTTATTTGGCCTTATCGGCGTAACCAAACACCTTTTGCAGCAAAGTTGAAGAGCGTGCGCCAAGGTTATTCCTGATGGTCAGTTCTTCCTGTGCAACCTGTATGAACATACCGTCAATAGCTTTTTGTGTGGCATAATCAGAAAGGTCCGTATTTACATGGGTCACCATCGGGAGTTTGTTATACTGGCCGGTGGCGGTGCCCCAATATTTTGTTGCCCCTACTTTGTCCAGGCTGGCTGAAATTACGGGCCTGAACTTTTCCATCAGTTGTGATGTAGTAGTCTTTTTAAAATATTCAGTAGCAGAATTCTGGTTTCCCAGCAAAATATTTGAAGCGTCTGTAATAGTCATCTGTTTGATTGCAGAGATAAAGATGGGTTTCGCTTCTTTTGCCGCATCTTCCGCAGCGCGGTTCATGCTGGTGATCACATTGTCAGCAAGAGATCCTAAACCAAGGCTGCGCAGTGTTTTCTCCACTTTCTGGGCTTCAGGCGGAAAAAGAATTTTCACAGCCATGTTCCCCAGGTAACCGTCTTTTGCCGAAAGCAGGTCGGCACCTCTGGAGGTACCTATCTCAAGCGCCTCTTTTATACCCGTTCCAATTTCCAGTGCCGTAGGTTTGGCTGTGGTTGTGGAAGCAGTCGTGGTAGTTGTAGTGGTCGTTGTTCCAGCCTTTTTAGTAGTAGTAACTTTTTTAAGGAGCGTCCCTAATTTGGACTGGCCCTGAACATTAGAACTAAGTAATACCACTGCAGAAAAAGCGATGGACAATAATTTTATCTGATTCATTCAGTTATATATAATATATTCAATATTAAGCAAATCTCTGGCCATTTGTGTAAACTTTCATAATTTCCACGGGGGAGTCAGAAAATATTTTTATACTTGAAAAGAATTTTCCTCAATCTACATCTTGAAATTTATAAAGAATACAGCCGGAATTAAAGACCAGGACGATGCCGCTCTTATTGCCCAGTATAAAAGTACGGGAAGCCTGGACGTGCTCGGTCTGCTTTATAACCGTTACATGCACCTGGTGTATGGCGTATGTCTGTCTTATTTTAAAGACGAGGAGGCGAGTAAAGATGCAGTGATGCAGATTTTTGAGGAGCTGGTGCTGAAGCTGAGGCTCCATGAAGTGCAGAACTTCAAAAGCTGGCTGCACGTGCTGACAAGGAACCATTGTTTAATGGTGCTGCGTAAACAATCCAAACATGACATCGTATCTATTGAAGATGTTTTTGTGGAAAATGCTGAATTTGTGCATCTTGATATCGAAGATGCGAAAGAGAAACAGCTTACCGTCATGGAAAAATGTATGGATACCTTACCGCAGGAACAGAAGGTGAGTGTAGACCTGTTCTATTTGCAGGAGAAGTGTTATAAAGACGTAGCCGAGATCACGGGTTATGATATACTCAAAGTAAAGAGTTATATTCAAAACGGAAAACGGAATTTAAAAATTTGTATAGAGAAAAACAGTAGTGAATAACGATTGGTTAGATATAGAATTACTGGAAGACTACCTTGATGGTAAGCTTGATGGCAAAGCTATGCACCGCATTGAGAAGCAGGCCCTGGAAGATCCTTTTGTTGCCCAGGCCCTTGCAGGGCTGACAGCCTCTCCCAAAAGGGCTTCACAAAATGTTTCGTTGCTGCAAAAGCAGCTCTATGAACGCATAGGGCAGCAGCAGGTGGTGAAAAAACAAAGTGTTTACACCTGGCAGCGCCTGAGTATAGCCGCTGCGGCGGCCGTCATGTTCATTTCAGTGAGCATCATCTTCTTCATGCGTGAAGAGGAGCACCGCGTTGAACTGGCCAAAATAAAAAACAGACCTAAAAATATTGAAGTGAACATTGCCCCTTCGCCTGTTGCGATAGACTCTGCCGGGGGAGAGGCTTACGCTGCAAATGTTACTGAAAAGGCTGCCAGCCCTGTTGGCGTGGGGATGATCAGCCCCAGAAGGAAAATGGAGGACCGGCCGGTACAGATGGCTGCTGGCCCTGATGCTGAGATCCAAACTGCTCAGGCAGATACCGCAGCCGCGGAATCCCCGGTAGCGGCAAATAAAGTAACTGCAAGAATAGCTTCAGTAATGCCGGCTGCAGCTGCTCCTGTTGGGGGATGGGCTAATCTGGATACGTATATGGCTGACCACAACAAACTGATTAAAGAAAATAAGACAGGCAAATTTGTAGAACTCAGCTTCCTTGTAGACAGTGACGGGAATCCTTCAGATATCAAAGTAGAGAAAGGCAGTTCTAAAGAATTTGACGACGAGGCTGTACGGCTCGTCAAAGAAGGCCCGAAATGGGAACACCCGAAAACAGCTGATACCAGGGTAAATTATACGGTTTCTTTCTAAAGGCGGCTATTCTGGCCAGAGAAAGCTTTAATTGGATATTTCAGGTTCAAAAGGGTTTTTCCTGGGTTTAAAAATAGCCTATTTTTTAAAACAGTTATCCACGGGACCATCCCAGCCTAGCCAGTTGCCCGGCTACCGTGCTAACCCAATATAGGGGCGGATGCGGCCACATGAATGGTTACCGACCAACTACCCTGGATTTGCTTACGCTGTACTATTGGCACCCGCTATATACACCCTGCTATAAACGCCATGCATTGGATAACCTTAAAAAAAAAGTACTGTTACTTTGATGCCTTCCCGGCTGCGCTTCAGCAGCCGGCAGCATCAAAGTAACAGTGCTTTTTTTCAGCGAAGCAAGAAAACCTTCATCAGCCTGGCCGGGAAAATCTGCAAGCCATCAGATCTTCTTCAGCCTGATAACAGGAAATCTGCGCGCCGGTAAAGTGATTTGTCAGTCTGTTCAGAAAATCTCGCAAACAAAGTACATCATCAGCGAAATCCCTGCGGAAATTGAACAGAACCTTAGTTCATGAAAAACAAATGGATGATGCTGTAGATCACAGCGGCCAGTGTAGCAGAAACAGGAATAGTTAATACCCACGCCCATAACAGGTTCACGGTAACACCCCATCTCACTGCTGAAACCCGCTTTAAAAGCCCAACTCCAACAATAGAGCCCGTAATTGTATGTGTAGTAGATACCGGGATACCAAAGTGTTCAGTTAATCCGAGCGTTACGGCACCGGCAGTCTCTGCGGCAACACCCTCAAAGGCATTGACCTTGGTGATCTTGGATCCCATTGTTTTAACGATCTTCCATCCGCCGCTCATGGTTCCTAAAGAGATCGCTGCATAACAGGAAATAGGAATCCATTCCGGCATGGCATCCCCGGTTTTCAATACCTTAGAGGCTACCATGGCTACATATATAATTCCCATTACTTTCTGTGCGTCATTTCCACCGTGGGTGAAACTCAGTGCAGCAGACGAAACCAGCTGTAGTTTTTTAAACCATTTCTCTGCTACCGATGGCCTGGCGTTTTTGGAAAGGTGGAGCAGGATAATAGAGATGATCACTGATATGAACATACCGATTACCGGTGCAAGTACAATAAAGGCAATTACCTTTAGGATTGGTGCAAAGTTGATGGCGGCCATCACGCTGGCACCCATTGAGGCTGCCTTTGCCATACCGGCTCCTGCGAATCCGCCAAGCAATGTATGGGAGGAACTGGACGGGATACCGTACCACCAGGTAAACAAATTCCACAGGATGGCTGCAACCAGACCGGCAAGGATCACCTCAAGGGTTATATATTCTTCCAGTACTGTTTTGGCAATTGTATTGGCAACCTTATGATCTGTAAAATAAAAGTACGCGGCAAAGTTAAAAAGAGCGGCCCAGAGTACAGCCTGGAAAGGCGTAAGGACCTTTGTGGAAACGACTGTGGCAATGGAGTTGGCCGCATCGTGAAAACCATTGATATAATCAAAACCAATAGCCAGAATTATTACAACAACCAATAAGGTAGTTACCATTTTTATGATTTTTAAGCGTTCTTAACCAATATTGATTCCAACACGTTCGCGGCGTCTTCACATTTATCTGTGGCCATTTCAAGTGTTTGCAGAACCTCTTTTTGTTTAATCAGTTCAATTGCATTGGTTTCAAATTCAAATAATCTTGCTATAGCCAGATTACATACATAATCAGCCTGGTTTTCACCACTGTTGATCCGTACACAGGCATCAGCAATCACGCGTATGTTCTTGAAGCTTCTCAGTTCCCTGATGGCTTTATCTAAATCGGTACACATTTCTACCAGCAGTTCGGCCAGTTTAATCATTGCATCACCAATATTCTTGATGTTGTACAATTCGATGTTGGTGGCAGAGGCATGGATATAATCAGCAATATCATCAACGGCACTGGCAAGGGCGTGGATATCCTCCCTGTCAAAAGGTGTGATGAAGTTTTTGCTGAGCTCCAGAAAGATAGAGTGGGTAATATCATCTCCAACGTGTTCTAAACGCTCAATCTCCTTTATATATTCCTTTCTTTTCTCCCAATCTTTTGTACTCAGCGCAAGGAAAAGCGCCTCAGATATTTTTAAAACGTTATTTCCTGCTTGTTCGAAAAGTGGTTGGAACTTTTTGTCTTTGGGTGTAAAGAACTTAAAGATGTTATTCATGTTAACTAATAATATGGTTACAAAAGTAGTAAGTCAATGTTAAGTTAGTGTTAAGTGTTAACATAAATCAGATAATTCTTGAAAATTTAACCTATCTTCTGTAGTGTAAAAGCAAAGGTTGTCCCGATCTGCAGGGTACTTCTCACCGAAATGATCTGTTCGTGGGCTTCCAGAATATGTTTTACAATGGCCAGGCCGAGTCCGGTTCCGCCAACCTCTCTTGAGCGGTGGGAGTCTATTCTGTAAAAACGTTCGAATAACCGGGACAGGTGTTTTTCATCAATTCCAATTCCGTCGTCTGTTACTTCAATCAGGTACTGATCGTGCAGTTCAAAGATCTTAATCGCTGTTGATCCGTGTTGCTTGCCATATTTTATCGAGTTGGAGATCAGGTTGATCATCACCTGCCTGATTTTTTCCCGGTCTGCCCTTACAAACGCAGGGTGCGTATATTTCTCCTTAAAGGAGAGCGAGATCTCCCTTTTTTTAGCTTTGTCTTCCAGTCCTTCCATCACCTCTTTTGCCAGCAATACGAAATCGAACTTCTGGTAGTCTATAGGGATCTCGCCCGATTCCAGTTTGGAAATAGAATCCAGGTCATTGATGAGGTAACTGAGGCGTTCAACATTCTTTTCGGCCTTTTGCAGAAACTTAACGGCCATCTCAGGGTCGTCTACCAGGCAATCCTGCAAAGTTTCTATATAACCCTGTATGGCAAACAAAGGGGTTTTAAATTCATGTGAAACATTAGACAGGAATTCTCTTCTGAACTGTTCCTGTTTTTTAAGTACGTCGATTTCCTGTTTTTTAGCACCGGCCCATTCTTTTACTTCATGTTCCACGTCATTGATCGGGTCTGAGCTCACATATTCGCCCAGGGCGTCTTTCAGGTCTTTTCCCAGTTTAAGGTTATGGATCAGCTTATAGATCAGCTTGATTTTTGAATAGATATATTTTTCCAGCAGGTAATAAAACAGGATAAAACTGGTAGCAAAAGAGATCCCGAAAGATACCAGCAGGTAATACCAGCTTTGCTGGAAATGAAAATTTACCAATGCAATGGAGAGGGCAACTCCCAGTGCTGTAATGAGGACCAGAACACTTAACTTCATGGAGGCAATTTACGAGTTAATTTTACAATTTTATGTTAATTCTATCCCCAATATTTTTGCCATTAGCCACGCCTTTTAACGTCTAAAATCCAATGCAGGCGCTTACTGCTGTTTTTCCGTCAGGTATTTCCAGTACCTTTTTGGCACATGCTGTACATGGAGTTTTGTATTTTTTCTTGCAACAATATTGGCGCTTTTGAAATAATCTTTCCAGAGGACAGCATAGAGGCCTTCCTTATCTGACAGTGAAGGAGCTGAAAGCCTCAGCATATTTTGCTGCGCATTGAAGTCCATTTTTATTTCCTCCACCTTTTGCAGATCATAAAACAGGCCGTATTGTCTTTTGATATCATAGATGATCCATCGCTGATCGGCATACCGGTTTTTAAAATGCGTCAGTATCAGCGGCAGCACATTGAAATCGGGATCTATTCCACAATAGAAAATACCGTCGGCCGTATGCTGAAAGCGGATAAAGGCCTCCATTCTATGTTTTTCCCTTTCCACCTTAATGGCCGTTTGGCTGAGCTGCAGTACAAAGGTATTCCCGTAATTCTTTTCCGATCCGGGCTCACTGGAGAAGATATAACAGGTAAATTCGAAAAGTGCGGTATAAGCGGTGTCCAGTTCCGACAGATAGGTACAGTAAAATCTTCGTATCCAGGCTTTGGGCAATCTGGATTGTAATCCTTTCCACACCCTGTCAGCTTTTTTCTCCTCATTATGTATATGCAGACAGGAAGAAAAGGCGTCCGGCTGGAACGCTTCTTCAGTAACTAGCTTTACCTGCCCCGGTTTGCGTTCAAACCATTCAAATACTGCGCAAAGCAACCCTTCCAGGCTTCCGTCGAATACATAGGTTTGCATATCAAAAAAGGATCAGCTGACTGGTGTCATGTTTCAGGTATTTGCTCTGGCTTTCCGCAAGGATGAACGATTTGATCTGGGTTCCCTGGTAATCTTTTAGCTGGTAGGGCGTATCTGCACATTTGATAAAATGTTTTGCGCGGTTATAAGCTACGCCTATCTTTTGCAGCTGGTCAATGCGCAGTTTTCCAAATTTCCTTGCCTGAATTATTTTTTTTGCCGATCCCACGCCTATACCCGGCACACGTAAGATCACTTTATAAGCGGCTACATTGATATCCACGGGGAAGTGCTGGAGGTTGCGCAGGGCCCAGCTTAACTTTGGATCGATATCAATATCAAGATGAGGATTGGCATCGTTCAGCAGTTCATTGACATGAAAACCGTAGAAGCGCATAAGCCAGTCCGTCTGGTACAGCCTGTTTTCGCGGATGAGAGGAGGCTGGGAGCCCAGCAGCGGGAGCCTGTTGTCATTGCTGATCGGGATGTAACCGGAGTAATAAACCCTTTTCAGTGAGAAATTCCTGTAAAAGGCGTCTGCGGTATGCATAATCTCTTTATCCGTTTCCGGAGTTGCCCCAATCACCATTTGCGTGCTCTGTCCTGCTGGAACAAATTTGGGCACACTTCTGATCAGTTTGCGCTCCTCTTTGAACTGGACGATCTGCCGCTGAACATCACCCAGGGGTTTGATCACATCCTGGTGACTTTTATCTGGTGCCAGTAATTTTAAACCGCTTTCAGTGGGCATCTCCAGGTTAATGCTCATCCTGTCGGCATACATGCCGGCTTCCCGGATCAGCTCTTCACTTGCACCCGGGATAGTTTTGAGGTGGATATAACCGTTGAACCGTTCTTCAAGCCTCAGCTTTTTGACAACCCTGAGCAGGCGCTCCATCGTAAAATCGGCATTTTTAAAGATCCCTGAACTCAGGAACAGCCCCTCGATGTAATTCCTCCGGTAAAAATTCATTGTTAACGATACCACCTCTTCAACGGTGAAAGCGGCGCGTGCAATATCATTGCTTTTACGGGAAACACAGTAGGCACAATCGAAGATACAATGATTGGTAAGCAGGATCTTTAAAAGGGAAACACACCTTCCGTCTTCTGTATACGTATGGCAGATGCCTGAGGCATGGCTGTCGCCAAGGCCTTTGTTGTCGTTCTTTCTGTTCCCGCCACTGGAAGAACAGGAAACATCATACTTGGCTGCGTCAGCCAGGATGTTAAGTTTTTCTCTGATGCGTTCAGACATAATACTTGATTTGCTAACAAATATAGCATTATAATGCTAATCATATTAGTTATTAGCATTCCTGGCAGGAATAATGGAGAATGACGTAGCGCTGATTGTTCGGTCACGCCGGCCTGTTCCTTCTGTATGAGTGCGTGGTAGGTAACACGAGGGAACGAGGCTGGACCGGGATACAGCCCTAATCTCGGTCCAGCCTCGTTCCCTCGTTGTATGATAGTCGGACTCATACAAAAGGAACAAGCCAGGAACAACGACAATGGTGTTACTAGTGCGCTTCCCATTCAGCATAGAACTGATTGAGGTAAAGCAGCATAAAATCATGTCTCTGTTTTGCCAGTTCTTTCCCTGCACTAGTTTTCATCAGGTCTTTAAGGAGCAGCAATTTCTCGTAAAAGTGATTGATCGTCGGGGCGGTAGAGTTCTTGTAGCTTTCTTTGCTTTGTCCGGGCATGCTTGGAATATCCGGATCGTACATTGTGCGGTTCTTGTATCCCCCATAGGTAAATGCCCTTGCAATTCCAATTGCACCAATGGCGTCCAGCCGGTCGGCATCCTGAACAATATCCAGCTCTGCCGACTGAAAGTTCTGGCCCCCTAAACTGGATTTGTAGCTCAGGTTCCTGATAATCTGCTGTACGTGCAAGATCAGTTCTGCCGGTATATTCAGGCTGCTGAGGAAATCGCCTGCCAAGCGCGGGCCTATCTCCTCATCTCCGTTATTAAATTTGCTGTCAGCAATATCGTGCAGTAATGCAGCAAGCGTTACGGTCAGTAAATCCGCTTTCTCCCTGGCATTAATATTTAACGCGGTCTTGTAAACCCGTTCAATATGAAACCAGTCGTGACCAGCCTCTGCGCCGGCCAGCGTTTCTTTTACGAATCGTATCGTTTGTGCCGTGATTTGATCAATGTCCATTTGCATGGAACAAAGATATCTTAATTAGACTTGAATTTAAGCGAGTCGCCTGAAGGTGGGTCTAATTTAACGGTCACTCTGTGGTCTACACAAATCAGCTGCATCACTTCGATATCAAGAATGATAGCAATCTGAAATAACCTGTCTAAAGTAATCTTACTATAACCAAGTTCAATCTTGCTATATGCATTCTGAGAAATTGACAGTTTTGCCGCGAGGTAATCCTGTGTATAATTTCTGTATTCTCTAATCTTTCTGATGTTGCCTGCTACAACTTTTGGTTTTAACTCAAGGGGGTCTTTCATAAATCTAATTTTTTAAAATTGGATTTTGTAATTAACGAAATAAATAAGTTCGTGGATTTATGATAAGGAATATATCAGGAAATAACAGCGTTCAGCAGTAGGCCAGGGGCATATTTGCTACGTATTTTACCAGGCTAAAGTTGATGTAAGATGCACAACCACAGGGTGTAATGTATTCTTTCAGGTTGTGCGGTAAAAAAATAAAAAAAATCCCTGCCAGGCTTCTTCTCGTTCTATTATTTGAGAAGCTACCAATATTTTGGACTGTCCAGGAGAAGCTGAAAACCTGAAAAAGAGTAAGCAAAAACCAAATTTTAATGAATACGTATGAAACTTCAAGAGTTGAACCTAAATGAAATGACAGAAATTAACGGTGGTGGATTATTAGATGGTACCAACCTGATCCAGGGTAACCTTATTGGTCCGGTAACTATTGGTAATGTATTGTCACTAAGTGTGAATTCACAAACTGGTGTTACAGCTGTACTGGCTACCGGTAGCCTGAGCGGACTTTTAAGCGGCCTGAATTTAACCGGCCTTTTAAGGGGCCTGAATCTTAGCCTCTAAGAAACAATTGTTTAAACCAAACATCCGGTACACAAAAGGGAGAAAATTTAATTTCTCCCTTTTGCTTTTTATTCCCGCCGGCTTCAGGGCCCGATGCACTATTCATCGCATTCAACTATTCTTATGCATCATGATAAATATATCTTTCCGCAGGAAATCATCGAAAATACTGCGGAATTTCATTTTCATTCCCATCACTCCCGTACTACTGTTATTTATCAGGCCGTACTATTGGTTTTAATTGCAGGTACCCTCGCGTTGTTCTTTGTTAAGGTTGATGTCAATGTGAGAAGTACCGGTTTATTTCGTCCCGTTTCGGAGCGGAATGAGATCAAATCCCTGGTATCAGGGAGGATTGATTCCGTGTTTGTTACCGAAAATAAGCATGTGAAGGCAGGGCAGGTGCTCTTTACCATTAAACGGGAGTCACTGGAGGGAAAAAACGACATGGCCGCATTGCAGCAGGGCGACATAAAGGCGCAGCTGAATGACCTGACGGAGCTGATCACTGCGTATAAAAGGAATAACTGGTCGCGCAGGCTTCAGCTTAAGTCCGGAATCTACGGGCAGCAATACAGCTTTTTTCTGCAGCGTATGGCCGAGGCCCAGTCCAGATACCGTGTTGCCAAAAGAAATTACGACCGCTACCTGTACCTGTACGGGCGCAAGGCGGTCTCTGCCATTGAATACGAAGAAGTAAAGCTAAAGCTTGACAACATCAGGAATGAGCTGTCGCTGATCGGCGAAGATCAGGGAAGTAAATGGCAGACGGAATTGAACGGGATCAAGATCCAGAACCGTCAGCTCAACTCACAGCATAAGGAATATTCGGAAGAAAAAGAATTTTATACCCTCAGAGCCGCCGTTACAGGATCGGTTCAGCAGCTGAAAGGTATCCAGCCGGGAAGCCTGGTGGTGGCAAATGAGTTATTGGGCGAGATTTCTCCCGATTCAGGGATCATCGCTGAAACTTATGTCATGCCAAGGGATATCGGACTGCTCCGGATCGGCACAAAAGCAAAATTCCAGGTAGATGCCTATAACTACAACCAGTGGGGTATGGCAAGCGGAAAAGTGAGCTCTATCTCTAATGACATTTTTATGGATAACGGGAAGCAGCCTTATTTTAAGGTACGCTGTTCCCTGGACCAGCATCAGCTTACACTGAAAAACGGTTATATCGGAAAGATCAGAAAAGGGATGACCCTGCAGGCGCGGTTTTTCGTGACCCGCAGAACACTTTTCCAGCTCTTGTATGATAAGGCTGACGACTGGCTGAACCCCAATGTTACTGCAAACCAAACTAACAATTAAGGTATGGACGCTAAAAAAGGATCTTACCCCGGAAGGTATTTTTCGCTGAAAAAGAAGAACAAAAGGACCGCAGTCAAACAGCATGATGTGACTGATTGCGGGGCCGCCTGCATTGCCTCTATCGCCGCACATTACGACCTGGACCTGCCCATAGCGCGTATCAGGCAGATGGCCTCCACAGATACCAAGGGCACCAACATTCTGGGTTTGATTGAAGCGTCCAGCAGAATTGGCTTTACTGCAAAAGGCGTGAGGGGAGATTTTGAAAACCTGCCAAATATCCCGCTGCCAGTGATTGCGCATGTGAACCAGAACAATATGGCACATTATGTAGTGATCTATAAAGTGACCGGTAGTTATGTGGAGGTCATGGACCCCGCCTATGGTGAAAGACAAAGGCTGGGGCATGACGAATTTAAAAACAAATGGACAGGCGTGCTGGTGCTGTTATTACCCGGAGATGATTTCTCTGCGGGAACGGAGCGGATCAGCATCGAGCAGCGTTTTTTTTATCTGTTAAAGCCGCACCGTTCAGTTTTGCTGCAGGTGCTGGTGGGCTCTGTATTTTATACGGTCCTGGGCCTGTCTACCTCTATTTTCCTGCAGAAGATCGTAGACAATGTATTGCCTGATGGAAACATGAACCTCCTCAACCTGATGGGTACAGTGATGATCGGCATTATCTTCCTGCAGATATTTGTGAACCACGCAAAAACTTTGCTCACAATCAAAACGGGGCAGCAGATAGACGCACGGCTGATCCTGGGTTATTATAAACACCTGCTCAGGCTGCCTCAGCAGTTCTTTGATACCATGCGGGTGGGCGAGATCATTTCAAGGATGAACGATGCGGTAAAGATCAGGACATTCATCAATGATGTGCTGATCGGGTTCCTTGTGAACCTGTTTATTCTTTTTTTCTCTTTCGCCCTGATGTTTACCTATTACTGGAAACTGGCACTGATCATGTTTACCGTAGTGCCGCTCTACGCAGTGGTCTATTATTTTTCCAACAGGCTGAATAAGAATACCCAGCGAAAGCTGATGGAAAAAACCGCTGAACTGGAGAATCAGCTGGTGGAGTCTGTCACTGCGGTGAGCACGATCAAAAGGTTCGGGCTCGAAGAATATACCAACCTCAAAACGGAGATCAGGTTTATCAACCTGCTGCGTACGATATATACATCGGGCATGAACGCCTTGTGGATTGGCAATGCCGGGGGTTTTATTTCCAGCTTATTTGCGGTGATCCTGCTGTGGACAGGGGCAACTTTTGTGGTCGCCAATATGATCACTGCCGGTGAACTGCTGTCATTCTATGCAATTATCGGTTATTTTACAGGGCCTGTAGTGAGTCTGATAGGGATGAACAGAGTTTTGCAGGATGCCAGGATTGCGGCAGACCGGCTTTTTGAGATCATGGACCTGGAAAGGGAAACTACGGAGAACAAGGCCGACCTTACGGTGGACATGCTTGGGGATATACTTTTCAAAAATGTGGGTTTCCGTTACGGCAGCAGGGTTACGGTCTTTGAAGATTTCAGCCTGCGTATTCCCCGGGGCAAGATCACTGCTATTGTGGGGGAAAGCGGATCAGGAAAGACCACGCTGCTGTCACTGCTGCAGAATATTTATTCCCTGCAGTCGGGCAGCATACAGATTGGCGATTACGATATCAAATATATTACGAATGACAGCCTGCGCAGGATCGTAGGTGTGGTACCGCAGGACGTACACCTGTTTGCAGGTAATGTGATAGACAATATCGCCATTGGCGATATGGAGCCTGACATGAAGAAGATCATCCGCATTTGCGGGGAAATCAATATCCTGGAATTTATTGAAAAGCTGCCCAACGGATTTGAGACCTACCTGGGTGAAAATGCAGGGAACCTGTCTGGCGGTCAGCGGCAGCGCCTGGCCATAGCCAGGGCATTGTACCGGGAGCCCGAAATCCTGATCCTGGATGAAGCCACGTCCTCGCTCGATTCAACAGCAGAGGAATATATCTACAAAACGATTGCTTATCTCCGTGCAAAGGGCAAGACCATCATTTTGATTGCGCACCGCCTGAGTACGGTGGTCAACGCTGATCAGATCTCGGTACTGAATAACGGGAAGCTGATTGAGGAAGGAACGCATAGAGAACTGCTGCAGCGTAAGGCCGCTTATGCGGGCATGTGGCAGAAACAGTTCCCGCTGATGGAGGCTAATAGCATTTCAAACGTTTAAATCTCTCTTACAAAAAGAAATGGGTCACGCAAGTGACCCATTGAAATCTTAAACTCAGTTACGTTGCCTTACGACAAGAGGCTTGACTAAGCGTCATGATACAAATGTAGGAAATATTAATAATATTTGCAATGCAGAAAAAAATTAATAAATGAGATACCACTTAAGGATGAATTACGCTAACAAATATACTATTTTAGAAATTATAAATTTAATATGATGATGAGTAACACCATCATTATACTTAAATACTAAGCTTAATGATGAGAAAGGCCATCATTTAAAATGTATATTTAGAAAATTAGTGGAAACTTCCGGCATTTAAAGAGAAAATGTGACAACCGGGATGCCACTATAAATATATCTTGTGAATCAAGAAATTAGAGCAAGCCGGCGTTTAATCTTCCGGCTTGTAAGCTTTGGGCTGTGGTCTTTCATCGTCCGCCCGTTTTGAGCCGTCGTACAATTCATATTCCAGCATGCGGCAATCCAGCTTGCCATTGTAGAATTCAATTTTTCTGGAAGCCTTCAGGCCAATCTTTTTTGCCAGGTCGGGGTTGCCGGTGAAAATATACCCGTTATATCCCTTGCAATCCTTTTTCATGAAGTCGCCAATACGTTTATAGGTGAGCTCCAGCTGGGAATGAATGCCCAGGCGTTCTCCGTATTCCGGGTTAAACACTACAACTCCTTTTCCACCCTCAGGTACAATGGTATCTGCAAAGTCGCACACTTCAAAGGTGATCAGTGTGTCTACTCCGGCAGTTTTGGCATTTTTGCGGCTGATGTCTACCGCATCTTCAGATAAATCTGTAGCTACGATCTGTAAATCAACGTTTTTGATGACCTGGTCTTTCAGGATACGGCGTTCTGCAAAGAACACTTCTTCTTCATACCCTATAATATGCATAAAGCCATAGTTCATCCTGAACAATCCGGGCCTGCGGTTCGTTGCCAGCAGTGCGGCTTCTATAGCCAGCGTTCCTGAACCGCACATCGGGTTGATGAAGGGTGATTTCTGATCCCATTTGGTACTCATGACCACGCTTGCGGCAAGGGCCTCAAGCATTGGTGCCTTGCCCGGTATTTTGCGGTACCCGTGTTTGGCCAGTGTTTCTCCGGATGTATCCAGGAAAATATCTGCTTCATCATCTTTCCAGTAAAGATGTACAACGGTTTTATTGGCATCTGATCCGGAATTCGGACGGATGCCCTTTTTATCTTTGATGCGGTCCACGATCGCATCCTTTACTTTCAGGTTTGTGAAAAGAGGAGTGGTGATCGTTGGGTTGTCCACATTAGAGGTAACAGAGAAATAACCTGCAAAATCGATCAGGTCTTCCCAGGCAATATCCACCACTTCACGGTACAGTTCTTCAGGATTGTTTACCTTGAAACTGCTGATGCAGTACAGGATCTGGCTGGCACATCTCAGGTTGAGGTTCAGCTTAATGCACTCTGTCAGCGTGATATGGAGTTCAACGCCGGTCTGGAAATCTCTTACAATTTCATAACCAAGCGCCTGGACCTCTTCAACCAGGTATGGTGAAAGCCTTTTGTTACAGGTGATGATCACCTTACTTTTGTTGTGGAAAACTTGCATAATTTATTGTGCGAAGTTATCAATAAAAATATAGAGATTTGAACTAGTAAGTAGAATAAAAGAGTATTGTTATGGAATTGAAAGGAAAAGTGCACGAAATCGGTGCATTACAGCAGGTAAGTGAGACTTTTAAAAAACGTGATCTCATCATTGAGTACGCGGAAAACCCAACTTATCCTGAATATATAAGGTTTGAAGCTTTGCAAGATAAAACTGCTTTATTCGACAGCTTAAAAACAGGAGATGATGTAGAGGTTTCCTTTAATCTGCGTGGACGTCCATGGACGGATAAAACAGGAAAAGTTTCTTATTTCAACAGTTTAGTAGTTTGGCGTATCAACGCACTGACAAACAGTGCAGCAGGTGCGCCTTCAACGCCGCAATATGCTCCTCCCGCAGACCTGAACAGTGCGCCGGGCGAGGAAGATGATTTGCCATTTTAAGAGCTTTTTTAGGAAACAAATTGTACTGGGAATGCCGGAAATTAATTTCCGGCATTTTTTTTGATTTTAAATTGACCCTGGAGATTTCCCTGAAGTAACACGGTGCTATTGCGTTTAGGTTGTGGTTTATATTGCTACCCTTTTTTCAGGGTGCTGGAGCGGGATTGACAGGGCGTTGCTTCGCCATTTACCCGAACCAACACCCTATCAATCCCCCATCAATAGCGAAGCAAAACCGGCTCAACATCAAGCAAAATATAAGCAGTGTATAATGGGTCTGAAACCTGGATTATATTTCATACCCTTCCTACATCGACAATGAAAGTACATATTGTACAACTATTTGAATCCTACTGTGTTAAAAATTGTTAAAATAGAGCTTATCACAGTACTCTTCCTTATTTTTGAACTTAAATAATGAAGAAAAAAAGCCTTTGGCTGATTACCGGACTCATGACCATAGCTCTGCTGGGTGTGTTTGTAATGCAACTGTATTACATCAGGGAGGCATATCGGCTTAAATCACAGCTTTTTGAGCAGGAAGTAAACCAGGCTTTAAGTGCTGTGGCCGACAAAGTTCAACGCTTAAATGCAGTCAGCCATATCACCAAGACGGATTACGAATGGCGGATAAAAATGGAAAATCAGCGGCGCGACAAAACCCGCCGCCTGATAGACCTGGACCAGAAGTATAAAGAGGACGAGCGTAAAAGGAAATATAACCAGCAAAAGCAGATGATTGACGAACTCAATTATCAGGATGGCATGATCCGCAAGCTGTACCTCAGCCCCACGATAATTTCTGAAGTTGATTTTTATGACCTGGCCAACCAGGCCACCACCCCCTTAAACGTAGACGTAAATGTGGGCTTTGACGAACAGCTGAACATGATTGGCAGCAATGTGCGCAAGACTTTCAGAATGGGCTCTGCCAAAACCTTCAATCTGGAACCGAAAAAACTGCCTGATAGTATCCGCTACCTGGCGTACACCAGTAATGGCCAGCCGCTCCGCATTTCATTGCCTAGCCTGAACGCTGAGATGCGTGCGAAATTCGAAATTGAGGATGAAATTGCTGCCCGCAGGCGAAGCAATGCCCTGAGAGAATTGCAGGCTGATACCGTAAAGCTCAACGAGGGCGATTTTAACGTGCTCGAAGCCGCGGCCAAGGAAATGAGCCAGCTGGATATCCCCCTGAATGAACGTATTTCTAAACCTACACTTGATACGCTGCTGCGTGCAGAATTGCTGAATAAAAATATCGGGCTCAAGTATGACTTCTGGCTGAAAAGCGTAACCCGTGATTCCGTACTGTTCAGTAAGGTTTCTTTTGTGAAGGGAGAGATCCTGCCGGCAAATACATTTAAAACTACCCTCTTCAGCAATGATGTGATCAGGGATCCGGGAATGCTGTATATCAATTTCCCGGACAGGGAATCTTTGATACTGAGTAACCTGAAGGTGACAATGGCCTCCTCAGGCGCCTTATTGCTGGTGCTGATCTCCATATTCTCCTATACATTGTATGCGATACTGAGACAGAAGAAGATCTCTGAAATGAAGACCGACTTTATCAACAACATGACCCATGAATTTAAAACCCCCGTATCTACGATCATGATTGCCAGTGAGGCCTTAAGAGATCCGGAAATACTGGAGGATAAAACACGTATCGGCCGTTTGGCGGGGATCATCTATGATGAGAATGTGCGGCTGGGAAACCACATCGAACGTGTGCTGAGCATTGCGAGGCTGGAAAAAAAGGAACTCAAATTAGAGGAGGAAGAGGTGGATATGAATGCACTGATTGCGGCTGTTGCAGACAGCATGAGCCTTCAGCTGCAAAAGAAAGAGGCCCGGTTGACCCTCAACCTTAACGCCGCAAAGCCGGTGGTAAAAGGTGATGAACTGCACCTCTCCAATGTGATCTACAACCTGATAGACAATGCAAACAAATACAGCATTGGTTCGCCCAAAATAACATTGAATACACGGAATTCCGGCAATAAACTGATCATAGAAGTAGAGGATGAAGGAATCGGAATGACAAAAGAACAAAGCAAGCGCGCTTTCGACCAGTTTTACCGGGTGCCTACGGGTAACCTGCATGACGTAAAGGGCTTTGGACTGGGCCTTAATTACGTGCAGGACATCGTCACACAAATGAACGGAACCATCAAGGTGCGCAGTGAGAAGGATAAAGGAACAGTGTTTGAAATAATTATACCCCTGAATTAAAATGAAAAAAATTCTATTGGTCGAAGATGATCCTAATCTAGGTATGCTTTTGCAAGATTATTTACAGTTGAAGGGCAAGTTTGATATCGTTTTATGTGTGGACGGCGAAGAAGGCCTGCGTGCATTTAACAAGCAGACTTTTGACCTCTGCATTCTGGATGTGATGATGCCAAAAAAAGATGGTTTTGCGCTGGGTAAGGAAATCCGTAAAATGAATGAGAGCGTGCCCATCATCTTCGCTACTGCAAAGGCAATGATGGAAGACAAAGCTTCGGCCTATGATCTGGGCGGGGATGATTATATCACCAAACCATTCCGGATAGAGGAACTGCTGTTAAGGATCAATGCCCTGCTCAAACGTGCCTCGGTAAAAGAAACCAAAGTGGCAGAACCTGTGCAGTGCCAGTTCCAGATCGGCAGTTATACTTTTGATTACACCACGCAGCTCATTCAGCACAACGGGCAGCAGCAGAAGCTGTCCACCAAAGAAGCCGAACTCCTGCAGCTGCTGTGCTTAAAGCAAAATGCTGTGCTTACACGGGAAGAAGCTTTACTGAGCATCTGGCATGATGACAACTACTTCAACGGCAGAAGTATGGATGTATTCCTCAGCAAGTTGCGCAAATACCTCAAAGAAGACCCCAAAGTAGAAATATTAAATGTGCACGGGAAAGGATATAAGTTGCTGGTTAATTAATATTTTAAACTAAATGTTTTTAATTAATTAGAAATAATTAATTGTATATATAATTAGGTTGTTCCAATCTTTAGTACCTTTGCTTCAAAACTGTCGCAAAATATGTCTGAATACAACCCCGCTGAAATTGCTGCTAAATTTATCAATTATACTTCCCGGCATATTTTCCTGACAGGGAAGGCCGGAACGGGAAAAACTACCTTCCTGAGGAACCTGATTGAGCTGACGCACAAGAAAGCTGTGATCACAGCACCCACAGGGATTGCTGCGATCAATGCAGCAGGGGTAACCATTCATTCGCTTTTCCAGCTTCCCTTCGGTACCTACCTGCCCAAACAGCCCACGGCAGAACACCCCAATCAGCAGTACAATACACCGAGGTCTATCGTACGCCATCTACAGATGAACACCACCAAGAGAAGGATTTTCCAGGATCTTGAACTGCTGATCATTGATGAAGTGAGTATGCTCCGTGCAGACCTGCTGGATGCAATTGATATGGTACTGCGGTATATCAGAAAGAACAATGCCAGCTTCGGTGGCGTACAGGTTCTGTTCATTGGCGACCTTCATCAGCTTCCGCCGGTAGTAAAGTCCAACGAGTGGCAGCTGCTCGGTGAGTTCTATAACAGTGTTTATTTCTTCGATGCCCATGCCCTGCAGCAGCATCCCCCCGTTTACATAGAGCTGGAGAAAATTTACCGTCAGGCAGATTCGGTATTTATCAACCTGCTGAATAACCTGCGCAATAACGAGATCACCCCCGCAGATGTGGCCTTGCTTGATCAGTACTATCAATCTGACTTCGTTCCGGCAAAGGAAGACAAGTATATTACCCTGACCACACACAATCAGCGTGCAGATACCCTAAATAAAAAAAGCCTGGATGACCTCGAAGGCGTATCCTATCTTTTCCAGGCTACCGTGGAAGATGAATTCTCGGAGAATTCTTTTCCCGCTGAACGTATCCTGGAACTGAAGCTGGGTGCCCAGATCATGTTCATCAAGAATGACCAGAGCGGCGACCGCAAGTTCTTTAACGGGAAGATCGCAACCGTAGTTACCCTCAAACCCGACCTGATCGAAGTAATAACCGAAGGTGAGGGAGAAAGGATCATCCTGGAAAAATATACCTGGAAGAATATCAGGTACACCAACCATAAGGTCACCAATGAGATCGAAGAAGAGGTAATTGGTAAGTTCATTCAGTATCCCATTAAACTGGCCTGGGCAATTACCGTGCATAAAAGCCAGGGTTTAACCTTTGACAAAGCGATCATCGATATCGGCAATGCCTTTGCACCCGGACAGATCTACGTGGCCTTATCCCGCCTCCGCTCGCTTAACGGGCTGGTGCTAACCTCCAAAATATCAGGTACAGGTATCCGGCAGGATCAGAACGTGTCTCATTTTGCAAAGAATAAACAGCAGCAGGAGGAACTTGACGTACAGATCAGGCTGGAAAGCGAGGCTTTTCTGAGAAGCTACCTGTTACAATGTTTTGACCTCACGCCACTTGACAATTACGTTTATGAACATGTCCATTCCTATAGTAAGGACATCAACAAATCTGCCAAACAGAAACATGTAAAATGGGCGCAGGCCTTATTAAAAGAGCTGAGCGAAATCAAAACCAACGCCAATAAGTTCCTTGCCCAGATACAGCGGCTGAGCCATGACCAGACGGCCGGCGGATTATCTGCCTTGCTGCTGAGAACTGCCGCTGCGGAAAACTACTTCAATCCGCTGCTCCTGGAGCTGTCCAAACGTATCTTTGAACGGATGGAACTGGTAAAGCAGGACAAACAGGTAACCGCATTTCTGACGGAGCTGCTGGAAATGGAATCTTTATTTTATGAACAGTTCAAAAAGATCAGAAAGGCAACAGCATTACTGCAATCCACCATCAATGGGACGGAATTCACAAAAAATGACGTGGGCTTGCTGTTAAACCAGTCGGAGCGTGAAGCCCAGATGAAAAAAGTTTATGCCATGCCAAATAAGCTTGATTTTACGGCTAAAGTGAAAAAGGAAAGAAGTAAAAAGCCTGCCGTGGTAAAGGAGCCTAAGGAAGACACCAAGGAGGTTTCCCTTGAATTATTCAGGAAGGGTAAAAGCATCACCGAAATTGCTGAAGCGCGCAAGATGGTGGTGGGCACTATAGAAGGTCACCTGGCGCACTATGTGGCAAGGCAGGAGATCTCTGCCAAAGAGATCCTGGGCAGGAACAAGCTAAACAAGATCCTGGAGGCAATCAATGAGCTGAAAACGGTGAACTTAAATCCTTTGAGGGCACATCTGGGAAACAGTGTTACCTTTGGAGAGATCAAGATCGGTATTGCTGCCCACCTGGCGGATGAAAGTTAAGGACGCAGACTAAATTTTTACGTCTCCTTCAAAAACCAGTTCGGCGGGGCCGCATAAAAATATATTGCTGAAGTCTTTTCCGTCATAGTCAAACTCTATACGGAGTTTTCCTCCCAGAACGGTGATGTCTGTTTTCAAACTTCCATGCTGCTCATTTGCTTTGGCCATAGCCAGGGCCACAGCAGTAACGCCGGTTCCGCAGGCATAGGTTTCATCTTCAACACCGCGCTCAAATGTGCGCACAAAAAGATGATCGCCCTGATCTTCAACAAAGTTCACATTGATGCCTTCCGCTTTGTAGGTTGCGTTATTACGGATCTCTTTCCCCATGGAAAATACGTCCATATCTTTCAGGTCTGCTACCTGGTTTACATAATGGGGAGATCCGGTGTTCAGTACATAAGCAGAACCGTCTTTTTCTATATCCTGTACGTCAATCATTTGAAGATCAACCCAGTTGCCTGCTGCTGAAACTTTGGCATAATGAGGGCCGTCAACTGCCAGAAAGTTAGTTTCACTGTCAATTATTCCTAAGTGTTTGGCAAAGGCCACAATACATCTTCCTCCATTCCCGCACATACTGCCCAACTTGCCGTCCGCGTTGAAATAAAGCATCTCGAAATCATATTCAGGATGGTCCTGCAACAGCATCAGACCATCGCTCCCAACCCCAAACCGCCTGTCACACAATTGCAGTACAATATTGTTATCTTTATACTGAAAGCCGAGCGAACGGTTATCAATTAAGACGAAGTCGTTACCCGCGCCCTGGTACTTGTAAAAATGGGTATGTTGCTGATCTGCTGAGGTGTTATTTAACATTTTTTAACAAAATATGTGATGCTGTGCTGATACAAATATCGGTGTATTGGTATTAAATTTGAATAAGTTCGGAAAATAAATCAAACAAAGACAAAAATGGTACCTGCACGTGACATAATCATCCATATCACATTAAACCAATGGCACGGTAACAGAGTCAGACTAAAACAGGAATAAACAAACACACACAAAAATAACATAAACACAAATGAAACCTGCCTGAGCTTAGGCAAGCTTCATAACCATTAAAAACAATAAACACAAATGAAAAAAATAGCATTAATAGTTTTTGCTGCATTCATAGGAGGTGCAGCGGCGATTGGCGGTTATAAAATGCTGGAGCACAAAAACGGCGACTTAACCCTGGCGGAAAAGCAACATGTGCTTTTTGCCAGCAATCCTACAAATATTTCTTCAACCGGATCGGTTGATTTTGTTCAGGCAGCAGCAGCAGTTTCACCTGCGGTAGTGCATATCAAAACAACTTTTATCTCCAGTGGTTCGGGTGACAGCGGATCACCGATGGATATGATGGAAGAGTTTTTTGGAGGCGGCCGTAGCAGAAGATCACGTATTCCAAGAGCTGCTTCAGGGTCAGGAGTGATCCTTACACCTGACGGTTACATCGTGACCAACAACCACGTAGTGGAGAATGCCGAAAAGATCCAGGTGATCCTTTCAGACAGGCGTAAAGTTGAGGCCAGGGTGATTGGAAGGGATGCCAATACTGACCTTGCTTTAATTAAAGTGGATGCCACAGACCTCCCTGTTGTAAAAATGGGTAATTCCGATAACGTTCAGGTTGGAGAATGGGTACTTGCGGTTGGATTCCCTCTGGATCTGCAGACTACCGTTACGGCTGGTATCGTGAGCGCAAAATCACGTCAGATCGGTATCCTGGGCAGGGAACAGCAGCAACCAACAGAAGAGGAATATGAAGAATATCAGCGTACCGGAAAGGCACCGGCCAGGGCTGCCAACAGTGCTATTGAATCTTATATTCAGACCGATGCAGCCATCAATCCCGGAAACAGCGGTGGTGCACTCGTAAATGCAAACGGCGAGCTGGTAGGTATCAACTCGGCCATTGCCTCTCAGACAGGTACCAATGAAGGATACGGATTTGCTATCCCGGTTAACCTTGCCAAAAAGATCCTTGAAGATTTTAAAAAATATGGCAGCGTGAAACGCGGTTATGTGGGCGTTACCTTCCAGGAGCTGAATGCCGATGTGGCTGAAGACCTGAAGATTGAAGATATCAGCGGATTATATGTAAATGATGTAATGCCAAATGGCGGCGGTGCCGCTGCGGGAATCAGAAAAGGTGATATCATTAAGAAGGTTGACGGTAAAGAAGTATTCAACTCTCCGGACCTGCAGGAAAAGATAGGACGTATGAGCCCTGGTGATAAAGTGATGCTCAGCATTTCCAGAGATGGAAAATTGCAGAATGTAAGCGTAACGCTGAAAGGCGACGCCAGCATAGGCAGACCAAAAACTATACTTGCCTCAAAAACAACAGGAACAACAATGGGTAAACTGGGTGCTTCCTTCGCTCCGGCTTCTGCTGCAACAAAAGCAAAATACGGTGCAAAAAACGGAGTGGTAGTTACTGCTGTTGAGCCTGGTAAACTGTTCGATTCATTTGATATTGACAAAGGCCTGCTGATCACCAGCATCAATGGTAAACCGGTGAACAATGCAAAAGATGTTGAAGCTGCACTGCCAACTTCTAAAAATGGTAAGACTACAATTTCAGGAGTAGGCCCTAACGGGAATTACACTTTCAGCTTCAATTAATATTTTAATATCGTGATCTCCTTTAAGAGAGGCAATGAAAATTGCCTCTCTTTTTTTGTTTAAAACGGTAATAATCATGGATTAAAGCTAAAAACGTAGAACGTTTCTAAATAGCTTATTTATTACTTTTTGCTAATATTCGTGTTTAAATTAAGTCATTTATTAAATACTTTTGCAGGAATAGAACTCAAATATAAAAATCTAATGGCTAGTTTCGGAAACGCTTTTTCCTCATCTATAGGAAAAAAACTAATAATGGGTATCACCGGCCTGTTCCTAATCTTATTTCTCATTGTACATTGCTTTATCAATTCGTTGATATTTTTGAATGACGGTGGTTTAACTTTTAACCTGGGTGCCAATTTCATGGCTACCAACTGGCTGATCAGAGGATCTGAAGTTATCTTAATGCTAGGCCTGATCGTGCACGCGGTGCAGGGCCTTCGCCTTACTTTTCAAAACCAGGCTGCACGCCCGGTGAAGTACGCAGTGAACAATGGAAATGCAAACAGTAAATGGTATTCCCGTTCAATGGGTTTACTCGGTACCTTGTTGCTGATCTTCCTGATCGTGCATTTGTCTAACTTCTGGGTAGTATCACGTTTTACCGGGATCCCTACTGAAGATGCAAACGGACGCGAAGATCTGTACGCGGTAATGAAACTGACCTTTCAAAATATCTGGATCGTTGTTTTATATGAATTGGCTATGGTCTCGCTGGCCTACCACTTATTGCACGGCTTTGCCTCTTCTTTCCAGACACTGGGCTGGAACCACAGGAAATATACTCCACTCATCAAAGGGATCGGAGTATGGTATTCTATCATTATAGCGTTGCTTTTTGCAGCCATGCCTGTCGCATTTTATACAGGTCTTATTAAATAAATTTCGAACGTATAACGCTAAATAAAATGGCAGATTTTAATGCAAATATACCGGAAGGGGAACTAACCGTAAAGTGGACTAAACTGAGGTCTTCAATGCCTCTGGTGAATCCGGCTAATAAAAGAAGTATAGAAATTGTAGTAGTAGGTTCAGGACTGGCAGGCGCTTCGGCAGCAGCTACCCTGGCTGAAATGGGATATAAAGTTAAATGTTTTTGTTTTCAGGATTCTCCGAGAAGGGCGCACTCTATCGCCGCTCAGGGAGGGATCAATGCAGCAAAAAATTATCAGAATGATGGTGACAGCGTTTACCGTTTGTTCTACGATACAATTAAAGGTGGTGACTACCGTGCCCGCGAAGCGAACGTTCACCGTTTGGCTGAAGTGAGTACAAGCATCATTGACCAGTGTGTGGCACAGGGTGTGCCGTTGGCAAGGGAATATGGCGGATTGCTGGATAACCGCTCATTTGGTGGTACACAGGTTCAGCGTACATTCTATGCTGCCGGGCAAACAGGCCAGCAATTGCTTTTAGGTGCTTACAGTGCCCTGGAGCGCCAGATCGGTATGGGTAAGGTGGAAATGTTCACCCGTCATGAAATGCTTGAAGTGGTAGTGATTGAAGGTAAAGCACGCGGTATCATTGCGCGTAACCTGATCACCGGCGAACTGGAGCGTCATTTCGGTCATGCTGTATTGCTGGGAACAGGTGGTTACGGTAACGTATTCTACCTTTCTACCAACGCCATGGGAAGTAACGTGACTGCGGCATGGAAAGCACATAAAAAAGGTGCCTTTTTCGGAAACCCTTGTTTTACGCAGATTCACCCTACATGTATCCCGGTATCAGGAGATCATCAGTCTAAACTGACCCTGATGTCTGAATCTTTACGTAATGACGGACGGATCTGGGTACCCAAGAAAAAAGACGATACCAGGAAGGCATTTGATATTCCTGAAGACGAAAGAGATTATTACCTGGAACGCCGTTACCCTGCTTTTGGTAACCTTGTTCCACGTGATGTGGCCTCGAGAGCTGCAAAAGAGCGTTGTGATGCAGGTTATGGTGTGGGACAGTCTAAACTGGCCGTATATCTTGACTTTGCTGCAAATACAGAACGTTACGGACGTATTGAAGCAACGAAACATAATATTCATAACCCGGATAAAGAAACCTGTATGCGCCTCGGACGTGAGGTGGTAAAAGAAAAATACGGTAACCTGTTCGATATGTATGCGCAGATCACAGGTGAAGACCCTTATGAATTGCCAATGCGTATCTATCCCGCGGTTCACTATACCATGGGCGGTTTATGGGTAGATTATAACCTGATGACCACGGTTCCCGGTTTATATGCTTTAGGTGAAGCTAACTTCTCTGATCACGGTGCTAACCGTTTAGGTGCTTCTGCTTTAATGCAGGGACTGGCTGACGGTTATTTTGTGATCCCTTATACAATTGGTGCGTACCTTTCGAAAGAACTGGCAACAAAACCAATCCCATTGGATCATCCGGCCTTTGTTGAGGCAGAAGCAAGTGTAAGAGGCATCTTAGAGAAGTTTATCTCTATAAAAGGTACCAAATCGGTAGACTTTTTCCACAAGAAATTAGGCCTGATCATGTGGGAGAAATGCGGAATGGCACGTAATGCACAAGGTTTAACTGAAGCTATTGCAGAAATTCAGCAGTTGCGCAGGGATTTCTGGAGCGATGTGCGTGTACCGGGTACGATCAATGAGTTCAATCCTGAACTGGAGAAAGCTGGCCGCGTGGCCGACTTTATCGAGCTGGGAGAGCTGATGTGTATCGATGCACTCAACAGAAATGAATCCTGTGGCGGTCACTTCAGGGAAGAATATCAGACTGAAGAGGGTGAAGCCTTAAGGGATGATGAGAACTATGCTTACGTAGCTGCATGGGAATTCAAGGAAGGTGTGAAATTTGAACTGCACAAAGAAGAGTTGAAGTTCGAGAACATCAAGATCGCACAAAGAAGTTATAAATAATCTAGTACTAAAATATCCATACCATGAGTACAGGAAATATGAATTTAACGCTGAAAGTTTGGCGTCAGAAAGATAGCAAGGCCAAAGGGAATTTGGTAGATTATAAATTATCGGAAATTTCTCCGGATATGTCTTTCTTGGAGATGTTTGATGTTCTGAACGAACAGCTGATCAATAAGGGAGATGAACCGGTTGTATTTGACCACGATTGCAGGGAAGGTATTTGCGGGGCCTGCTCCATGTTCATCAACGGAAGGCCGCATGGTCCGAAAGACAGGGTAACTACCTGTCAGCTGCACATGCGTTCTTTTAAAGATGGCGATACAATTGTTGTGGAACCATGGAGAGCGGCTGCGTTTCCGGTAATTAAAGATTTAACGGTAGACCGTACTGCATTTGACAGAATTATTGCCGCAGGAGGCTTTATTTCGGTAAATACAGGTAACGCACAGGATGCCAACGCGCTTCCTATTCCTAAGCTGCAGGCAGATGCCGCTTTTGAAGCTGCGGCATGTATTGGCTGTGGTGCCTGTGTAGCAACCTGTAAAAATGCATCGGCAATGTTATTTACCTCGGCTAAAATTTCCCAGCTGGCTTTATTGCCACAGGGACAGCCTGAAAGGTACCGCCGTGCACAAAGTATGGTTGCACAAATGGATGCTGAAGGTTTCGGTAACTGTACAAATACAGGTGCCTGTGAAGCTGAATGCCCTAAAGGGATCTCACTGGAGAACATTGCAAGAATGAACAGAGATTTTTATGCCTCAAAATTTGTTTCTGAGGAAGAAGTTTAATAAATTTAGGCTCTACGAGACAAGGATTTAACACAAAAACCCCCGCTAAATTTTAGCGGGGGTTTCGTGTTTTTAAGCCAATATGTTTTTGTTCTTTATTGGAGCTGTATGCTGGTGTAAGGATTGTTTTTCTTTTACCGGCGCAGCTTCTTTTTCTGATTTGCTTTTTTTGTATGCACCAGGATCACACCGTTTTTTCCTACATCGCCATACACCTTGGTTGCGGCCTCGTCTTTCAGCACATTGATGGATTCTATTGCATCAGGTTTTAGCTGATTCATGGAAGCTGCTGTCGCGCGGACACCGTCAATATAATAAACAGGGCTGTTCGGGCCGTTAGTAATGCTGGTAACCGGGGGTTTAAATTCTGCTATCTTCCCGCCCTTTGTCTTTTTTCCGGCCGGTCTTTCCTGATCACTGCTCAGGCTGAAGTTGACAGGAAGGTGGTATTGAACACGGACCGGCTGATTCCCTTTATATCCCGGAGTCCATTTTGGCGAGTTTCCCAACAGCCTCAATGCTTCTTCGTCAGTGCCGCTGCCTAGCCCTTTTTCTACCTTTATTTCGCCAAGTGCACCGTCTTCCTCCACGATAAAGGATAGGAATACTTTACCCTTCACATTATTTTTTCTGGCCTCTTCAGGGTACCTTGCGTTTTCAGACAGGTATTTGTAAAATGCTTTCATTCCGCCCGGAAAAGACGGAGATGTAGTATCCGTAGGAGCTCCTGCCCGTTCTTTCCCAACAGTATTCAGCTGAATTGGTTTTTTTGAAACAGGCCCCTTTGGAGCAGCAGTTGAACCGGCGGCGCGTATGTTTGCCTCACCGAGCTTGAAGGTGACCTCGTTAGCAAGGGCCCTGATCTCCTCATTGCTGCTGATGGTAGCGGAAGAAAACAACAGCATGATGGCGAATAAGGGAAGGAATAACCCATATTTCAGGATGGCTGTTTTTTTTGAACGCTGTTTATGCAGCATGAAAATCCTCTTTTTGATCATAGAGCTGGTAAAGAAATTGTTGGTGAGCGCACTTTCCTCGACGCCAAATGCTTTGCTCAGTAAAAGCATGCCGTAAGCAGCTTTGTCTCCCTGGAACCGGGCGGCCTGCTCATCGGCCAGGTACTCATGTATGTTCTTTATTGCGCTTTTGTATAAGTAGATAATCGGGTTACACCATACAGGAATACTTAACAGCTCAAAAAACAACACATCAAGCGTATGGTACTGACGGATGTGGATCTCCTCATGCCGGTGAATGGTTTCCAGCCCCGGGAGAGAATTGTCAATCATCTTTTTACGGAGAAAGGAAAAAGCAGTTCCGGCAGGAACGGATCTGAGCAGCCGCCTGACGGTAAAAAGGCGTATCAATAATCTTGCGGCAAAGAAGACCATTCCTGAAACATATATAACTGCTGCAAGCCCGGCCCAGTTGAACCGCGCTGAGGTATCAGCGGCATTACTAACGTTTGCCACCAGCATATTCAGCTGTTCAGCACTGATGCCGATGCTGCGGGTGGCAGCCCCGCCCATAAGCCATTCCGCTTTCATAAAGGGGATGGTAAGGGAGAAAATTCCGGCTGCGATCAGGTAAATCCTGTTCAACGTAAAATAGGTCTCTTTATCCAGAACTAATTTATAAAATGCGTAAAATATAACCAGGTATATATTTACTTGCAGGAGATAATGGGTCCAGGTCATTTTGATTTGTTTTTAAGTTTGCTGATCATTTTTAAGATTTCATCCACATCACTTACGTCCATCTTTTCCTCCTTCACAAAAAAGGAGAACATGCTCTCTACAGAGTTTTCAAAATAATTTCCAAGTAGCTTTTCCGTGGCATGGCGCTTATAATCTTCTTTAGAGATCAACGGATAATACTGGTGTGATTTTCCAAATGCGATATGGCCGATGAAGCCTTTTACTTCCAGTATTCTGATAATGGTTGATACTGTATTGTAGGCGGCCTTTGGTTCAGGCAGAAATTCCATTACTTCTTTTACAAATCCCTTTTCTATCTGCCAGATCACCTGCATGATTTGTTCTTCGGCTTTAGTCAGATCTTTAATTTCCATAGTATTTGCTGATTGATTTTATATATGAACTAAGAATATAGTTAAATGTATGAACTATATTTTTAGTTTCAAAATAGTATTTCATATTTTTCAAAATCTCGGGCAAAAGAAATGGCGGCCATCCAGCCGCCATTACTACTATTACTATAACTAAAACTAAATTTCCTGCGTGTAATAAAACAGTATCCTACGCTCTCAGAACATAAGACGCCTGTTTTATTTTAATGTTGCATACGGTGTTTTCGAAATGCTGGTATGTGTATCCGTTTTCATACCGGCGGTCTGGTTGTCAGTAGTATTTACGCTGCTGGTGACCGTCAGGATCAGCATCACAAACACGGGTATCAGTAACAAAATAAAGGGAGAGACATTTGTTAATTTTTTCATGATATAAGTATATATATTGGTCAGCTTGCTGAAGTCGGCTTGGTATGAGGCATATATCCTTTGGTTTGTAAGTGTGTCGAGGTGTTGAACAGATGCAGATTTCATAATCGTTTCGTTTTGATGAAACAAATAGAATCATAAAATTCATCCTGCTAAAATGTTTTATACCAAGTGGAAATAATTATAGATCAACAGGTGATTTTGCGATAAAACGCAAAATGTTGCTATTTTCGGCGTTGGTAGAAAAAAAATGCCCGTTCGTCGAAAGCTATGGCCAAAAAGTGTTACTTTCAGTACTTTGGTTTCGGTAGGAGAGGGACTTTGAACCAGCTTGAAAACAAAAAACTGCTGAAAAACAATATGCACCAATGAAAGATAAAAGAGAGTTAATTGCCCATGTAGTTTATTGGCTGTTCATAAGTGGTTTTATGTTCTTGATCATCTTCTTTTCAGGAGAAAAATATAATTCAACCGAACTGCTGGTAAAGTATGGCTATTTTACTGTCATTAACATTTCTATATTTTATATCAATTATACGCTGCTGATCCCTCAGCTCCTGAAAAAATACTGGTTGTATGTCCTGTCAATCATTGCGCTGATCGCGCTGATGGCTGCAGTAAAAACGATCATGGCGGTACTTTACCGGGACGAAGTGTTAAAGTACTGGAGCGCCAAAACCAGAACAGTAGAATATACCGACCTTGGAATGTTTGTCTGGAGTTCGGTATTCACCTCCGGCTTTTTTATTATTTCCGGCTGCCTCATTAAATTTGCGCTTGACTGGTTTAGCAACATCCGCATCCAGCGCAGCCTGGAAACGGAAAAAAAAGATATGGAGCTGCAATTCTTGAAATCGCAGCTCAACCCCCATTTTTTATTCAACTCCTTAAACAATATCTATTCACTGGCCTACCAGAAATCTGATAAAACTGCAGATGCTATTTTAAAATTATCCGAGATCATGCGTTACATGATCTACGAAAGCAACGACAGCTGGGTAGCGCTCAGCAAGGAGATAGAGTATGTACAGAGTTATATCGAATTGCAGAAGCTGCGGTTCAAGGATGGCGCATCGGTAGTGATGACACTCAATGGCGAGATCGATGACCAGCAGATACTGCCGCTGGTGCTCATATCTTTTGTAGAGAATGCCTTCAAGCATGGAGTGGCAAATGACCCCTCAGATCCGATCAGGATCAATATCATTGCAAACCAGAAAATATTGCATTTCAGTATTACCAATAAAAAGAACAATGCAAATAAAGACCATGTGGGCGGGGTAGGCCTGAATAACGTAGAACGCCGGCTGCAGTTGCTTTATCCCGAAAGATATAAGCTAAATATTGTAAATTCGGCTACGCATTATACCAGTGAACTCATGCTTGATATATAACTCAGGATAAAACCTGCATAAGATCACCTCTTATAAAAAGTAAAAAATCTTATGCAAGCTTCATCGCCGATAAATGATCAATTATTTACTAATGAAATACGAATACCATGACGCTAAAATGTATTGCAGTGGATGATGAGCCTTTGGCGCTCGATATCATTGAAGATTATGTCTCCAAAGTTCCCTTTCTGGAACTGGTAAAACGAACGGAAAATGCAATTGAGGCTTTACAGCTCGTGCAGGCAGGGGGGATTGACCTGGTTTTCCTGGATATCCAGATGCCGGACCTGACGGGCATCCAGTTCCTTAAGATTGCGAACAACAAAGCCAGTTACATTTTAACCACTGCATATTCACAGTATGCGCTGGAGAGCTACGATTTGAATGTTTCAGATTATCTGCTGAAACCTATTGCGTTTGACCGGTTTTATAAGGCCGTAGAGAAGGTCCATAACCAACACAAGAATAATGCTGAGCCGGTTATTCCTGCGCCCGTAGTGCCTGTTGCAGCTCCCGCAGCGCCTGCAGGCCAGCCGGTACAGGATTTCATCTTTGTAAAAACGGAACATAAAATTCAGAAGATTGAACTGGATAATATCCTTTACATCGAGGGGCTGAAAGATTACATTTCAATTTTTACGAAATCTGAAAGGGTAATCACGCTTCAGAATATGAAAAAGATGGAAGAGACACTTCCAAATGCACAATTTATCAGGGTACATAAATCTTACATCATTGCACTTGATAAAATAGAAAGTATAGAACGCAGCAGGATCACGATCTGCGGCAAGATCATTCCTATTGGTGATACCTACAGGGATGAGTTCTTTAAGAAGATAGAAAATAAAAATATTTAGGCTTGTGCTTCCTGATTTAAAGCTTTCCTGATAGCGCTTTCGGCCATACCTGTCAGCTCCTCAGCATTTCTGCCTGCTGTGGTGATGGGATCAAGTACCGTCCACCTGAGCTTTTCGCCGAAGCTAAGCGGATAGGTTCCATACCGAACAACTTTCCAGGAGTTCTCTATCGCTATAGGAACAAGGAGCGCATTGGGCACTGCCTTTAATAAGGTTGCAATTCCTCCTACCTGAAAAGGCTTTATCCGGCCATCTTTGGCGCGCGTGCCTTCGGCAAAGATCATGGCTGACCAGTTGTTCTCCTTCATTCTCCGTCCCAGTTTGATGATCTCTGAAACGGCTTGTTTACTGTCCTTACGGTTGATGTTGGCCCCGCCGCCATACTTGAGGTTAAATGAAATGGAGGGAATCCCTTTGGTGAGTTCAATCTTTGAAATAAACTTTACATGATATTTCTTCAGGAACCAGAAAATTCCCGGAATATCATACATACTCTGATGGTTTGCAACAAATATAATGGGATGGTTGAGCGGGAGCTCCTGGTGGTTCACAAAGGTAGTGGATGTGCCCAGGAAGACCTGGCAGTAGGTCAGAAAGAAATTGAGGTAATCTACCGAGGCCTTATGTGCCTTGTAACCAAAAAAGCGGTAACATATCCATTGAATGGGCTGAAAAATAACCAGGCTCAGTAAAAAGAAAAAGTAAAATACGGGAGTAAAGATATATCCCAGAAATTTGTTCATACAGTTTTTATAATTTGCCTTCCAATACCAATATTTTTGTCCGCAGCAGTGCTGCAACACTCATGCTGTCAGTGATCCTTCCGTCAACGGCCATTTGGTAAGCCTCTTCGAAAGGTAGTTTACGTATGACCAGTTCCTCTGTTTCTTCGGGAGCCGCAGTACCCATGGTTAAACCCCTGGCAATATAGATCACCGCAAACTCATCACTCACGGAATTAGACAGGTGCATTCTTTGCAGCTCCTGCCAGTCGCTCGCGATCAGCCCGGTCTCTTCCTGTAATTCGCGTTTGGCACTGTCCAGCAGGGGCAGGTCCAGCGGGCCTCCCCCTTCGGGGATCTCCCAGCTGTAGGCCTTTAATGGAAAACGGTATTGGCCCACAAGCCAGGTGTTCATCTCTTCATCCAGCGGAAGGATACCTATTGCATAGTTCCTGAAATGCACTTCCCCGTATATTCCTTTTCCGCCGGATGGGTTGATCACCTGATGTTCTGTCAGTCCAATCCAGTTATTTTCATAAATCTTCCGGCTGTCTACAATAGTCCAGGGATTTGTTTCTTCCATGCTGCAAGATACAAATTTTTAGAATGTTCCTTCGTCAGGTTTTACATCCTGCTGTTCAGCTTTTTTCTGTTTTTTCTGGAAGCTTGTCTTTCCAAAGCGGTAAGAGAAGGTAAGGTTTCCCTGCTGGCCTTTCTGGAAGCGCTGAAAGTCTGTGATCGTATTGGCATCCTGGATGACTGCCCCGAATTTCCGGGTGTTGAAGATATCCCTGACATTCAGGCTCAGGGAAGCTTTTTTATTCGGGAAGTCATATTTGGCCCCGCCGTCTACGCCGTACATGGCTTTACGTTTTCCCTGTGCCTGTATCTCCGAAGAATTGTAATCGCCCCTGATCTGCAGGGAGATGTTGTAAGGCAGGGTGATGTTGTTGGTCAGGTTGGCATTCCAGCTGTATCCTGAGGTCTCAGAGATGTTATATGCCGGTACTGCATCGATATTACTGTGATAGCCGTTCACGTTGGCGGTAAAGCTCCAGGCTTTAATGGGGTCTACCTTTGCAATCAGCTCTACTCCGCTGTTTGTGCTTTGAGTTAAGTTGAAGGGGGTAAGAATGATCACACCATTGGAATCAGGCACTGAACGTACCCTTTGTATAAGGTCATTGGTATGGCGTGAGTACACACTTCCGATCAGCGTTACTTTAGACCAGAATTTGCTGTAGCTCAGCTCATAGGAGTGAACATCTTCAGGAAGCAGGTTTGGATTACCCTGGCGCCAGCTGAGGGGATCTGAATAATCTATAAAGGGGTTGGTATCCCATGGCCTTGGCCTGTTTACCCTCCTGGTATAACTGAGTTGTAACTGCTGGTCGCCTTTGAACTTTTGTGTCAGGAAGATACTTGGGTATAACCTGTCGTACGCAATACGTCCGGCGGCATTTGCCAGGTTGCCGTCCAGGTCGTAACCACCGGAGTTGGTGTTCAGCCTGGCAACCTCGCCCCTCATCCCGATCTGGTAACCAAAGTTTTTGATCTGGTTTGAATAATTCAGGTACAGGGCATGCACCTGGTCTTTACTGTTAAAGAGGTTTGATAGCCGATAATTTTCATCATAATTCCCTGTGGCGGCGTTGTAGGTTCTGGCAACGGTATTGTTATCTGAATACCTGATCTGGCTGCGGTAACCGCTTTCCAGTTTACCCAGTTTGCCCAGCGGCATGGTGTAGTCAGTCTGGATATTATAGTTTTTATTTGTACCGTCGTTATCGTTGGTCAGCAATTCGGGGTCCTGGGCTATGCCATTGATGGTGTTCTCTATTGTATTGTACTGCTGGAAATTGTCGTTCGTTCCATGGGAGTAGCCAAAGTTGAACGTCAGCTCCTGGTTGGCCTTCCATTTATGGCTGTAATCCAGGTTCAGGTCATAGCTGTCGCCACCTCCGTCGGTGGTATTGATCCTGTTGCTCAATTGTCTGGGTGAGCCGTCTACGTTATAGGTATTTACGTTCAGGAAGTCTCTTTTATCCTGGTCGCGTTTGTTATAGGCTGCTGAAAAGCTCAGGATATCTTTTGCGGTCAGGTAATAGTCTATCCCTGCTTTTGCATTATGGCTTTTCTCTATCTGTCTTGAGGTTGTCAGCTGGTCAGCTGCTCCAAGGGAATCTGCGCGGTTAAGGTATCTGATATTGTTAAAGCCGCCGCCTATACGCTTGCCATACCTGTAACCGTAGTTTCCGTACAGGTTGATCTTTTTATTCTGGAAGCTTAAGCTGGCGTTCCCGTTATAGTTGTCCCTGTTACCTGCGGTAAGGGCTACATTTCCGTTAAATCCGAGTTTTGAGTTTCGCTTCAATACGATATTGATAATTCCTGAATTTCCTTCGGCATCATACTTTGAGGAAGGGTTAGTGATGACTTCTACGGTTTCAATGGAGCTTGCCGGGATAGAGGCCAGTATAGAAGCAACGTCACCTCCTCCAATCACGGAAGGTTTACCATCTACCAGGACTTTCACTCCTGTAGATCCTCTCAGGCTTACGTTTCCGTCTACATCGATTTGTACGGAGGGAACATTGGTTAACAGATCTGATGCGGAACCACCTTCACTGACAAGGCTCTGATCTACAGAAAACACCTTTTTATCAATTCCCAGTTGTATAGGGGCCTTTTTGGCTGTCACAGACACCTCTTTTAATGCGGTTCCTTTTGCGGCTTTCATTTTAATTGTGCCGAGACTGAGCAGCTGTTTCGATTTACTTACAGATACAGAATCTCTGAGCAGTGTTTGATAACCTACGTAGCTGATCTTCACAGAAAAGGTACCATCCGGGATACCGTTGATCGTTAGATTACCGTTGATGTCTGTCTGCCCGGTAGCTACAGTGACTTTAGTTTCCCTGTTACTGATGATTGCTGAAGCGAAGGGAATCGTCTCATTCGTTTGGGCATCTACAATTTTTCCTGTAAGTTTACCAGACCCCGGGGCCTGTGCATGAAGTTGAAAGGAAGCAGCGGTAGTACAAATTGTCAGCAGTATAAATATAAATTTACAGCGGTAATTGTTCATTTGGAATGTGTCGTTTTAAGTTTCTTTTGATAGAGGGACAAAGTAACGGCGAGGAAGTTTAAAAAACAGGCGGTAACTATTTTATTACAACGCATTTATGGTCAATTACAGTAATATTTTTGTGAATGAAGGATTAAGCTATACGGAATACCGGGATTTAATCATTTCTCTTTTAGAAGAAAACAGGTCCACGAGTAATGACAATAGCGAAGAAATGTTGCATTACAGTAAACTGAACATCCAGAGGATGAACAGGATTGAAAAATCTGCTTTGCTGGCAGATTTTTTAGTCGAAAAAATAAAAAACCTAAAAAAACATTACCATATCATGGTGATTACGGAAGGCTGGTGTGGGGATGCGGCCCAGATTGTGCCGCTGTTTCAGAAAATGACAGAAATTCTGCCGGAGAAGTTTGATCTGCGCTTTGTGCTGAGAGACCAGAACCTGCCGCTGATTGATGCACACCTGACCAATGGGGCCAGATCTATCCCTGTAGTACTGGTGCTGGATGACGCGGGCGGGCTTGTGGCGAAGTGGGGGCCAAGGCCGGCTGCTGCGCAGGCAGTGCTCAACCATTGGAAAACAGAAACGTCTGACAAGAACCTGCAGTCTGAGCAGTTACACCTATGGTATTCCCGGGATAAGACCCAGGCTACCCAGGAGGAGCTGGCCGTATTGATTGCTAAACTGGAAGAGGGCTGATTGTTTCTTAATCTACAGTGACCGTTAAACCTTCCTGCTGAAGGATCTTGCGGTAAACTTCCATTTCAGTAAAGGAACCTTCCAGGACGGCACATTTCCCCTTATTGTGTACCTCCCATGCAATTTTCTCTGCCTGATTTTCTGTGTAATCGAGATATTTAGTCATACAGTGGATCACATGGTCAAAAGTGTTCACCTCATCGTTCCATAAGATGAGACGGTGAGAGGTTTTGAGGGAGGTTAAGATCTCCTCAAGGGTAAAGGTTTCTTCTTTTGTTTCTGTTGACATGGTACAAAAATAAAGCTAATTTCAAAATAAAGATGCTTTAAAATAATTTTTGCGCAAAAGATTCAACTCAACTGCCTTTGGCGGCCCTGGTCATCTTTGCAAAGTTGTCCCACAGTTCATCCGGGACGGCTTCAAGTCCGTTAAACTGGCCTGCGCCCTGCAGCCATTCGCCGCCGTCTATGGTAATGACCTCGCCATTAATGTACCCGGAAAAATCACTCACTAAAAAGGCCGCAAGGTTGGCCAGCTCCTGGTATTCGCCCACGCGTTTCAGGGGAACCCTGTTTTTGAAGTCGAACTTTTCTGCCAGATCGCCCGGGAGCAGGCGTTCCCAGGCCCCCTTGGTAGGGAAAGGCCCCGGCGCAATGGCATTGGTCCTGATCCCGTATTTGCCCCATTCCACGGCCAGGGAGCGTGTCATGGCCAGTACGCCTCCCTTGGCACAGGCGGATGGCACCACAAAGGCCGAGCCTGTGAAGGCGTAAGTAGTAACGATGTTTAAAATGCTGGCAGCCTGTTTTTCTTTGATCCAGTGTTTGCCGAAGGCCAGCGTGCAGTTCACGGAACCCTTTAAAACAATGTCAATGATCGTGGAAAAAGCATTTGCTGACAGGCGTTCGGTTGGGGAGATGAAGTTTCCGGCGGCATTGTTGAGCAGGCTGTCCACACTGCCGAAGGTGCTGAGCGTTTGGGCCAGCACGTTTTCTACCTGCTCGTAGTCGCGCACGTCACAGCTTACTGCCAGTACCCTTCCTCCTGTTTCTTTCTCCATCTCTTCGGCGGTCTTTTGTAATACATCTGCCTTGCGGCTGGTGATCACCAGGTTTGCACCAAGCTTTAAAAAATAAGTACCCATGGCTTTACCAAGGCCGGTACCGCCACCTGTAACTACAATGGTCCTGCCTTTTAAGGCGTCATCTCTTAACATCGGTTGGTTGTACATGGCTTATTTTTTTTGAAGGTTGTCAATGATCATTTTCAGGAGGTTCCTGCTGGAGGGCGACCACCATTGGGCAAGGGTAATTTCCAGGAGTTCTGACTGGTCTGCCGAAGTAGCTGCGATCAGTTCCTTCCTGATGTTGAGTTTGCTCTGCTGCCAGGTATTGGGCTCCAGTGCCATGTATTTCCTGATCCTGCGTTCAGCTGCGGTCATGATACTTGCCGGGTTTACCACTTCATCTACCAGCCCGATGCTGAGGGCCTCGTCCGGGCTGAACAGTTTGCCTTCCAGCAAGCTTCTGCTGGCATGGGCCTTGCCTAACCAGAAGGCATACAGCTGGAATACGCTGTCCGGAACGATGATGCCCACGGGAACTTCATTCAGCCCTACGATATATTTTCCTTCTGCCATCACCCTTGCGTCACAGGCCAGGGCAATGATACATCCTCCGGCAGGAGAATGCCCGTTGATGGCGGCCACCATTGGTTTCTTAAAAGCGACAATCTTTGCGGTAAAATCCAGGAACAGTTTCCAGAATGACCTCATCTCCTCTTCATTATACCCGTACAGCTCTATCAGGTCAAGGCCTGCCGAAAAGAAATGCTCTTTACCGGTGATGACCACGCCGCCGATGTTTGCATCGTTATTGATGTTATGGAGCATATCTGCCAGTTCGGTGATCATTTCCCTGTTCAGTGCATTTGATTTACCGCGGTTCAGGGTAATCAGGGCCAGACGGTCTTTTATTGTCACATTAATGGTGTTCATATATTTTATTTTACTTCGTAAGTATATACTTTTCTGGCCAGATGCCCTTCTTCATTGATCCCTTCAATGACAATCCTGTAGGTTCCGGGTTCATCTGTATTGTAGAAATTAAATTTGGCTGTTCCGCCGGCTTCTGTAGGCAGGTGCGGGTTCCAGTACACGGTAGAGCGTCTATCTGCATTTTTATCCGTGTTTTCGGGTGTGTACTGAGGGGAATAGAATTGCCTTACGGGATAATAACCTTTAGGGGCATAGGTGATGATGCCCGGTGAGTACCTGGAATAACTCAGGTCTCCTCCTCCTCTTTTGGTAGTGATAATTAAAATACCGCCGCCTCCCCTGGAGCCGTATATTGCGGTATTGCTGACACTTTTTAGCACCTCTATTGTTTCGACATCGAAAGGGGTGATGTTGTCCAGGAAGTCAGGCTCTACCTGCATGCCATCGATAATGATCTGCATAGGGGTACCATTGTTCCTCATAAGGTATGCTCTGCCATTCCGGAGTATCATGCCTGCCACCCTTCCCTGTAAACACTGTGACAGGGTAATGCAGGTTCCCAGATCCTTGGCGGTGATCACCTGATCGGCGTGTCCGGAGCCATTCAGGTTGGCTGAATTAGGGGCGGGGTTTTTCTTCTGTACAATGTTGATCTGATCCAGCAGGTAGGTGCGTTCCAGCAGTCCGCGTTTGTTGAGGTCGTCAAAATAAGCTTTACTTTTCTGGATGTAACCCTGGATGGATTCATTTACATTGATCTCCACATCGCCGGTGTTCCTGTTTTTTGTAACCACCTGTCCGGGTACAATATCCAGGTTGATCTCCACATACTTTTTGTTCTTTGCATTCCTTGCCTGCACCACAAACTTGGTACTGTCGCCAAAAACCAGGTTATCGAAATTGAAATGCCCCTGTGCATCGGTGAGGGTGTCAACCATAAAAAGGCCGCCGCCGGTTGAAAACAGCGATACCCTTCCTTTAGGTACGGGTTTCCCTCCTGTGGTAGTGACGGTGCCGCTTACCTTCAGTGACTTCTCGGGCGGGAAAGCAGAGGGTTTTACGGTATTTCCCATCAGGTCTGTCCATAATAACCTTGTCCAGCCCTGAGTGAGCATCAGGTTATCCAGGTGTTCTCGGCTTTCCCGGGTATTGTTCTGCAGGTAATAATTTGGTTTTTCCACATATCCCTTCAGATCTGAGGTCAGCAGCAGGGAGCTGAGGATATTTGTTTCATTGTCAGGATCGGGTGTTACAATGCTTGAATTGGTAACGGCAACAGAGAAACTGCCGATAGTTGGTTTGCCGGCATCCTTTGCAGAAAGCTCGAGGGGCACATTCTCCCGCAGGCCGTAACTGCTTTTTAAATTGGCCAGGCTGGCATTGATCTGATCTGCCGGGTTATTGACAAAGATCAGGCGTTCAGCCACCGGCAGGTTTGCTGCCGTGAACAGCGTGAAATGGATAATGCCCGAAGGAAGATCTTTTTTTGGCAGCACCAGCGCGCTTACCTGTTTGGTAGATTGCACCTTTTGTACCGTCAGGACAGTATTGTTCTGCTGAATGACCAGCTTCATCTCGCCCTGGTTCAGCAGCGGCTGGCTCATCAGGATTTTGATGCTCACCTTACCGGTGTCTGTGTTATTTACACTGAGGACATATCCTGAAGGGGAAGCTTTCGGCAGGGGTACATTCACTGTGCTGCCATCTTTGCGTTTCACTTTTGCGGTATAGGTTTTTCCCGGCTGCGGGTTTACGATAAAATTGCCCATCCCGAGGTGGGTGGTACTGAAAGTGAGCACTTCAGTTCCATCGCTGTCTGCCACTGTACCGGTCACATCTTCGCCCAGCCCCGAGGCACTGACTGCTTTGATGGCCACTTTTGAGGGCAGGTTGTCAACCAGGTTCCCGCCCTCGGGGAACAGCTGCACGGACAGGGAGTTGGATGTGGTTTTTACCGGGATGACCTTTACGATCTCCTGTTTATTCGGCAGGGTTATCGTGGTCTTGATCTCGCCGGAAGCGGGGGCGCCGGTTGCATTCTGGAAAGAGAAATTTACTTCGCCCTGCGCATTGGTCATGCCTTTGCCGCGGCCGGAGGGTTTGCCTTTCAGCCGTACTTCGTAGCTCACATTTTGTGCGCCATAGGGATTGCCGTCCTTATCTGTAAATTTAATGAGTGCATCCACCATCTCGGTATTGTTCTTTTTGCCGAACGTATAGGTAGTGCTGGTAAACACCTTGTTTGCCCAGGCGTTCCCGATCCTGACTGTTTTATCAAAAAAGAAGTCCGGGCCGGCATTCCTCATCCACTGGGTGTAGGCCCTGATCCTGTAATTTCCTTCCTTTAAGGTATCTGCCAGTTTAAAGTCGCCCCAGCTGAGCCCGCTGATGAGCGGCAGTTTGATTTGCTTTTTCACAGAATCGTTTTCGCTGATCAGTTCTACATACAGGGATGTACTGATCTTTGAAAGCTGGTTGCTGCGGTTATCGGTTACATAGGCTTTGAACCAGATATTGTCGCCGATGGCATAATAAGGTTTGTCTAAATGCAGGTATACTTTTTCCTGCGGATGCTCTTCGTTATAAGCAGTAAGTTTTTTTAAAAGGGCTTCAAACGGATCATCATCCAGCCTGAAGGCAAGGAATATAGTAGATGCCAGGAGGAAAAAAATGGCAGTCAGGGTTTTAGTTCTCATAGGTACACAACTAAAAAAATAAAGCCTCAATATAAGAATATTGAGGCTCAAAAGCTATAGTGATTAATTCAGTGTTTAAAAGTTATTCTTCCACATCATACTCTCTACGGGTTTAGTGGTTTTGTTGCTGTACTTGGCATCATTTTTCGCGTTGTACATGGTTTCGATATTTCCTTCCACCATAAAATAGATCAGCTGTCCGATAGGCATTCCCGCATAGATCTTTACCGGCTGGGCACAGGAGATTTCCAGTGTCCAGGTATTGCAGAATCCTACGTCGCCTTTTCCTGCTGTAGCATGGATATCGATTCCCAAACGGCCGGTGCTTGATTTGCCTTCCAGGAAAGGTACGTGGGCATGTGTTTCGGTATATTCCAGTGTTACGCCCAGGTATAAGGTGCCCGGCTGCAGTACAAATCCATCCTTAGGGATCTCAAAATGCTGTATTTTGTTGTGTGCTTTGGCATCCAGCACCCTGTCGGCATAGGTTGCCAGGTATTTGCCCAAATGAACATCATAAGAGTTTGTGCCTAAACATTCTGGTTTAAAGGGCTCAATAATTATTGTTCCTTTGTCAATCTCTTCTAAAATACGCTTATCCGAAAGTATCATTTGTAAAGTCTTTGGGCGAAATTATGATTAATTTAAGATACTTTTGCATTGATTTTTTAAATAGGATGCCTGTAATCTATAATAGAGATATTGACGACCACACCATACTTGCCGTATGGAAAATCCAGGAGGGCGAAGACGAGCTGCTTTCCGGTCTGCAGCTGAAGCAGCACGAACTGGATTTTCTGGCTACGCTGAGCCAGGGCAAACGACTGCTGCAGTGGCTCAGTACGCGGTTTTTGTTGCGCACCATGCTGAACACTTCTGGGTATATAGACTGCCGGATGGATGAACACGGGAAACCGTATCTGGTAGGTTCGCCCTACAGCATTTCACTCAGTCATTCGTATGACTATGCTGCGGTAATGATTGGCAGGGAAAAGGGTGTTGGCGTAGATATTGAACTGATCAAGCCCAAGATCCACCGTATCCAGCAAAAATTCCTTTCGCCGCCTGAACTGGCGCAAAGTAATGTAAAAGACCATACCGAGGCGCTTTACGCCTGCTGGTGTGTAAAGGAAGCTGTTTATAAATGGTACGGGAAAAAGGGGCTGGAATTCAGGAAACATATTCATATACAGCCTTTCGAACTGCAAGACAATGGGTCAATGACGGTAATTGTAAACCTGCCGGAAGGGCCGCAAACCTTAACCGTTTGTTATTTTAATACCATACCCGGTTATATGCTCGGATATGTTGTAGCTTAAATTAAGGGAATGAACAAGAAAGTAAAATTTGTGGATTGGGGATTGGTGGATTACCAGGAGGCCTGGGACCATCAGGAACTTATTTTAAATGAAACTGTTGCCATTAAAACCAGTAACCGCAACAGTGGTGCAGAAGAGGAGACGCCAAACTTCCTGATCTTTTGTGAGCACCCCCATGTGTATACCCTTGGGAAAAGCGGCCATCCGGAATACCTGCTGCTGGATGAAGCGGGGCTGAAAGAAAAAAATGCTGTTTACTATAAGATCAACCGCGGAGGGGACATCACTTACCATGGCCCCGGCCAGCTGGTAGGCTACCCTATCCTTGACCTTGACAATTTCTTTACCGACATCCACCTGTATTTACGGACGCTGGAAGAGGCCGTTATCCTTACCCTGAATGATTTTGGGATTCCTGCAGGCAGGTACCCCGGCTTTACGGGTGTCTGGATTGATGCAGATAACGAAAAAGCAAGAAAGATCTGCGCGATGGGCGTAAGGTGCAGCCGCTGGGTAACCATGCATGGCTTTGCCCTGAACGTCAATACAGATCTTGACTATTTTAATAACATCATCCCCTGCGGCATTGACGACAAGGATGTTACCTCTATGCAGCGTGAGCTTGGTCATGAACTGCACCTGTCTGACGTAAAGGCTGTGCTCCGGGAGCACATTGCCAGCCAGTTTCAAATGGCATTATTTTAAAACCCTGCTACCCGTATTTCTCTGAAAAGCACAGGCCGGCATTTCCGGCCCTGTTTTGCTATACCAGGTTTTTTTTATTTTTTTTCTGTCAGCGTGGGATTTTTTCTTTTTTCCCGGTCATAGCTATATAAAACCAAATTAAACCTGAGTATGAACAAGAGCTACAAACCCATCAGTATGTCCGCTTCCGGGCAACAACACCAAACGTTATTACGGATCATAAAAAAACCCTCCTGAAAGATCTGATTGAACAAATCATTTCAGAGGGGTATGGCTTTGCGGCGGCGGGAATCGCTGCAAAGCGCGAGTTTTAAATAGGACCCTGCAAAACAGGGTATTGTCAATATAAAACCAAATAAAATTATGATTTTTTCTGTAAAAAATGCAGAACAGGGACATGATATTGACCGTCCTGTGTCAATACATCTGATCTCTGGAAATTCAGTAGTCACATTACTTATGCGTATTGCAGTAGTTTCATTATGTATACTTAGCTTCAGTATTCAGTTACTGGCCTCAGCGCCTGTAAAGAGCCAGTCTATTTATGAGGTCCAGGTCCGCGTGGAGCTGAAAGGCGAATCACTGGTGAAAGCCCTGCAAAAAATAGAGGCCAGAAGCAACTTCCACTTTATGTACCGCAATGCCGATGTGCAGGATGTGAACCGGCTCAGCCTGTCCGCAGCAAAGCAGCCCATCGCGGTCATATTGAAAACCCTGCTCAGCGGAACAGGGCTCAGCTTCAGGCAGGTAGAAAGGCAGATCCTGATCAGCCGGCAGGAAGCCGAAAGCCCTGTTAAGAATACTGCCCTGAGTACCATGTACCAGGGTACAGTAAAAGGGCAGGTAACGGATGGCAAAGGGGTACCGCTGCCCGGAGTGAGTGTAAAACTCAAAGGTACTTCAACAGGAACCTCTACAGATACGCAGGGCCGTTTTGCCCTGAACACTGCAGACAATGGCGGCGTACTTGTTTTTGCCTATGTGGGATTCGTCAGCCAGGAAGTTCCCATCACCGGAGCAGTACTGAATGTGGTGATGAAGGAAGAGTCAAAGAACCTGACGGAGGTAGTAGTGACCGCCCTGGGTATACGCAGGGAGAAAAAGAGCCTTACCTATTCGGTAACAGAAGTTGGTGGCGAGAACCTTACCAAAGCCAGGGAGATCAACGTGGGTAATGCGCTGTCAGGAAGGATTGCCGGGGTGAATGCAACCAGCACTTCTACCGGCCCCGCAGGCTCAAGCAGGGTGGTGATCCGTGGTAACGGATCTCTTAACGGAGATAATCAGCCTTTGTATGTGGTGAACGGAGTGCCCATTAATAACTCCAACCAGGGATCGGCAGGAACATTCGGGGGCATTGACCGCGGCGACGGACTGTCAAGTCTGAACCCTGATGATATTGAGACGATATCGGTGCTCAAAGGTGGTACCGCTGCAGCATTATATGGTTCAAGGGCTGCCAATGGCGTGATCCTGATTACCACCAAGTCCGGCAAAACGCAGAAAGGCATAGGCGTAGATTACAATACTACGTTTACGCTGGAAACACCAAGAGACCTGCTCGACTGGCAATATGAATACGGGTCAGGATCACGCGGTGTTGCCCCGCTTACACAGGCCGAAGCCATTGCCAATGGCAGGATGTCATGGGGTGCAAAGCTGGATGGCTCCTCTGTCATTCAGCCTGACGGACAACAGCACCCTTACACCGCACAAAAAGACAACATCAAAAATTTCTATGATACCGGAACTACTTTTTCCAATACAGTTGCCTTAAACGGAGGCACAGAAGCGGCCAGTTTCCGCTTTTCAGCATCAAACCTGGACAATAAAGGGATCGTTCCCAACAATACGCTGAACAGGAGGACCTTTAACCTGAGTGCCAATGCAAACCTGTCAAAAAAGGTAGTGTTTGAGGGAAGGGCACAGTACAGTACCGAGGAAAACAAGAACCGGACCTTTACGGCCGACTTTCAGAAAAACCCTAATTCCGGTGCCCAGCTCATCGCAACCAATATCGATGTGCGTACCCTCAGCCCTGGTTTTGATGCCAATGGGAATGAAGTGCTGTGGAACGATTATATCTATTCTACCAACCCTTACTTTGCCATCAACAAAGTACAGAACGGAGATACCAGGAGAAGGTTCATCGGCTCCTTCAGCACCAGGTACAACATCACCGAATCACTGTATGCGCGTGCCCGCCTCGGGATAGACTATTTCAATTTCGATGCTTACAATATTGAACCTACCGGTCTGGCATTCAATAACCGCGGAAGTATGACTACCGATCAGAATGTAAACTCCGAAACCAATGCAGAAGCACTCATCGGGTACAACAAAACTGCCGGTAAGTTCTCCATCAATATCCTTGCCGGTGCAAACCAGATGCGCAATAAAGTACAGGGACTGAACCTGAGCAGCGGGCAGTTCAACGTGCCGTTTCAATATTTTATCGGTAACGGAAGCGCACAGAACACCACCATCACCTACCGCGAATACGGGATCAACTCGCTTTTTGCTTCGGCAGATATAGGTTTCAACAATTACCTTTACCTCACCCTGACGGGAAGGGAGGACTGGTTCTCTACCTTATCCACAGAAAACAACCACCTGTTCTATCCTTCTGTTGGATTGAGTTATGTAGTGTCTGAAGCCTGGAAAACCAAACCTTCCTGGATGAGCTTTGCCAAGGTCCGCGGGTCATGGGCACAGGTAGGAGGCGGGGCGCCTGATCCCTACGGACTGAACCTCACCTATACCGCGCAGGCCCAGCAGCACCTTGGTGCTACGCTGATGAATATCACCAGTACCACCATCCCGAATAAACTCACCCCATATACTTCCACTACTTCGGAGTTCGGGCTGGAAACACGGATGTTCAATAACAGGATAGGTGCTGACATCACGGTGTACGACCGTACCACAACCAATGATATTGTCTATGCTTCTGTCCCTTTCTCCTCAGGTTATGCACGTACTGCGCTGAACGTAGGAAAGATCCAGAACAGGGGTGTTGAGCTGCTCCTTACCGGAACACCGGTAAAATCGTCAAAGTTTAGCTGGGACGTAAGTTATAACCTGGCATACAACAAAAATACCGTGAAAAAGATCGCTGACGGATTAAGCTCCCTCTTTATTGACGGCGCAACCACCCGCACACAGAATGGCGGTATCTACCATTTTGAAGGACAGCCTTTCGGCATGATCGCCGGTAACAGGGCTTTGAAAAATGCCAGCGGGCAGATCGTGTACAACAGCGCCACCGGGATACCCTTACAGGGCCCGCTGGAAGTACTGGGAAAAGGGGTCCCTCCGCTCACCATGGGGATAAACAACAACTTTAGCTATAAGGATTTCTCCTTAAGCGTACTGATAGACGGTAAATTCGGCGCGCAGGTATATTCTGCAACAAATGCCTACGGGGCATTGTATGGCCTGGACAAACGTACCGTAGAGAACGGCGTGAGGGAAAACGGCATTCCGGTAAGCGGGGTTGATCAGCGCGGGGCGCCTTATTCGGCCACAGTGTCTGCACAAACTTATTATTCAACCATATGGTCTACACTTACCGATCAGTTTGTAACGGATGCAGATTATATCAAACTGCGCTCGGTAACTTTTGGGTATTCACTTCCGGCGAAACTGCTGGCTAAAACACCCGTTCAGTCTGCCAGTATCTCTTTTGTGGCCCGGAACCTCTTCCTGCTGTATAACTCGGCCAGGAACATCGATCCTGAATCCAGCTATAGCAACGGTAATGCACAGGGACTTGAAAACTTCGGGATCCCAACAGCGCGCAGTTACGGGCTGAACCTGATGGTGCGATTTTAACAATTAAAAACGATCAACATGACTGATATCAAACGTAAACTAACAGGCACCGCACTTCCTACAGTGCTTGCCTTTTTTATCCTCATGCTTTCCGCCTGTGATAAAGGCTTTGAGGATTTGAATAAAAATCCGAATGCATTTAACGAACCCGTGATAGGCGACCTTTTTGCCACCAGCCTGATCCGTACCGCCGGAACGGGAACGCCGGACCGTAACCGTACAAATATTAAATATTTTGCAGGTACCATGCAGTACATGGCATCGCTGGGCACCAACTGGTCGGGCGACAAAAACTTTGAGAACGGACAGTTCGGTGATTTCTTTGAAACGGTATACTCTGTTCACCTCAAAGAACTGGAGCAACTGCTCGCACTGACCAAAGACAACCCAGATATGGCCAACCAATATGCCATAGCCAGTATCTGGAGGGTATTTATCCTGCACCGCGTAACGGATGCCTATGGAGATGTTCCCTATACCGATGCCGGCAAAGGTTATATTGATGGCAACTACAAACCGAAATACGATAAACAATCTGATATCTATCCGCAAATGCTTGCCGGACTGGAAACAGCAATCGCGAAACTGGATGTTTCCAAAGGCTCCTATGGCGTTCAGGACGTAATATTCCAGGGCAGTGTGTCAAAATGGAAGACCTTCGGGTACTCCCTGATGCTGCGCCTGGGAATGCGTTTAACCAACGTAGATGCTACCATGGCCAGGACGTACGTGCAGAAAGCCATTGCCGGCGGGGTAATGATCAGCAATGCTGATATAGCAAAGCTAAACCACGTAGCCGGAAACGGCAATACACAGAATTGGGATGCTTTTGAACTGAAAAGGGAAAGCCTTCCGGAATCGAATGTAGGAAAAGGCCCTGTAAAGCTGGCAAAAACACTGATAGACCTGCTGCAAAGCTACAACGACCCAAGGTTACCGTTCTACGCTACCCTTTGGGAAGGGAACATCCTTTCCATACAAGCCGCAAAATTACCAACTACCACTGCCCCGGCATTGCAGAAAGGACTGCCCAACGGATACGATGCAAACAGCATCAAACAGGTGATCCCCAACTGGAGCAACGACCAGCTGGTCAATTATTCGGAACCCAATACCGGAACAATTGCCAGCCTGAACGCACCAACGGTTCTGCTCAGTTATTCTGAAGTAGAGTTCCTGCTTGCCGAGGCCGCGCTGAGAGGCTGGGGCAACGGAACTGCTGCCGATCATTACAGGGCGGCAATTACCGCCTCCATGCAGTCTACCACCTTTTTTCCTGGAAATGTGGTGATCCAGCAGACAGCCATCAATGATTACCTCACCGCACATCCATTAAACGGGGCTACGTTCGACCTGCAGATGGAGCAGCTCTATACCCAGTTCTACCTCGCCCATTTCATGTACTACGATAATTTCGAAGCATGGTCTACCCTCCGCCGCACAGGTTACCCTAAACTGGTGCCGCCAAACTATCCTGGTAATTTCACCGGTGGCGCAGCACTGATCAGGCTCAAGTACCCGGTATCGGAATCGAGCATCAATAAGGCGAACTATGACGCTGCGGTAGCCATCCAGGGGCCGGATCTGTATACTACTGCCGTATGGTGGGATAAATAAATAAAATAAATTATAATCTGATGAAAGACAACAGAAGAGAGTTTATAAAAATGAGCGCCGCACTGGCCGCCGCACTGAGTGTAGGCGGAATACAGGCAGCGGTGGCCTCGCCGGCAGAAATTGCCAGAAGAAAGGCCGAACAGGCAGCCGTAGCAAGGGATGCCGGAATGCAGTTATGTGAAGCCTATTTTAAGGGAATGCAGGAAGATAAAATGGCCCTGTGCAAACAGATGGATGTGCTGGGGGCCGTTGGTGGCATCAACCCTAAAATGGTGGGCATGGACAATGCCAAACCCTGGGAGCTTAACACCATCATGGCCGTGAAGGATGCATGGAAAAAACGAGGTTTTAATTTAAGCGTGATCGAAGGTCCGCCCGCTTTGGGTGAGCAGACCAAGCTTGGCCTGGCAGGCAGGGATGAAGAGATCTCCAATTTCATCGCCTTTATGAAAAACCTTTCTAAAGCCGGTATAGATACGATCTGTTACAACTGGATGCCGGTGATCGGCTGGTACAGGACCTCGAACAACAAAGTGGGCCGCGGAGGTGCACTGGTGACAGCCTTTGATTATGACGATGTGAAAAACGAGCCTCATACCAAATATGGTGAAGTGTCTAAAGAAACCCTATGGAAGAACCTGGAGTATTTCCTGAAAGCGGTAGTTCCCGAAGCAGAAAAGGCAGGCATTAAACTGGCCATGCATCCCGATGATCCGCAGGTGGACAGCATTAAAGGGATTTCAAGGATCATGACCACCCCGGCGGCGTTTGACCGTATGCTGAAACTCTACCCCAGCGCCAATAACGGGATCACGATGTGCCAGGGCAACTTTTCCCTGATGGGTGCCGATATTCCGCCACTGATCAAACACTTTGGAAAAGAGAAAATCCATTTTGTGCACTTCAGGAATGTACGCGGCGGCAAGCTGAAGTTTGAGGAAACCTTTCATGATGAAGGGCAGATTGACATGTATGCCGCGATGAAAGCATATTATGATATTGGCTTCAAGGGGCCTATCCGCCCTGATCATGTGCCTACCATGGCCGGAGACTCCAACGACTTCCCCGGTTACAGCGTGATCGGCACGCTGTATGCCCTGGGGTACATCAGGGGACTTGCAGAAGCTGTAAGTAAAGAAAAGAGTGTTTAATAAATGATAACGATATGAACAAGAAAATAGCCATAATGGCGGTGCTGATCCTGACTACCTGCTTTGCCAGGGCGCAGCGTGTAGGATCTTCCCCTGAATATATCAAAACGCTCACCTCCGGCTGGAAAGGTGAACGTTTCCCTGACGGCAGGCCCAAAGTGCCAGACCAGCTGCTGGCACGGCTGAAGAACATTTCGATTGAAGAAGCCTGGGGCGTATTGCGCAACAAGGGTTATGTGAACCAGTTTGAGGGCGACTGGCAGATTATCCATCCGGACAGTGCAATGGTGGGCCGTGTAGTGACCGCCCAATACATGCCCTCCCGTCCTGATCTGACCGATGTGGTTAAAGCACAGGGCAAATCAGAGAACCGCTCAATGCAGGGCGGAACAAACTCCTGGCCCATCGATGTACTGGTAGACGGAGATATTTACGTGGCCGATGGTTACCTGAAGATGGCCGACGGAACGCTGATAGGTGATAATCTCGGGAACTCCATCTATGCCAAATCCCACAGGGGAGTGATCTTCTACGGCTCGGTAAGGGACCAGGAAGGACTGGCAGAGATCAGCGGCTTCAACGGATGGATCAAAGGACAGGACCCATCCTATATTAAAGATATGATGCTGACGGCTATCAATACGCCCATCAGGATCGGCAGGGCTACAGTGCTTCCGGGAGACGTGGTGCTGGCGAAGAAATACGGTACCATCTTTATTCCCGCAGCACTGGTTGAAGATCTCGTGCTAACCTCTGAAGTCACTAAACTCCGGGATGAATTTGGCCACCTTCGCCTTAAGGAAGGGAAGTACCTCACCGGGCAGATCGATAGTGAATGGAGCGAGGCCATCAAAAAGGATTTTCTGGACTGGGTAAACCATTATCCGGGCAAGCTGCCAATGAGCAAAAAAGAACTGGACGAATACCTCAAGAAACGTAATTATTAAAACCTGTGAAAGCATTATCCTATAAAGTATTGTTCATTGTGGCTTTGCTGTTTTTGCTCGCTGCCCTTTTCTTTTTCATCAATGGAAATCAGCAGCAGGCAGGGCCCTTTCTGATCGTATTCTTTTTACTGCTGTCTGCCGCCTTCAGGGGATCTCCCCTGTTGAAAGGTTTTTCCTATACAGTAATCATCTTTGCCGCAGTAACCACCGCACTGTGTTATCCGCAGTATTTTGTAGAACTGAACGGGTTTAAATTTGCAGTACTGATCACCCCGCTTATCCAGCTGATCATGTTTGGTATGGGTACTTCCATGAGCCTCCATGATTTTGCGGGTGTCATCAAGATGCCTAAGGGCGTGTTCATCGGCGTATTCAGTCATTTCCTGATCATGCCGCTGGTGGGCTACATCCTGGCCAGCCTGAGCGGTTTTCCCCCTGAGATCGCTGCGGGGATCATCCTGATCGGCTGTTCGCCCAATGGAATGGCCTCTAATGTGATATCTTACCTGGCAAAGGCCAACCTTGCATTGTCAATCACCATTACTGCGGTATCTACCATGCTCGCCCCTTTAATGACACCACTGCTGATGAAAATGCTGGCCGGTGCCTTTGTAGAAATCCATGTGCTGGGCATGATGTGGGACATTATCAAGATGGTGATCATCCCTATCGGCGCAGGCCTGGTCTTTAACCATTTTCTTTCGGGCAAGGCCAAATGGCTGGATGATGCCATGCCGGTGGTTTCAATGGTAGGTATTGCCTTTATTATCGTGATCATTACGGCCGCAGGCAGGGAAAGCCTGCTGACTATCGGTCCGGCACTGATCCTGGTGGTGCTGGTGCATAATTTGTCTGGATACCTTCTCGGATACTGGTCGGGCAGGCTGTTTAAACTCTCCGAGCGAGACTGCCGGACGATGGCCATAGAAGTTGGCATGCAAAACGGCGGGCTGGCTTCCGGACTGGCAAAGGCAATGGGCAAAATGGCAACCGTGGGGCTTGCCCCGGCAATATTTGGCCCGCTGATGAACGTTACCGGTTCCATCCTGGCGTCCTGGTGGCACCGCCGGCCGCCGCAGGATGATCTGATCCCGGCAGTGCCTGCAGATGAGCTGATCGTTCAGCAGCAGTAAGCCTGCAGATTTAATTTTTGGTGCCTGAAAATAACGTAATTAAGTATTTGATTAATATAAAGTTATCGTTATTTTTACTTGAGATCTAACCAAATGTAATGGACCAAACCAAACTGATTGTCTCTGACGACGAACTGTTGTTGCAGCAAATTGGCCGGGGCAATAAAGAAGCCTTTAACCTTTTGTATGAAAGATACTGGGAAAAAACATATGCAGATGCCTATAAGCGCCTGCAGGATGAGGACGGGGCAAAGGATGTGATCCAGGATATATTCACGCATATATGGGTGAAAAGAGAAACGCTGCAGATTCAGAACCTGCCCGCTTACCTGCATATTGCGGTAAGGAATAAGTCCATTAAATTTCTTACCAAACAGCAGCTGAAACACCCTTTCTTTGAGATACTCGATACCATTCCCGATGTCCATGTCCAGGCTGATACGAACGTGCTCTGGAAAGAATTCCTGCAGGCATATGAGGCGCTGCTGAATGTACTTCCGGAAAAAAGGCAGGTGATCTTCCGCATGCGTTTCCAGGAAGACCTGTCAACAAAGGACATTGCCTCCCAATTGGGGGTCACACGGAAAACCGTACAGAACCAGCTGACAAAGGCGATAGAACAGCTGCGGGTTTCCCTGCTCCAGCTTTTTTCCATCCTGATGATTCTTGTTTACGTTTCGTTTCTTTAATAAATTATCAAAAAATATAAGTTTACAGTGGGACTTTCTGCTGTTCAAAGGTCATACCTATAAAGCAGTATGCTGTTTACTGTATTGAACGTTTTTAATCTGGTTAGTAATGAATAAGTACAATTTTCTTAAATTGTTACGGAAATACCTTAAAGGTGAGGCAACTCTGGAAGAGCAGAATTTTATCGTCAGCTATTACAACTTATTTGAGCAGGAGCCTGATGTAGTTGCGCTATTGGACGATCAGAAGAAAAGCTCCTTAAAAGAAGAAATAAAAGAGGCCATCTGGCTGAATATCAACAAAGAGGAGCAGCCCGTCCAGCCTGTTGGCCTGGTAAAACTCTGGCTTCCGCGCCTGTCCGTTGCCGCCGCACTGATCGCATTGCTCACCCTTGGTATATTGTTCCGGCCGTCTTTTTTCAGCAAAGAAGAGGTTAAAACGGTAAATGTGTTCAATAACAGGCGTACCGAGCATCTGATCCGTCTTCCTGATGGCAGTACCGTCATTTTAGGGGCCGGCAGTAAAGTACATTTTACCTCGTCTTTTGCGAGTGCTGCAAAAAGGGATGTGTACCTGGAAGGCACTGCCTTCTTTGATGTGGTACATCAGCCTTCCAGACCTTTCACGGTGTATTCGGGGAAATTGCGGACAACCGTGCTGGGTACCGCATTCAGCGTGGAAGCCAACCCCTGGTATAATGATATTACAGTTACCGTGAGAAGGGGCAGGGTTAAAGTTGCCGATCCGCGTCAGATCCAGGGCGTGATCACACCGAATCAGCAGATCAGATATGACAAGCTGAAAGCAGTCTCCAGCATGAAGATAGTAGATGCCGCTCATTATGATGCCTGGAAGGGGAATAACCTGGTGTTTGATGATGTCACCGTGGCCGAAGCCGCAATGGTGATCGGTAAAAAGTTCAATGTAAAGATCCTTTTCTCAGACCAGCTTGTCCAGGCCAAAAGATTTACTGCCACACTCAGCAATGACGAATCACTGGAATCCATGCTAAAGAGCATTTGTGAATTCAATAAGGCCGTTTTTTCCTATGATAAGGATAAAGCGGTGGTATTTATAAAAGGTAAACCGGCGCAAAAGGCGCTGAAACTCCTATAAGTTTCCCAATAACAGGAATCGCGACGGGCTCAGGCTATTCAGCAGGTCCCGGCCGCTAAAAACATACAGGATGAAAAGTATTTTACAGCAGATTATTTCTCAGCACAAACAACAGGAAGCGGCTGATGCAGCCAGGGTTTCAGCAATAAATGCCGCGGCAAAAGATAACCGGCGCGACTTCCTGAAAAAGAACATCCTGGGCGGCATTGCCCTGGGTGGTTTAATGGGGCTGTCTTTTGAAGATACGATTGCCCACACTACTTCCAATGTGAGGCGTGCTTCAAGTCCGGCAGACCTGAAGATCACCGACATGCGTTACTGCGTAGTGCAGAATGTTGGCCGCACACCCATTCTGCGGATCGATACAAACCAGGGTATCTATGGTTTGGGCGAAGTGAGGGATGGTGCTGATGAACGGTTTGCGCTGATCCTCAAAAGCAGGCTGCTGGGGCAGAACCCCTGCAATGTAGAGATGATCTTTAAGATGATCAAACAGTTTGGCGGACAAAGCCGCCAGGCAGGAGGCGTATGCGGTGTAGAGATGGCCCTGTGGGACTTGTGCGGGAAGGCCTATGGGGTACCCGCCTGGCAGCTGCTGGGAGGGCGCTACCGCGATAAAGTTCGCCTGTATGCCGATACCCCGGAGTCAAAATCACCCGAAGAACAGAAGAAACTCATCAAATACCGTACGGAAGAGCAGGGCTATACCTGGCTGAAAATGGATGTCTCTATTGATGAACTCAAAAATATACCCGGGGCATTGGTGAACGCCAAAGCCTGGGAGGATTCCTCGGGCAATCTCCGGCAATGGCAGGGTGGATACATGAGTTATGCCAATACCAAACACCCTTTTACGCAGATACAAATTACCGATAAGGGACTGGATGCCTTATCCGGGATAGTGGAAAATGTACGCAGCATGGTGGGATATGAAATTCCCCTGTCTACCGATCATTACGGCCATTTTGATCTGAACAACGGGATCCGTTTGGGCAAAGCCCTTGAGAAATACAGGCTGGCCTGGCTGGAAGACATCGTGTCCTGGCAGCTGACCGATCAGTGGAAGAAGCTGTCCGATGCGCTGGAAACTCCCGTAATCACGGGAGAGGATATCTATCTGCTTGAAAACTTTAAGCCTCTGATTGATGCCGGCGCTGTGGATATCATCCATCCTGACCTGGTCTCTTCAGGAGGGATACTGGAAACCAAGCGGATTGGTGACTATGCTGAAGAACACGGAATTGCAATGGCCCTGCACCAGGCAGGAACTCCAGTGTCATTCATGGCCAATGTACACTGCGCTGCCGCTACGCAAAATGTGCTTGCACTGGAACACCATTCCATTGACGTGCCCTGGTGGGAAGACCTGGTGCGTACTACCGACGGAAGAAAGTTGATTACCAAAGGTTATGCAAACGTTCCGCTCTCCGCTCCCGGCCTGGGAATTGAGCTCAATGATGATGAGGTGAAAAAACATCTTGATCCTAAGAACAAAAGTTATTTTGCCCCTACACCGGAATGGAATGACGTACGGTCGCACGATAGGTTGTACAGTTAGTATTTTCATCTGAAATAATTATCTTCGGCATCTGAGCGCATACTTCTTTCGTAAATTTCTGCATGAAATTAACAGCTGCATTGATCCTGCTGATAGCCATTATCGGATGCGAAAAGAGTTCAACAAATGGAATGAGTAAAACAGATACCACAAAAAAAGCATATCCTGCGGGGCAGCTCAGCTACCTGGCATTGGGCGATTCCTATACGATAGGTGAAGCCGTGTCACAGTCCTCCTGCTTCCCTTATCAGCTTTCAGCACGGCTCAGCGGGCAGGGATTGAAGGTTGCAGAGCCGAAGATCATTGCAAAAACAGGCTGGACCACGAACGAGCTGCAGGCAGGAATAGCGGCCGAAGCGCTGTCTGCTAAATATGATATTGTTACCCTTCTGATCGGTGTGAATAACCAGTACCGGGGCAATTCCATTGCTGTTTACCGTACTGAATTTAAGGAACTGCTGCAAACGGCGGTGACTTTTGCAGGTGGAAATAAAAAACATGTGTTTGTGGTATCCATACCGGATTGGGGTGCCACACCTTTTGGTAAACAAAGCGGCAGGGGTACAGCGCAGATTGCGAAAGAGATTGATGCATTCAATGCGGTCAGTAAGGAAGAAACACAGGCAGCAGGGATGAATTATACGGATATCACTCCCGGCTCAAGAAATGCGGCTACGGACGCTTCTTTGGTGGCATCAGACGGGCTGCATCCCTCCGGCAATATGTACAAGGACTGGGTAACGCTGCTGGCGCCTTCAATTCTTAAAGCCTATCAATAATCAGGTTAACATTCAGGTAAGCTGATCGGAATATTTGTTGCCAGTCCGCCATCTGAGGTTTCTTTGTATTTTGAGTTCATGTCCAGTGCTGTCTCCCACATTGTATTGACCACCGCGCCAAGGCTCACTTTTGCCTTATCAGGATTACTCTGCAGGGCCAGCTGGCTGGCGGTAATGGCTTTAATAGCACCCATGGTATTCCTTTCAATGCAGGGGATCTGCACCAGTCCGCCGATAGGGTCACAGGTTAAGCCCAGATGATGTTCCATGGCAATCTCAGCTGCCATCATAACCTGGCGCTGTGAGCCACCCAGGCATTCTGTTAAAGCCGCTGCGGCCATTGCAGAAGATACGCCGATCTCGGCCTGGCAGCCGCCCATAGCTGCGGAGATCGTAGCCCCTTTTTTAAAGATACTGCCAATTTCAGAAGCACAGGCAATGAACTGTACGATCTTTTCTTCGGTAAAACAGTCACAGAAAGCTATTGCATATTGCAGTACCGCCGGGATAACTCCCGCCGCGCCATTGGTAGGGGCGGTGACTACGCGTCCGAAGGAGGCATTCTCTTCGTTCACGGCAAGGGCAAAACAGCTTACCCAGTCTAAGGTATAATTAAAGCTGTTTCCTCCGGCCCTGATGGCGCCGATCCAGCTTTCATAATCACTATATGGCCTGCCGCCGATGAGCCTTTTGTTCAAAGCAGCTGCCCTGCGGCCAACGTTTAGCCCACCCGGCAGAAAACCTCCCGAATGGCAGCCGCGGAAAGTACATTCCTTCATGACTTTAAAATGCTGCATGATGCCCTTTATGGTGTCAGGTTCCTTACGCCATGCCAGTTCGTTTTCCATGACAACTTCAGAAACCTTCAGTCCTGTAGTGAGGCACCAATGGAGCAGGTCGCCCGCTTTGTCTACCGGAAAGGGAAGTTCTACCATTTCTTTATCACTGCCTGATTCGCCCTCTTTGACTACAAAACCTCCGCCAACGGAATAGTAAGTTTCAGAAAATGCTTTTCCGCTATTCAGAAAAGCCTGGAAGGTGACGGCATTGGGATGGAAAGGCAGGCTTTCCAGGTACAGGAACACAAGGTCATCAGCATAGTCAAAGGCAATAGGATGGCTTCCTGCCAGCGGCAGCCGCTGCTCCTGTTTGATGGCTGTTATAGTCGGATCAATCGCATCTACATCAAAGGTAACCGGATCTGCCGCCATCATTCCCAGTAAGATTGCGATATCCGTACCGTGGCCAACCCCTGTTTTAGCGAGAGAACCATACAGCAGTATTTTTATCTGTACCACATCATCCAGTATATTTTTTGCCAGAAGTGAAGCCGTAAATTGCTGGGCTGCCCTCCATGGGCCCAGTGTATGTGAACTGGAAGGGCCGATGCCGATCTTGAAAATATCAAATACTGAGATCTGTTCTCTAAACATGTGTCAAAGCTAAATAGATTACCGGGAAATCGTAAAAAAATAAATGTAACGAAAGCGTTTGGCTTCTGTACGGCTAATAGAAGTCGTAACAGCGTAATCCGTTAAATTTATTGTAGCTGGAGCTGTTAGGGAAATATTTCTGGTAACCTACGCTGCCTTCAGTAGTACCATTGGTATTGGTATAATTGATCTTAGAAGTTGTAGCATCATGGCTGATGCCCAGCCTGAGTTTTTCGCCGTTCCTGCGGGCGCCGGAAAAGATATCAAAGATCAGCGATACCACTATGGCATCAGGGCCGCCCTCTCCGCCCGTGCGGTACCAGAGCCCTGTATTTACCCCTTTATATTTATACTGCGCACCGGCGCTCATGGAGGAAACATTTCCCTGTTTATAATACACCACTGAAGGGATCAGGTAAGAACCGTCATCAGCACCGTAAGTGTAGTTTTGTGTGAGGGCCAGACGGTAACTCGCATTCACAGCAAACCTTCGTGGCAGTTTTGCCTGTGCGCCACTGAACGACTCATCCGGCTGATTGATGTGGTAAGCGGCCACTCCGGCCATAAAATTACCGTACACGAGGTTTACGCCCGCCCCCGGGTCAAAGAAAAACCGTTGTGCCATATCCGGCAATTGCGCAGAGCTCACACTGCCCGGAATATATCCCAGGCGGTTATCTATCTGATCTGAAAACACCAGCTTGTCCCAGTTGATGCGCCTGTTCGTAAATCCTGCCTGTATACCGAAGGAGAGGACAAAATCATCACTTCCTACACTATATGAATAGGTAGCTGCCACATTGTTTTTTACCAGGAATGCGGTTCCTTCCGTACTGCGGTTAAATTGTAAACCCAGTCCGCCGCCAAAATTAGGAATATTCAGATCGGCAGAGGCACTGATGTAGGAGAGCGTGCCGCTCAGCCCTGTCCACTGGTTCCGGTAGATCATGTTTAACCTTACATCTCCTTCAAACTGACCTGTAAGCGCAGGGTTAAGATACAGGGGCGCGTTGTAAAACTGCGAATAGATATGGTCCTGGCCTGATGCGGTAACCGACCAGCCAGCTAAAAATACCAATACCATATATGTTGAAACCACTTTCATACTTCTCATTATCTTATCAGGTGGATCACTCCCGTTTTTTTCGGAGCCGACGAATCGTAGGTCATCCCTTTCCATGCACTGCCATTTATAAACTCAACATCAATTTTCCAGAAGTATACGCCCTGCGGCTGCATGACGGAATTGAATGTGCCGTCCCATCCCCCGACGGGCCTTCCCTCATTCAGCTGCGTGGTTTCCCACAGTGTTTGCCCCCATTTGTTAAAGACGGTCATCCTCCAGCTTTTGATCCCTGAGCCTTTGGCAATGAACTCCCTCAGTTCAGGTGTTGGACTGCCGGGCATAAACGAGTTGGGAACGTACAGATAACCCGGAACACCAACAATTGTTACGGTTTTGAATGTTGTTGTAAAACAGCCCTGCTGATTGCTTACGCGTAAGGTCACTACGTATTTACCCGTGTCGGGATAGGTATGCGAAGGGCTCTGCAATACGGAGGTGGTGCCGTCCCCAAAATCCCAGGCCCAGATGGTCGGCCTGTTGGTGCTTTCATCTTCAAACCTGAAGGTGTAGTTCGGAATACTGATCAGCGTTGAGGGCAATACATTAAATTGTGCAACCGGCGGCGGAACAATATGGATGTACTGGTTCAGCGTTGTCGTTGCCGTACATCCCAGGCTGTTTGTCGCCGTCAGACTGATGGTATAATATTCCTGCGCTCCGGTAAAAACATGTTTGGGCTCAAATTCACTAGAGGTAGTGCCGTCACCAAAGTCCCACAGGTAGGCTACGCCATCTCTGCTTGTGTTCCTGAACTGAACAGGCAGGCCGGGGCAGCCCAGTGTAATGTCTGCACTGAATGCTGTTACCGGTTGTGGCAGTACGGTTACTGACTCGGTGGTGGTGACCTCTGAACAGCCGTTTGTAGCGGTAAGGGTAATGGTATAGGTGCCCGCGGCGGTAAATGTATGCCGGACAACCTCCGGTGCGCTCCTGGTAATTAAAGTGCTGCCGTCTCCAAAGTCATACTTAAATGTATTGGCACCCCTGCTGTTATTGTAAAAATTAACCGTTAGCGGGGCACATCCTTCCTGCTCATTGGCATTGACCACCAGTTCAGGAAAAACGGTGTTCGGAGAAACCCGGATCGTATATGAACTCTGGTCACTTCCACATTCGTTCTGTGCAATCATGGTGACCGTAAAGTCTCTTACCACATCGGTCACAAAGGTATGTGTTACCGGCAGCTTGTCATTTTTGGTAAGTAAAGTACCATCGCCGAAATCGTAGTAATAGGTATTTGTTTCTCCCGGTGAACCATTGGCGAAGGTGACTGTCATTGGGGAGCAGCCTACGGTTTTGCTCGGAGAAAAAACGGAGATCGGACTTGCTTTTACAAACACTGTAGAGGTAGTGGTACTGGTTCCGCAAACAGTTGTAGCGGTAAGTGTTACGGTATAGGTAATGTCCTGTCCTGAAGGATCGGGCTGGAAAGTAACCGGCGCAGGCATGGTTTGCGATGAGGTTACGCCATTTCCAAAATCCCAGCTGAAGGTTGCACCTGTCAGGGATGTGGAGGTATTCACGAAGTTTACAGTCAGCGGCCCGCAGCCCGAAGTTGTGCTTTGTGTGTAGGAAGCAGCTACCGCCTGGTTGGTACTGAAATCGTGCGACATTTCATCCGGCAGACAGCCTGTGCTTGCTGAGGTTACCAGTTTAATGGTCACAGTAGTATTCTCGGTTGATATGGTATACCCCGGGAAGTTAACGCCGGTACCGATCAGAACGTTGTTTGCATACCAGCTGTAAGTGGCATTGCGGTCCGGATAAGCTACTGCCCTCACATTGTTTGCATCAATGGTAAAAGGGGTACAGGCTTTATCAACAGTATAGGTGAACTCTGCTTTGGCATTTGGTTTTACAGTGATGGTCACCGCATTACTGGTGCTTCTCAGGGCTCCGTTACAGGTAATAGTGCTTACCAGACGTCTGTAAGATGTGGTAGCTGTAAGTATTGGAGGGGCGTATGCCGGGAATACAGCACTGGCAATATCTGTCCAGTTGGTTCCGTCCGCACTCGACTGCCACTGGTAATTGAAATTGCCGTCAGAGCCTGTAGGAACGCTACCTGTTAAGGCAGTTGGAAGTGTGCCGGTACAGATCGTCTGACCGGCTGCAATCGTATTGTTTCCGATTGGTGGCTGTGCAACGATTCTGACCGTATTGCTCAGCAACAGGCAGGCGCCGCTTGTTACCGTTCTTCTGAAGAATGTAGTAGCCTGCAGTTGGTAACTCAGGTCTCTTCCGGTCTGGCCGGCGAGGGTGTTCCAGTTGGTTCCGTCGGTGCTGACTTCCCATTTAAAAACATAGGTTCCGTTTCCGCCGGTTGGTGTATTACCTGTAATGGTGATCACCTGGTTATAGCAGACTTCAGTACTGGTACTGTTGATGGTATTGGTTAGCGGAAGCAGGTTCGTGATCACTACATCGTCTCTTGTGGGGCCACAGGGTGCGGGCCCGGATATGGTCCAGGTGAAGATATAGGTCTGTCCGGGACTAAGGTTTGTAACGCTTGTTGAAGGGTTGGTTGGATCTGTGATCCTCAGGTTTGGCGCTGAGGGAGAGACCGTCCACAGACCGGATTCTCCGGCTTTCAGATTGGCCACTGCATTTAACTGAGCGCTGAGCTCATTACATAAAGCCTGGTCTGTACCTGCATTAGCGATCGATGTTGCTGGGATCACAGCGATGGCTGTAGCTGTCGAAAATTCAGGGGCACACTGCCCGTTTTGTACAAGGGCACGGTATTGGGTATTTACGGTAATGTTAGTATAGGTAAGGGTTGTGGTGGTATTGCTGATTGCAGACCAGCTTGCTCCCCCGTCAGTTGAACTTTCCCAGCGGAGTACGATGCCCGTATTTCCTGTCAGGTTGATCGTACCTGAATTTACACCCTCACAAACTGTCACGGCATCTGTGGTGCCGGTGGTACCTGCAACTGTTGGAACATTTACTGTGATGATTACTTCATCGGCTGAAGCAGCACATGCTCCGGGAGCAGATATTGTCCAGGTGAACCTGTAGGTTTCACCGATTCTCAGGTTTGATACGCCGGTATTGTAGAGGTTGCGGTCTGCAAAAGCAACATCAGTTTGCCCTGAGGTAACTGTCCAGCGCCCCGTTCCGACAATTGGCTGCGTTCCGTTTAAGGTATAGGTGGTTTGGTTACAGATGCTTTCATCCGGGCCTGCATTTGAGATGGTCACTGCAGGGTCTACCTGAACGGATACATCGAAAGGCGTACCCGTACAATTGTTTGCTGAAATTGGAGTAATGTGATAAGTAACCGTTCCGGGGGCAGTTCCACTATTAAACAGCGGATCGTTTATGACCGGATTCGGTGTTGGGATGACCATTGTACCTGCCCCGGTAATTCCTGTTGTAGCTGAACTTGTCCAAATATAGGTGGTGCCCTGGAGGTTTGATGTAATGGTAATCGCCGCGGGGTTGCCGGTACATACAGAAGGACTGGCCGGGGCTGCGGTGATAATGGGTCTTGGCGTAATAGTAACTGTCAGGCTGAACGGTGTTCCGGTGCAGCCATTATTTGTAGGGGTGATCAGATAAGTAACTGTTGCATTATTTACCGGGTCACTATTGCTGAGCACATCCTCAATAGGGAACGTGGTCCCTGAGGTACTGAATCCGCCTGCGTTAGTGCTTCCCGTGGCGGTGTAACTGAAACTTGTACCGAAAGGTGTGGCCGTAGGCTGATAGCTAAAAGTTTCTCCTGTGCAGACTGTTGCTGCAGAGGCGCTGGTTACCCTGATTTCAGGTTGGATGCGAATCATAACTTCATCATCGATCGTAGTGCAGGGATCTGCCAGGGCTGTGGTAGCTCTGAAAATAAGGGTGACCATACCGCCAAGTCTTTCCGCGTTGGTGGGCGTATACACGGCATTCATTGTATTCCTGTCCGGACTAAAAGTGCCGGATCCGCCAATCCACTGATAACTTACTACGGGAGCGTCTATCGTACCGGCGAGGGTGACATTGTCTCTGAAGCAGATATTCTGATCGGCGCCTGCGCTTACAGTTGGGGATGGAGTAAATGTAATGACCTGGCTGTCTGTAACTGTACCGCAGGTGTTTGTATGCGATACAGTAACGGTGTAGGTGTTAAATTCACTGAAATTTAGGCTTGGAAACTGTGAATTTGGTGTGGTGCCATCCGCAAATGTATAGGCACCGCCGGTTACCGTCCAGGTATAGGTATCCGGAAGTGTGTTAAAGGTCCCGCTGAAGGTTGCCTTTGTGGGGCCGGTAGTGGTACTGTTAAAGTTATAGGTTCCCCTGGTACATAATGTGATATCGGGCGACAAAACCGCTGTCGGCGGGCCGTTAATAATGATGGTTTGTTCCGGTGTGGTAAATACCCCGCAGGAGGCAGTGGTCACAGCCAATCTGATCGCGTACACACCCGGTGCCGTCAGTCTGAAAACCGGATTTGGACTTGTTGCAGATCCGCTGTCATAGGCTACGGCGCCGGGACCTGTTACTGTCCACAGAAAGGTATTGTCCTGATTACAGATGTTGTCAATTACAGAAGTGTTTGTAGGGGTAACCACGCCGGGTGCACAAAGTGTCAGGGGATTGCCTGGCAAGGTAAAAGAGGGTTGCGGGGCATCCTGGATACATATGTTTCTGGTGTCTTCACTCGCTGAACAGATTCCTACATCATTCTTGGCAACAAGTTTAACCACATGATTGCCGTGGGTAGGGAAAGCATAGACGAAGTTTTCACTGGTACTCATCAGCACGTCATCTACAAACCATTGGTATTGCATAGTGGTACTGCAATTGGAGTTGTTTCCCACGATGCTTCCATTGCTAAAGTTAACAGGTACACCTGTGCAGGCTGTAAGCAAGCCCGGGTTGATTTTTGCAACAGGTTTTACAAATATCTTTGCATAGGCAATCGCTGAATTCGTTTCCGCACAGAACGGACTGACCGATGTTACACTGACACTAAATGAATTAGTCACCTGGTTTCCGTTACCCAGGTTTATCGGCGGCTGGCCACAGGAGGTGCGTGAAAAATTATGTGTGATTACCCCATTTAAGTTGAGGAGCTGGCAATGGGTATACAGGTCGTCAGGTGTGCCGTCACCCCATCCAATCCTGTAGGTGATGCCGGGATAATTAGTCCTGATTCCATTTGTTCCGTCAATGTTTACCGAATAAACTGCTGATGCAACATTTCCCTGGGTAGGGTCAATACAGCCAAAACCATCTCCGGGAGATGCGATATTTGTTTTAAGGGAACTGTTGAGCAACAGATAGGATTTATTTGATTTTATGGTTTCTGCTCCGAATACCTGGCTGCCGTTTAACGTTGCTGTGTAGTAGGCGTTAGCGATGCCCATGATGTTGAATCCTGCCGGCCCCGGTTGGTACGTCTGGCTTGTGGCCGTCACTTCATTTTTAACGATAAGCTGCGTAGTTGTAGTGGCAGCACTGTTATTCGTTAAGATCATCTGCTGGCTATCACTGATGGAACTGCCGCAAAATCCATACGTGTCAGGCCCAAGTACCTGACTGGATGAAGAGGGAACAACGCCAACGGCAGGCATATTTACTGCCCTGATACTGATTGTGCCGGGAACATCTATGATTATTGGCGTGGCTGATGGGGTTATTTTAACCCTCAGCCGGTACAGATCCCCTGGAATAAGCAACGGACCCGTGGTAGGAATTATCCCATTAATGAATGTAGTATAAAATCCCGCATATTCCCCTATCTTTCTTTCTGTTACAAAACTGCCTGTTACATCAGAAATATAGAGCTCAAACTTATTATTTAATCGTGGAAGGCATGTTGTGGTGGGGATAATGACAGGAACAGTGATGTTGCTACCATAACCATACGGTCCTGCATCTACTGCTCCAACGGTAACCTGTGCATTGGAGTCGAAGAAAATGAGGACTAACAGGAGAGTAAATAGAGCGTTTAAAACTTTCCTCATGTTGTAGCGTCACATCCAAAATATAAAATGTTATGACACTACACCAATAAATGTGTTTTGTTTTATATTAAATAAAAAAACCTTGCTAATACTAGCAAGGTTTTTTATAAAATCGCAAAAACTTGAATGATATAGGATTACATCATTCCGCCCATGCCGCCGCCACCCATAGGAGGCATACCAGCACCAGCTGCGTTATCTTCAGGATCATCAGCTAAAACAACTTCTGTTGTTAACAACATGGCTGCAATAGATGCTGCATTTTCTAATGCTACACGACCAACTTTAGTTGGATCGATAACACCTGCACTGATTAAGTTTTCGTATACATCAGTACGTGCATTGTAACCGAAATCACCTGTTCCTTCTTTAACTTTCTGTACAACGATTGAACCTTCAATACCTGCGTTTTCGCAGATCTGACGTAATGGCTCTTCGATAGCACGTTTAATGATTGCGATACCTGTAGTTTCGTCATCATTAGAACCTTTCATTCCTTCCAATGCTTCAATAGCACGGATGAAAGCAACACCACCACCGGCAACGATACCTTCTTCAACCGCTGCGCGGGTTGCATGTAAAGCATCATCAACACGGTCTTTTTTCTCTTTCATTTCCACTTCAGAAGCTGCACCAACATAAAGAACTGCAACACCACCAGCTAATTTAGCCAGACGTTCCTGTAGTTTTTCTTTATCGTAGTCAGATGTAGTAGTTTCGATTTGAGCTTTGATCTGGTTAACGCGTGCTTTAATATCTTCAGACTGACCAGCACCGTTGATTACAGTAGTATTGTCTTTGTCAACAACAACTTTCTCAGCAGTACCTAAATAAGTAAGGTCAGCATTTTCTAATTTATAACCTCTTTCTTCGGAGATCACAGTACCACCTGTCAGGATCGCAAGATCTTCAAGCATTGCTTTTCTGCGGTCACCAAAACCAGGAGCTTTAACAGCAACAACTTTCAGGGAACCACGGATTTTGTTCACTACCAGAGTAGCTAAAGCTTCACCGTCTAAATCCTCAGCGATAATTAATAATGGTTTACCAGTCTGAACCTGTTTCTCTAAAATCGGCAATAATTCTTTCATATTGCTGATCTTTTTGTCATAGATCAAAATGTAAGGGTTTTCTAATTCCGCTTCCATTTTATCAGCATTGGTTACAAAGTAAGGTGATAAATAACCACGGTCAAATTGCATACCTTCAACTGTTTTTACTTCAGTTTCAGTACCTTTTGCTTCTTCAACAGTAATTACGCCGTCTTTACCTACTTTACCCATTGCCTCAGCGATCAGCGCACCGATCACTTCATCATTGTTTGCAGAGATAGATGCAACCTGTTTGATTTTGTTGTTGTCTTCGCCAACTGTTTGCGATTGTGCTTTTAAGTTAGCAACAATTGCAGTAACTGCTTTGTCCATACCACGTTTCAAATCCATTGGATTTGCACCGGCAGCAACGTTTTTAATACCAGCAGTAACAATTGCCTGTGCAAGTACAGTTGCAGTAGTTGTTCCGTCACCTGCGATATCTGCAGTTTTAGAAGCAACTTCTTTCACCATCTGTGCACCCATATTTTCAATAGGGTCTTTTAATTCAATTTCTTTTGCAACGGTAACACCATCTTTGGTAATTGCTGGTGAACCGAATTTTTTGTCGATAATTACGTTACGTCCTTTTGGACCTAAAGTTACTTTAACTGCATTGGCCAAAGTATCAACACCTCTTTTCAGGGCGTCGCGGGCTTCTACGTTATATTTTACTTGTTTTGCCATTTTAAAATGTTGTTTTAAATATTTGGTGGGATTTGCTGGAATTGAACCAACGATTAAAGAACTGCGTAAAGATCAGTTTCACGCATTATAAGATACTCTTTACCTTCATAAGTAATTTCAGTACCGCCATATTTTCCATATAAAACTACATCTCCAACTTTAACGCTCAATGGTACTAAGTTCCCTGTTAATTCGGCAAATTTACCTGGTCCAACGGCTACAACTGTTCCTTGCTGAGGTTTTTCTTTCGCTGTATCCGGGATGTAAATACCCGAAGCAGTTTTTTCTTCGGCAGGAGCAGCTTCAACAACTACTCTATCTGCAATGGGTTTAATGTTTAAAGCCATAACTTAATTATTGTTTTAATTTAAAGGTT